>Ga0315902_10002922_pt1 | contig 26078 bp, 28 predicted proteins | sample LakEriMetagenome_9_FD_203523 | JGI IMG/M metagenome (GOLD analysis project Ga0315902, IMG submission 203523) | Freshwater fungal communities from buoy surface, Lake Erie, Ohio, United States - Buoy 12 MA117 | ecosystem: Environmental > Aquatic > Freshwater > Lake > Lake biofilm | place: USA... | reverse complement strand
GAGATCATGCGGGAGATCCCGGTCCATGTCCGGCCGGAGATGGACCAGGAAGAAGTCGCCTACATATTCAAGCAGTACAACCTTGCGTCCGCGGCCGTGGTCGACGGCGCCGGGCGGCTGACCGGCATGATCACCATCGATGACGTTGTCGACGTCATCCGCGAGGAAGCGGAAGAAGACATTCTCGCCCTGTCCGGCGTGAGCGAGGCGGGCGTCAACCAGTCGGTGTTCTCGGCCGTGCGCGCGCGGATGCCCTGGTTGCTGTTGAACCTCGTGACGGCGTTCCTTGGCTCGCTTCTGGTGTCGTTCTTTGCGCCCGTTCTTGAGGAGGTCGTGGCGCTGGCTTTCCTGATGCCGGTGGTCGCGGGGCTAGGTGGAAACGCCGGGTCGCAGTCGCTGGCGGTCGCCGTGCGCGCTATCGCCGAACGCGACCTCGAGGGCCAACTGGGCCGTCGCGCCATTCGCCGCGAGGCGCTGACCGCCCTGCTGAACGGCGCGATGATCGCGAGTGTCGCAGCCCTCGTCGTCCTCGCCTGGTTCCAGGATCCGAGGCTTAGCCTTCTGGTTCTCGTGGCGATGAGTGCGACGTTCATGTGGGCAGGTCTGGTGGGCATCCTGGCGCCGTTAACCCTGAAGCGGCTGGGCCAGGACCCGGCCGTGGCGTCGTCGGTCTTTGTGCTGACGACCATTGATCTGATGGGCTTTTTCGTTTTCCTCGGGCTGGCCAGCATCACGCTGCTCTGACGGATACGCCGCTTTTCACCCAACTGGCGTCCGCATTGCACCGGACAGGCGAATGACTTGGCGATTGTGCCGGGCCGGGACGATGACCGAACGCATGCGCATCTCATCCGCTGGCCTCGAACTGATCAAGACGTTCGAGGGATTGCGTGAAACGGCTGTCCGCCTGCCGGACGGCCGGTGGACCATAGGTTATGGCCACGCGCGCACTGCACGCGAGGGCCTGACGATCGCGGCCAAGGATGCGCAGGACCTGCTTGTCCACGATCTGCGCCCGATCGAGTCAGCCGTGTCCGTGCTGATCTATGCGCCGCTGCTGCAGGGCCAGTTCGATGCGCTGGTGTCGCTGGCGTTCAACATATCGCTTGGTCAGTTCCGCGACAGCGAGATCGTGCGCAATCTCAACGCTGGCGATTATCTCGCAGCCGCCAACGGTTTCGATCTCTGGCGCAAGGCGCGCATCAATGGCCGCGTGATGGTTGTCGACGCGCTGGTCCGCCGTCGTGCTGCTGAAAAGTCGATGTTCCTCCAACATCCCAGCGGACCATCGCCTGCACCGACCCCGATGGTGACGCCTGAGCTGGACTTCAACGGCGACGTTCCTCCTCGTCGCGAGCCCCCGCGCCAGCCCATGTCAGACGACATCGAGCAGAACGACAAAGCGCGATCCGGCCCCGCGCCGGCCAACGACATTGCCGAAGCTGTTCGCCGCCTGGCTGAACGTACACAGGAGGCTGTGACGCCTGTGCGAGAGCTTGCCTTACCCCCCGGCGCCAGCATTGTGCCGCCGGAGCCACCTCCGATCTTTCAGGAGTTTGTCGTTGAACCGGTCGAGCCGCCAGCAGCGCCTCCGGCTCCGGTCCCAACGCAGCCTATGTCCGCAGAAGAACTGGCCCGTTCAAGCCGCGCGGTTGCCGAGCGTGTCTCGCGCATACTGAATGGCGTTCAGAAGAAGATCGACACGGTGGAATCCGACCAGCAAGCGGCGCCCGCGGCCCCGCCGGAGCCGTCTCCGCGGGCGGCTCAGCGCGAGGTCCGCGAAGGACTTCCCGATTTCGACCAGCCCGGCGAGCGCATGCAGCGCGAAGCGGAGGCCCGCGCGCGCAAGCTGATCGACGATACAGAAGTCGTCGAACTCGACCGCGATCCGGCCGAGGCTTTCGCCGAAGCCGAACGCAGGGCAAAGCTTGTAAACGGTCACGCAAAACGTGTCGGGCCAGTTTCGGGACGTGTCCTGGTGATGGCGCCCTGGATCATCATGCTGGCTCTGTCGGTGCTGGGCTTCCTGATCGGCGCTGTGGACGCGTTCAAGGGTGAAGGCCTGCCCACGGGTGTACCGCGCCTGGCGGGAACAATCCTCGCCGTATTCGGGGTCATGATGGTGATGAGCCTCTATTTCATCTTCTGGAAGCGCCCGTCGGACGAAGTCTGAGCCGGCAAACACCGAACTGGCGTTCCGTGGGAACGGCGCTAGATTGCGCCGATGATCCCCAACGCACCCCGATCCCTCGACTTTGACCTTGGCGAAACCGCGGACATGATCCGCGATACCGTGGCCGGTTTCGCGCAGGCCGAAATAGCCCCGCGCGCAGCAGAGATTGACCGCACCGACGAATTCCCGCGCGACCTGTGGCCGCGAATGGGCGAACTCGGCCTGCTGGGAATCACCGTCGAGGAGGAGTGGGGCGGCTCAGGCCTTGGCTATCTCGAGCACGCGGTCGCCATGGAAGAGATCAGCCGCGCATCCGCGTCGGTGGGGCTTTCCTACGGCGCGCACTCCAATCTCTGCGTCAACCAGATGCGGCGTTGGGGCTCGGACGAACAGAAGCGGCGGTATCTCACCAAGCTGATGACGGGCGAGCATCTGGGATCGCTTGCGATGTCGGAGCCGGGCGCCGGATCGGACGTCGTCTCGATGAAGCTGACGGCCGTGAAGAAGAGTGACCGCTACATCCTGAACGGCTCGAAGATGTGGATCACCAATGGTCCTTCGGCCGATACGCTGATCGTCTATGCGAAGACGGCGCCTGAGAAGAACTCGCGCGGCATCTCCGCCTTCATCATCGAGAAGGGCTTCAAGGGGTTCTCGGTGGCGCAGAAGCTCGACAAGCTGGGCATGCGCGGATCGGAAACCGGCGAGCTGGTGTTCGAGGATTGCGAGGTCCCCGAAGAGAATGTGATGGGGCCGCTGAACAGCGGCGTTGAAATCCTGATGTCTGGCCTCGACTATGAGCGCACTGTTCTGGCGGCGGGCTCAACCGGCATCATGCAGGCGTGCATGGATGTGGTGCTGCCCTACATTCACGACCGCAAGCAGTTCGGCAAATCCATCGGCGAGTTCCAGCTCATCCAGGGCAAGGTCGCCGACATGTATGTAAAGATGAATGCAGCCAAGGCCTATGTCTACGCTGTGGCCAAGGCCTGCGATCGCGGCCAGACGGCGCGCAAGGATGCGGCCGGCGCGATCCTCTACGCCGCTGAGACGGCGACGCAGCTTGCGCTGGACGCGATCCAGATCCTCGGCGGCAATGGCTACATCAACGACTACCCGACGGGCCGCCTGTTACGCGACGCAAAGCTCTACGAGATCGGGGCAGGGACGTCCGAGATCAGGCGCTGGCTGATCGGGCGGGAGCTGTTTGCGGAGTCGGCTTGAGCTGCCGTTGCCTGATGTCCCTCGGCTACTACTCGTCGTCCTTCCCGCTGCCGCAGGAATGAGAATTTGTTGGAGTGGCCAGTGAAGCTTGTTCTCGTCGCCGCCTTGTCCCTACTGCTCGCCGCCCCCGTATCTGCGCAGACCCCAACCCCTGCCGCTGACCCCGGCCCGCCGCTCAGCGGCTATCCGCGCAAGGCCCTCGGCCTTCCCACACCAGCGGAACTTACAACCGCCACCTATGTCCGCGATGTCATCTACGGTCACCGTGACGGGATGGCGCTCACCTACGACGTGTTCAAGCCGAAGAAGGCGAACGGCGCGCTGGTGGTGAACATGGTGTCGGCCGGATGGCGTTCGGCCTGGGGGCCGCCGGAAGAGCGCCAGGCGCGCTATCAGTGGCTGATCGACAAGGGTTTCACTGTTGTGGCGCTCCACCATTCATCGGCTCCGCGATTTCAGGTGCCGGACGCGGTCAAGGATATCCGGCTGGGCCTACGCCACATCAAGCTGCACGCGGCCGACTACGGCGCTGATCCCGCGCGGATCGGCGTGTGGGGCGCGAGTGCCGGCGGGCATCTCTCGCTGGTGGCGGGCGTGATGGCGGATGACGGAGATCCGGCGGCGGTCGACCCGCTTGAGCGTGTCGGCAATCGCGTGGCCGCCGTGGTCGCATACTTTCCCCCGACCGATCTGGATGTGCTGCTGGGCAACCGCCCCAAGCAGGGGGCCATCGATTTCGAGGACAGCCTTCGCGCGCCGAACTCGCCGATCCACTTCGCCGATGCGCGCGATCCGCCAACGATGATCATCTCGGGCGGAGCGGACAAGGGCGTTCCGATCGCGCAGTCGGAGATGATGAAGGCGGTGCTCGACAGGGCAGGCGTCACGAACGCGCTCAAGGTCTTCCCGGACGCGGACCACGATTTCTACGTGAAGGGTGATCCTGCAAAGACGGACGCCCATGCCATCGAGGCGATGAACGCGATGGTTGCCTGGTTCGAGCAGCACCTCAAATAGCGGCCTGAGATTGTCCGGGTAGCCGGTGGGGTCATCACGCCGCCGTCTGCTCCCGAAAAGGTTCGCGTCTCCGTGTCGAAATCGTGGATCGTCAGGGCTCATCGGTCTGGACGCCGCTTGTCGCGCCCGGAAATGGAGCCAGCACCGATGCGTATGAAGATAGTTGTGGCCGTGGCGGTCCTTGCGATGAGCGTTGGCGGGAGCCCGCATGCGTCAGCCGGAGAGAACACGGTCCTCGTCTACGAAACCCAGGCCGACCTCGACCTGCGCGATCGGAAGACTGCGGAGAGTGCGGACTACTGGGCGGAGTTCGCGCAGTTTGCCAGCCTCCTGCAGAAGTCCGGCATGATGCGAGGTGGTGCGCCGCTCAGGGACCCCGTTTACGCTCACACGATCCGCGCGGGCGCGCCTGCCGCAAAGGGCGGCTATGCGGAGTCGCTCCTGCGCCCCAGCGGCTACTTCCAGATCGAGGCGCCGACGCTCGATGCTGCGATGAAACTTGCAAGCCAGGTCCCGGCGATTGCGCGGGGCGGGGCCGTCGAGGTGCGGAAGACCTATCCTGCGCCGACCATGATGCAGTAGTTTTCAATCCTTCGGGAAGGGCAGACACACGCAATACATGATCATGTCCGCCGAAGACAAAGCCCACTTCCACATGCGCAACGACCCCGTCCGGGCCGCCGGCTACTGGGGGGCATGGACCGACTATATCGGCGCAAGTGGTCGCTGTCGGCCTGAGGGAAGATCCGGCCGTGCGCGCATTCCTGATGCGCCGTTTCGCCTGAGGCGCGATCCGTCGCGAGGCCAGTATCGACCCATACAATGCGGACGTATCCCGACCTAACGCCCGGACTGTGGCGACGACTGCTGTCGTGTAGGGGCTTAGTTCGCAGCCACAATGCTGGGCATCGTGGGGACGTCAACGAACAGCTCGCGGTCGCCCGGGAAGGCGAGCGGCGTCAGTCCGATGGCGAGAGCTGCGAAGGCGGCGATGATGAAGCGCTTGGCGAGCATGGGAGGGCTCGTTCTCTTTTTTCTGTTCTGGCCAGGGTTCTTCCCCGGTCTTTTATGAACAAACAGATGGTTTCGGACTGCGGTCCTGAAAAGGAGCCCTCACCAATCTTTTTTCCTCGCTTTTTACCATGAAGAGTCAGGGGTCGAGCGCGCGCCTGGTAGACCCGCGTTGCCTGCAGGCCACAGACGCTATGCCCGCCCGCCGGCAATCCACGTCCGGCCGGGCAGGAAAACCGATCCGTCAGCGGCCGCGTGTGGCTGCAACGCACCCTCAATGGCCTGAACGATCGCGGGCAGGTGGTCTGGGCCGGCGTCAATCGCGATGCGTGACGCCGGACCGATGCGCGTGACACCCTCCGCCGCGCTATGGGGCGAGCTTCCCAGATACATCGGCGCCTCGAAGCCCTCGATGGCGATATCCCTAAAGCCAGCTTCGCGGAGTATGCCCTTCAGGCGTTCGCCGTCGCCGAACGCGAAGGGGCCCGGGGCATGCGGGTCGGCCGGGGTCGGGTCGGCGCCAACGGCTTGGCGGGCTGCCTGAGCGGGCAGGGAAGCCCATGGGTTTTCCCTGGCAGTTTTCCAGCAGACGAAGGCCAGCCGCCCGCCGGGCTTTAGCGCGCCGCGCAGATGGGTGAATGCCGGCACGGGGTCGTCGAAGAACATCACGCCGAAGCGCGAGACCAGCACGTCGAACGGGCCGGGCAGGGCTGCGATCGAGGCGTCGGCCTGGAGGAATGTCACATTCTCGATACCGGCGGCCCGCTTGCGGGCGACCTCCAGCATGGGCGCCGACACGTCGACCCCGACAACCCGCCCGTGTGCGCCAACGAGGGCGCCAACCGCCAGCGAAGTATCGCCACAGCCGCAGCCGACATCCAGGACGGCGTCCCCTGGCAGGATGCTGGCAGCGCCGATTGCAGCGTCGCCATACGGCCGTATGAACTTGTCCGTGCGCTCCTGGTCGGCCGCCCAACGCTCACCTATGGACCCGTTCCAGTCCGCCACCTGTTTCGCGTTGTCGCCCGCCATCCAGAATCCTCACTTTGTCTCGAATAGGCCTACCACACTGGGTCTGCGCCCCCCTGCCAAGAAATGCGCATGGGCTGTTGGCGGGGCAAGTTACCGGGGCTATAGGGGCCGTCCAAACCCGATTCAGACCTTTCAGGACGCCGACATGCCGGTTCAACGCACGTTTTCCATCATCAAGCCGGACGCAACGGCCCGCAACCTCACAGGCGCGGTCAACGCCGTGTTCGAGAAGGCCGGCCTGCGCATCGTCGCCCAGAAGCGCGTGCGCCTCACCCGCGCCCAGGCCGAGGGCTTCTATGGCGAGCACAAGGCGCGCGGCTTCTTCGGCGAGCTGGTTGATTTCATGACGTCAGGCCCGGTCGTGCTGCAGGTTCTCGAAGGCGAGAACGCTGTCGCGCATCATCGCGAAGTCATGGGCGCGACCGACCCGGCGAAGGCCGCTGACGGCACCGTCCGGAAACTGTTCGCCAAGTCGATCGGCGAGAACTCGGTCCACGGTTCGGACAGCGAAGCGTCGGCCGAGCGCGAGATCACCTTCTTCTTTCGCCTCGACGAGATCGTGGGTTAGGCCATCTCCCGCCAGTTCCGCCCCGCGCGTCCAGCCGACCGCCAGGCGCTTATTGACCTGCAGCGGCGGGCCTCCCTGAAATGGGACGCAGCCCGTCCCGAACAGCTTCAGCATCCCGAGGCGATGACGCTTCCGGCTGATCACATCGCCGCTGGCCTCGTCATCGTGTTCGAGCACTGGGGCGAGGCCGCGGGCTTCGTCGTAGTGGTCCCGCGTGAGGACGGCAAAGCCGATCTCGACGGACCGTTCGTCGAGCCCGATCTCTGGCGCGGCGGTATCGGCCGCAAGCTGGTCGACGAGGCGGTGCAGTTCGCGATGGCGCTTGAGGCCGCTGAACTGGTGGCGTCGGCATCACCGCGCGCCGAGCCCTTCTATGCAAAGTGCGGCTTCGTTCCGATGGAAAAGCTCGACACGACCCACGGGCCCGTCGCCGTGATGTCCCGCGCGCTGGTTTATTGAGGCCAACACCATGCGCCTGATCGCCATTTTCGCTGCCGCCTTCTGTATCGCCGCATGTGGCGGACAACCGCCGTCTGCTCCAGCCGATGCGGCGGTCACTGTTCCTCCCAGCGGGTCTCCTGCTGCCCCTGCGCCTGCCAGCGACACTGCTGACGCGAACGCAATGACCGTGGACCAGATCCGCGCGCTGTTGGCCGGGGAGTGGCGGTCGACACAGGATGAGAAGTGGTCAATCGAGATTCTCGCCGAGGGCAAGTGGTCGAGCCGCTATGATGGCGAGGAAGCTGAGGTGTCCGACTGGACAATCTTTGCGGGTGATAGTCCTCCGTCAGGGGCAGCCGGGCCGTTCACGCCTGCCTCACGCTACCTAGAGCTGAAGGACGCCGATGATACCTTTTACTATGAGCTGGGCTGGGTCGCCGCCGATGCTTTCGACATGTTCTATACTGCGCGCGGGAATAACTTGAGTTTTGTCCGCGTAGAGTAGGCTGACGGCGTTCTGCTGCCGCACGACGCATTGGAGGGAACGACATGACCGACGCTGTGCAGACTGACCTCGTGAAGATCAGCGTCGCCGACGGCGTTATGGAGATCGTCTGGAACCGCCCGGACAAGAAGAACGCCCTGTCCAACGTCATGTATCGCGCCGCGACTGCTGCGCTCGCACGCGCTGTCGAGGACAAGTCGATCAGGGTCGTGCTGCTCAGCTCCGAAGGCGATAGCTTCACATCCGGCAATGATCTCGCCGATTTCGCCGCGGCGTCGGCCGGCGGCGAAGCGCCCGCCGCAGGCGGCTTCATCGAAGCAATTGCCCAATTCCCCAAGCCGATGATCGCAGCTGTCACAGGCCTGGCTGTCGGTGTCGGCACGACAATGCTGTTCCACTGCGATCTGGTCTTCGTGGCGAACGAGGCGAAGCTGACGACGCCCTTCGTGAATCTGGGGCTGGTGCCGGAAGCGGCGTCCTCCATGCTGATCCCGGCGCGCATCGGCTACACGCGCGCCTTTGCGATGTTTGCGCTTGGTGAGGGAATGACGGGCGCCCAGGCGGCCCAGCTTGGCGTGGCCAACATCGCGTTGCCTGCTGGCGAAGTGATCGCCGCCGCGCGCGAGGCCGCTCGCAAGCTGGCGCAGCGTCCGCCCGGCGCCGTGATGGCGACGAAGAAGCTCATGCGTGACAGCGAGACGATTCTCACCCAGCTCCGCACCGAGGGCAAAGTCTTCGGCGAGCGGCTCAGTACGGCTGAAGCGATGGAAGCCTTCATGGCTTTCCAGCAGAAGCGCGCGCCGGACTTCAGCAAGTTCTGAGGCAGACAAAAACCCCGGCGGTTTCCCGCCGGGGTTTGATGTCTTGCTCAGCGAGCAAGGATCAATCCTTCGCGCGTTCCACGTAGGAGCCGTCCTCCGTTGAGACGATGATGCGCGTGCCTGTACCGATGTGCGGGGGGACCATGACACGGACGCCGTTGGACAGCTTCGCAGGCTTGTAGGAGCCCGACGCCGTCTGGCCCTTCACGACTGGCTCGGTCTCGACGATCTCGAGCGTCACGCGCTGCGGGAGGGAAATGGCGACCGGGCTGCCGTCGAACATCAGCAGGTGGCACTGCATGTTCTCGTCGAGATAGTTTGCGTCGTCGCCGAGCATCGCGGCCGGCACGGTGATCTGCTCGTAGTTTTCCGGGTTCATGAAGACGTAGTTGGGATCGTCCTTGAACAGGTAGGTGTGCATCACTTCCTCGACGAAGGCGCGCTCGAGCTGGTCGGTCGTCTTGTAGGTCTCGACGACCTTCACCCCGTCCGAAATGCGGCGCATCTCGATGGTGGCCGTGGGCGTGCCCTTGCCGGGGCGGTAGGTTTCGGCCTTGAGCACCGTGTAGAGCTTGCCGTCCTCGTTCTCGAGGACATTGCCCTTACGGACGTCGCTGGCGATGACTTTGACCACGGGAAAAGCCCTTGTCTTGTGGCTGGCGGCGGAATTCGGTGCGCCAGCCTGAACCTGTTGAAGCGGCGCGGTCATACAATGCCCAGCCCCCCGGGCCAAGCCCGCCCTTATGCGGCTTTTGGAGCCTGAATCAGGGGTTTGCGCACTTGCACCCGGCAAGTGATAGGGTCTCGCAACGCCTGTCCGGAAACCGTTGCGATGCCCTGGTGGTCCCCTGAAACCCACGCCGACCGCCGGCCCTTTCTTCAGGCGCGGGGGCGCATCCGGGATGCTGCGCGCAGCTGGTTCAGGGAGGAAGGCTTCACCGAGGTGGAGTGCGGCGCCCTCCAGGTCTCGCCCGGCAACGAGGCTCACCTCCACGCCTTTGCGACGGAACAGTCTGGCGAGGCCGGCCCTCGGCCGCTCTACCTCCACACCTCGCCGGAGTTTTCCTGCAAGAAGCTGCTGGCGGCGGGTGAGACGAAGATTTTTGACTACGCCCGGGTCTATCGGAAGGGCGAGACCGGGCCGCTCCATTCGGGCGAGTTCACCATGCTGGAATGGTATCGCGCCGGCGAGCCGTACGAAGCAGTGATGGCTGATTGCGTTGAGCTGTGCCGCCTGGCGGCGCGTCAGACGGAAACGGATGCGCTGCGGTGGCGCGACAACGTCTGCGATCCCGAAGCCGTCCCGGAGCGACTGACGCTCGTCGACGCCTTTGCCCGGCACGCCGGTATCGACCTTGCCGGAGCTCTCGGCAAACGGGACGCACTCGCCGACGCGGCTCGCGCAATCGATGTCCGCGTCGGGACGGACGACTCGTGGTCAGACCTCTTCAGCCGCATCCTGGTGCAGCACATCGAGCCTAAACTGGGGCAGGGGCGCCTGACCCTGCTTTGCGAATACCCCGCCGAGGAAGCCGCCCTGGCCCGGCCGCTCGCCGGTGATCCGCGTTTCGCCGAACGCTTTGAACTCTACGCCTGCGGCGTCGAACTCGCCAACGGCTTCGGCGAACTGACGGATGCTGCTGAGCAGCGCCGCCGCTTCGAAGCCGAGATGGATGTGAAGCTGGCGACCTACGGGGAGCGTTATCCGCTCGACGAAGAGTTTCTCGACGCGCTTGCCCGTATGCCCGCCGCCAGCGGCGTTGCGATGGGATTCGACCGCCTCGTGATGCTGGCCACGGGCGCCCGTCGTATCGCGGACGTCCTCTGGACGCCGCCGGTCTAACGGTTTCCAATGCTGCAAAAGAGGTGCGCCATGTTTCGATCGCTTGTTGCAACCGTCCTGATGTTGCCTGTGATATCCGCGTGCACCACGACGCCAGAGCCCTGCACCGCCGAATGGTTTGACTGGAAGACGGAACGGATCCTGGGCGAGTTCGTCTATGGCCACCGCCGGCAGATCGACGAGTTGCGCGACGTGGCGCCGCGGATGTTCGGCTCGGAAGGCGGACTGGAGCAGATAGCTCCCACATCAATGCTTGTTCTGACCGCGATCGGCGCCCTCCAACTCGCGGTCGATTTCGCTGATGACGCCTGGCCCGAGATCACCGACGCGGTCTCGGAATGCTCAAGCGCGCCGGACGCGAGCCGGCTGTTCGCGGACATGCTGCGGCGCGAGGGCGTCGACGACCGCGCCGTGCGGGCGATCGAGGATCTGGGCGGGCTGATGGACTTGACGCGCGGTCGGCGCTAGACGCCCGCGAACCGTGACCCGCTTGCTCGACATAACGTCTGCCCGAACGCTGCGCACCGCGGACGATCTCGTCGACGCGGGTCTTGCGCCGGACGCGCGGTCGCTCGCGCAGGTGACCGCCGCGTACGCCACCGCAATCACGCCGGCCATCGCCGCCCTCATCGATCGCAGCGATCCTGCCGACCCGATCGCGCTGCAATTCGTGCCGACGTCTGCAGAGCTGGATATCCTGCCGGAAGAGTTGCCCGATCCGATTGGCGACAAGGCGCACGAGCCGGTCGAGGGCATCGTCCACCGCTATCCCGATCGCGTGCTGCTCAAGATCGTTTCCGTCTGCCCGGTCTACTGCCGCTTCTGTTTCCGGCGCGAGATGGTCGGACCGGACAAGGATGGAAACCTGACGCCTGCGGAGCTTGAAACTGCGCTGGCCTATGTCCGCACCCACCCGGAAATCCGCGAAGTCATTCTGACGGGCGGCGATCCGTTCATGCTGTCGGCCCGTCGCGCCGAAGCGCTGACGCGCGCGCTCGAGGCGATTGCGCATGTGAAGGTGATCCGCTGGCACACACGAATGCCGGTCGCCGATCCTGAGCGTGTGTCCGACGCATACGTCGCCGCGATCCGCAGCCGGACAAAAGCAGTCTTTGTCGCGGTCCACTGCAATCATGCGCGCGAACTGACCCAGCAGGCGCGCGCCGCGCTCGGGCGAATGGCCGATGCCGGCATCCAGCTGCTTGGCCAGTCGGTGCTGCTGAAGGGCGTAAATGCCGACATAGATACGCTGGCCGAACTGATGTGCGCATTGGTCGAGTCACGCGTGCGGCCCTACTATCTGCATCACCCGGACCTGGCGCAGGGCACGTCTCACTTCCGGCTTGGTGTCGAGCAGGGGCAGGTGCTGGTCCGCGAGCTGCGGGATCGCGTCTCCGGCCTTGCGCAACCACAATACGTCATCGACATCCCCGGCGGCGTCTCGAAGGCGCTCGCCAGCCCTTCGGACGTGGAGATCGCGCAGGGGCAGGTCCGCCTGCGGGGCAGGGATGGCCAGTGGCGAGAGCATTGAAGCTGGCGGCTTACCAGCTCTAGCCAAGAAGAAGTTAACGGTCGCGAAACGGCGGTCAGCTAGACAGTCTCCAAAGAGAGGCCGGTTCGCCCACGCATGTCCTCCGCCAAGCCTCCAAAGGCGCTGTTGAATTTGCAGCGGACGTCGATCTTGCTGGCTGACGCCGACATGATGGGCCAGAGCATCGTGGTCCAGATGCTGATCGGTTTTGGCGCGCGCACGGTCGTGCGTTGCGATGATATCGCAGAGGCCCGCCGTCAGTTGGCGCATCAAGCCTATGATCTGGTCATCACAGACCCGGCCGGCTTTGGACCCGAGGGATACGATCTCATCGGGTGGCTGCGTCGGGATCTGCCCGCGCCGAACCGGCATGCCCCGGTGCTGATCGTCACGGGGCACACGGAAAGCGGCAGGATCGGGCAGCTTCGCGATTCCGGCGCCAATTTCGTCGTCTCGCGGCCGCTCTCGGCGACCGTTCTGCTGGAACGGATTCTCTGGATGTCGCGCGAGAAGCGCCCGTATGTCGAAACCGACAACTATGTCGGGCCCGACCGCCGCTGGCGCGACGAGGCCCTACCGGCAGGGACGCCGGGCCGCCGGCAAAAGGATCGGGACGTTGCCGCGCGGATCGCAGCAGGAGGGGACATGAGCCAGGCGGAGATCGACATGGTCATGAATGCGGCGACCTCGTCATGAAGATCACCTACGCAAAGAACCGGTTGCGGGATGCGATCGACAGCGCCCCCCCAATGATGGCCGCCACCGCCGTCAAGCAGGCAGAAGCGCTGCTGGGCGAGATGGAGCAGGAGTGTCTGGCGCGACTCGACGTGTTGCTCGGAGCCTTTCCACAGGGACTATCGGGTGACGAAGATGCGCGAAGCGCACAGATGCGCGAGGTCTACGATACGTCTCGGCGAATGATCGGCGTTGCGACAGTCGCGGGTATCCCCGAGATGGACATCGCAGCGCGAAGCCTCTGCGAAGTGGCAGATGCGCTGCTGGTCCGCCAGAAGACGGATTGGGAGCCTCTGCGTGTGCACATCAGCACGATGCACCTGCTGCGTCGCTCGGACATTCCCGATCCCGCAAAGGGGCAGCTGCTCGTTGCACTTGAAAGCCTGCGGACAAAGATCGCTCCGGCGACGGCTTCACAGCGACAGTAGCTGTCAGCTCCCGCCTTCCAGCAGCTCCTTGAGGTAGGCGACGTGCTTGTCGAAGGCCTTGCGGCCGACGCGCGTCAGCGCCACGCGGGTACGTGGCTTCTTGCCCACGAAGTCCTTCTGCACGGCGATATAGCCCGCCTTCTCGAGGGCTGCGAGGTGCGTCGCCATGTTTCCGTCCGTCGCGCCCAGCACCGCCTTCAGCTTGTTGAATTCAAGCTGCTCTCCGTGGGCCAGCGCGTTGAGGGTTGCGGCTATGCGCAGCCGCATCGACTGATGGATGATCTCATCGGGCCCATCCATGCTCAGGCGCTCCTGAGCCACAGGCCGCCAGCAATCAGCGAGCCGCCGCCGAAGACGCCCATCCACAATGCGTAGTACTCATCGATCCAGACAAAGCCCGCCATGATTCCCGCCGCGGTGACGAAGCCGATAGCGAAAAGGCGCCAGCCGGCCCAGATGCCCGATGCCATGTACATGAAGGGGAAGAAGATCGAGATCATCGCGTTCGTCTCGCGCGAGGTCTCCGGCCGGGAAATGAAGATCAGGCATGAGATGAAGGTCAGCGTGACAAGCGAGGTGAGGCCGACTCGCCGCGCAATCTTCACGTCGAACGAAGACTGTGCCCCCGGCTTGATTCCTCGCGACTGGATTACTCCCGTTACTGCGCTGGCGATCATGCCAACGACGACGCCAGGGCCCCAAGCCCAGTCGGTCTGGTCAGGCCAGAATTGCGTGACGGTGTTCGCGACCAGCCACACCATCCCCCAGATTACGAAATGCGGAGCGCCCTGATTGTAGCCTTTCAGCGTGACGATGCGATCGCTCGCCTGGCTCACTTCCTCCAGCGCCTTCGCTGCTTCCTCGCGCGTTACGTTCATGGAGCTACTCCTTCAGGGCGGCGTCGAAGAAAGCGACAACCTTCGGCCAGTTGTCCCTCCAGGCAGCCATGTTCGCTTCGCCTGTCCCGCCCAGCATCTCGCTGACAGGGGCCCGCGCCATTGAAGCAGCATTGTCCGACGACGGGTCGCCCATGAAGACCATATGTCCCGCCGCGTCATAGCTGAGGTGTTGAACCTGATGCTTGAAGTTGTTTTCCTTCAGCCGTGCTACCACACGCTCGCCCATCTCGAACGACGGCCACAGCGCATCGGCCTTGCCTGAGACCAGCAGCACCGGACCGTTGGTTCTTTCGACCGGGATGATCGTCTCGGCGCGTTGGGTCGCCTGAACAAGGACGTTCTCGAACATCGGTTTCATCGGGCGGCCGGGTCGATAGGCCATGCCGTCCGGCGTTACAAAGGGCAGGGCTTTCCCACCGACCGTCCAGGCCGCGCCCATGTTCATCGGGTTCGAGAAGTTGAGTCCCTGCCACACGATTCCAGAGGGGGCGAATGCGGCCGCGGCCCTGATATCGTTTCGCCGCGACGCCAGGAGCAGCGCAGCCTCGGACCCGCGCGAGCCCCCAATCACGCCGATTGCGCCGGGGTCGATGCCCGGCTGCGCCTTGAGCCAGTCAACGGCAGAATCGAAGTATTCGAGAGGTATGTTTTCCAGCGTCTGCGGCAGCCCCTCTTCCCGGAAGTAAGCAAGCGCGAGCACGGCATAGCCATGACGTGCGAAGCCAGCGCCCACCCCGCTCGCCGCCTCGATGCCGCCCTCCGACCCGCCGAGTACGATCAGGGCGGGCGCCCGTCGCGTTCCTTCCGGGCGATAAAGTATCCCGTTGAGGCCGCCAGTGCGCACATCCTCACGGGTTGCGCCGTCCGCAGCAGGCGCACCGCGCGCCGCCGCTCTGGACGGCTGCGGCGCCGAGGCTGCACCGGGAATCCGCTGCAGCGTTACAACGGCCGCCGTGTCGGCCATTCCACTGTGGGTCATGCAAGCGCCTGGGAAAGGCGCCTTGGGATCACCGCACAACGTCGCGAGCACGCTGCCCTTGGACGCCGGGATGTCATCGATGGTCAGTGTTACCGTAGATGTCTGGGCGAAAGCGGGGAGGGTAGCGGCGCCTGCAAGTACGGCGCAGGCGATGGCAATCATTCGGCGCGTCATGGTCGCTCTCCTGTGCATGGAGAGTACTTTGTACAAAAAAGTACATTGTGTCAATCGGCCTCCCCAGGCCCCGGTTTGCTGGCCTGGGGCGTGAGCATCGGGACAGCGAACAGAGCGCCAGGGATCCTCGTCGAATGCGAATGCCGGCGATTCGCCTGACGCAAAGGCATCCACTCCACGCTCAAGAGGGGGAAGCCATTCGGCGCCGGACACTTCCAGGCCCTCGTAAAGGAAGACGCAGGTCGCGAACTTCACATCCAAGAAGGACGCGTATCAAACACGCGGGCCGCCGAAGATTACACGGCCGCCGAGCTCGAGATTTGGCCAGCTGGCGTTGTCTTCCACCGTCACGAGCTTTTCGCTGATCGGACCGCTGAGAGCCTGCATGAGCTGCTTACCTGGAGTTTTCGGTGAGCGCATGATGTTCGTATAGGCTCCTGCGCGTCGCGCTCGACGCCGGCGCAGCCGCCGCACATGGTTCCGGGACGCGTCAGTGCGACCGTATTGATGCGGTTGACGCCAAAAGCGAAAGGGCCCCAGCGACCGACTACCGGTCACTGGGGCCCTTGTTCTTCTTCCAGCCAATCCAGCCGAAGATCAGTGTTCGACGTTCCGCCACAGGCGCTTGTAGGACAGGAACACCAGCAGGGCGAGAAGGAGCAGGTAGGGGATCACCGCTGAGCCCATCTGTTTGCGGGCCACGGCTTTCGGATCGCCTGCCCAGGCCAGGAACACGGCCACATCGTGCGCCATCTGTTCCTGCGTGCTCGCCGTGCCGTCATCGAAGGTGACTTCGGCAAACTCCAGCGGCCACGCCATGGCAAGGAAGCCGCCGGGCGGCTTGTGGCGCGGGTCGCCCGACCAGCTGGCCGTCGTGTCACCGGGGAAGTAGGCGTTGTAGTGCTGGCCCGGCGCCACGGTGAGACCTGCTGGCGGCGTGGTGTAGCCCATCAGCAGCGAATAGATGTAGCCGGCGCCGCCATGGCGGGCCTTCGTGATTACCGAGAGGTCCGGCGGCAGTGCACCGCCATTGCCTGCGCGCGCCGCGATGTCGTTCGCGAACGGCCCAAGAATCCGGTCAGACGTCTTCGCCGGCATCATAACCTGATCGCCGGAGTCAGGATCGGTCGTGGGGATCTGGTTGGTGAAGGTCGCCGCGATCTGTTTCACGACCGGGTTGTCGTTCGGGTTGGGATAGCGCGGGTCGTAGAACGGCCCGCCCTGTTCGCCGAGGTTTCGGAACGACAGCAGCTTCATGCCATGGCAGACCGAGCACACTTCCGAATAGATCTTGAAGCCGCGTTGCAGCTGGTTCTGGTCGAACGTCCCGAAATAACCGTCATGCGGCCAGCCGCCGGCAGGCTCGAGCAGTTCATGGCCGCCGCCAGCTGCGTGAGCTTCGCCGCCTGCACCCTCTTCTCCGCCATGACCACCAGAGGCGTCAGCGGCAGGAGGAACAACGACAGGTTGGGCAGGCGGAACTTCGGTGGTCGGCGCGGGGGTGCTTGTCGTGGGCGTGTCGGTCGGCGCCGGCTGGGCATCGGCCGGCGCAGCGAGTTGATCAGCCGCCGGAGCCGTTGCGGGCTGCTGAGCAAAAGCTGAAATCCCGAAGGCTGCGAGCGAAGTTGCGAGGAGGCCGGCGAGGGCGAGTTTGGCGAAGCGCATGTGTCTCTCCCTATTCCGCGGCCACAGAAGCAGCGCCCGGCGCAGTCGAAGCCTGAGCGACATGCCTATTCCCACGCACGCTGTCCGCAATCGATGGCGGCCGCGCCTTCGGCTTCTCGACGATGCCGAGCACCGGCAGGATCACGAGAAAATACAGGAAGTAGTAGGCCCCGAGGAGCTGCGAGAGCCACAGCCACTTGAAGCCTTCTTCCTGGATCGCGATGCTCGCGCCGGCCGAAGCAGGCAGGCTCGCCTGGAAGGCGGTGGCGTCGCCGTACTCGGCGTATTTGGGCGAGACCTTGGCGGCGCCATTGGTGTCAACATAGTTCACGACGAGGCCGTCTGACCATTTGAAGACCAGCTTGTCCGGGTCGTTCGCGCCGCAGAAACCGAGACCGATCGCGGACACGACGAACAACACGAAGAACTGCTGTCCCATGGGACGGTAGCGCATCGAGCGGACCTTCGATGTGTCCAGCCAGGGCACGACGAACAGGATCAGGATCGAGCCGAACATCGCGAACACGCCGAGCAGCTTGGCTTCGATCGGGCCGATGTCGAATGTGATGGCGCGCAGGATCGCGTAGAACGGCAGCAGGTACCATTCCGGCACGATGTGCGCCGGTGTCACCAGCGGGTTCGCCTCGATCGAGTTGTCGGCATGGCCGAGAGCGTTCGGCGCGAAGAACACGAAGTATGCGAACACCAGCAGGAACAGCAGGATCGCGAAGCCGTCCTTCACCGTGTAGTACGGGTGGAACGGAACCGTGTCCTTCTTGACGTCCTTCACGGACACGCCGGTCGGATTGTTATTGCCCGGTACGTGCAGCGCCCAGATGTGCAGGACCACGATGCCTGCAATCACGAACGGCAGCAGGTAGTGCAGCGAGAAGAACCGGTTCAGCGTTGGGTCGCCGATCGCCGGGCCGCCCATCAGGTATGTTTTGACAGTGTCGCCGACCAGCGGGATCGCGCCGATCAGGTTCGTGATGACGGCGGAGCCGTGGAACGACATCTGACCCCAGGGCAGCACATAGCCCATGAACGCGGTCGCCATCATCAGCAGGTAGATCACCACGCCGAGGATCCAGATCACTTCGCGCGGCTGTTTGTATGAGCCGTAGTAGAGCCCGCGAAACATGTGGATGTAGACGGCGAGGAAGAACATCGATGCGCCGTTGGCGTGGATATTCCGGATCAGCCAGCCATAGTCGACATCGCGCATGATGCGCTCGACCGAGGCGAACGCGCCCTGTGTCGTAGCCACATAATGCATCGCGAGGACGATGCCGGTGACGATCTGCACCACGAGGCAGACCGCGAGGATGCCCCCGAAAGTCCACCAGTAGTTCAGGTTCTTCGGTGTCGGGAAATCCATCAGGTCCGCGCCGAAGCGGATGATAGGAAGACGAGTATCGAGCCACTTCTCGAAGCCGGTCTTGGGTTCGTAGATCGACGGTCCGCTCATGAGCCCCTGCCTTCGACTACAGCGAAATCTTGATCATTGTCGGCGAGATGTACGCATACTCCGGGATCGCCAGATTCTTTGGCGCCGGACCTTTGCGGATACGTCCCGACGTATCGTAGTGCGAGCCGTGGCATGGGCAGTACCAGCCGCCGAACTCGCCGACAGACCCCTGCGCAGGACCGACCGGCACGCAGCCGAGGTGCGTGCAGGTGCCCGACGTGATGAGGAATGCCGCATTGTAGGAACCGTCCGCCATCTTAACGAGGCGTGACTCGTCGGTCGCCGGATCGCGCATGCTGGCCGTGTCATCGGCCTTGGCGCGTGCAACCTCCGCCGCCGTGCGGTGACGTACGAAGAAGGGCAGGCCGCCAATGCCAACCCGGATCTCGCTGCCTTCCGGCACTTTCGAGAGGTCGACTTCCGCGGCCGATGCGGCCTTGGTGTCGCCTGCGGGCCCGAGTTGTTGCACGAAGGGCCATGCAACCATCGCGACGCCGCCGGCTGCGGCTACGCCTGCTGCGATGTGGATGAAATCCCTGCGGGTTTCTCCAGCGTGAGCAGAGTCTGCTGTTGCGGCCTTGGATCCGTGTTCCGACACACGAGCCTCCCATGCTATCCGGAGCTTTGGATGCCTTATCACCGCGGCAGGGTCAGACCCCGACGTGGCGTGGTGTCGCAAGAAAGCCCCATCCGTGACGGAACCGTCTAAATTGCGCCTCGCACTCTTTCAACCTGACATCCCCCAGAATCTTGGGGCAAATCTCCGCCTGGCGGCGTGCCTTGGAGTCGCAGTCGACATTATCGAGCCGTGCGGCTTCCCGCTGACCGATCGCGCTTTGCGGCGCACCGCGATGGACTATGCGGAAAACGTCGCGATTTCCCGTCATTCAGGCTGGTCCGCATTTCGCGGCTCGCAGTTGGCCTCAGGAGCACGGCTGATCCTTTTCACGACTCGCGGCAGCGTCCGCCTCGAAGCTCATGCCTTCAAGCGCGGTGATACCCTTCTCTTCGGCAGGGAATCGGCCGGCGTCCCGGACGACGTCCACGCCGTAGCCGACTCACGCGTCGCAATTCCCTTGGTCAGCGGAGCCCGATCGCTGAATGTCGCAATGTCTGCGGGCATTGCCCTTTGGGAAGCTCTCCGACAGACGGATCAGCTGCCAGTTGGTTGAACCAGCAATTGTCTGCAAAAGCCCGCCTCGACGATGCAGTCGGCCCATGTCATCGTCGTGCCCGCATTGCCGTCAGGGGATGAACGCGCGGGCCAATGACGTCACCGGATCTTCAGTTGAAATTCCACAAGGACCGCGATCGTCTCCTCGCCGAGGCGCACGCGCGACCATCGACGCCGCTGGCGGCGCCGGCGCTTGCGACGCGGATCGTCTCCTTGTCGGGAGAAGCGGGGTCGGAGGGCGATCGCCTTCACATGGCCGCGCTCTGCCGCAAGTTTGCAGCCCCCGAGCCGGGCGTCGGCGCGAGATGGTGCCTGCTTGACGCTGGATCGTGGTCGCTGCGCTGGGAGCGGCACACTGAAGCGTCCACCTGGACGGTCTTTCGCCCCGGCGTCGAACCAGACGTCGCCAACTTCGGCGTCACGGCGCTCGACGTCGTGCCGCGGGAATGGCTCTCCGAGATGCCAGGCGAGATTCTCGTTGCCGCCCATGCTGCGATCGTCGCTGCCCGGCCATCGCATTTTCCTTTTGCGCCTGACGAGCTGGTCGCGGCCCGGATCGCATCGGGCGCGATCCAGGTCTTCTCCGATTTCCGCGCCGGCCCGGATTCCTTCACCCGGTTCGTCCTCGTCGACGGCGGCTCGGGCGAAGCTCTCGTGGGGCGCACGCTTCAGCAGCTGTTTGAGGTGGAAACCTACCGCCTGCTGGCGCTGCTGACCTACCCACTGGCGCTCCAGGCAACCGCTGCGCTGACAGACCTCGAGGGCGAGATCGATGCGGCCGCCGCCCAGGTGGTCAACGAGAACGGCGTCGAATCGGACCGCACCCTCGTCAACAAGCTCGCCGCTCTCGCCGGGCAGGCCGAGCGGCTTGCGGGCCAGACAAACTTCCGCGTCGCCGCCTCGCGCGCCTATTACGGCCTCGTCGGCGCCCGCATCGCAAGCTGGAACGAGCAGGCAATCGATGGCCGGCCCACCCTTGGCGAGTTCATGGAGCGCCGGCTCGCGCCCGCCATGCGGACGTGCGTCTCCGTGGCTGAACGCCAGCAGGGCGCCATCGAGCGGATCGCCCGCACCGTGCAGATCCTCAACACGCGCGTCGAGGTCGCGTCCGAGATGGTTAACGTCAACCTTCTGGCGTCCATGGACAGCCGCTCGCGCGTCCAGCTCCGCCTGCAGGAGACCGTCGAAGGCCTGTCAATTGTCGCGGTCTCCTACTACGCGCTGTCGCTTCTGAAGGTGGCCTACGATGGCGTCGCGGTCGCCGCGCCCTGGCTGGATCCCACAGTTGCAACTGCGCTGTCCGTGCCGGTCGTGCTCTATCTGGTCTGGCGCTTCCTGCGCGGGGTCAAGAAGAGCGTGTTGAGCAAGTGACGGTGGAAAAGTCTGCACGCGGGTGCGCTTGACCCTCTTGCGGCAGACGCCATCCTTGCGCACGGTCAGATTCTGATGCGTACAGTTTTCCCCTTTTCGGCGATCGTTGGTCAGGACGCGATGAAGCGGGCCCTGCTGATCGCAGCCGTCGATCCCGGCATCGGCGGCGTGATGGTGTTCGGCGATCGCGGCACCGGCAAGTCGACGGCCGTGCGCGCTCTCGCAGCCCTGCTGCCGCCCATGCGTTCGGTGAAGGACTGCCCCTACCATTGCGATCCGGAGGCAGACGCGGGCCGCTGCACGCCGGATTGCCCCTCGCGCACCACCAAGGGCGCCGTTAAGACCGAGCTGCGTCCGACTCCCGTCGCGGACCTGCCGCTCGGCGCCACCGAAGACCGTGTCGTCGGCGCGCTGGACCTGGAACAGGCGCTGACCCGCGGCGAGAAACGCTTCGAGCCAGGCTTGCTGGCCAAGGCGCACCGCGGCTTCCTGTACATCGACGAAGTGAACCTTCTCGAAGACCATCTGGTCGATCTGCTGCTGGACGTGGCCGCGTCTGGAGAGAACGTCGTCGAACGCGAAGGCCTGAGCGTTCGCCATCCGGCGCGCTTCGTGCTCATCGGAACGGGCAACCCGGAAGAAGGCGAACTCCGCCCCCAGCTCCTCGACCGCTTCGGTCTTTCGGTCGACGTGAAGACGCCTACCGTCCTCGCTGATCGCGTCGCCGTTGTTCGCCAACGCGATGCGTTTGATCGCGACCCCGAAACCTTTGCCGCAGCGTGGACGAAGAAAGACGCGCAGGTACGCGATCGAATTGTGAAAGCGCGCGCTTTGCACAGCAATCTTGCGCTGCCCGACGAGGTGGTCGAGTGCGCGGCCACGCTCTGCATGAAGATCGGCTCGGACGGCCTGCGCGGTGAGCTGACACTAATCCGCGCAGCCCGCGCGCTTGCCGCTCTTGAAGGCGCCAAGGCCGTTTCGACAACTCACCTGCGTGAGATTGCCGTGATGTCTCTGCAGCACCGGCTGCGTCGCAACCCGCTGGACGATGTAGGCTCGGCGTCGCGTATTGAGCGTGCGCTGGGCGAAATCTTCGCGCCGTGATCGCGGGCGCGCCAGCGCAGTTCGATCCATGGGCCGACGCCATGGCCGCTGCTGCACTGCTTGCTGTCGATCCTTCGGGACTAGGCGGCGCAATCATCCGCGGCTTTCCCGGTCCCGCGCGCGACGCGTGGCTGGATACGCTGAGGTCAATGCTCCCGGCAGACGCCCCCATGCGCCGCGCGCCATCTCACATCGACGACGAGCGTCTCCTGGGTGGGCTCGATCTCTCCGCAACGCTGGCCGCCGGCCGCCCGGTCGCCAGCCGCGGACTCCTGAGCGAAAGCGCTGGCGGCGCGGTCATACTGTCCATGGCTGAGCGATGCTCAGCGGCGACCGGCGCACGAATCGCCGCGGTCATCGACGCCGATACTGACCACGTTGGTTTCATTCTGGTTGCGCTCGAAGAGGGCGTCGAGCCTGATGAACGCGCGCCGGATGTGCTGGCGGAACGCGTCGCCTTTCATCTTGATGTCAGCAGCCTTCGGCCACGCTTGCTTCCCGTGCCAACGTGCGAAGGTATTGCCGCCGCCCGTGCTGCACTTGCGCGGATGAGGGCGTGCGACGATCAGCTGATCGAGACGATCTGCTCGGCTGCGTCCGCTTTCGGGGTCTCCTCGACGCGCGCGGCGTTGTTCACGCTCAGGGCTGCGCGAGCTGCTGCTGCCGTCGTAGGACGACCAGCGGTCACGCAGGACGATCTCGAACTCGCAGCGCGCCTGGTGCTCGCGCCCCGGGCAATGTTCGTACCGGCAGAAGCGCCGCCCGAGCAAGCGCCGCCGCCTCCTGATGATGCCGGCGAGGAGGGCGCGCCGCCTGAACAGCCAACGGCAGATGAAGCGGCAGACCGCGTCGTGGCCGCTGTGCAATCCGCCCTGCCGCCCGAATTCCTCTCGCAGTTCCTCGACGTGCGCGCCGAGCGTCGCGCCGTCGCGCGCTCAGGTGGGGCAGGAGCCGCCGCGAAATCTGCACGCCGGGGCCGGCCGCTCGGCGCCCGCTCCGGAACGCTTCGCACAGGCGACAGGCTCGACCTCGTCGCGACGCTTCGCGCCGCCGCGCCATGGCAGAAGCTGCGCCGCCGGGAAGCCGCCTCGAGCAAGGCCTGCGTGCTGGTGCGCAAGAACGACTTTCGCATCCGCCGCTTCGTGCAACGGCTTGAGTCGACGACAATCTTCGTGGTCGATGCCTCCGGGTCAACAGCCGCGCAGCGCCTCGCCGAAGCCAAGGGCGCCGTCGAGAACCTGCTGGCCGAAGCCTACGTCACGCGCGCACGCGTCGCCCTGATCGTGTTCCGCGACAAGGCCGCAGAACTTCTGCTGCCGCCGACGCGCTCACTTTCACGGGCGAAGCGGTCCTTGGCGGACCTGCCCGGTGGCGGCGCAACGCCGCTGGCCACCGCGATCGATGTGGCGTCGCTTCTGGGCCAGGCTGAACGCGCCAAGGGGCGCACACCGCTGATCGTGTTCCTCACAGACGGCCGCGGCAATGTCGGTCGCGATGGCGAGCCCGGCCGGCCACGCGCCGAACAGGATGCGCGTGATGCCGCCCGGGCCCTTCGCGCCACGGCGCTTCCGACGGTCTTCATCGACACATCTCCCCGTTCGCGTCCGGGGGCGGAAGACCTGGCCGTCGCGATGGGCGCCGCTTACGCGCAGCTGCCCTTCGTGGACAGCGGAGCAGTCGCCGCCGTTGTGCGGGCCAACGCTCCCTCACGGCGATGACACGCGCGCTCGACTGGAATGTTCAGGGCCGAGACTGGCCCAACCGTGAGGCAAGCCGCTTTGTCGACGTTCGCGGCCTGCGCTGGCACGTTCAGGTCATGGGGGCGGGACCGCCGCTTGTCCTGTTGCATGGAACAGGCGCCGCCACGCATTCCTGGCGCGATGTGGCGCCGCTGCTTGCGCGAACCCATCAGGTTGTGGCTCTGGACTTGCCGGGACATGGCTTCACCGCGACGCCGCGCAGCAATAACGACTTCACGCTCCCGAATGTGGCGCGGGCCGTTGGCGAGCTTCTTAAGACGCTCGATGTTTCGCCTACCGCGCTTGTCGGACACTCCGCTGGCGCGGCCATCGCTGTCCGGATGGCGCTCGACCGCGTGTGTTCCCCTGCTGCGATCGTGGGGATCAACGCTGCGCTGCTTCCCTTCCCCGGACCGCTTGGCCCCCTCGCGCCCTTGCTCGCGCGAACACTGTTCTACAACCCGTTCTCGCTTGGCCTGTTCGCCTATCGCGCAGAGCAGCGCAACGCGATCAGCGACCTGATGCGCAGCACAGGTTCGACGCTTGATAAGCGCGGGCTCGATTTCTACGAGCGGCTGTTCCGCAGCCGCGACCATCTCAAGGCAACTGTAGCCCTGATGGCGCACTGGGATCTTGAGACGCTGCGACGTGACCTGCCGAGGCTTACGTCCTCTTTGACGCTCATCGTCGGCGCCAGGGATCGCGCCGTGCCGCCGACCGCAGCTGACAGCGTTGCGCGGCTGGCTGAGCACGCGCGGATTCTGCTGGCGCCGGGGCTGGGCCACCTCGCCCACGAGGAAGCCCCCGCTGTTGTCGTGGACATGATCCTCGCCGCGCTGCATCACGTGTAGCAAGACAATCGCCTTGCAGGAGTGCGCAGGACGATCTTAGTGTCACCCCATGTTGACACTCGACCCTGCTCAGTCTGCCGCCCAGCCCGATCGCGATGACCGACGGCACGCCATCGTCATCGGCAGCGGCTTTGGTGGCCTCGCTGCGGCCGTAAGGCTGGGGGCCAGGGGATATCGCGTCACCGTGCTGGAGCGCCTCGATGCCCCTGGCGGCCGCGCCTACGTGTATCGGCAGGACGGGTTCACCTTCGATGCTGGCCCAACCATCATCACCGCGCCCTACCTTCTCGAAGAGCTCTGGGCGCTGTGCGGCAGACGAATGGCAGACGACATCGATCTTCGCCGAATTGACCCCTTTTATAAAATTCGCTTCGATGACGGCACCGTCTTCAGCGCCAGCAGTGATCATGCGGCAATGCGCGAAGAGGTTGCCCGCTTCGATCCTGGCGACGTTGCGGGCTTTGAACGTTTTCTGCGTGACAGCAAGAAGATCTACGAAACAGCTTTCGAGAAGCTCGCCGATCAGCCATTTCACCGTATCGGGACCTTGTTGAAAAGCGCGCCAGATCTCATCCGGCTTGGCGGCTACCGCTCAGTCTTCAGCCACGTGTCGCGCTATTTTCGAAACGAGAAGCTCCGGATCGCTTTCAGTTTCCACCCACTTCTGATCGGCGGCAATCCGCTGTCCACCACAGCCTATTACAGCCTTGTGGGACATCTGGAGCGTACGCATGGCGTGCACTACGCCATGGGCGGCACTGGCGCGCTCGTCGATGGCCTTGTCCGGCTGATCGAGGGGCAGGGCGGTGCGCTGCGGCTGAATGCCGAAGTCGCCCAGATTACCGTCTCCTCCCGCCGTGCGACCGGCGTGCGGCTCGCTTCAGGGGAGCACATCGCCGGTGATGTCGTGGTTTCGAACGCCGATGCTGGCTGGACCTACACGCAGCTGCTTTCGGAGCACAAGCGGCGCCGCTGGACCGACCGGAAGTTTGCCGGCAAGCGCTTCTCGATGAGCCTTCTGGTCTGGTACTTCGGCACCAACCGCAGGTTCGATGATGTCTATCACCACACGATGGTGCTCGGTCCCCGCTATGAAGGGCTTCTGCGAGACATCTTCTATCGCAAGATCCTGGCGAGAGACCTCAGTCTCTATCTGCATAGGCCAACCGCAAACGATCCGTCGCTAGCCCCGGCTGGTTGCGACGCCTTCTATGTCCTTGCGCCTGTACCTCACCTGGGCAGTGGTACCGATTGGGGCGAGGAGGGGGAACGGTGTCGCGCGATGATTCAGGCGCGCCTCGAGGAGACGCTGCTACCCGGACTCG
>Ga0315902_10002920_pt1 | contig 26086 bp, 26 predicted proteins | sample LakEriMetagenome_9_FD_203523 | JGI IMG/M metagenome (GOLD analysis project Ga0315902, IMG submission 203523) | Freshwater fungal communities from buoy surface, Lake Erie, Ohio, United States - Buoy 12 MA117 | ecosystem: Environmental > Aquatic > Freshwater > Lake > Lake biofilm | place: USA... | reverse complement strand
CATAAACATAATCTACATATTTAACTCTTTCTATATTTATTATTCTTGAATATGTAAGAGTATCATCAATATAAGACGCGACATGATCTCCGATATTAATATTAGATGTCCATGATATCAGACCTCCTCTTTTTATTAAAAATTTATGTGAGTATGTTGTTTTGATATTATAATTATTTTCAAGAGTAACTGATCTGATATGACTGTCTATCTTTTCTCTATATAATTTTAATATCTTATTATAGATGATTACACCGAGAGTCTTACTGTATGATTTAATATATATATCTTTATCTAATACTATCCATTCACCAAAACTACTATCAGAATCATCACAGAAAACAGGGAGATACGAGTATATTAACCACAAATCATCTAATCTATAATGTAGATTATTAATCATTACTCTAGTATCTTTAGAACAACATTTACCTGTTCCAGTGCCATGATATAATAAAACTCCTCTATATGGAGTGTTTGGATTGATATAATTACTTAAAAAAGCTTGATGCTCACTTAACTCGAAAGTTCGATTACATATTTTATTTCTGTAGTCTTTAATTTCTTCATCAGAAGTTAATTCTTTTCTACTAGGCAGTCTATAATAATAGAATTCTCGTTTTCTATAGATTTTTTCTTGAAATTCATCATCTGATACATCCGGATATGAATAATCTTTATTTATCTCTGATTCTAAACTATCAAAACTATCTAAACTATCTAAACTATCATCTAAATTATCTGAATTATTAGACATAATTATATAATTTAGTTAGAATATTATTTATTCGTAATTTTTTGATATATTTAATATAAACAGATAATATATGTACTCATATCGGAGTAAAGAGATACTCGCGAGTAAAATATCCAAAATAACTAAAAAGAAAGATTTAGTAACTATCTTTAATATATTAACTGAAAATAATATTAATAATAACACAAATTATGTAGAAAATGATAACGGTTTATTTTTCTTATTCCATGATCTAAAACCAGAGATATATATTAAATTAGATGAATACATCTCAACCGCATATCCAGAACTCAATAACAATAATGAAAAATCTTTATCACCATTATCATCAGAAAATAATACAGATGATAATAATACTATAGAACAAGAAGAGATAGAATTAGAGACTGATAATTATAGTATAGAACAAAGCACTGATAATACTATCACTAAAAGTGATGTAAAAAAGATCAAATATACTAATAAAGAAAAAAATCTAATCAAGAGACATAATTATGATAAAAAGATTAATAAAAAACCAAAAAATATTAAATACTGTTATTTAGAACTGTAAAAAAAATTGATATTTACAATATATATAATAATAGTTAAATATAATTATTATTATAATCGATAGATGGCTAATAACACTAGAATCTCGATAGAACAATTAATTAACCATATAGAAAAAACATATGGAGTATCAGAAAAAAGTATTACTAATACTCAGATAAAAAGAGATGTAGTGATAGCAACAGCACTAGAATCCGCTAATTATAGTGTATTACAACCAAATTTATCTAAAAATATACAAGATTTTCCGCCTAAACTTAAAAAAATATTTGATCCATATCAGAAAAATATTTTTAGATATGGATTACATACATTTGACTCTATTAAATCTTTTATATCATCTATACTTTTCTGCATAACTAATAATTACGAGGATTTAGATAAAAATAATCAGTTAATTAAAGTAAATGCAACATTAGAATATATTCTAAAATCATTACACAATGGTCAGTTTTTTGATACACATCAATACAAGAATTTTAAACTTAAAAAAGAAAAACTACGGGAGATATTATGTAGTACTAATATCGATAAAAGTATCTTGTTTTATATATCTGATCTTTTTAATATAAATATCTTTTTAGTAAATATAAATAAAGATCAGATATTTTGTATTTATCCTGAATTATTTTACAATATTTATAAAGTAAATATTTTCATATCATATTTTGATAATATATGTGAGCCGATGATATTAGATGGAGAAAGATTAGTCAGTTATAAGAATATCATATTAAAAAAAATACTACATATCAGTAAAGATCTCATTCAACCAGTATCATATCATCCAGAAGTAAAAGATTTACAAGTAGGATATATTGATCTTAAAAAATATATCCCTGATGATGTACAGATTAATAAAGTAGATCAAGATGGATATGATGAGATAGACTGTGATAATCCAGATGAAAATATAATAGACGAGATTGAACAGTCAGAGATAGAGATAGTAGATAAAACAAACGGTGTATTTGTATCTAAAAAAACAACCAATAAAGAACAAGAACAAGAACCAGAACCAGATTTAGAAGCAGAAAAAGAAAAACCAAAGATAACAACTAAGACTAAGTTAGAAGTATTACAAAATATCTGTAAATCTTACAACATATCTATATATGAGAATGAACAGAATACTAAACTGAAAACTAGAAAACAACTTATCGATGATATTAAATCAATCTAAGTTCTTTTAGTTTCATCAGTAACTGGTGGATTATCCTTAATATATCTATTATATTTAAGAGTAACCATTACTGCAACATATGTCATTACAATCGCAAATATAATTTTACCGGCTATTTGATCTCTTTTTAAAGGAAATATCCCATCTATTATGGAAATCATGATACCCTGCCATGCAACACTCGCAATAATCGCCAAACATCCAACTATTATCCTAATGGATTCATTATATGTATTAAATAAATTACGCGCGAGACTAGCCTCCATTGTTCAATATTATATATTATTATATATATAATATTTTAATGTTAGAACGTTTAAAAACGTGTGATAAATATTTAGATCTATCTAATTGTGATTTAAAAGAAATACCTAAAGATATCCCTGTTCATGTTGAATATCTATTTTTATCTGATAACAAAATTACCAAGATAGATAACATCGATCATCTGATTAATTTACAAGCTATCGATCTCAGTTCTAATAGACTAGTTAAACTAGATAACCTACCAGAAAATATACAAGAAATATCTGCTAGAAATAATAAACTAAATGATATCAGTTATATTATAAAATTGAAAGATCTTAAAAGACTTGATATATCATACAACAAGATAACTGTTATCCCGACTAATTATGCAGAATCTATAGTCGCAGATTATAATTGTATTAGCACATTACAGTATATGCCATTTATTACTAGTCTAATATGTTCTTATAATTTATTAGAAAGTATTAGTGGTGATAATATACCTGTTATTACTGAGTTAGATTGTAGTAATAATAAGATTAAGTGTATCCAAAATTTTAACTGTTTAGAACTATTACACTGTAGTTATAATTTATTAGGTGATATTAAAAATATACCCCGGTTAAAATATCTAGATTGTACTGATAACCCTCTAATAACTAGAATAGAATATTTTAAAAATCTTGAAGAATTAATATGCTCATACAATAAAGATCTTAAAATATCTAGTAAATATAATATTAAAAATACTCATCACTGTAAAAATTATATACTAATAACAATGACAATATAGTGATGTAAATTAGTTTAAAAAATTATATTATAATAATTTTTTATAATATAATGGATAACAAAAATAAAGTAATGTATGACAATAGTGAAAATCCGATAAATATTCCGGATGTAGATAAATTGTTAGACGATTTTTACGATGTTCTACTATATATGAAAACCCCTGAACTAGAAAAACTAAGAAATGAAAATCCTGAAGAATTTAATACAAATATGGAGAATAAGTTTCCAGAATTTTCTAATAGATATTATTCTTTATTTAGAAAGATATTATCTGGTGAAGATTTAACTCCTTTTTTTATGATGATTCAACAGTTAAATAAACTAAAGAAAAATCAAGAAAAAGATTATGTAGAACAAGTAGAAGCAGAAGTAGGTAATTATTTATTAAATAAATTTTCTACTACTACTACTATTCCTAAAAAATAGTATTATTTTCTAATGCTAGATTCACTTGTTCTTTTATTATTTTTCTATCTTTAATGAATAAATCAATCCATTTTTTAGCATTCTTATCTTGTTTTCTTAATCTGGTTTGATATTCATCACCTAAGTAATTATTCTTATCAATAAAAATATAAATCTTATTTAATATTTTGAACTGTTTATTTGTTAATATACAGTTCATATTTGCTATTTTTTTTATAAATTCATCATCAAGATTTACACCTGATATATCATAGATATATTCTTTTGATTTATTTAAATTAAGATCAAGCTTGTTATTATATTTTAAACAAACTAAATATTTATCAGGATAGATTAGATTAGAACTCTGTGGTTTTACAACATAGATATTATCAAATGAATGAGTTAATAATCCGATTAATTTTATAGTAGGATCTGTAAAACTCTCAGATATCTTGATGACTAAATTACTTTTTGATTTTAAGTTATCCAAACTATCCAATATATCAGATAATAAAGTCCGATATGTATCTTGTTCAAATGTATTATTTGATAAATCAGATAACTTATTATTATTAGATAATATAATTAGATCCGCCTTATTCTTAGTAAAACTAATATTCTTATTAAAACATGTCATAGCATCCTTATAGTGAGTATTATCAGTAATTACAACAGATTTACTAGAATCAGATACGATATTAAACATTACTAGAAGCTCCCACATAATATAAAAATCTCGATGATTATAGTTTTTTTTTAAATAATCACGAGAATATTTACTCAAATCACTTAAATTATATCTATTAAAGATATCAAAATGTTCTTCATTATCTTGTAATATATTCGATTTATTTTTAGTCTGATGAATATAAGACTGGAATCCATACATAAACTTAGGATACGGTGGATCTTTTTCATATACTAATTTAATATCGTGTTTAGATATTTTTTGTTGTAACTTCGGGATCTCAAAAATGTTCAGTTTCATTCTAATATATTATTATAATAATAATTATAATAATATATCATATAATTATCAATTTTTTTTTAATCATTAAAAATATATGGATTCAAAAATAAATTATTATATTTTCGAATATTCTAAACAAAAAACAATAGATAATTACAATAGAAAATATTATCGTGAAAATGATGTCAAAAGATTCTTGAAAAACATCGGATTTACTAAATTATATGAGTTGAATGGAGGAGAGATACAACAATTACAAAAAGACCTGTTTAAATTAAATATCGAATTAAATAAATCAGATGATGTTAGATTACTAGAAACAAATGATAAAATAAGTAGATATTATATCCAGTATGCAGGAGGAAATTTAGATTACATGGATATAATTGCACCTAAAGATAGACAAGGTAATCGCCAATATTTTGATTATATACACTTTTTTTTAGATTTGATCGGATTAATACCTTTTGCAGGTCAAGTAACTGAATTAATAAATGGAGTATTGTATCTGATCAGAAGAGATTTTATACTAGCGTTGTTATCTTTTATAGCATTAATACCTCTGATAGGTAATATCCCCTTATTTACTAAGTATTTTATTAAGTATAAAAGAGCAGCTAGGTTATTAAAGAATATTAGTAGATTCAGTAAATCTACAAAAAAAAAATCAAAATCAGTTAATCAAGTTAATGAATATCTCAAACAAATACAACAAAATTATCCAAACCCACCATCAGATCCTAATCTCCAATCATATACCCAATATCCCCCATCTAATCCTAATCCCCCATCATATCCCCCACCATATCCTCAAACATATGTATAGTTATAAAAATATTGAAAAAAGATTTATATAAAATCAAATATTATTATAATAAGATATTATATAGTGTAATAATGAAGACGGTAGGATCATTTGATGAACTGTTAAATAAGGACACTCTACAGGATATCCAGAAACTATTTGATAAAATAAAAGATAATTCTGAGTTCGAGTTTATATTTTTTAGTGATAAAACCAATGATATGAGTTTAGAGAATCATCTTAACATATTAAAATACATGACGATTATGAGCAAACATAAAAAACAAGAATTAAAAAAAACAGTGATACTTGATATTAATTATTCTAGTAAAGATACTATTTACAGATTATCGATATCCGGAGAACAAAATATCAACAAATATCTAAATATGTTATATCAACGCGAGAATCATGTTATTTTTAATATCTTATCAAAAACTCAAGATAAAAGTATTACTCTTCTTAAAAAAAAGAAGGATGCTACAAATAAAGTAGATATTAAAGAGTTTAATATGCGTGTTAGATTATCAACGGAGACTAAATTATCAGATTCAGATATGAAAATAATAGAGTCACTTGATAATCATGCTGCTCCACATATCACTTATAGATACAAACAGAGGATAACACTTGAACTAGGTGATAATATACAGATAGATTTAACAGAGACTAAGATGACTAAACATATTGCTCGATTAGAGAAAACTAGATCAACATATGAGTTAGAATTAGAGTATATGAATAATAAATCAAAGAAAAATGTGTTAGATATCATGTATTCTAGTATAACTACATTAATTAAAGTTTTACAACAGAGTTCTTTTATTACATCAACTGATTTAACTAAATATGTTCTTAAAAACTACTCTGATCTATTTAACATAAATACAGAACATGATAAAAATCTCGATCCAGTATCTAGACAAGGTATATCTTTAGAAATCCAACATGTATTAGAAAAACTGCCTAATAATTATGCTGTAACAGATAAAGCAGATGGTGAGAGATATTTTTTAATTATTATCGATAATCAGGTTTATTTAATCTCTCAAAATCTAACAGTAACTAATACCGGAATTATCCTAAAAGATAATAAGTATCATAACACTGTATTAGATGGCGAGTTAGTATTTATTAAAAAGAACAATCGATATGTATTTTTAGTATTTGATTGTTTATTTGATAAAGGAGAAGATATTAGACAAAATGATAAACTGTTAGATAGATTAAACTGTGCAGATGAGATAATATCAGAAATATTTATCTTAGGAAAACAGAAAGGAGACAAACAACCTAAATTTAAAGGTGATAATACTATAGATAATTTAATCAGTTATTATGAATCGTCTTTAAAATTGTATATGACTAACTTATTACACGATATCCCGATTGAACCAAAATACATACTAGTTAGGCGTAAATGTTTTATGCCTGTATATGGTATTCAAGATAATGAGATATTCAAATACTCCGAACTGATGTGGAAGATATTCATGTTAGATAGTAAGTTTATCCCGCCATATCTATTAGATGGATTAGTATATCAACCAGTGAATCATAAATATACTGCTAGTCCGAAAGATACTACATTATCAGATTATAAATGGAAACCAGAGAACAAAAACTCGATTGATTTTTATATTACATTTGAAAGAGATGAAGATACTGGTAAAATCTTAATCTTATATGATAACAGTCGTGATAAACTACTAGCCAATAAACCTTATAAGATCGCTAATTTACATGTTGGTAAAACTACAAAAGGAGTTGAACAACCTGTACTATTTAAAAAGGAAGAAGGAAAACATCAAGTTTATTTATTTTTACAAGATGGTGAAGCAAGAGATCTAGAAGGACATATAATTATGGATGAAACTGTAGTTGAATTTTTCTACGATAATGATCCGAACAAACCTTTTAATACTAGATGGATACCGATGAGAACTAGACATGATAAAACTGAATCAGTTAAAAAATACGGTAAAAAGTATGGTAATTATCTAGAAACTGCTTTAAAAATCTGGAGAAGCATTGAATATCCAGTAGTTATCGGTGATATATACACTCTATCTAAAGATGAAAGTTATGATAAACAGATGGATATCTTTAGAGTAAAATATAATCGGATATACTCTAGATATGATAAACAAAAGCAAAAACAAGATAGTAACAAACAGGAGATATATTATCAAAAAGTAACTAATCTAGCAAAAGGGTTAAAAAATTTTCATAATTGGATTAAAGGTAATCTGATTTATACTCATTGTAGTAATATTTACGAAGGTAAAAAACTAAAGATACTAGATTTATCATGTGGTAGAGGTGGAGATATCCCTAAATTTTATGAATGTATGGTTGATTTATATGTTGGAACTGATATAGATGGCAATGGTCTATTATCTGCCGATGGAGCAATAGCCAGATATAATTTTTATAAGAGTAAAAAAGATAACTTCCCGAATATGTATTTTATTCAAGCAGATTCAACAGTAAGATTAACATATGAAGAGCAGAATAAAGCTCTCGGTGGAATGACTAATAAAAATAGAGAATTAATCGAACAATTTTTTGATAAAAAAAAGACTAAGTTTGATCGTATAAACTGTCAATTCGCGATACATTACTTTTTAGGAAATAATATTAGTTGGAGTAATTTTCTTGATAATATAAATAATCATCTAGCTCCAGGAGGTAAATTAATAATAACAACATTTGATGCTGATAAAATTGTTGAACTGTTAGGAGATAAACAATCATATGCATCTAAATATACTACTAAAACAGGAGATGAAAAGATACTATTTGAAATTGTAAAAAAATACAATGATGATGATATTAAGAGTAATAAATATGGATTAGGTAATGCGATTGATGTTTATAATTCATTATATTCTTTAGAAGGAGTATATAATACCGAATATTTAGTTCATAAAGACTTTTTAGTTAAAGAATTATTAAACAGATGTAATTTACAATTAGTTGATAGTGATTTATTTTCTAACATATATGAGATGAATAGAGACTTCATAATGAAATACTCGGATTATGAGTATGATAATATTAAAAAGAAAAATATAAGTAAGATTAAAAATTATTATAATCTAGATGACTCAGTTAATAAAGCATCTTATCAGATGACTAAACTTAATAGATATTATATATTTAGGAAAAATGATTAAGATATAGGAAAACATTTAAAAAAATAATTTTCTGCCTTTTATATATTATAAATGGCAGAAATCTCAAAATTTTATGAATACAAAAATATTTATACAGAGATGCCTCCTGAGTTAAATAAGTATGTCGGATATACTGCCAAAATCATACATAATTATAATAATAATAATAAATATATAGCTCCAATCAAAAAAAAACATCAACCATTAGTCAAAAATGAAGATAAATTAATGGCAAATTATAGATCTATTCTAAATAAATTAAGCGATAACAACATTGAATTACTAACCAATGAGATTATTTTGTTAAAAATAGATACTAAAGAGAAGATGCAAAAATTAATAGACTGTATCTTTAATAAAGCTATAAATGATAGTAAATTTAGAAAGAATTATGCTATTATGTGTAAATTACTATCTGGATTATCTGTATTAGATAATGATAAAAAAATATTATTCATCGAACTTTTACTTAATAGAGCTCAGTATATGTTTAATGAAGCTATTAATATATCTGAAGATCTAGATAAGAGTAATAACTTCGATAACTTAGTATCCAGTAATAAAATTTATAAATTTAAAGAACAAGTTACTGGATGTGTCGAATTTATCGGATATTTATATCTAAACGATTTAATCACTATTAAAATATTGCAAGCATGTTTTATGTTGATATTCGATCGGATAAATCAGAAAAAATTATATACAGTCGATAATTTGGCTGTTCTATTTAAAATAGTATCAGATAAATTACATAAAATATCAATTGATGCTTATACTTATCTATTTGGAAGGATACAAAAACTAAAAGATAATAATGATCTGATCGGATTAAAAGAGAGGTTCATGTTAATGGATCTAATCGATTATCTAGAAAAAAAATACTAATAAAATAATTATTGATTAATGATTATTTTATAAAAATATTTTTGATATTATTACACTTTTATTATAGTTTATAATTATCATATCTTGATTAGTGATCATATGTGATCTATCTTGTAAAAATGTTACTTGATAAATATCTTGATCTAAATCTAAATCTAACTGTTTAATAAATACTTGTTCATAAATATTATTAATATGAGCACATGCTATAATATTATTAATTATCAGATCACCTGAATATCTTATCCTAAATGTATTGTATCTATCTGTCTCTTTATTGATAATACTCATGTATTTTGTTATCTTGAAATCATGATCAACACTTATTAGAAGAGTGCCTAGATTATTATGAGTTAAACTATTTACTGATATCTGTTTGTTATGAATAGATTTTACGATAATCTTCTTGTATGATTGATCTTTTTTATCTGGTCCTAATAATAGTTCATCATTGATATTTATTGTGCCTGAATATAATAATCCACTCACTATTATCCCGAGATAAGAGATATAAAATATCTCATGAATATAAAAGATCACTTGATCAGAACTACAAATATTTTTTATCGAATTTATATTTTTAATTATATCATGCAATTTATCTATATTATCTCCAGTTACGGCTGATATGTTTAGATAGTCAGGATTAATATAAATATCTGATTTGTTGTTTATTATTGTGTATGGTAGATTCAAGTCTTTACAGATGTCGACATATACATATAGTTTATCAGAATACAAGATAATCGCATGATCTGGTTTGTATGCCGATAATGCATAAAGAGTAGTTTTAAGATATTTTTTACTACCTGGTAGATCGATAAATTGAACTAATTGATCTGACTTATTTATAATGTTACTCCATGAACTAGAATTTTTATAATTATAAATTTTATTATTAGATATATCATATCCAATAAGTTCTATTTTGATTGAACTAGTAAATCCTAATTTATATTCGTGATCATATTTATATATAGATGTTCTAGCTGAACCACGACCATTATCCAGACAGTCATATGTTAATAAACTGATCAATGTTGATTTACCGGTATTATCACATCCTAAAAAACATATCCGAATATTACTAGTATTTTTTTGTTCTTTAGTTATCTTTATAATATAATAATAATTATTTTTGTTAGTTGTTATCTTTTTGATACTAGAAATATTAGATTTGATTAATAGACATATTTTTTTTATATTATCAATACTCCTATTTATACTATCTTGAGTTTGATTAGTGATTAATCCATCATCGTCGACCCCTAAATAATAGTATGCAGTATTATTATCTGGATGTTGATTCATTCTCCATGATAATTGAGTACTTAGATTAAGTAATCTAGATTGATCTGTGGTATGTATTAGTCTTTTATATTCAATCGATCCGAATAAGTCATCTTCTGGATCGATATATTCTAAAAGATCCATAAAAAAAATTGAAATAGCGAGTTTCTATTTATCTTATATATATCTATCTATTTATATCTTTCGATATGGGCGTCAATCGTCTGTGGTCTGTTATTGAATATCTTTCTCTGTCTTCTAATAAGATTAATAATAACATTAATAAAAGAGATTTATCTGGTCGAGTTTTAGCTGTAGATGCAGTTCAATTTATTTATCGTTCTATCAATTCAAAGAACAAACTTCATTATCATGACAAGAACTTGAATAATCACATTTTAACTATATTTAACATTATTTATCATTCTATCATGAACAATATTAATACAGTATGGATATTTGATTCTAATGTTAAATCTTGTGAATTAAAAAAAGATACATATACAAAGAGATCAAATGAAAAAAATGACTATAAAAAAAAAATGGAAGATTGTGATTTGAATCAAATAGAACGTGATGAACTTTATAAAAAATCGTATAGTCTTCGAACAAAACACGTGAATGAAGTTAAAAAAATGCTAGAAATGTTAGGAATACCTATATTACAAGCATCTGGTGAGGCAGATATCTTGTGTGCAGAGATGAATAAACAGAATTTAGTAGATGGAGTAATCACAGATGACTGGGATGGATTATTATTTGGATCTGAATATATAATCAAGTATTATAATCAAAACTCAAAGATCTATAAAATGGATGATATGTTGAACTTATTCAATATGAATAAAAATCAATTTACTGATTTTTGTATTTTATTAGGAACAGATTATAACAATCCAGTATCTGAACAAATCAACCCTGTTGATCTCTATAATTTATTCATTGAGCACGAGTGCAATACAGAAGAGATTATCCGATTATTAAATCCAGATCCTAATAATTATCTAGATAGACTAGAAAAAGTAAAAAAATATTATACTAATCATATATGTGATGCTGATTTTTTTACTGATATTGATTTAAGTTGGAAAGGAATTAGAGATTACGACAAACTAGAGGATTATCTGTGTAACAAATTTGGTCTTAATAATTCTGAAATATCAAGTAAATTGAGAAAGATCGGTTATCAATACAAATTTTTACAATAAAAATTGATTTTTTAATTTATTCTTATATATTAATTACTATTTAAGAATAATATAGTTAAAATGGCTGCAAAAACGCCTTTATATACTCCAGATATCAGTCTAGCTGAATATCAGAGGAGGTTAGAAGATTATAGAATATCAATAGATCAAAATAAGTATGATGTAATATTAAATTTTATAAATGATTTATTAGATCTTGAAGATAATGTTAAATACAAAAACCTTAGAAATATCAGACTAAATATCTCTAATCTAGAGAATAAAAAAGAACATATTACTGATACTGTATTGAAATATCAGGAGGAATTAGAAAACACTTTCAATATCACTGTAAATCCAGATAAAAAAAATATTAAATATGCATTATATATTTTGAGTAAAATACTGAAAGTATTGGATTATAAGATGATTAAGATGAAAGAATACTACTTAATAAAAAATTGATATAATTATAATATGATAAATATATAATATTGTAATTGAATTATAAGATGTCTGAGACGATAAATAAATATTTAACTAGTCCAGATGATAAACTGACAAACATAACTATAGAACAGTTATATAATAACAAATATACTAAATTAGATATTTATAATCATCTAGATACAGACATCAATCACGATAATATATATCAAAAAATATGGATATTAACTCCGAAATTAAAGATATATAGTGTTATAAATAAAATGTTTGATAAGTTTAATTATAGTCTCCCCTTTAAATTATTACTATTCAATAACAATCCAGAACATAAAAAATTAATATTATTCATTAAAAGATTAGAGAGAAAGATAATTATGGATCTTAAAAAGAGTATGAATAATATTAAGAATAAATCTAGCCTAGAAAACAGAGATAATTATGTTATTTTTTCTACACTGATGCCGATAAATAATGGGGAGTTATCTTTTCATATATATAATTCTAACAATTATCGGATAAGTTTAGATGAAGTAAGATCAAAACTAGATACTCGGATATATCTGGAGCTTAGTAATATTTATATATCTGATAATTTTGTAGGATATAACTGGACGGTATTACAGATGAAAGTATATCCAGGGTTTGATTTTTCTAAATGTCTATTTGATGATGTTTGTATTAATGAAGAAAAAGATAAAAAAGAATCATGTTATCATTGTATGTTTTGTCCGAGTAATCATGTTAGAACTGCATTAAATTCAAATATACATCCATCATCAATACCTCCACCTCCTCCACCACCTATTCTTATGAATCTGACATTTAATAAACGAGAAAAGCAAGAAAAGCAAGAAAAGCAAGAAAAGCAAGAAAAGCTAGATAAACCAGACAAACAGACATTAAATCAATCAAAATCTTTATATATAACAGTAAATGATTTATTGAGTGTTAGAGAAAGATTAAAATCAGTAAATAAACTAGAAGATAAAGATAAAGATAAACAAGAAGATAATATAACAGAAGAAATATCTAGTGCGATAAATTCTTTAAAAGATCTTTAAAAAACTATATAGTATAATATACAGTTTTTTATTAAAAACTAATTAGTTTATCATCTACTATCTTATAATTACGGATAGGCTCGCCTACTTGTCTAAAAGTAAGATGATCATTATATATACAGATTCTATAAATAGAATCATTAAAATGAGAGTTAGTTTTAAAGATTAATCGACCATCTTGATAAATAAATACATCATAAAGAGCGGCGATATCACCATTAAACCTATGTCTGACTGGTATTTTTTTATCTGGATCAATATAACAAAAATCAAATGGTTTATTAAATTCTCCTAATTCTTTATATTTTTTATAATTTAGATATTCAAGATATTCCAGATATTCTTGTTCTTGATCATCATTATTATTTATATTACCTTCTAGATAATCAACATCTTCTGCATAATAGTTTAAATAATCAATATATTCTTGATTAGTTTTATTTTCTTTAATCTCTTTAATAATCTCCTCTTGTAAGCTTCCTTTAACTTCATCTATCTTTTTATATCTAGTCTGATTTACATCATTCTCATAATTTAATTCATGATAATCACCTGGATCTAAATACAAGTTATCATCACGATCTATATTTACTTGATATATTTTATCACTATTCAGGATAAGATATAAGTTACCATAATAATCAAATTCAACTATTAAGTTATTCATAATTATGAATTAATTAATAATAATTAATTAATTTATATATATAAATTCAATTTTTTATAGAACTAATCTATCATGTATTACTTTATAATCGAAGATTATATTTTTAATATTCATAAAGATATTAATTATCTGTAAGTATTCACTACCACCATCCATTAGTCTTTTTTCTGCTCTAACGATAGACAAACATATTTGTGATTTTTTAAGATCATCTATATTATCATGATTGATAATAAGATCATTAATCTGATTTAATACTTGTTGAACAGGATAACAGTATGATTTAATTTTTTCGACTAGTTCAATAATTTTTTTAACACTGCCATTATTTTTGATACAGTATTCATCAATCTCGTTTAATATATTATCATCTAATATACATATCTGATTTAGAACTACAGAACGATCAATAATCTTATCAGTTCCTAGATATTTGATATTTTGTAATATCATAATCGCATTACGCATATCACCATTACTATGAGTAGTGATAGTTCTTAATGCATCTTGATCTATCTGTATATTTTCTTTATTGGATATATTAGTTAGATTATTAAAGATATTTATATCATCGATTGGTTTGAATCTAAATTTAACACATCTAGAATGAATCGGATCTATAATATTACTAACATAATTACAAATAAAACAAAATCTAGTAATTTTTGAGTATGTTTCTATAGTTTTTCTTAAAGCTGACTGAGCTTCTCCAGTCATCGCATCTGCTTCGTCTAATATAATTATTTTGAATGCCGGACTAGGATATTTAGGATCTGGATTACATAATGCTGATTTGGCGAACATGATTATCTTGTTTCTAACTATATTTATTCCTCTCTCATCTGATGCATTAAGTTCTAGCACTCTATCTGAAAATATCTTTGGACCAAATAATTCATGTGCGATCGATAATATAGTAGAAGTTTTACCGGTTCCAGGCGGTCCATATAAAAGTAAGTGAGGCAAATTACCAGTTTGAATAGTATTTTTTAATATTTTAACTATATCATTTTGAGATAATATCTGTTCTAGTTTAGTAGGTCTGTATTTTTCTATCCATGGTTTATTTTGTAGATTTGTATATCTAGTATGTTTGGATATCTCTCTTAATTTGAGTAGTCGATCTCCACTCGATTCATCTGTTTGTTCTAAATCTGGTTGTTTATTAAAAGTAACACTGAAATTATCATCTATATTATCTATATCTAATTCTTGCTCTAACATAATTATTATGATTAATTATAAATAATTAGTATTAACTGATAATTTATAAATCAATTTTTTATAATATATTATATGATCATTAAACCTAAAACAGATAATCGATTGTATGAAAATATTATATTAGATAATAATTTACAAGTTCTATTGATATCTGATCCAGAAACAAAAACTTCCGCGTGTTCATTGAATGTTAATGTCGGATATTCGTGTGATGATATTAACTATCAAGGCACTGCTCATTTTTTAGAACACATGTTATTTATGGGTACTGAAAAGTATCCAGATGAAGATTATTACATGAATTTTGTAAAAAATCATGGGGGATTTACTAATGCATTTACTACATTCGATAATACTAACTATTTTTTTAGTATATCTAACGATAAATTTAAAGAATCACTTGATATATTTAGTCAGTTTTTTATTAATCCTCTTTTAAAACCAGAAAGAATAGAAAGAGAGATTAATGCAGTTAATGCAGAACATTCTAAGAATAAAAACTCAGATATATGGAGAGTCAGTCAGATAATTAATAAAACTTGTATTAATCAAGATCATCCGATGTCTAAATTTGGTTGTGGATCATCTAAGACTTTAAATAAACCGGGTATTAAAGATGCATTGATGAAATTTTATAATACATACTACTCATCCGATATTATGTATCTGATCCTATATTCTAATATGAGTATCGATAAACTTAAAAAGATATCAATCAGATATTTTTCTAGTGTTATTAATAAAAACATAAAGAATAAAATAATAATCCCGGATAATTTTTTAAATATCTCTATGAAAGATAAAATAGTTAAATTTATCCCGATTAATGATCATCACGAGTTATACTTACTATATGAACTTCCTCCAGAAAATAAAGATTTTAAGTATAAACCGTTCAATATTATTACCAGTCTATTAGATCATGAATATAAAGGAGGATTGTATGATTATTTGATAAATCGTGGTTTAATATACAACCTAAATGCTTATATTATTTATCCGAGTTCTATAAAATCACTATATTCTATTTGTCTTAAATTAACTGATACTGGATTAGATAATATCAATCTGATCTTGTCTTATATTGATGCATACATCATAAACATTAGAGATAAATTAACTAGTTATTACTTTGATGAGTTTAAAAAAATATCTCAGATTGATTTTGATTACTACGATAAAATAGAGCCGAGTGATTATATTACTAATATACAGTCTAATTTTGGTTCATATGATATTAAATATATACTCTACGCTAATTCATATTATCTTGATTATAATCCAGATTTAATAAAAAAATATTTAGATGATCTAAGAGTAGATAATTGTATTGTACTTCTAGCGAGCAAAAAGAATAAACTACAAAATTATTTAACAGAAGAACATTTTAAAATTAAATATCAAATATATGAACGTGATAAACTTGATATCGTTGATAATATTTTTAGTTATCCAGAAAAAAACAAGTATATCCCGAATATCAGAGATCTGAAAATTATAAATAAAGAAGATCATTTAGAAAAGATAAATATCAGTAATGGGGTAATGTATTACAACAGAACACGATATGATATCCCATATATATATTTGGATATAATCTTGTATAGCAAATCTATACAAAATACTATTACTAATTATTTACAATTACATTTATTAACTAGACTATTTGATAAGGTAACCGAGAGTATGGATTATTATGCCGGATTAGGTGGATCTGGATTTAATATTAAACTGACTAGCGATTATATTATATTAGAATTTAGATCTTATCCAGATATTATCGATCGTTTGATTGATGAATATTTAGAAATTCTTATTAACATAAAAAAAAATCCTGATTCATTAAAATATTTTGAATTTATTAAAGAAGAATATCAAAAAGATTTAGAAAACATAAAATATCTTGAATTAACTAAGATGGTTAATCTAGTCTTTAATGAAAAAGTATATAATAACTATTATTCTTTTCAAGAATGTTTGGATAATTTACAATATATCAAGTATGATGATTTAAATATCCCTGATTTTTATAAAATGAAAGCATGTGTCTACGGCAATATAACAAAAGATAAAGGTATTAAATTAGTTAATAAATTTAATAAATTTATAAAAAAGTATGATGATAATGAACATTATTCTAGTATAGGGTATAATCTAAACCCGGGTGATGAGGAGATACATATTAGAAAAAATTATAACAACACAGAGCCAGACTCCGCTATATTAATATCTTATGAGTTAAAAAACATTAGAATAGACAAAAATAATAATGATTGGATTCATGATTTATCTTTATCTTACTTGATAGATGATATTATTAATCATAACTTTTTTGATGCTCTCCGGACTAAAAGTCAGAATGGATATATAGTTAGAAGTTTTATTAAAAAAATTAATATTAGAGATATATTTTCGATTAATCAGAGTTTTTTTATAGAGACCCCTAACAAACATCCGATGATATTAAGAAAATTAATTAAAAGATTTGTTAAGTCGCAGTATATATTTATTCAAGAGTTATCTGATGATAAATTTTATAATTATAAAGAAGGATTAATATACAAACTAACAAAACCATTTACTAACATAATAGAGGAGATGAATTATATTGTAGGATTAATCTCATCAAATATCTATATTTTTGATTATAAAGAGATACTAGCGGATTATATTAGAAAGATAACTAAAAAAGATATTATAGAGTATTATTATGATAATTTGATAAATAAAAATAAAAAGGTTAGAATATTTGAATTGTATAATGTTGAGAAGAATCTAAAAGATATATAAGAAAAAAAAAGATTAGTGATAAAATATTAAAATAGCATGGATTACTATTCTACTTTACATTTATCACGGGATGCAAGTTTAGAAGAGGTCAAACAACAGTATAAATTACTGGCTAAAAAATATCATCCTGATAAAGCTCCTAGTGACAAGATAGAAGAATATACAGCAAAATTTAAAGAGATTAAAGAAGCATATACTATTTTATCTGATCCTAGTAAAAAAGAGATATATGATAAATATGGAAAAGAAGGTCTAGATGAGAATTCTGGACATCCTGGTCATCCTGGTTTTAATTTTAATTTTAACGGTTCAAACCCTTTTCAATTTATGTTTAATCAAAATAATAATAATAATACAAATATCCAGATAAAACATAAAATTACGTTGGAAGAAATATATACTGGAGTTAAAGTGACTATTAATTATAATCGGTTAGATCCGTGTGAATCGTGTAATAGTACTGGATTTGAAGATAAAAAAAATCATTCATGTCATACCTGTAAAGGCAGTGGTCGGATTGTTCAAGTAATTCAGATTGGTCCGATGATTCAACAAGTCGGATCTCCGTGTAATTCATGTTCTGGATCTGGACGTGATCGAGAATCAAAAAAATGCAATACTTGTAACTATTCTAGGACTGTAAATAATTCAGTGAATTTATCTGTAGATGTGCCTAGAGGTATATCTAAAGAACAATGCATAAATATAAAAGATCAAGGCAGTTATAATCCTGATACAAATAGTCGTGGAACTGTTGAATTAAAAATTAGTGAAAAAAAACATAATTTATTTTCAAGAGGAGTATCTATTAATGGAAAGATAAATCCAGAAAATATCGCGATAACTGTAAATTTAAATATGACAGAAGCTCTCTGTGGATTTAAGAAAAGTTTTAAGCATTTAGATAATAATACATATGATATATTTGAGGAGGATATAATTAAAAATGGAGATATTAAAATAATAACTGGAAAAGGAATGCCTATATTAAATAGTAATAGATTTGGTGATCTGTATGTTAAGTATAATGTAAGTTATCCTGATAGTTTGAATCATGAACAAAAAAGTATAATATATAAAGCATTGAGTGGCGAGGATTATCATGATCTTGATTTAGATAGCAATAAAGATAAATTATTATTTACAATGTCACCAGATAATATCAATCAAGATAATTCAAGTGGTAATGAATATGAAGATCATCGACATGAGTTTGTGCAACAGGGTCAATGTGTGCATCAGTAATTTGTTTTTATTTATTATTATTATAATAAATAAAAATTAGTCAGACATTGTTTGATCTATTATATCTATTTTGGGTTTTTTATTAGAAGTATGAATCGGAATATCATCATCTAATTCTTGTTCATAATCTTCTCGTTCTTTTCGTTCTTTTCGTTCTTCTCGTTTTTCTTGATTATCATTATTATCATAATTTTTCTTACTCTTTTCTTGAGCAGCCGCATTTTGTTGTGCCTCCATCATTTTTTTCTGTAATAACATCTGTTGTTGATACATTTGTTGTTGGTATATCTGTTGAGGAGTCAACTGATTCATATGTGGCGGATAATTAATAGTCCGCATCATTCTTGGATCATTATCTTCATCGTAATCTAAATCATCCTGGACTTCTTGTTGATTTTTCTTATAGACATAATTATACAAATAATAAATAATTAACCCAATAATACTAATCACTAAGATATATACATATTTTTTGGATACAGTAAATCCTAATATAGTATAAACAGATGTATCAGCCATGAGATCTTCAACTACGACTACTGGACCGCCTTGATTTTGTTGTACTGGTTGAACTTGTTGAACTTGTTGAACTTGTTGAACTGGTTGGACTTGTTGGACTGGTTGGACTGGTTGGACTTGGACTGGTTGGACTTGTTGGACTGGTTGAACATGTGGAGCTTTTACTTTTTTTAAACTAGAACTAATAGGATCAGCAAAAGTTACAGTAGGAACTATATTAGGAGTAGGCGCAGATACATGTTGGAGATTTGTATTATTATCCATCAATAATATTTTTATATAATATTTTCTATATCTTTGAGCGCGAGTTCAACTAATTTATGTAAATAATCTAGATCATAATTATTTTGTATAAAAAAATCATAATCTAAATTATCTGTCATACTCTCAGATTCATGTTGATCTGTATTATTGATATTATCTCTTTTTACTTTTATGACATAACCACCTAATCTTTTGATCATATTATATTCATTCATAAATCTCAGATCAGATATTACTATTTTTTTATTTTGATAATTTTTTAAGATATTATTTTCTAAACTTTTTACCCAAAAATCTTGATCTATATTATCTCTAAATACTTGAGTGCCGAGATACTGCATTAAATATCTAGGGCTATAACCCCAGTATTCATCAACAACCTCTTTTTTAGAACCATACAATTGTTCATGATCGAAATTGAATAAAAGTTCTAAAGCTTTCTTTAATTGATCTGCAAAAGATAGTTTGATATATCCATGATTCTTAACTAGATAGTCAGCAATACTATCTTTGCCGTTATATTTTCTACCTGTCACTGCTATTATATTCATAAGATTATTAATAATTAATAATAATCTTATATTTATATTTTTTTATCAAAAGCAATTATGAACAAATTTTCAGTATCTGTTTCTAATTTTCGTAATCTATGTTCTATATTACATGCATTATCATGGTGATCATCATGATGATGATCGTGATGATTATTATGATGATTATTATGATGACACGGGTCAGGATTATTATGACAAGGGTCAGGATTATTATGACAAGGGTTATGATGATGACTGGATGAGCAATTATCTTGATTTTCTAATTTTTCGACTCTTTTACAGAGAGCTCTAATTTTTACGCGCATTACATCGCTTTCTTTTTCTAGTTTATTTATCTTATTATTCATACATTCAATTATATCAATTAGTTTAGATATATCGCTAGAACTGGCGGAATGACTAGAACTAGATACATGACAATGTTTTTTTTTCTTTTTACATGTTTTAATATCGGGTGGCAAAAATAGACTAGAATTATCTGACATAAATTATACGATTAAATAAAAAAAATGTCTGACAGATATATTCTTGATAAAACAAAAATAGAATATTTACTCGATAATAATTTTCATGATTATGAATCTCTAGAAAAAGAATACATTAATCTTATCAGTAAAACTAATAATGAACTCGAAAAAGAGATCATGGGTAAAATCCTAGATAAATCTAGATTTACTAAAACTATACCGATTGATAAGTTTTGTGTTTATCTAAATATATTAAATGACAAAATACTTACTGATAATCAAGATATAGTTTTAGAGTTATTAGAACAGACTGACGATCAAACTCAGATAAATATTCTAAAATCATGTATTAAGAACTATCCTAAAAAGAATAACTATAATAATAAAACTAATATTATAAGTAAAAAATGTCCACACTGTGATAGAATTAATAAATATCCGGAAGATACTCAGTATGTTATATGTGGTTATGTTGATAATGAACCATTTAACTGGTTTGGTTGTGGGCGTGATTGGTGTTTTACATGTGGTAAAAAATTATGTAAAAAATGGGGTATAGATGAATTATATCTAAAAATTAACAGATTACATGATAAAAAATGTTGTAAAAAACATGCTAAAATTAATTCATTTGATTATAAATCTGATTACTGTTTTTGTTATAACTTTTTTGTGTCCAGATAATAATTATAATAATATTTAGAATTATATAATGGACTCTGATGAATTAATGATAAAAACTATATGGACATATCTAGACAACAATAGAGAAGAAATACTAAATAATACTGAGATAATTAATCTATATATCGATCAATTAGAGTATATAGATAGATTTTTAACTCTAGAAGAGGATACACCAGAAAATAGATTGTTAGGATGTTTGTTACTGACTCTAGTTACTTATTTTAAGATGAATAATTATAAATTTACTCTTAGATTATCTATCGAAAAAGAGATATAAATCTGTAATAATCTATTATTATATATTAATTATGAATCCAGAACTAGATCCAGATGAATATTATGAAGTCCACGATAACATTATTATATTAGATGTATTTTCTGGTCGTGAATTATATACTGATAATATTACTGATATTCTAAATGACGATGATGATGTAGGATATGGAGAAAAAAAATTGATATTATAAATATATAAAAGCCTAACTATTCGATTTAATATATGTATATAACAGATATGATGAGTGTTAGTCAAGTATTATCAGTAGATGATTTAGAACATAATATTAATAGACATGGTTATAACTTGGTCTATTATTATGCCACATGGTGCAAACCATGTATTTTATTTATCCCGGAATTACATAAGATATCCGAAAAATTTACAGATATCCGGTTTAATCTAGCGGAAGTAGAAGAACTAGATATAATGGAGAGCTATAGTATCACTAAACTCCCGACGATTAGATTATATAACTCGGGTGAGTTTATTACAGGGTTAGATAAGAATAAATTAGAAGAACAACTGAACAATTATACTAATATAAATCTATTAGATGATTTTTAATAAAATATACTCTTATAATATAAGAATATATTTTACATGAACAATAAAAAGATAGGAATATTAGATCCACTTGGATTAGAATTAAATCCTTTAACTAATACTCCATATTCGGATAATTATAAATCACTTACAAAAAACTGGACGACACTACCTTCATATGAAGAAAAAATCAGAGATCAGATTTTTCAATCTATAAAAAATAATCAAGTCATATTAATTATATCCGGAACAGGATCTGGTAAAACAGTATTAATCCCAAAGTATGTATTGCATGTACTAGATTACAATAAAAAAATCGCGGTTACTCTCCCTAAACAGATACTAGCCGAATCACAAGCTAAATATGCTGCTGCTACACTGGATGTAACTCTAGGAAAAGAAGTTGGTTATCAATATAAAGGATCTCCATCTAATTCAAGGAGTAGTGGAACTAAATTATTATATGCAACAGATGGATCTATCGTGGCACAGTTATTGAAAGATCCTAGTTTATCAAATTTTGATGCAGTTATTATAGATGAAGCACATGAAAGAAAAGTCCAGATTGATTTTTTACTTTTACTATTAAAGACTACTATTAAAATGAGGCCTGAATTTAAACTAATTATCATGAGTGCTACAGTAAATCAGGAGATATTTACGAGTTATTTTTATAACACTAAGTTTGATACTTTAAATATCAGTGGTCAATCAAATTATCCGATTAAATCTCATTTTGCAGATAAACATTTAACATATGAAGATAGTTTAGAACAAGGGTTTCAAATATTATTAAAAATCTTGAAAGAGGATATTATTAAAGATAAACCTGGAGCACATGATGTATTATTTTTTATAAATAGTAAAAATATCGCTTATGATATGTGTAAAAGACTTAATTTATCTAAATCTGATATATCTAAACAGGGTGATGTTTTTTGTATAGAAGTGTTTTCTGGGATAGATGATAAAAAGAGTGAGCTAGCGCAAGACGAGAATCTTTATAAAAGAGATAGTAATTATACTAGAAAGATAGTTTTTTCAACTAATGTGGCAGAATCATCGCTGACTATAAAAGGTATCAAATATGTAATAGATTCTGGGTATGAACTAAAAAGTTATTATGATCCAGTTAAAAGAGCTAATGTATTAGATAGACAGTTAATCACTCATGCACAAGCAAAACAAAGAATGGGTAGAGCTGGTCGAACAGAACCCGGGGTTTGTTATCATATGTATTCTAAAGAAGATTTTGAATTAAATATGGATAGATATCCAGAACCAGAGATCAGACTAGCGGATATATCTGGAGAATGTTTAAAGTTCATGAATTTAGAAAATGTCCAGACTGTTGAAAATCTGTTAAAATTATTAACAGAACTGATCGAACCTCCGAAAGAGAAGTATATTAAAGATGCGATTATGAAGATTAATCAATCTGGATTAATAAAAAATAATAAGATTAACAAGTTAGGATCATTAGTATCGCAGATAAATCCGGATATATTAATAGGTAAGAGTATAGTCTATAGTAAATTAACTAACTGTATGCATGAGATGATAGATATAGTATGTATGTTGGATTCTTGTAAAAATACGATAAGTGATATATTTACTTATAATAACAAGGCTAATTATCTTAAGAAAAAAAATAATAAAAAGGAGTTACAAAAATTAGATCAAGAGTATAAAAAGATAAGAGAAAAGTTTAGACATAAATACGGTGATCATTTAACTATTTTAAATATTTATAAAGAATATCGCGATAGTCCGAATAAAGATAGTTTTTGTGAAAAAAATATGATTAATATGAAGATATTGAGTAAAGCTAAAAAATATAGAGAAGTTATGAAAAATAATCTGAGAGATATTAACTTTCAGGATTTGGATATATATGTTAATCCGGATATATTGAATTTATCAGTTGATAAGAGGATCATGTTTAGTTTATACAAAGGATTTAGTATTAATACAGCCACTAAATTAAATAATAGTAATTTGTATAAATTAAATTATGTTGATGGAGTTACAGTTAGTGTTGATCGTAATTCTTTTGTGAATGATAAGAAATCAAAAAATATAATATATTGTGAGCATTTTCATATGATTAATACTAAAAACTTGAATGTAGTATCTAGTATTCCTAAATTTTTATTAAATTTTTAATATTGATCTATCAGTTTATATAAAAATAATTATATATAATAATATTAGTTAATTTAATTATGTGGAGATATATATGGAGTGCACCAGAACCGCAAAAAATTGGATATGTATTTAAATTAGAACATTCATATGATATGAGAAAGAGAGAGGCAGAGAGATTATTAATAAAACATAGTAATAAAGTTCCTTTAATAGTAGAGAAGAGCAATAATAATAATTTACAGACTTTAGAAAATAATAAATTTTTAATAGAAAGACATGTTACTATAGGTAAGTTATTATATTTAATCAGATCAAAAATTAATTTAAAAGCAAGTGAGTCCATATATTTGTTTGTAAATAATGATATAGTCCCTGCTACTGGTCAAACTATAGGAGAAGTATATGACATGTATAAAGATGATGATAAGTTTTTGTATGTTACTTACTCACCTGAAAATTCATTTGGATAAATAATTATATAGTAGTTGATTAACTAGTATATAATTTTATATTAACTCGGCTTATCACTGGGTTTTTTGCGAAATGCGGTTTTATACCATGTTATTTTATCCAATATAAAGGGATTTAAATATCCCCATGACATTATATAAGATAGTTGTAACAAATTATGAGTATTATATTGAAAATACTCTCTATACATTTTATTATTATTTATAATTCCAGGTATAGAATTTGGTATATTTAAACATATTATTAATTTTTCTTTTTCTATTAAGTTTTTTATTGAATCATCTTCTGTTCTTTCAAATGTATTTGTAACTATTCTTATTTTTTCAGTATTAAATTTATTTAATTTTTCATACCCACTTTTCGTTAAATATAACTCTATATATTGTAAGCCTCGCGCATAATTTTTTGTATCTTTTCTTAAAAAATTACCACATTCAGTTATAAATTGTTTTATAATTT
>Ga0315902_10002917_pt1 | contig 26097 bp, 27 predicted proteins | sample LakEriMetagenome_9_FD_203523 | JGI IMG/M metagenome (GOLD analysis project Ga0315902, IMG submission 203523) | Freshwater fungal communities from buoy surface, Lake Erie, Ohio, United States - Buoy 12 MA117 | ecosystem: Environmental > Aquatic > Freshwater > Lake > Lake biofilm | place: USA... | reverse complement strand
CCACCAAAAGGTACAGTACATCTTTCTCGATGGGTATCTCCTTTCTCAGTAAGGATCTGCATAAACCGATCTATGCGGTCTACGGATTTGTGCGTTTTGCGGATGAGATCGTAGACAGCTTTCACGAATTCCCCAAAGAACAACTCCTGGTGGATTTCCGACAGCAAACATATGCGGCCATCGAACAAGGTATATCCCTCAATCCGATTTTGAACTCCTTTCAGTGGGCTGTGAATAAATACCGTATCCCCATGGAACTTATCGACACCTTTCTCGATAGTATGCAAATGGACTTGGATAAAAAATCCTACGATGCCCAAAAATACGAGCAGTATATTCTGGGTTCAGCTGAAGTAGTGGGTCTCATGTGCCTGAAAGTTTTCGTACACGGCAATGAAGACGAATATGAACGTCTGAAACCGCTGGCAATGAAACTTGGGTCTGCTTTCCAAAAGATCAATTTCCTGCGCGATCTGAAGGCCGATTACCATGAATTGGGGAGAACTTATTTTCCGGGAATAGACCTGAACGAATTCAATGCGAAAGTAAAAAAGGAGATCGAAGCGGATATCGAACACGATTTCCATTTAGGTTACGAAGGGATCAAGCAACTCCCGAAAAACAGTCGTTTTGGGGTTTATATGGCCTACATATACTACTACAAACTTTTCAAAAAGATAAAATCAACACCTGCAGAGATCATTCTCAATGAACGTGTTCGTATTCCAAACAATAAGAAATACAGACTTTTCGTCACATCTTATTTGCGTCACAGCATTAATTTGATCTGATAATGGACCAGGTTATACTCGTCGATGAATTTGACCGGCAGGTCGGGACCGAGGAAAAGCTGGAGGCTCACCGTTTGGGCCTGTTACACCGTGCTTTCTCTGTGCTTGTGTTTGATTCAGAGGGGAAAATGCTGCTCCAGAGAAGGTCTTTTGATAAGTACCATTCCGGCGGACTTTGGACAAATACCTGTTGCAGCCATCCGGCACCGGGAGAAGCAATTGAAGATGCTGCCAAACGTCGTCTTTCCGAAGAGATGGGAATCTGCTGTGACCTTGAAAAACGTTTTTCTTTCATATACAAAGCGGAACTAGACAAAGGACTCACGGAATATGAACTGGATCATGTCCTTACAGGAATTTCCGATGAAACACCTCACCTAAATCCTGAAGAAGCCATGTCGTTCAAATGGATGGCTATGAATGATCTTCTGGATGATGTGCAGCGTTCGCCCGAGAAGTATACCGCCTGGTTCAGGATTATCCTCAATGAATACAATGAAGTTTTAAGACCCATCGAACATGAAAGTTTGTAGAAGGATCACATTCAACGCGGCACACAGATTATTCAATCCGAATTGGTCGGATGAGAAGAATATGGCAATTTTTGGCAAGTGCTCCAATCCGAATTATCATGGTCATAATTATGTGCTAGAAACATGGGTAGATGGACCGGTGGATCCCGAAACCGGTTATGTGATCGATCTCAAGATCCTGAAAGACCTGTTGAATTCTGAGGTGTCGGAGCGCTTTGATCATCGCAACCTCAACCTCGACTGCGTGGAATTCAAAGAACTCAAACCTTCCGCAGAAAATATTGCGTTCGTGATATGGAATCTGTTAAGAGAAAAGTTAGATGATAAGTTCTCTCTGCGCGTGAAACTTTGGGAGACCGAGAACAACATTGTTGAATACGATGGACGATGAATGCGATCTTCTGGCACCGCCGGGACCTGAGAATATCGGACAATGCCTGTTTGCATAAAGCATTGGGCAGCGGTTATTCGGTCCATCCTGTTTTCATATTTGACTCAAACATTCTTTCGCTGTTGCCGGAAGATGACCAGCGCGTCCTTTTCATACACCAGGAAATCAGCCGCCTAAAGACAGCTTACAACTCCCTTGGAACAGATCTTATCGTGCGATTTGGGGATCCTAAGGCCTTGATCCCGGAGCTTGTCAATGAACTCGCAGCACAAGAAGTTTTTGCGAACCGTGACTACGAGCCATACGCCCTCGAAAGGGATAAATTCATTTTCGAAAAATTAAAAACTCAAGGCAAGTCATTCACAGGAACAAAAGACCATGTCATTTTTGACCGATCGGAAGTCATGAAAGCGGATGGAAGTCCTTACACTGTATTCACGCCATACTCCCGTCGATGGAAGGAAAAAATCAACGCATATTATCTGAAAGGATATCCCGTTGAGAAATATACCGATGCCCTTGCGAAAAAGAATGATCAACGCTTGATCACTTTAAACGAAATGGGATTCCGAGACGAGCAGAAAGTAGATTTTCCTCCCAGACTAACGAACGAGGAGCTCGTTCGGAACTACCATGCCACCAGAGATATCCCATCCATAAAAGGAACCAGCCGTTTAAGCTTGCATCTCCGGTTTGGAACGATCAGCATACGGGAGTTGACTCGCTTTGCCATTGAGCACAATTCGACTTTTTTAAATGAATTGATCTGGCGCGATTTTTACCAAATGATCATATACCACTTTCCGCATTCAGCGAATGACTCGTTCAAAAAACAATATGACCGCATAGAGTGGGAAAGGAATGAGGTGCATTTTAAAGCATGGTGCGAAGGAAAGACAGGATATCCATTGGTTGACGCAGGAATGAGGGAATTGAATGCCACCGGATTCATGCACAATCGTGTAAGGATGGTAGTAGCCAGTTTTCTCACCAAGCACTTGTTGCTCGACTGGCGGCTGGGTGAGGCCTATTTTGCAGAGAAGTTGCTCGACTATGAACTGGCCAGTAATATCGGTGGCTGGCAGTGGGCGGCAGGATGTGGATGCGATGCAGCGCCTTACTTTAGAGTGTTCAATCCGCAAAGCCAACTGGAAAAATTCGATCGGGAATGCCGCTACGTGCGAACCTGGGTTCCGGAATTCGGAACACCGGAATATCCCCAGCCGATTGTAGAGCATAAATATGCGCGAGAGCGGGCAATCACTCGTTACAAACAAGGACTAACGCAATAGAAATGGCACTTAAGATCGGAGACAAATGTCCATTGTTCACGCTGCCCGACCAACATGGCAATCCCTTCAACATCGGAGATCTATTGGGTAAAAAATTACTTGTGATTTACTTTTATCCGAAGGATGACACGCCGGGGTGTACGAAGGAGGCATGTTTTTTTCGTGACAGTTACGAGGATTTCAAGGAGCTGGGTTGCGAGGTGATCGGGATCTCCTCTGATGACCAGGATTCGCACAAGAAGTTTGCAGAACAATACAAACTGCCGTTCGTTTTACTTTCAGATCACAAATCTAGGGTTCGGAAAGTATTCGGAGTCCCCGCTAACCTTTTTGGTTTGATCCCCGGACGTGTAACATACATCATTGATTGGAATGGAATCATTCGGGGTGTACATAATTCACTTCTGGATCCGAAAGGCCATCTGGAAATGGCAAAAACCACTGTTCAACAGCTCTTGTAAAATTCTTGAAAACCTGACAAAAGTCCTTTTTTCGGATGACTCGTAATTTGATCTTTGTTCTAAAATCAGGTTATGAAAGGATTCAAGGGAAATATAGAAGCAAAAACTTTGGAAAATACAGACTTCCGCCGTGTGGTCTACACATCCAAGCACAGTCAGCTTGTGCTCATGTGCCTGCTGCCAGGTCAGGAGATCGGAATGGAAACACACGGGGAAAATGACCAGTTTTTCCGTTTCGAAAGCGGCAAAGGACTATGCATAATCGACGGAAATGAATACGAAGTCAAAGATGGCGATGCGGTTATAATTCCCACCGGTGCCCATCACAACATCATCAACATTAGTCAAACCGAACCATTGAGATTGTACACGATCTATTCACCCGCACACCATAAAGATGGAATAGTAAAGGCTACAAAAAAAGATGCTGAGCAGCATGAGGAACCTTTTGATGGTCAGACCACCGAATGACAATACTCACGGAAAGATCTCTTCCACTATTTTGTAACGATAATCGAAGATCTCCTCCAATTTCTTCTTGACGATAAAAGGGTGTGCGGCTTTTCCTAAGATACCAAGGGGCAACTGATAGGATACAATATCGGTCATCTCAATTCCTTGATCCGTTTCTTTGAAATGGTGTTCGTGATGCCAGATTCGGTAAGGACCTTTGCGCTGCTCATCGACGAAGAAATTCTTTTCCTTGATATGAGTGATCTCAGTGACCCAATTCATAGGAATTCCAAGTAAAGGCCTGACCGTGTAGGAAATCATCATGCCCTCATACATTTCCTCCGGCACGTCCGTAAGAATATCAAAACCCATGTATTTCGGGGTTATCTTAGAAAGATTTCCGGGAGATGAAAAGAAGTTCCAACAGGTATCGATGTCTGTTTTGATAAGTTGAGTGCGCTTGAGCTGGTACATGATTTTTATAGTTGAACACCTTCCAGAATCAAAATGTTCAACTGTATTTATAATTTTCAGTAAGAGATAGCTCTTTTTCCAATGGGAAATTCAACTTTGTACATACAGACTAGCCTGTGACAGAATTTAAGAAGCAAAGATGCTGATCGTAAGGCTATGATTAGCTTATGATCTTCCTTAAATACAGGTACATGTTCTCTTCAAGTTCATCGTGATACCCTTCTGCATTGATCACCTGACGAATATCCTCCCTGAGAGCCGAAAGATCCTCCTTTGAATAACCGAACTTTTCAACGGCAGCGAGAATCTTTTGCAAGCGTTGGAAATCGTTATCATGTTCGTATTCACGATGCATTTTCTTATAATCCTCCTGATCCACCTTACTCAGTATAACCTCATGTTCTTCATCCGTTTCCAAAAAGTTTGCATTGGCTGCATAGATCAGCAAATATGCCTTGAACTGTTCCTTTGTCCATTCTACTCTAACCTCATCCATATCCATTCGATTAAAATCAGTTTATTTAACATAGTCCTGCTTTTGAACCAGCATATATTGATCATTCTCCAATTTGAGATAGCCCTGATCATAACAATAATAATACTCTGATCCTTTTTGCGTTCGATAAACATTCGTAAAGTAATGGAAATTGAACCCTTCCTCTGCGAGCCGGATACCGTCCAGCGTGATCTTCCCTTTGGGATTGAGTGAAGCAAGGATCCTTCTGTTCTTCCTGAGGATGTTGTTGATCCTCCGGACATAATTATTAGCGTCCTCGTTCAGGCGATTATTAAAAGTATTCCTACAGTAATCCGAACAGAATTTCTGATCTTTTCTTCCCTGAAGTTTATGGCCGCATTCACCGCACTGCCGTTCTTTCATAATGCGTTAATCAATGATATCATGAAGAACAATGTTAACAATAATTAACAGCAAACACAAGCCTTAACGGTCAATCTTTGAGAACTTTGCATACTTATCCCGATCGAATATGTCAGAAGATAACATGGAATCTGTTAGTCCTGCCGAGGCACTGAGAGCCCTGAGTGAAAAGATCCAACTCGAAACAGTCATTGTTCGGAAGCTCCAGGAAGAAGTAGGCAAGGTGATCGTTGGTCAAAATTACATGATCGACCGCCTTCTCATCGCACTACTGGCAGATGGCCATGTATTGCTGGAAGGTGTCCCGGGCTTAGCGAAAACCTTAGCAATAAAGACGCTGGCTACTGCGATTGACGTAGAATTCAGCAGAATCCAGTTCACACCTGACCTCTTACCCGCAGATGTTACGGGAACATTGATCTACAATCAGAAGGCCGAACAGTTTCTTGTTAAAAAGGGACCGGTCTTCGCGAATTTCGTTCTGGCGGATGAGATCAACCGTGCTCCGGCGAAGGTCCAGAGTGCGCTGCTTGAAGCCATGCAGGAACGTCAGGTCACGATCGGAGAGGAAACACATGAACTACCGAAACCCTTTCTCGTTCTGGCGACGCAGAATCCGATCGAACAGGAAGGAACCTATCCGTTGCCCGAAGCGCAAGTTGATCGTTTTATGCTTAAAGTATTTCTCGGCTATCCAAGCAAGGCGGAGGAGAAGTTGATCATACGCGGAAACATCCGTCCGGGTGGTTTAAATAAGGTCAAGAAAGTAATGTCTGCTGAAGATATTCTTCGTGCCAGACACCTGGTGAGGGAGATTTACCTCGACGAAAAGATCGAACAATACATCGTTGATCTGGTGTTTGCTACCCGAAATCCCGAAGCATACGGACTAGGTTTCCTTCAACCGATGATCAGCTTTGGATGTTCGCCCAGAGCCAGCATCAACCTAGCAATTGCAGCTAAAGCATATGCATTTCTGCAAGGAAGAGCCTTTGTCGTTCCTGAAGACGTGCGAGCCATCGCTCCCGATGTCATGAGACACCGCATGGGACTGACTTATGAGGCTGAGGCAGAGAATATCACCTCACAGGATGTTGTAAATAAGATCATCGCCAAGGTAGAAGTGCCCTAAAGATCAGCCGTGGAAACCAACGAGCTTTTGAAGAAAATGCGCCATCTGGAGATCCGCACAAAGGGTCTTACAAAGCATATATTCTCCGGAGAATACCATTCCGCTTTCAAAGGCAGGGGGATGGCATTCAGTGAGGTTCGAGATTACCAGGTTGGCGACGAAGTGCGCACCATCGACTGGAACGTTACTGCAAGATACAATGCACCACATGTAAAGGTATTCGAAGAAGAACGGGAACTTATCGTTATGCTATTGATCGATGTTTCAGGATCTGCAGCCTTTGGTTCGCATGAGAGGAGTAAAAAGGATCTTGCATTGGAAGTTGCTGCAGTCCTTGCCTTCTCGGCAGTCGCGAACAATGATAAAGTAGGAGCAATTTTCGTTTCTGATAGTGTTGAGAAATACATCGCTCCGGAAAAAGGACGTCAACATGCGCTGTTCATTCTTCGTGAGATGATCGAGCTGAACACCGAGGGGAAAGGCACCGACATTTGCGAAGGATTGAAATTCCTCAGAAACACGCAAAAAAAGAGATCCATTGCATTCGTGATCAGCGATTTCATTGATGACAATGATTTTATGGAAGGAATGCGTGTGACACGAAAGCGACACGACACGATTGCTGTTCGGCTAAGTGATACCGGGGAAATGCAGTTGCCTGATGCCGGGTTCATTCGGTTGTTCAATGCTGAAACAGGTGAAACAACTTGGGTAAATACCTCATCGGAAGACGTACGTCGCAAATTTGAAGAGCAGTTCCGTGAAAGACGCGAAAATCTAGTTAAAGAGCTCCGAAGGTCAGGGATCGATTCAGTCGATCTTAGTACAGATCAGGATTTCATTCCTCCGCTTGTCAAACTTTTCAAAAGCAGAGCATGAAAAAGCTGATCTTCTTGCTCGCATTATTCATCTCTTCATCAATTTGGGCACAAACCGTTTCCTGCGAAATATCCCAAGAATCCGTCCTTATTGGAAAACCTGCAGCGATCACCTATACCTGTCGAATGGAGAAACGGTCTGTATTCCGTTTTACTCCTGAAAAGGGTCCCATGCCTAGTCGAAAAAAATCAGCCGGCTCTGAGCTGACGTACGAAAGATCCGAAAATATCGAACAGTTATTTCCGTTCCGGGACACGGTTTTCACTAAAGGCAACGAAAAGTACTGGAGAGGCACCTATACCGTGACCGGATGGGACGAAGGGATCTATTTGATCGAAGGTCAAACCATTCTTGTTGACGACTCAACGATCAGTATGCCGCCCGTAACGCTTAAAATCAATTTAGTTGAAACGAAAAAAGGAATAGACATCTATGACATAGAGGAGAATTTTGCAGCAATGCCTGACCCAGAAAACAGCGTGATTTATTTTTTAAAGGAATTTTGGTGGCTCATTTTGCTGCTTTTGTTGATTATTGGATATTTCATTAACAATAAATTGCAAAAGAACCGCTTGTATGGTGTGCCTGAAATACCTGAACGCTCCCTGAGAGAAAGAACATTGTTGGCGGTTGAACTTCTGGAAAAAGAACGAATGTGGGAAATAGGTAAACTGAAGGAACATTACATTGAACTTTCTTTCATTCTACGGTCCTATCTATCTTCCAGATATGACCTTAACCTGCTTGAAAATACAACCGCCGAAGCTCAGCTCATACTTTCACACAAAGGATTACACCCGGAAACGATCCGAGTTATTGGAACAGTTCTGGATCAAAGTGATATGGTGAAATTTGCCCGATCAGCACCGATCGAAGTGGAAGTATTGAAGGTTTCGCAACAAGTCAGGCAAATCGTTGCTGAAACCAGTCCAATTGAATTTGAGCATGAGCAGTAACTGGAACATTCGATTTTGGGAATATGAGTTCCTACAACCGTGGTGGCTACTCCTATTGGCGGTTGTTCCTGTTTACATTTTCATTGCATTGCTGCGGGAGAAAAGATCTTCCGGTTCATTGAAATACACTGGCTCATCAGTTGATCAGAAAAATTTAGGTGCAGGAAACATCACGCGTATCAGGCAATTACTCATCCTGATCAACGCTGCTGTAATCGTGTTGATCGCTTTCGCAATGTCAAAACCCTACCATTGGTCTGACTTTGAAGATATGGAAGAGAACTACAAGAATGGTATCGATATCGTATTGGCTATGGATGTATCAATGTCGATGCTGGCTATGGATTTTAAGCCAAACCGTCTGGAAGTTTCAAAAAAAATGGCGAAGGAATTCGTGAAGAACCGAAAAGGTGATCGCATAGGGCTTGTAGTGTTCGCTGGAGAAGCCTATACTGCATGTCCTGCTACCTTGGATTACAGCATCCTGAATGAACAGATCGACCGAATGAACGGTGATAACATGGAAGCGGGAACGGCCATTGGGACGGGTCTTGGTACTGCTATTACACGCCTCCGAAATGACAGTCTGCCGTCGAAAGTAGTAATCCTGCTCACGGATGGCAGCAACAATATGGGCGACATAGACCCCATAATGGCTGCTGAGCTGGCCAAAGCTAAAAATGTCCGAGTCTACACAATTGGGGTCGGCAGCAATGGTGAAGCTCCTACTCCCGTCATCACACCGTTTGGTGTTCGCTATGAGAACATGGAAGTGGAGATCGATGAAATGACACTTGTCAAGATCGCTGAAACAACCGATGGTCAATATTTCCGTGCCACTGATGAGAAGGGGCTTTCGGAGATCTATACCGAGATCGACAAACTGGAAAAAAGAAGAATGCTCGACCGACAGTATAAATCAGAACCACCAACTAACCCAACTGCTTTCATCAACTGGTCGCTTTTGTTGATGCTCATCTCTTTTATTGGCAGCCGGATATTATTTAAATGGCATGAATAAGCTCCGCTATACATATCAACTCAAGTCAATTCTTATCGCCATCATGGCATGGGAGCTCTTTTTCTGGATGATCACTGGTCTTCTTCTCTTTCTATTGGGATTGCTCGATGAAGGATCACTCAGCCGACTCGGATTCCGTTATGAAAATGCGCTATGGCTTTTCCTGCTGATCCCGATCTTTATGGGTGTATACATTTACAATTTATACGCAACGAATACAGTAGCCGGTCGCACTCCGGAAAGAATTCGCGCCCTCATTCTGTCACCTGTGAATTCGTGTTGGAGTTTTCTGCGTTTCATGCTTTACAGAAATTCCTTTGTTTTCATGGTTTTTGCGCTGGCTCAACCCGTTTTCGGAACAAGAAAGGTCGCCGGAACTGTTGAAAGTATGGAACTGGTGCTTTGTCTCGACATTTCCAATTCCATGAATACCAAGGATATCACCAAAGAAATGTCCCGACTGGATATTGCCAAAAGAGCTACCATTCAGCTCATCAACAATCTCCGTGGAGAAAAGATCGGGGTAGTCCTTTTCGCGGGCAGCGCTTTCGTGCAGCTACCGATCACTTCCGATTATTCCGCAGCAAAACTCTTCGTAAACGACATCAGCACAGATATGATCTCCACTCAGGGTACGAATATCAAAACGGCGCTCACGACTGCTCAGACGATGTTTTCGGAGCAAAAGACCTCCAAGGGAATCATATTGGTCACAGACGGGGAGAATCATGAAGAGGATCCTACGCAGATCCTTAGAGCGTTGGATGAAAGTGGGATCGTTCTCAGTGCATTTGGGATCGGTACCCGGCAAGGTGGTCCGGTGCCTCAAAATCCTGACCGACCGGAACTTGGATTCAAAGTATCCCCAATGGGTTCGACGGTTATTTCGAAAGTGAACCCTGAACTGATCCGAAAGCTCGCCTCCGGCGGAACGGGTACCGCTGTGATCAGCGATAGCGAGTTTCCAGATCTCAGCGCACTATTAACACAAATTAACCAAATGAAGCGCACGAAACTGCGAGATTTGCAGTTCGATATGAAGGATAACCGATTCAGGATACCGCTATCTATCAGCTTGGTTTGCTGGTTACTCTTTCTGTTATCGTACCCTAAGACTAGACAAGAAAACGCATGAGACCCATTGTTACCCTGTTGATCGCTTTTTTGTCGTTGTCCGTAATCGGTCAACAGTGGAGAGATTCACTAGAAACAGCTCGAAATCTCTACAGAAAAGGAGAATATGAAAAGGCGCTCAAATACTACGAATCGGCTCAAAAAAATGCCCCTAACGGAATTGACCTCTCCGATGAGATGGGTCAGTCAGCATATAAGCTTCGGGACTTTGAACGGGCGGAGAAGATCTATCGTCAAAGCGCATCTTCGAAAAAAGACAATGGATCCAAAGCAAGGTCCTATCACAACCTAGGTAACGCTTGCATGAAGAAAAAAGACTATCAAAGTGCCGCTGATGCATACCGACAAGCGTTGCGAAACGATCCGGAAAATGAACGGACACGCTACAATCTATCCGAAGCGATCCGCCGCATGAAGCAAGAAGAAAAAGATCAAAAGGAGAAGGACAAAAACAACAAAGAACAAAATAACGATCAGCAGAACAGCGGCGATCAGAGCCAGAATAAACAGGAAGATCAGCAAGGAAATCAGCGCAGGAACAAGGAACAGAGTGGTAAGGATAATCGGCCAAATAACAAGCGGAAAAACGGACAGAACAGATCGTCTCTTCCCAATCGTTCTGTTGACCGCATGCTTGACGAGCTGATGAAAGCAGAGTCTGCAACAAAACGGAAAATGGGCGGAAATCAAGGAGAGGGTCCCGTTGCAACATCAGGTAAAGACTGGTAATGAGAATAATTCTGTTACATATTGCAGTTTTGTCCGTCTTGTCCTGTCTTGGACAAAAAGCTTCAGTACTTCTGCATGTTGATCAGAAAGATGTCAAACCTGGAGAGATCCTTACCGTTACCGTAAAAGCGAATGTACAGGGCGAAATAGACATTGAGTTACCACCCGGTTTCGTGCATGGATACAATATCATGAATGGCATGGAGCAGGAAATGGATTATTCCACAGGCAAGATTGAAACCATATACTACATGTCTCAAACCGGAGCCATGAGCAAAGAGGGAACCTATACTTTTGGCCCAGCTTTGATTAAAAAAGGAGGGAAAATTTACAAGTCAAATACGGTAAGTGTCACCGTGAAAAAAGATGTACAGCAAAATACAAACACAGGTGAGATCACTTCAAAGCAATTGCGCGATCCGGCATTTGGTGTGGTCGAATGTTCCCGAAATTCAATCTATGAAGGAGAGCCAGTTCTGATTTCAGCAAAGATCTATTCACATTTCAATCCCACACACCTGGAGAATTACCAATCGTATTCAATGGATGGTGTGATCGAGAAGCATGCACTCGGAAATAACCAGCGGATCTTAGTTGAAGAGACAAAAATCAAAGGAATGCGCCTTTACAGCTTCACACACGACAAGAACATACTATTTCCAACCTCCAATGGAAAGTTGAACGTAGAACCGTTCAAAATGATCTTGCGCAGAGGATTCGAAGGGATACCGATAACGTCGTCTGGAGCGACGATCGAGGTGAAACCACTTCCCAAAGCACCCGCAGAATTTTCCGGTGGTGTAGGTGAATTTACCATTACGCGAAGTTTGAGCGGAAGCACTTTCAAGCAAGGAGAGGTGCTCAAAATGACGCTAGTTATCAATGGTAAGGGGAACCTGCATAATTTGACCGAACCGAACCTTCAATTGCCAAAGGGCTTCATCGTTTACGGTGACCCCATTGTTAAAGAGAATTTTCAATTCACATCACGGGGCGCAGAAGGTTCTGTGAGTTATGAATATAACATACAGATCACCAGATACGGAGACCTTACCCTTCCAGCTACACGACTCGCCTATTTCGATCCCCAGAAAGAGAAATACATTTACATTCAGACAAATGGAGATGAGATCAAGGTTGAAAAGGACCTCAACTTCAAACCGGATATGGATACCGATGCGGGACAAACTGTGATGGTAGATCCACCTAAAGTAGGGCCTATGCGCTCTACAAGTAGTACTAGCATCCTTTCTGACCCTTTTGGAAAAACTGAATTCTTTATTGGCTTAGGTACTCCTGTTGCACTAGCTTTTGTTTTTGGACTCTATTTTCGAAGAAGGAAAAATCGCACCGATGCTTACCGCACAAAAGCTTCCATGGAAACAAGCAGAAAAAAAGCGCATGACTTGTTCGATGAGGCACTCCATGCATACAAGCAAGATCAAAATGAGAATGCCAGTCTCCTGCTGGAACGCTGTGTAACGTTGTACCTAAATTCCATTCTAGGCACCATTGAACATCCGCTGAGTGGTTCAGCCCTGCTAAATGCTTGCAAGGAGATCGATCCTTCAACAGCAGAACAAGCGGAGAATATTATCGATAGCTGTCAGCTCGCACGATACAGTATGGGACAGGCTGACATTAGCAGTGACCTGCTCGAAAAAGCGCGAAAGCTACTCAATTCGGAGAGATAATGAATCGGTTCTTCTCATTTTTCGCATTGTGTTGCTTTCTGTCCTTCCAAACCAAGGCGAATGAAGCTTTCGAAAATGCGTTGAAAGCGACAGTTAAACAGGAATATGCCATTGCGCTAAAGATCTTTGATTCGATCATTCAAAAGGAGCCAACCAATCTTTCTGCGATCATTAATTCCGGCAATTGTTATTTCTACACCAAGCAGTACGGCAAGGCTGTACACCGGTATGAAACGGCACTTAAATTATCCCCAGGTGAAATGGAGCTCGTCCAAAGTATAGAAGCATGTTACCTGGCACTGGGAAAAACGGACTCATATATTCCGCCATTCAATGCTCTTGACATATTACTCTACAGAATCGGTAGCGTGACCTGGGCCACTCTTTCCATAGCTTTTGCACTACTTCTCGCTTGGGCAGTTTTCCGCAGATTAAGCCACAACAGTGATGGGATCTTTAGCAGTTTCGCGTTTATCGCCATTTGCGCTGTACTGCTCATCGGTAGTGCCGTCGCAGGAGTACAGGTTCATAAATACACCCAAGGTGATCATTTCGCGATCGTTTCCAAATCCACAACACCCCTTCTACTGAATGAACAGGGAGAACTCTCCGGTCTTCAGTTAACAGAAGGTACGCGGGTTTCGGTTGTCGATTCAAAAAACAGCTTCCTTGAGATCATCGATCAAAGTGGTCAGCGTTACCTGATTCGGAAGTCCGATATCCTGCTCTTCTGAGGAAACAAAAAGGAAACTCCACCCGAATTGCTTAATTTTGTTTCATGTCAGAGAGCCGGATCAGCATTCGTGAACTGTCACTTGATCAACTCAAAGGTCATTTGGAGGAAATCGGAGAAAAGCCTTTTCGCGCCAAACAGGTGTACGAATGGTTGTGGATGAAGAATACCTCCGCTTTCAGTGAAATGTCCAATCTGAGTAAGGAGCTCAGACAAAAACTGGAAGCTCATTTTTTCATCGATCACATCGTCTTGAGTGATCAACAGATCTCTTCTGACAAAACCATTAAATGCGCATTTTCGGTTGGAGAAGGCAAAGTGGTTGAAGGCGTATTGATCCCTACCACATCACGCATGACGGCTTGTATCTCATCACAGGTGGGATGCAGTCTTGCTTGTACCTTCTGTGCAACGGGTCGACTAAAGCTCATGCGCAATCTCACGGCGGGCGAGATCGTTGATCAAGTTGTTTACCTGCGTGATCAGGCAGAGAATCGATACTGTACCCCGCTGACCAATATCGTGTACATGGGAATGGGAGAGCCCCTCCTCAATTACCGCAACGTAATGCGATCCATTGAACTCATCACGTCTGAGCAAGGGCTTGGCATGTCACCCAAAAGGATCACTGTTTCAACTGCTGGGATAGCTAAGATGATTCGAAAGCTGGGAGACGATAAAGTGAAGTTCAATCTTGCTCTTTCGCTCCATGCAGCGAACGACGTTAAGCGCGATCGCATAATGGAGATCAACGAGACGAATAATCTATCGGAACTGTCGGACGCCCTCCGGTATTTTCATGAGCAAACGGGAACACGTGTCACCTTCGAATACATCATTTTCAAGGACTTCAACGACCGGTTGGAGGATGCCAGAGAACTTGCCGAGTTTGCGAAATGTGTGCCTTGTAAGATCAACATTATCGAATACAATCCGATCGATCAGGGTGAATTCGAACAGGCAGAAAAATACCGAGTGGATGCTTTCGCAGATTTTCTCGAATCCAAGAATCTGGTTGTCAATGTGCGAAGAAGCCGAGGTAAAGATATCGATGCAGCATGCGGACAGTTGGCCAATAAGAACCGTTCCGTTAGCAGTGAAGACAGGATCCTGAAACGGACGAGTTAAACTTGTCCGATATTTTAAACACCGAACACTTTTTTAAAGTCGCTTACGGGTTCAATCTCGTATATTTGTATCTATGCTGTCCGTAGATGAAATAGTAGCTCCCGTTGAGGTCGAAATGGCTGAGTTCGAGCTGCGCTTTAGACAGAGTATGAAGTCCAAAGTTCCGCTACTGGATAAGATCACTCACTATATAATTCGGAGAAAAGGAAAACAAATGCGACCGCTCTTCATTTTTCTCAGTGCGAAGATGTTGGGCAAGATCTCTGATCAGACTTATGACGCTGCCTCCTTGGTCGAACTTTTGCACACAGCCACACTTGTGCATGACGATGTAGTGGATGATGCCAATGAACGCAGAGGATTCTTCAGTCTGAATGCACTGTGGAAGAATAAAGTTGCGGTTCTAGTCGGCGACTACATGCTTTCGAAAGTGCTTTTGCTTTCCATCGAAAAGAACAATGTCAGTTTGTTGGAGATCATCGCTAGAGCTGTGCGAGAAATGAGTGAAGGAGAATTGCTGCAGATCGAAAAAGCCCGTCGTTTGGATATTACTGAGGAGGTTTATTTTGATGTGATCCGAAAAAAAACAGCTTCCCTGATCGCAACTTGCTGTGAATCTGCCGCTGTATCCGTTGATCGGACGGACGTTTCTGAGGACATGCGAAAGTTCGGTGAGCTTGTCGGACTGGCATTCCAGATCAAAGATGACATTTTTGATTACGGAGCTCCGGGAAAGATCGGGAAACCGACAGGTCTAGACATCCGAGAAAGAAAAATGACACTCCCACTGATCTATGCGCTGAATAATTCTTCTAAAGAGGTTAGAAAAGAGCTCATTAACATCGTCAAAAATCACAACGAGGACACCAAGAAGATACGGCGTGCTGTTCAGCTGGTTATCGACCATGGCGGAATTAAGTATGCGCACAAAAGAATGACAGAACTTGCTGGTGAGGCGTTGGAAATACTAAAACCAATGGATGATTCTCAAGCTAAACGCTCATTGATCGGTCTTGTGGAATATACGATTAACCGTGAAAAATAGACATTTATGAAGTACCTTCTATTCTTGCTGCTAGCCGGTCTCGTTTTAGCATGTGATCAAAACAGCGAAACGCAGGACAATAAAAAAAATGAGCCTGAGCAACTCGTAGAGATCAAGGATGGGATCTATAAGGAGTGGTATCCCGGGAAAAAACAGTTAAAATATACTGGTGGCCAGGACGAACAAAACAGGCGGCATGGCAAATGGTCTTTTTTCGCTGAAAATGGCAGAGAGCTCTCCACCACCATGTATATCCATGGATTAAAAGATGGATTCACTGTCGTCAAATACCCCAACGGCGCGCTGCATTACCGCGGCGAGTACCGCCAGGATAAAATGGTTGGTATCTGGACAACCTATGACGAAAAAGGGATAAAAGTATCCGACAAAGACTACGGTTATCCTGAAGAATAATCTGACATGTCGAAGATCCCGTCCCATATCATTGACCAGATCATGCAAACCGCCCGTATAGAGGAGGTCATTGCAGACTTTGTTAGCCTGAAACGTGCTGGATCGAATCTAAAAGGTCTGAGCCCATTTACGGACGAGAAGACTCCTTCCTTCATGGTCTCACCGGCAAAACAAATCTTCAAATGCTTCTCCACTGGAAAAGGGGGTACAGTTGTTTCTTTCCTCATGGAAAAGGAACATTTCTCCTACCCTGAAGCACTCCGTTGGCTGGCAGATCGATACGGTATTCCGATCCCGGAGGACAAACCGGCAACGGCGGAGGAATTGGCAGCAATTACCGAGCGGGAGAGCCTTCACATCATCAATGAATTTGCCAGAGACCATTTCATGAACAACCTTCATGAAACAGATGAAGGTAAGGCAATCGGTCTTTCCTATTTTGAAGAAAGGGGATTCCGTCCGGACATTATCAAAAAGTTCCAGCTGGGATATTGTTTGAATTTGGGAGACGATCTGACCAAAGCAGGTCTGTCTAAGGGCTACAAGCTGGAATTCATGGAAAAGGTCGGACTGGTAAAATCAAAAGAAGACCGAAATTTCGACTTTTTCAGAGGACGGGTCATGTTTCCTATCCACAGTGTCACGGGACGGGTACTCGGTTTTGGCGGAAGGACGCTGATCACTGATAAAAAGATCGCAAAATACTTCAACTCTCCGGAGAGCATCATCTACAATAAAAGTGAGATTCTTTACGGACTGTATTATGCCAAAGGGGATATCATCAAGTATGATAATTGCTTCCTCTGTGAAGGATATACCGATGTCATCAGTATGCATCAGGCCGGTATCATTAACGCGGTATCGTCCTCCGGCACCTCGCTCACCAAGGAACAGATCAAGCTCATACGGCGTTACACGAGCAACATAACGATCCTTTATGACGGAGATGCAGCAGGGATCAAAGCATCGTTCAGGGGAATAGATCTTATTCTTGAGGAAGGAATGAATGTCAAGGTAGTTCTCTTCCCCGAAGGAGAGGATCCAGATTCCTATTCCAAGAAAGTAAGTCCCCCAGAACTTGAACAATACATCAAGAGCCACACCCAGGATTTCATTTCCTTCAAAGCTGATATCCTCCTCAAAGATGGGGAAACGGATCCGCTGAAACGTGCAGAACTCATTCGAGAAGTGGCGCATTCTGTTGCACTCATCCCGGACCAAATCACACGTACAGTGTATATGCAGCAGGTAGCCCAGGTATTTGGTATAAGCGAACAGATCGTGAATGCCGAACTCACCCGACTACGCAAGAATGTACTTTCCAGGCAGCTGCAGGAACCCGAGATCAAAGACCTTCCTGTCGATATTCCATCCACTGTTCAGCAGGGAGTTATTACGGAAATCGAAAGAGGTCCTCATCCGGGTGAATTCGCACTGGCCCGTATTATGGTAAAATACGGAGCATTTGAGCTCAATGGGTTCCGTGATCTACAGGGACAGCGTATTGAACAGTCTGTTAGCGTGATCGAACTAATTTGTCATGAATTGGATCAGGATGAACTCGGCTTTAGCGAACATTTGTTCGACCGACTGCACCGCATATTCATTGAAGGTCTATCACAAAACACCATCTACCAGACCAGTTATTTCAAGCGACTCGATGATACTGCGATCGTTTCTTTCGTTACGGATATCGAAGCAAATGATCTCGAGCTAAGTCACAAATGGTATTCGAAATACGGCATTTCAACCAATTCTGAAGCAGACGATCTCGAGAATACTGTTCTTCAGGCACTTTATAATTTTAAATTTGCTAAGATCGAGGAGCGCATTGAAAACATCAGAAAGCAGGTAACGGAACATGATCTCAGCGAAGAACAGCTGACCGATCTGCTGGTTGAACAGATCAGACTGGACAAGGTGAAATTAATGATCTCTGAAAAGCTCGGGCGGATAATTTTGAAATGAGTATGTTGAGTGAAACTATCTTCAAACTTGGACCTTATAATGTATGCCTCTGGAATTTGATCTTCCTCGGGATCATCGTGTTCGTTGCTATGATCCTTAGACGAATCATCCATCGCTCACTCAAACGCTATCTTAAAAATGCGAATATTCGCGTCGAAGGTCGTCGGATCACTTGGCTGAAACTGATGAGCCAAAGCATCTACCTCCTTGCAGGCTATATTTTCATCCTCACGTTCAACATCAACAATGATTCCGTTACCTTCGGAGACTTCCTGAATTTCAACCTGATAGAATCTAAAAAGTTCACACTTAGCTTCTATCACATACTGGTCATTGTTTTCATTTTCTTCATGGCGAAAGTTGCCCTGAACCTATTCAAATTATATATCTCGCGGAAATTCAGAGACAGAACGGATTTCGATCCGGGAACAGAATACATCTATGTTCAGATCGCAAAATATGTGATCTACGTTGTAGCGATCATCGTCAGCTTGAAGGCACTTGAAATCGATCTCACTATTGTGATCACGAGTTCAGTTGGACTTTTCGTTGGACTTGGTCTAGGACTTCAGGATGTATTCAAGGACATGATCGCCGGCATTGTTCTCCTGATCGAAGGAAATGTAAAAGTGAGCGATGTTGTTCAAATCTCCAGTGGCGGAAAAACTGAGGCGATCACAGCAAAAATCCTGAAGATCAATGTCAGAACTACACACATTGAGACACGAGACGGAAACGTACTGATCATTCCGAACACCAAGCTGACACAGGATTATGTTGAGAACTGGTCACACGGCACGAATCTATCGCGGTTCAAAGTGCCGGTTACAGTTGCGTATGGTACAAATACAGAATTAGTTACCCGTTTGTTAAAACAGGCAGCTCTCAGTCACCCCAAAGTAAAAAAGACAGAACCCGTTGATGTACGCCTGTCTGATTTCGGGGAAAGTGGTTTAGATATGGAACTCGTATTTTGGGCCGATCAAAGCTGGGATATCCAGAACTATAAATCTGAAATCCGATTTGAGATCGACAGGTTATTCCGTGAGTATCGAATTAACATACCCTACCCTCAGCGTGATGTTCGAATATACAATAGCAACGTTCCTCAGCCTGAGCAATAACTAGTACGCGCTGGTTGCACCACCGATGTTTTCGATCGGATGCCATGTGGTTTTGATCTCCTGTACATGAGCGATAAAGTGGAGTCCCTGGGAATCAGACTTTCGCCAATCATCGCTGTAGTTGGTGCTTCGTTTGACGTTATGTACCGCATTTTCCTGAATGGACTTGACAATAGCCGCATCATTCGAAGCACTCGTGATCGCATTGACATCCATGTGTGTAGTCAACGTTGGGATCATTTCTTCTTGTTTTCCGGTGAGTATGTTCACTACCCCTGGCGGCACATCAGATGAGTGGATAACCTCTCCCAGCGTAACGCTGCAAAGTGGCTTTGAATGGGATGCCAAGACCACACAAGTATTACCTCCGGCAATTACGGGAAGCATCAAAGAGACCAGACCAATCAGTGAAGTATCCTCAGGAGCAATTATTCCAACAACCCCGGTTGGTTCTGCAACTGAAAAATTGAAATGTGAGCTGGAAACTGGATTCACTGCACTCAGAATCTGCTGGTATTTATCGCACCACCCTGCGTAATACACCGTTCTGTCAATCGCCAGATCGATCTCTGCTTCCGCCTTTGATTGAGTGCTTCCCTGAGCTATAAGTTCAGTAATGAACTGCGACTTTCTTCCTTCAAGCATTTCAGCCATTCTATACAAGATCTGGGAACGGTTAAATGCAGCGCGTTCGGACCAGCCTCCAAAAGCTTTCCTTGCTGCTACGATAGCATTTCTGACATCCTTCTTTGAGGATAAGCAGACATTGCCCAAAACAAGCCCTTTCGAATTCTCCAAACTGTAATATCTGCCCGACTCAGTTCGTGGGAATTGTCCTCCGATATAGATCTTGTATGTTTTCAGTACTTCCAAGCGTGCCATTTTCAACTTAATTTAACGTATGCTTCCAGTCCGTGTAAACCTCCCTCTCTTCCAAAACCACTTTCCTTGTACCCGCCGAACGGTGAAGCAGGATCGAACTTATTATAGGTATTCGCCCAAACCACCCCTGCTCTCAGTTTGGTGGTAAGATTGAAGATCCGTGATCCTTTATCCGTCCATACGCCAGCGGCGAGACCATATGGCGTGTTATTCGCCTTCTGCAGGACTTCATCAACTGTCCTAAAGGTCTGTATCGTCAAAACAGGTCCAAAGATTTCCTCCTGCGCGATGGTACTGGACTGTGCGACATTTGTAAAGAGCGTTGGTGCGCAAAAGAAACCTTTCTTTGGCAGCGAACAGGCCGACTGATATATCTCGGCTCCTTGGTCTTTACCTATCTGTATGTATTTATTGATGACGTCAAGTTGGGCTTTGGAATTGATCGCTCCGATATCGGTATTCTTATCCAATGGGTCACCCACTTGTAGTGATGCCATGCGGTGTTTCAATTTCCTGACGACCTCTTCGGCAACAGACTCTTGAACGAATAATCGGGATCCTGCACAACAAACATGGCCTTGATTGAAAAAGATCCCATTGACTATACCTTCAACTGCTTGATCAATGGGCGCGTCTTCAAATAGGATATTGGCACTTTTACCGCCCAACTCCAATGTCAATTTTTTATTTGTACCGGCGAGAGAGCGCTGTATGATCTTTCCAACTTCAGTAGATCCTGTAAAGGCTACTTTATTGACCTCCGTATGATTGACAATAGCTGCTCCGGTATCACCGAAACCTGTCACAATATTGACCACCCCGGCCGGCAATCCACTTTCGTGTATGATCTCTGCAAGCTTTAATGCAGTCAGCGAGGTGGTTTCGGCCGGTTTAAGAACAACCGTATTCCCGGCTGCCAACGCAGGAGCGATCTTCCACGCTGCCATGAGAAGTGGAAAGTTCCATGGAATGATCTGTCCTGCCACTCCGATCGAACTTACTTTTCTATTGGGAAATGCATAGTCCAGCTTATCGGCCCATCCGGCATAATAGAAGAAATGATTGCAAGCCAAAGGCACATCGATGTCACGCGATTCCCTGATCGGCTTTCCTCCATCCATTGATTCTATCACGGCCAGCTCACGTGCCCGTTCTTGCATCATTCTAGCAATGCGGTAAAGGTATTTACCACGTTCACTTGCAGGCATTTTCGACCAAACTTCGTCATACGCTTTACGCGCCGCTTTGACGGCTTTATCAACATCTGAAATTTCTGCGTAGGCGACTTCGGCGATTACATCTTCAGTTGACGGATCGATAGATGGAAAATACCGCTCTCCAGCAGGATTAACCCATTCACCATTGATATACAGCTGATAGCGTTTCTTGAGTTTAACATGGGATTTACTCTCAGGTGAAGGAGAATATTCCCACCCTATCAAAGGTTTACTGGTGTTTTTCTTTGCCATATCAGTCAATTGAAAAATATTCTGAAGATTGGTACACTCCTGTCTGTTGTTTCACGATCTGCATGAGCACATCGTTGGCCAAACTGCTCGCTCCAAAACGAAACCATTCATTACTCAGCCAAGCATCACCCAAAGTCTCTTTCACCATGACCAGATAATGCAAGGCACTTTTTGCAGTAGATATTCCCCCGGCAGGCTTCATTCCAACCATGTGACCTGTTCTATCAAAATGATCCTTAATGGCCATCAGCATCGTGTAAGTAACCTGCATGGTTGCGGCAGGCTGGATCTTTCCGGTAGAGGTTTTAATGAAATCGGCGCCGGCAGCGATAGCGAGATCACTGGCTTTACGAACATTGTCAAGGGTAACGAGCTCTCCTGTTTCCAGAATGACCTTTAATCTTGCTTTACCGCACACATCTTTTATCGCAGCGATCTCATCAAACACATAGTTATACTCGCCCTGCAGGAATTTCCCTCTCGAAATGACCATATCGATCTCATCGGCACCTTCTTCAACTGCAAAACGGGTATCCTTAATTTTAATGTCCAGAGGAGCCTGTCCGCTGGGAAATGCTGTCGATACCGATGCAACGTTGACCGATGAGTTCTGAAGCTCACGTGCTGCGATCCCAACCATCGACGGATACACACAAACAGCAGCAACAGCTGGCAATCCGGGGCACTGATCATGGAGATGCCTTGCCTTGTAGCACATTTGTTTGACCTTTCCGGGAGTGTCTTTGCCTTCGAGAGTGGTCAGATCGATCATATTCAGAACCAGCTTCAGTCCCTGCATTTTCGATTCATTCTTTATACTTCTCGACTGGAAACGGGCAATACGTTCCTCAACACCTACCTTATCCACACGAGGAGATAGGGAGAGGTCAGGAAGCCTTTGTTTTTTTGATCTCGTACTCGCCATGTCAATTTATATGGTGTAAATATAGGAAATGTATCATGTGCCTGAACAAAAAGAAAGGGCCCTGTAAGAGCCCTCCTTGTAAAATTCATTTCAGTGATCACAACTGTCCGTCGGAATGGTAAACGCCATTCTTAAAAACTCTGACCTTCAGCAGGATCCCATCTTTGTCATATTCATATACCTTGCCGTCCCAAAGCAGGCCATTCTTGAAGTTGCCATCCTGCCAGATCTCGTCGTTGGTATTGTACACCTTATTGTAGCCATTCGGCTGGAACTTGGCTCCTTTCGTGCGCGGAGTACCGTTTAACTTTGGAGCTGACTCCTTTGAGATACCGGGATCTTTGACGGTAACGGCAGGACTTACCATTTCACGCTGTTCGCTTTTCGCAATTTGACCTTCCGTATCGTAGTAAATCACCTCCTTCACATCGCCATTCTCGTAATACCGCGTTGCCTTTCCGGCTGGTTTACCGTTGTTGGAAGTGTACTCAAACTCCAATTGTCCGTTGGGGTAATAATAGCGTACTTTTCCTTCCTCTTTGCCACCCTCATTGTAATTTGCTTCGTATTCCAACTTTCCGTTCTCATGGTAACGCAGCAACGAGTCTTGGTAAAGATTTCGCACAAAGGTTCCAACCTCCCTTGGCTTTCCGTTCGGATAATACTTAACAAAGCTGCCTTCCGGACGATTATTGCGGTACTCACCCTTTATCTTCGGAGTAACTCCATCCATATGGTATTTCGTCCATGACCCTTCTTTCCTGTCATCTACATAGGGGCCTTCCTCGATCTTTCCATCAGCAGGGTAACCTTCTTGTGGACGATCTTTGCCAAAATAGATCCATTTACCTTGTTTTCTTCCCTGTGAATCCTTTTTGTTGATCTTATCGTCTTGCGAGTATCCTCCATAGGAAATTGACGGCGTCAGTGTGAACACCATAAAGAATAGCATAAACAACGGCATACCGATCTTCATGTCTTGAGTAGTTGGATCTTCATTGTAACTCTTTCGCAATGTACTATTTTTCTTTTACAGAACATCTACTGATTTTCCAAATTCGGCTAAAGATTAATAAACAATGGTATACATCGAACTTTTCAATACCAACTATTCTGCAGCCAACTTTGGATCGACATGCTTCAACATTGCATCCACGATATCTCCAAGATCGAATTGCTCTTTCCATCCCCAATCTGACCTCGCCTGAGAATCATCAATAGAATCCGGCCAACTATCCGCTATTTCTTGTCTGAAATCAGGGACATATTCCACCCTAAAATCAGGCAAGTACTTGCATATCTCCCTGGTGATCTCAGATGGGGTAAAACTGCAACCGGAAAGATTATAAGAAGAACGAATACGGACTTTCTCAGCAGGGACTTCCATCAGCTCGATCGTTGCACGAATGGCATCATCCATGAACATCATTGGTAGACCGGTATTTTCATGAAGGAAACACGTATATTTCTTCCCAAGTACGGCATGATAAAAGATATCCACAGCATAATCAGTAGTACCTCCGCCCGGTAAGCTTTTGTAGGATATCAGTCCGGGATAGCGTATACTTCGCACGTCCACACCGTATTTATTGAAATAATACTCACACCACCTTTCGCCGGCCTGTTTGGAGATCCCGTAAACGGTCGTTGGCTCCATAACGGTAAACTGAGGTGTATTAACCCTTGGCGTTGTAGGGCCAAAAACAGCGATCGAGCTTGGCCAGAATATTTTATCGAGAAATCCCTCTTTGGCAAGATCAAGTACCGTAAATAGCCCTTCCATGTTCAGTTTCCAGGCAAATGAAGGATTTTTCTCCGCTGTGGCCGAGAGCAATGCTGCGAGTAGATAAACCTCCCTGATCCCATTACTGATGATAAATTGCCTGACTGCAACTTGATCCAGAATGTCTAGCTTGGCATATGGGCCAGCAGAAAGGATCTCAGGACAACTATCTCTGAGGTCTGCGGCTATTACATTCTCATTCCCTTTTAAAGTGCGCAACGCCAGCGTCAGTTCTGTACCGATCTGACCGCATGCACCAATAATGATCGTTTTGCCCATAGCGCGATTTTGGATACTTACAAAGTTAAGATTTGAAGGAAACGTTCCTACAGTCGTTGGAAAAATATCTGTTCATAAACCAAACATGACAAGAATCATTTTTTTTATTTTCGGGTCCTCTTTAATTTGTATAATTTTCCGATTACTATTTCAACGGGATCATTTGCTCCTTGATGGTATGTCATCTGATTAAATAGAGAAGCATTAGCGTAGCGGAAAATTCAGTTGAAAAGTAGTATTAATTAAGCGTTTTATGCCATTTTATCACAAACAGGGGAAGATCCCACACAAGCGCCACACGGTATTCAGGCAACCGAATGGACTTTTGTATCATGAACAGCTCTTTGGAACAATTGGTTTTGACGGCATGTCTTCTTTGCTTTATCACCTTAAACCGCCAACGGTGGTCAAAGAAATTCTTGGACAAAAAAATGTTGCTCCGGAAATTGCGCAAGAAAAGAATATGATCATGCGTTCCTTTATGGGATACAAGGTGGATCCCAAGGATGATTATCTGGACAGTCGGACCCCTATCCTCGTCAACGGTGATTGTTACATTGAGCTGGCAGCTCCGAAAAGATCGGTAACGGAATACTTCTATAAAAATGCGGATGCGGATGAGATCATTTTCATTCACAAAGGTGATGGAAAACTAAAGACACAATTGGGTAATATCGACTTCAGCTATGGCGATTATCTTGTGATCCCGCGAGGGATGATCTACCAGTTGCATTTTAACGATGACGACAACAAACTTTTCATCGTGCAATCATTCAGCCCGGTTTACACTCCTAAAAGATACCGAAACTGGTTCGGACAGCTCCTGGAACATTCGCCCTATTGTGAGCGTGACATCCGTCCGCCACATGAACTGGAGACCCATGACGAGACCGGGGATTTTCTTATTAAAATCAAGAAACAGGATGTAATTTACGATTATGTATATGCGAATCATCCTTTTGACCTGATCGGATGGGATGGATTCAATTATCCTTACGCATTTTCCATTCATGATTTCGAACCGATCACCGGACGGGTTCACTTGCCTCCTCCGATACATCAAACCTTCGAGACAAAAGGATTCGTGCTGTGTTCATTTGTGCCCAGACTCTACGATTACCATCCGGATGCTATTCCGTCTCCCTACAATCACAGTAACATCGACTCAGATGAAGTATTGTACTACGTGGACGGTGATTTTATGAGTCGCAACAATATTGAAAAAGGACAGATCACGTTGCATCCTGCCGGCATCCCGCATGGTCCGCATCCCGGAGCATATGAACGAAGCATCGGAAAGAAAGAGACACAGGAACTTGCCGTTATGGTAGATACATTCCGACCATTGAAGCTCACAAGGAATGCCCTTGACCTGGAAGTAAAAGAATATCCAAAAAGCTGGATCGGTGCCTGATCTGTTTTGAATGCGTAATTTTGTTTTTCTTTACGCGTTAGACGAATAACAAATTAAAATAAGTATGAGCAAAGATCTCAAAAGTGTGGATTATGGTTTAGAGAAGATCTTCG
>Ga0315902_10002913_pt1 | contig 26119 bp, 11 predicted proteins | sample LakEriMetagenome_9_FD_203523 | JGI IMG/M metagenome (GOLD analysis project Ga0315902, IMG submission 203523) | Freshwater fungal communities from buoy surface, Lake Erie, Ohio, United States - Buoy 12 MA117 | ecosystem: Environmental > Aquatic > Freshwater > Lake > Lake biofilm | place: USA... | reverse complement strand
TCGATGTAGTTAGTTCTGTTGGCAGTCGAGACACTCGCCAACATCTAACCCCCTGTTCCAAGAGCACAGCGGCGGGGCATGCGAGCGATAGAACCCGAGTTGAGCGTTGAAGAATGTTTGCGACGACGGCGGAGCGTCGTGCCACTTTGTAGTGCGGAACCGTTGGGGTGCGAGCGGGGGAATCATTGCTAGTTGACGGCCCGAAGATCGAGATCGAGATGGCCGCTGAAAAGGTCGAAGAAGCGCTCGGTTTACCCCTCAGTTTATCAAAAGAGGGTTAAGTAGTACGACCGACGGTAAGGACAGAATAACCTGTCCACCAATACCCACGATGCAAAACGAATCGCCCCAACGCTGAAAGTTCCGCAGTTGAACGATCTGAACGAATTTGGACTGAAAACTCACCAGTAGAAAAATCACCAGTAAGTGGTGATAGCGTGACACTCACTTCTTGAAACTCAAGCCGAGTTTTGAAGATCGGGAACCAAGCCTTGTAGAAAGCCTCCTTCGCGCTGAAAAGAAGCTTACCCCATGGAACGTTGGCATCCCAATCCGCCATCATTGCAGTTTCTTCTGGCAATAAGATTCGCTTCATTAGACTGGAAGTTAGGGGTTCCGCTATTTCGATGTCGATACCGATTGAAACAAACTCTTCGTCGAGTGCAACGACTGCAGCTGCCATGTTCGAGCAATGCGAGATGCTACCGACAACACCATTTGGCCATAGTGGCTCACGATGGTCACCAGACAGAAGATCAAAGCGGCTATATCCTAATCTAGACAGCGCAACCCTTGCGCAATGTCGCCCCGCCCGGAAATCTGCGATACGCTTTGGGACAGCTTTAGTTATGAGTGTTGATTCGAGATGGGTGAGTGGTGTAGCAAGTGTAAAGTCTTCGATAGCTTCGAATTCGACTCCATTTGGAAAGAGTAAGCGAGTGAGGTTTGAGTCCATAGGCTAGTTCCAGAATCGCGTTTTCATACTAGATCGAAATATTTCGAGAGACTGACGTAGGATCGAGCGATACAACCAATCCGCCGCTGAAAACAGCTCGAAGAATTCGAAAAAGCTCAATTCGAATCGTCGATAAAGATGGATCCTTTTAATTGATCCGAGGTCCTGATTAGGCTATGCGAAAGCACACCAAAACAATTCTGTACGCTCTTCCAAGTCGGAATGAGCTCCTTGGTTTTCGCCGCGTAGTAGGAGCCACCCAATACCATTTCGGAAAACACCGTCGCAATCAGGGTTTGACTTTCTGTACTTCGAACACTTTCCCAATCGATTCGAAATGCTCGTTGGCTATCGATACCTTGAAGGAGGCTTCGAGGCTGCCTAATGTGAGACTCAAATCGTTTAGACCAAGGCTTATTCAAACTAAAAAATGGCGCGTGCACTGGAGCTTTGTTCATAAGAACTTCCGTCAGCCATTCTTTGTCGCTACATGCAATCATATACTTCGAATCACATGCTAATGATTGTATTTGTCGACCTGATCCCGTAGACGCGGATGTTAGTAGTCCAGTCTCATCCCGGGTGAACCAAACCGAAAAATCGCCGATGTATCCTTTCGCGACGATATCATCATCTTCAAATAGCCTGTCCGCCAGTTTGACAGCATCCACGCCAGAGCCCAGTTCAAATAGCCAAATATAGTCACGTCTCGGGTTTCCGATTGGTTCGATAGTCGACTTCGACACTACGGTAATCGAAGGTTTCAAGCGATAAAAGAGATCGTTCTTGAGATCAACTCTAGGTCCTTCCGGATCGGTCAATATCGCATCGATGATATCATCAAACATTCCTGGTATTTTTGGATCGATTGCGATATTCATCGATTGGCTGAAACCCTCAAACCAGTCCTTGATGTCCACATTGGCAATTGTCCATGTTTCCGCTTTGGAAAAATCGAATTCAGGTATTTCAATGGGGCTGTCGGATATAAAACTCAATAGTTTGGCAACGCCTTGTAGATTCTTCTGCAATCGCACCTCGTACTCAACCGTCCATGAGTTTTCGCCATCCGGTACAAACAAGGTTGCGACCACCGACTGGAAACTTGGTAGCGTTGCTTTCGTCCATGCTGCTGCGGCAGGTTTCAAGGATTTATTCCAGCGGTTCGCGAACTCTTGGGGCTTGAGCCAAAATCGCACGCCCACTTGGCTCGATTGCTCAAATCTTCGCAACTCGACATCCGCTACCTCATCTGATTTCGAATTCCAAACTCCGCGTGCGAGTGCGTCTTGGTACCACTGCCTTAAATGATCTTCACTAGTTGAAACGAGTATGAGCGTATCGATTCGTAGAAGAAAGCATTTCGAGGATTGGTTCGTATACCATCGCGCCTCGTTGTTGGTTCCAGGAAACGGTGTCCGAGTTGCGTTCGCTTCGTAGTCCTCTAGATTGTTCTCGCACCAAGATGAGATAAACTTGTGTGCACTTGGAAGCTCATCGAATTTCAATGCACTGATTGTACGAACACCGAGTTTTCCGAGGTCTGCCGAGAATAGCAGGCCCTTTGCATCAACCCCTGATAAGTGCTCCCAGCGAAAACCAAACCAAGGTTGTGGGTTCAGGAGTGAGCCGATTCGCTCCTCGAATTGCATTCTTGAGATAGATTGCCAGTTGCTGCTCCTCAACTGTTCTCCTAGAAATGACCTTTGCAACGCTTGTTCGATTTTTAAGCTCGATTGAAATGCTAGGTAAGAATCGCATTGCTTCGGTAAGAGTTCCGATAGCTTTGGGTCGTTTGATGAAGATTGTGCAAGCGAGAATTGGTTCAGCGGGAGGGTTAAATTGAAGCATGACAGGAGAAGTAATAGCCCGAACGGTCGCAAAGTGATTCTAACTTTTCCGAGTGCTTTGGCGGCAGGGTTTTCCATGTTGATTAAGTTTCGTATTGAAGTGATTTTTTGGGGGCAACCTTGGCGGCGCGGAGCGCTGGGATAACGCTAGCGATAATGACCACAAGGATCGCCCCTGCGATACTGAGAATAGGCAATCGCCATGTGGACTCGAATCGAGGAGTATATCCTAGAATCGCCTCGCTACAGGCATGTATAATCAAGGCGGTTGTAACTCCTCCAAGCCAACCGAACACGCTCCCGATGATACCTAGGAGCAAGCCTTGGGTCATCACGCACACTAGAACTTGTCGTCGCGACATTCCTATCAATCGAAGCAGGGAGAAGTCTTTGGTTTGTTCGGTAACATTCATCGCCATGGTCGATGCGATTCCGAGTCCTCCGATAACAAACGAGGAAACTACGACGAGAGTGATTCCAAGAATAACGCTTGAAATGCTTGAATCGATACTAGATCTCAGGTCATTTCCAGGGATGATTTGAATGGAATTTGCCGCCTCGAGCGACTGTAGGGACTGAGTGACATCGGCGATTTTATCTGCGGGACATTGGATTGCCATCAGGTCAAAACCGGTTACAACGCATCGCGATTGCATTGCTCGCCGTTCTGTAAGAATCGACATCCCTCCATTTTTAAAATCCACAAATGTTCCAGCCACTTCAAACTCAAACCCTTGGCCCATGTACTGTAGCAGTACGCGGTCGCCCGCACTCTTAGCAATTCGCTTTGCCAAGATTGCGTTCAAGAGGATTTTTCCATCGCGAAGTTCGCTCAAAGCTTTCGCTGGCGTGACCTCCTTTAATACACCGGGAAATGGAGATGCTTCAGGAAATTCTCGAACGATGGTTGAGACCGCGACACCCTCGATTTCCATATCGAGGAATCGTATAGAATCGATCGATTGCACGGTTTCAGGAACGAGGCTTACCAATGTCGCACGTATAGGATCCTCGGAGTCGCTCACCTCTGCTGGACGACTCACCAAAAAGATATCTCCCGCAAAGGCAAGTTGGTACCAGCGTCTGAGTTCCGAAATGTTGCTCATGAGCGCCTGCCCCAGCCCAATCGCCCCACATAAGGAAATGACCAGAAACCCTGCGGAGAGGGATGTTCTTTCAGCGCGCCTAGTCAACTGGTATCGAGCCAAATCGATGCTGAAAAAGCGCCCATCTTTATTGAGACACGCTATTGCGAACAGCAACGGAACCCAACCGATCGGCAAGAACATCAGGTAGGAAATGAGCGTGAGCAAACCCGCTGGAATAGCCCAATAGAACGAAATCAATTCGTTTCGGACCGCAATCAACGCGATAACCGAGATACACCAGAGCCCGATACCTACCGCAATCCATCGCATAGGAATCCCTCCTATCGGGATCTGATTCGGCTCCTGAAAGTTCTCTAAAGGGGAGATATTCCGTTGTTCAAAATTTGCTATGCACGTGATGACCAGCGACGAAAAAGGGACGATTGAGCCCACGGGAATCACCGTGCTCCATGGGACAACGTAAGCCGCAGACGCTGCAGGTGTCAACGCCAAGAGGACATTCTGCAACAAACGTCCAAGAGCGATTCCAACTGCTAGACCTACCAGTGATGCCAGGATAGAGATCGTGGCGGTCTCAACAACGATGGCGACAAAAATCTGAGTCGGAGTAGCACCGATGCACCGCAGAATAGCGAAGTGTTGCCGCCGCTCGAGCAAATTCATTCGAATCGTATTGAGCAGAATATAAAGAGACATGGCTCCTGCTAATACGGTGGCAAATCCAAGACCCAGTTCCGCTGAGCGAAAGACGTTCGCAGCGCTACCGAATGAGCTCGTACGCACGTTCACGACTAATTCGCCTACGAGCGATGGGGCGAGTTTACTTCGTTGTTGTTCCATTACTTTTTCATTACTCTCGTACACGAAGATTCGAATACGGTCGACTTGATCCTTCAAATTTGCCCACTTCTGCAAAGCATGTAGGTCGACAATGATCGATGGTTCCAGAGCAAAGGCCTGCCATGTCTCATTAGGTACCACCTGGCGGACAACCAGTTTTTGGATGCTCCTGCGAAACAAGATATGCACCTCACCAGCCTCAGCAACATTTAAGCTTCGAGCAGCGCTCTCGGAGAGAATGCATTCATCTCTTCCCAACGAAACGGGTGACCTAAGACCAAGAAATGATCCGATTTTTTCCCGGTTGCTGTGGCTCCAATAGGGGAGATTTGCTGAGATATCGCCCGTATCGCTAGGATCTGCGAGAGGTACTCCAAGAAGAAGACATCGCAGTTTCGCCGTTTCACTTCTCGCAATGGATCCACGAAACAACATGGGAGCGGTGGCCAGGGCAGGAAAAGGCAAAGGTTCATCTGCGATTGCGTTGGGGTTGAACCGAACCCCTTGGGTATGGCTGATGTCGATGGCGGGAAGACCTGATGCCAACCGATCCAATTGGGCGAAGGAATTCCTTGCGTTGAAGGAGGCGCACAGGACAGTGACAATTGCGGCAGTCGCAGTTGTCAGTCCCAGCACGATCAAAAAAAAACGCCCCGGTCGCTCTAGCCAATGACGAACAAAGATTTGTCTCATGATTTGACTTGCGAAGGCATGCGTTCGGTATGCGAGATTTGTGCGGTTTCGATGATCGCTCCATCCCGCATTCGAATCATTCGATTCGCAGCGTGAGCGATCTCGTGATCATGGGTCACCATAACCAGGGTTTGTCCTCGATTTTTTACCAAGGACTGAAAAAGCTCAATGATGTGCTGGCTATTCACCGAGTCGAGGGCTCCTGTCGGTTCATCGGCTAGGACAACTGCTGGGTTCGTGACAATAGCTCTAGCGATCGCGATGCGTTGGGCCTCTCCCCCTGACATTTCACCCGGACGATGATGGCTTCGGTGGGACATTCCAACCGCCTCCAGTGCTTCGTCGGCCCGACGAAGGCAGTCGGAATGTTTCACACGGTCTAAACGGAGTGGTACACAAACATTTTCCCTGGCAGTTAGCATGGGAAGTAGCAAACCCTTTTGAAACACGAAGCCGATTCTTCGACGTCGCAACTCAGTGAGGCTAGCTTCGGACAAGCTAGCTAGGTCAATAGTTTCAAAATAAACATGACCTGTGGTCGCTTTTTCAATACCCCCCAATAGATAAAGCAACGTGCTCTTACCACATCCCGATGGTCCCATGATCGAAACAAACTCTCCTCTTTCGATCTCTAAATCGATCCCTCGTAGTGCTTGGTACGACGCGCTGCCTGAGGAGTACGTTTTGGACAGTTCCGTTGCTTTGATGATCGCTGACATGGTACTTCAAACGGGATTGCGGGACCCCGTAAGCCTACGTTGATTAGTGCCTAACCTTTTTGATGACTTTCACGGATTATCTTGCGAGATCCGAATCGTTTCCGCGATCGACACGAGCTCTTCGGAAATCAATTGACGGATCCAGGCCGATTGTTGCTTCGAAATCGCTCGTTCATCAAATCGAAAATAGAGTCTGATGGAGTCCCGCCATAGTGTAGCGAGGACCGCTAACTCTGTGCCCGCGCGCGTGGGAGGCGCTGCCGCCAATCCCTCCAAAATCACGTCCCCCAATATAAACGATCCGTTGTGCTCTCGCAGTCGATCTGGGAAACGCCGCATCGGATCACCCAAATAGCTCCAGACAAATGATCCTGGTTGCGATCGTCGAAGTACGAACTTTGCAATCCAACGTGGAACCCTTTGCAAATGTGCCAATACATCCAGGAAAAGTCCGGCTAGCTTCCACTCCTGGATCGCTTTTATCTCTGATTGAATAGATTGAAAGTTCTTCTTCCAGTCCAGACAATCCGATCGAGTACGGCGTAGAAATGCATAACCGATCCCATTGTTGCAGGGCGTGCGGCGTGGCGTGAGTCGTCTCATGTTGACCGGAAGCACTGTAACCCAAGTTCGTAATCTACCCAAAAAACCTGGTCTACCTCGGGCAAGCGCGCATAAGGTAGCGGCAAGCAATAGGTGGTTCAAAGTCCCTCCAGAGCGTTGAGCATACTGTCGAAGAACTTTTGTGATCTCTGGCGAAATCTCCAAACCGGAAAGCCCAAATGATTCCCATGTCACGAGTTCCCTTACGGAGTCCCGTGCGTCGTTCGATGGAGGAGCCAAGTCAGATTTGGTCTGATGGTCGATGGAACTCAGCCGTACTGGCAACGCAAAAATAAACCTAGCTGCTTCCCACGCGAGAAATCGAAGTGCTGTTCCCCGACTTACAGGATGAGGAATACTGCGGTCCAGGACGCCTCGTTCCGAAACGAGGTTTATATCGATATCCTTGAATCGATCCCTTCCATTCGTGGCCGAGGAATCTTGTTCCCGATCCGCTGATTGCGCGATTAGATTTTCATAGATCTGAAAGACATCCGAGCAAAATTCAAGTGCTCCAATTCCATCAGCCACTGCATGATGAAAATCAACGGCGATTATCCATCGCTCTTGTGGTTCCATGGCCGGATCGGCTAGGCGATGGATCCTCAAGCGGCATAGCGGTCCTCGAAAAGGATCGATTGTATTCTGCATGGGGGCATGAAGAAGGTTCACGCCGTCGTCCTCCCCCTTCTCCTCCGGAGCAAAACTTGGGCACTCCCATGCATAGCGAGGCCATGCATCGAGGACCAGAGTGCTTGATCTCAATAGTGGGTGGCGTTCTATCGCACACCAGAAGGCTTGTTTCAGCAACTCGTCGCTAATCGAACCTTTCGTATCGAAGTAAATGGTGAAAACCATCGGATGCGATTCCGAATGATCTTCGAGCATGTACCACTCGAAAGGAGTGGCATCAAATCGCAAAATCCGACTATCCATGTCGCTCCCTAGCTGAAAAAAGGGGCGAGGGGATTTCAGAGGGGTTGCAGATCAAAACGTACCCCGCACACTGATGTTCTAGTAGCCATTGAAAATGACGTACTCCCTCTTCGATAGGCATGAGGGTGTGACCTGCATTCTGGAGCGCCCACTGGCTACTAGGCCTCGCTGCCATTCCGGTGTCTGCCCAACCTGGCCATGCGATGGTCAAGCAGCGCATTTCAGGCCATCGATGCGATAATTGCGATGCGCGTTCACCGAGGAATCCATTTGCAGCGGCATAGTCCACTTGTCCGATCCCCCCAAAGTATCCCGCCAAAGAACCGCATTGAATAAACCATCGTGTCGAATGGGTGATGAGCGATTCCATGTTCAAGGCACCTCGCACCTTAGGCATCATCGTTCTGCGGATGGAGTCCTCCGATTTCTTCGCAAGGATCGCGGTTTGCTCGAATCCAGCTCCATGTAGAAAACCGTGCACATCGCTCCCCTGCTCTACGATCGATACGTAGAGTTGCGAAAGTGTATTTTGATCTGAAACGTCGGTCACGTGATAGCAATACTCGATTTTTGAAGTATCGAGTGCATGCAAGTTACGAGACAATTCACAGGTGGCGTCAAAATTCGCTGCTACCGAGGGCAGCGATTTTTTCTCGGATGCGGCTCGACGGATGGTCTCTTTACGAATTGCATCGATCTCATCCTCGCTCTTTGCGTACCAATCCACAGTTGGTAGCGGGGTTCTTCCGAGAAGTTCGAGTTTCGCTCCATGCTCCCCAAGAAAACGAGCCAGTTCGAATGTTATTCCTCGGCCACCTCCACTGATGAGCCAACGAGTTCCCTCAAGACTCTCCCGTAGAGAGATGGTTTTTAAAGTGGAATTAGTCTCTGCATTCGGCAGTCTGCGCAGTTTCTGCACCTGCCATTTTCCACCGTGAAACCGCTGATGCACATGTAAGAACCGATTTGTTATGTCCCCGTCAAGTTCCTCGAAAATCTGTGACGTCTCGTTGTGGGAGGGTTTGGAGCGAGAATGAAGGTCAATTTCTAAGAGGTGAAATTTCGGCCCAGTCAAAGGGTTCTGTTCCCAAGCATCCATCGAGCTCTTTGAGAAACCTTCTAACCAGATGGAACGAGCAAGTCCTGATAATCCAGGCAGCAATTGATGACCGAGGCGTGATGAATCCGATGTGCATGCTAGGATCAGACTCTTGGGATGCTGCAACCGCTCGGAACAGGGCTGTTTCGACTTGAGGAAAGCGACGAGCCGAACGAGTTCACTCGCTAGATCTCGTTCGTCCAGCCAAGGGGAATCGATCGTTTCAGAGCTAGAGGGATTAGGCCAGAACAAGATATCTTCGTTACCCAAATCATGTCGCTCGATTGGGTTTTGATTTGCCACGCATGATTCCCAGTGCTCGCTGAGAATCTCGTGGGAATTGCAAGTTGGGGCGAAGCGTTGATCGGATGTTTCCCAGACAAGTTCAAATCGGGAGAAAATGTCGAGCACCGGTTTCATTGCGACATCGGGAAACTCTATTCGAGGATAGGAGATCGGCGCGCAACGCATTGAATCAAGGATTCCATCCCATGAAACAAGAAACCGATGGGCACGGCGAGTAGTGCGATCATCGAGGTAGCCAAGAGCATTCTCGAGAATAGTCCGGAGAGAAGGCAAACCGATCTCGAGCATCATGCCAAATGGGCCCACTGGCATGTGCGTGATCGCCCGCCATGACCTCTCGATATCTTCGGGAGAACAGACTCCTCGCTCAACCAGTTCCATCGAGCGAATCAATAATGGGTGCAGCAGGTTGTTGAACACATAGCCTGGGAACTCCCGCTGAAGCACGATCGGAGTAAGGCCGATATGCACTACTAATTCCGCGAGGGCTTGAATTACATTCTTCGATGTTCGGGACGCGGGCATTACATCGACGGCGGTAGCAAACCACGGGGGTACGTGGAAATGGAGAGCGGCGAATCGCTCTGGGTGTGGGAAACCACGAAAAATCATCGATGGAGCCAAATAAGATGAGTTCGTGGCGAGGATGGTTGTTGAATCGCAACAGGACGCAAAGGGCTTCATTGCATCCCTCTTGATTTTTAGCGATTCCGGCACAGATTCAAGGATTAAATCCGATCTGGCCGCTTCGGCGACGTTTGAAGTCCAATTGAGGTTCAAGTCCTCCGCAAATTTCTCGTTGAACTTCTCCTTTGACGTTTCAAGCAAAGATACCGAAGGCTCGAAACATCGTGTGACCAAGCCCGCCTTCGCCATTAAGAAAGCGATTTGTCTGCCACAGTGCCCTGAACCTACGATGGAGATCGACCGAATAGGCTTGTGGGGTGGCATCGAAGGCTGCTGTTGATAACCAAGATTCGAAGTGACAGAGTGAGTGCGTAGAAAACCGATGCAAAATTGAAGCCTTGTTTGACTTCTACCCGGCTAGAACTACTCTAGTTCCCGGTGTTTGCGTCTTCAAGGAGTAAGCGCGACAGGGCTTTTCGATGATTCGGACGAACAGATGCCCACCTTTCACCGTTTTGCAAATTCAAGATTCCAGTTGTTTCGAGTCGTCGATTCAAAATGAGCTACATCCTGATGTCTGGTCCTACGGGATTGCTGGGCGAGTATTTGCTGAAAGATCTGATCACAAGCGGGCTGAAGGTGGCCGTTTTGTGCCGTTCTGCACCTGGAAGAGGCCCCGAGGACCGGATCGAGAATCTAATGGCTCGGTGGGAGCGACAACTGGGTTATGCGTTACCACGACCGGTTGTAATCAATTCCGACATCACCGAACACGACTTAGGAATCAGCATCACCGATAGGGCCTGGATTAATAGGCATTGCCATGCATTTCTACATAATGCGGCGAGCCTTACGTTTGATGCCAACCGAGACGACGGAGAACCGTGGCGCACAAACCTCATCGGAACACAGCATGCGATCCAAGTATGCAAGGAAGCTGACATCGATTGTATCTTTCATGTTTCAACGGCTTACGTTTGCGGTCGGCGTACAGGTACGATCTTGGAGTCTGAGTTGGATATCGGACAAAGCTTTGCAACCGAGTACGAGGCCAGCAAATGTGCGAGCGAGATAGCGTGGCGAAACGCATCCTTTGATCACCTGACCATTTTTCGGCCAGCGATTATTGTAGGGGACTCGGAGAGTGGATACACAAGCACTTACCACGGGTTTTACGCACCGCTGAAATCGATGGCAACGTTGTTGCTACAAGGAGCCAAGCTAGGTGTATCTGAGGAACCGGTGCCTATGGAGTCTATGCTCGCCGCTCTGGGGCTTTCAGGTTCCGAAGAGAAAAACTTTGTTCCCGTGGAGTGGGTCTCGCGAGTGATTGCAAGTGTCATCACCTTTCCCGATTCGTGGGGATGTGTTTATCACCTTACGCCCGAAGATCGAGTCACCGCGCACACGGCTGCTGCGGCGATGCAGCGATCATTGGTGAAGCATTTTCACAACAACGAGACCCTTGGACATTCAAACAGCCGGGCCAAAAATTCACCACAGCAATCCAATGAACCAGCAGATGTCAAACGGCCGACTAATGATTGGTCGTCGCTAGGAAGAGCATTCTCGAATCAAGTCTCAGCGTATCAAGAATACTGGCGCGATGACCCGATATTTGACACTCGAAATCTAAAGGATTTCGCTCAGTCATCGAACTCATTGCCTCCAGATGATTTGAAATGCCCCAAGCTCGACGGCGTGGTGCTTGAACGACTCTGCGATTTTGCTATCCGATCGGGTTTTGGCTGGCCTAAGCCACGTTTCGAACCACAATCCGATTCGATCGTCGATTGGCTTAGAGAGAGAGCTATCGAATCGAAATCGGTTTCGACAGCATTTGTTCAGCTTAATGCGATTGGGCCGGGAGGAGGAGCGATCATCCTCGGGGATGACGAAGAAGGAAACATCGTTTTTGAGAAAGGCTTCTCAGCAGAACTATCCCGAGTGACCTTCGGACTGAAGTATCTACGAGAAAAGATCTCGTTCGCCGAGTTGGAGGCGTGCGGGCAGGCGTGGTTCCAACTTCCGATTCGTGAGGAACCTTTGCCTCAAATGCGCGAGGATCGTATCGAGTCTCTGCTTCGACAACTAGACAGAGTCGCCCTAGGATCCCATTTGACGAATAGGATCGTTTTGAGTTGAATGATTTTGAGGTCGATGCTGCAAGAAAAAGTATCGGGCGGCAGAGATAGCTTGTAATTTCGCACGCGAAGAGAATTGCCTTCCATGTTGCTGAGCCAGAACGCAGAACCAATCGCTATCATTGGTCGCGGCTGCCATTTACCCGGAGCCCCTAACCTTCGTGCGTATCTTGATCTGATACTCTCAGATACTCCGACCATCACGGAGATCCCGGCGGAACGCTTTGATCGCTCTTTATTCTTTGATGCTGAGCCCGGAAAGGACTTTAAGACCTATTGCTCCAAGGCCTGTTTGGTGGCTCCCGTATCCGAAGAGAAACGGCGCAATTTGCCAATCCAATGGAAAAACCACCCAGAAACCGCCTTGAGGGATTTACTTTCGGTTGCTCGCGATGCGTGCCTAGACGCGGGGAGGCCATTAGAATCATTTGGAGGAGAGTTGGGTGGGGTCTACATTGGGCATACTCGAGGAGGATCCATCTCAGGAGACCTAGCGTACTCGAGTTACGTTGCCCAAGCGGCGGCGTTGCTTGAGCAATTACCAGATCGCGTCCCTGGAATTGATCGCTCAATAGCGATTCGCTGGCGAGACCGGTTGATACGTGAAGTTCGTGGAGCGATGCCTCACCGAGGCGAGGGATCTGGACCTGCGTTAGGGGCACCTGTTGCGGCGATGGCGACGCTTCAAATGTTTGGATGGGATGGCCCATTTGCCGCCTTTAATGGAGCATGTGCTTCGTCGCTTCAAGCATTACACGCGGCTGTTCTGGCGTTACAGTCCGGAAGAATTGATATTGCCGTTGCGGCGGGACTGTCTTGTTACCACAGCGATTCGCTCCTGTTGTTTGCTCAAGCAAGGTCGCTAAGCGGAACCGATACGCGGCCATTTGATGATGCTGCGGATGGTTTGATCATAGGCGAGGGAGCTGTAGTTCTTCTACTAAAACGACTTTCGGATGCCCTGCGAGACTCTGATCCAGTACATGGGGTCATTCGAGGAATTGCTGTTGCATCCGATGGGAAGGGGAAGAGCCTATGGGCACCCCGGAAAGAGGGGCAGATGCTTGCGGTCCGCAGAGCGTATTCTTGCGAAGAAATGATGAAGCGGATTCAGTACATCGAAGCACATGCTACGAGTACGCAGGTGGGTGATGCTACTGAAATGGAAGCGTTAGCAAACGTGTTTCGTTCAATCACTCCCGAAGGAACTCGAATTCCAGTAGGTAGCGTCAAAGCCATCGTAGGGCACACGCTGGAATCCGCTGGCCTCGCAGGAGTTCTGAAAACGTTGCTATGCATGGAGCGAGGACTGGTGCCTGCACATCAACGCATTGGTTCATTGAGTTCGAATATCGCTTGGGATACCATCCCATTCCACGTACCGACCCGTGTCAGCGAATGGCCAGTCGACAATACAGGGCAGCGTTGGGCGGCTGTCAATGGATTTGGAATCGGGGGTTTGAATGCACACGCGGTGATCCAAACGGGTAACGTATCGGCTTCGATGAATCCATCGAACAACAAGTCCCGTCCCGTCATCCAGACGTCCAAGATCGCCATCATTGGCGCTGGTTGTATTTTGCCGGGCGCGCTGACTTGGGAGCAATTCCGGAAGAAGATCCACCATGATCTGAATGGCCTTAAGAGTATTCCTGAAAAACGCTGGGTTTCCGGTCCAGAGCAGCAGGGGACATTTCAATACCCATCGCATCGAGTCTGCGGTGGCTTTATCGATGATTTCGAGTACGACTGGAGGCGGCACAAGGTTCAGCCAAAGCAGATCAAGGGAGCGAGCCCGCTTCAATTCATGATTTTGGAGGCGGTCGATCAAGCCATTCGTCCATCGGGGATCCTTGAGGATGCGACTAAGCGGGAACGGACAGGAGTTGTGGTAGGAACAATCTTTGGAGGAGATTTTTCGAATCAACTCCAGGTGGGATTGAGAATACCGGACATGTGCCGACGGCTTCGAAGGCTCTGGGCGGAGGAAGGTCAATCGGACGCATCAATCGATCACATGATTTCCGTGTTTCAAGCGTTGGTGCTGGAGAGGATGCCTGCTTTTTTTGACGAAACCGGTAGTTTCACAAGCAGCTCACTAGCATCGCGAATTACTAAAAGTTTCGACTTGATGGGAGGCGCTGTTGCCGTGGATGCTGCACATGGTGCTTCCGGAGCGGCGCTCGCGTATTGTCTCGATCAACTAAGTCTCGGTAACGCCGATCACATGATCTGCATTGGTGCACAGCAGGACATGGGGCCCATGAAGTTCGAAGGATGGACATCCAATGGTTGGCTGCCCAAAGTAGATTCGCCCAACGAAGATTCATCGTCAGGTGCATTCCCAGGAGAGGGGGCAGCCGTCATTCTCCTTGAGGCCGTTCGACAAGGTACCGCGCCAACGGCTCGTCCCTTGGGGTGGATTCGAGGGATAGGGCATTGCTACGCGAAATCTGGCTATACGAGTGTTCGAGTCTCGCTCGATAGAGCGATCCAATCGTCTGCGGGGACCGGATATTCATCGCAGGTCGGTGCCGAGCGAGCGTCGGGAAAGACTGTTAGTAATTGGTTTAGTCCGATGGGCGTAGACGAACTTGACCGCCCATGCCAATTCGGTGCGATGCATGCCGACGCCAATGTCGAATTGCCACAGTCGGCCATCCATCGCGTCGGTCACTTGACGGGCGGGTCAGGCATTGTGGAATTGCTCGCATGCTTAGCGATCCAGGCGGGAAAAGCGTCGGTATATGGACAAGGAAAAGGAAAAGAAATGGAGATCTATTCGACGGATCGAATTACTATCGGTAGTTCGTGGGAATGTATTTACAGCGTTGTGCTCGACACCATGATGGAAAAACATGTCTAAAAATGAAAACTCAAGCCAAGGTCAGTCGTCGCTCTATCGAGAGGTTCTCGAGGGAGGGATCGTGCACTTCGATGCTACCGGGGCTCGTCGCGAGTCCATGCGTCGGCTGGCTGCGACAAGGGGTGAAATCTCCAGTAATGAGACTCCTAAAAACGGTGAAAACCACCGTGACCTTCTGACTGTAATCGGTAGTGGTGGGAAGGGTGCTTCCGTACCTATCGCGACAACATCGCCCAGTCGATCGTTTCCAACGAATCGACTTGAGTATCCAACGGCTTCAGCGCCAATTGCTGATGTCAGTTCATGGAAGGAGCGGGTCCAAACATCATCGAGTGTACCGTCTGCTACGCGACCTGCATCGATCGAGCCAATCACCTCGGCGTTGGTCGCGCCCGATGAGATCGAGCGGGAAACCAACCAATCGATGCCCCTTCGCGACGTCATGACCGATCTTGCCGATCCACCATTGCAACATGCACCGAATAAGACCGGAATTTCTCGTACCGATTTGCAAAAGTTCTTGATTGATTTCGTTATCGAGCAAACGGGCTACCCGGAAGATGTCGTTTCCATCGACGCTGATTTGGAGGCTGATCTTGGGATCGACAGCATCAAGATCGCTCAGATGATGGGTGAGTTGAATGACTATTTCCACCTTAATGTGGCGGCACTACGCACTAAATCCGAAGCCGATTTCAAGAGCATCTTTAGTATCGTCGAAGCGGTACTCTCTGTGGAGTCGTCCGAAACAAAAACGACGCTAATTCCCCCCTCGCCGATTTCGCCTCTACCATCCGTATCACATCGACTTGAGACTGCAGAGCCTGCTGTGCCCGCGTTGCAATCGTCCGCCACCAATCTTTCGAATGGCACAGGGCTCCATCGAGAACAATTACAAAGCTTCTTGGTCGCGTTTGTCGTGGAGCAAACAGGGTATCCGGAGGACATCGTAACCATGGACGCGGACTTGGAAGCGGATCTGGGGATCGACAGCATCAAGATTGCGCAAATGATGGGCGAGATGAACGATCACTTCGGTTTGACTCTTCAGGATTACTCGGGACGTAGCATGGACGACTTCAAAAGCCTAGGTGCAATAATTTCGCATCTAACGAAGTAGAATAGACCGATTATGATCACCGCAGTCCTCGGAGCCCAGTATGGATGTTCCGCCCTTAGATCAAATCAACGGCCTCTTGCCATCGTTGGTATGGGGTGTCGTTTGCCGGGCGCAGGAGACCTACGAGAATATTGGGATTTGATTGCATCCGGCCGTAGCGCCATCCAAGAGCTCCCCAAAGAACGGCTCGACCAGTCGATATATTATTCCCCAGTGCCTTGTGATCGCCCTAGAACGCTGACGCGTTTGGGAGGAATCGTTTCCCCCTACCGAGGGATTCGCAATCTGCACCAGCTGACTTCCTCTGAGGTGCGTCAATCGGATCCTGCGCACTTGGAACTATTTGGGGTGATGGAGGATGCGATCGAATCAGCGCATTGGGATATCGATCGATTCCGTGGCAAGAAGACAGGGGTATATGTCGGACATACGCGTGGTACCGGCCGATGTGGGGAGATTGTTTATCGATCGCTTGTCTCCGGAACAGCTTCATGGCTGCGTGAACTGGAGCAAATATCGACGCTCGAACCAATCCAACAAGATCGGATTGTTGCGAGCATAGTCCAAGATGTTCAGAATCGTTACATCGGACCTGATTTGAATCGAGCCGAACGGCTGGCAGCATTCCATGCTGTATCTCTGATCTCGAAAGGTTTCGGATTGGAGGGCCCGAGCGTGGCTCTCAATTCGGCCTGCGCTTCGTCCCTTGTTGCTTTAAGTTACGCGGGCGAGGCTCTTAGCCTCAACGAAATCGATGTTGCAGTTGTCGGAAGTGGATCCTTTGTGGAATTCGATAGCTTGGTACTGTTCTCTAGGGCAGGTAGTGTCTCCAGGACTGGGTCTCGTCCCTTCGATGCAGGCGCGGACGGCCTAATCCCGGCAGAAGGATACGTCATTTTCCTTGTAAAAACATTAGAACGCGCCTTGGAAGACGGCGATGCTATCATGGCAGTCATTCGAGGATTTGGTTACTCCTCTGATGGAAAAGGAAAGAGTCTTTGGGCTCCAAGAGAAGAGGGACAAGTTCTCGCGATTCATCGAGCGTATGGACAGAGTTTGAGTCCCACACGCCTTGGATATCTCGAAGCTCATGCCACAAGCACGACGGTGGGAGACGCCACGGAAATGAAGGCCTTAGGCCAAGCCTTGACAACGCCACTATCGGGTTATCCTAAGGTGCCGGTTGGAAGTGTGAAGGCGAATATTGGACATACTCTGGAAACGGCTGGGTTGGCGGCACTTGCGAAGACCGTTCTTGCGATCCAGCATGGTCAGATTCCTCCTGTCGCCAATGTTACGAAACCAAACCCAAACATCGATTGGGAAAACTCGCCACTTTACCTACCTCGTGAACTTTGCGAATGGAAGCGAAGCGATTCTGCACCTCGTCGCGCGGGGGTCAATGCGTTTGGAATTGGAGGCCTTAACGCGCATGTCATCGTCGAGGAGTTTCTCTCCGATTATGCAAAGGGTTACTTTGCACCTGATCCGGAATGTCAACGCTCTGGTCGATCCACTGGATTCGATCCTGTTACCGATTCGAAGGCATTGGGCAAATCGGCTATTCAAACGGCTACCGTAGGACCAGAATCAACTCGTGACCTCAGTCAGCTAGTTGCGATTGTTGGTCTTGGAGCGATAGCACCTGGCGGAAATATCGCACAGGACTTCTGGGACGCTACAAAAGATGGCAATGTTCACCTCGGGGAACCTGAACCAAATCGACTCGACGCTAGAGGATTCGAACCAGGAAAAAAGAGGCCCGATAAGTTAATTGGTGGGTTTCTGCGCGATTACCAATACGACTGGCGAAAGCACAAAGTCGCGCCGAAACAGGTGGCGAATGCAGATCCGCTCCAATTCATGTTGCTCGATGCGGTGGACCAAGCGATTTCGGATTCGGGCATTGAGTTGGATCAAGAACTGCGCCTTCGAACGGGAGTAGTCGTAGGTAGCGTTTTTGGTGGCGAGTTTGGCAATGCGTTACAGATGGGATTGCGATTGCCGGAATTCTCCAGACTGATGGAAAAACACCTCCTAGAAGTAGGAATCGAGAGAGAGACCATTGAAACTCTGATAGATGATTATCAGTCTTTACTTTTGTCTCGATTGCCAGCGCTCAACGACGAGACTGGGAGTTTTACAAGTTCGACGTTGTCATCGCGAATCACGAAAACGTTTGATGTTATGGGAGGAGGTTCAGCGATTGACGGAGGTGGGGCGTCAGGGCTTTATGCAATCCAGATCGCTTCGAATTCCCTCCGTTCTCGATCTGTTGATTTGATGATTTGCGCATGTGGTCAACGAAGCATGGGGCCATTTAACTATGAAACCCTTTGCCATGCAGGGGTTCTCAGTTCGTCGGGGAAGGTTTTGGTCGGGTCGCCGAAGAGCGATGGAATGGTTCCTGGCGAAGGTGCTGGAGTCGTTGTTCTCAAACGCTTGGATGAGGCTATTCGAGATGGAAATCGAATCTATGCCGTTGTTCGAGGAATCGAGGAGGCTCAAGGAAAGAACGTCGAGGAGGCCTTTCGAGGGCTGGATCACGCCTTAATGCGGATGATCGATCCCGCTGAATTGGCTTACGTGGAGGTTGATGCAAACGGTCAAGAGGACGCAAACGACGAGTTTTCATCCATCCAATCGCAACTTACTTACCAGAATCGTTTCCGAGTTCCCGTAGCAGCCCTCAAAGAGCAGATTGGTGACACTTTTGGGGCGTCATCGATGCTGAGTGTGATCCGGGCTTGCAAAGCTCTGGCGTCGGGGACTGTTCCTGCGGCGGCGTGGGCGGATGAGAAGCGATTGCCAAGGCACACTGTCTCGTTGTCTTCCGCAGAGAAGCGATGGGATCCAAGCTCAGATATGCCTGCTTCGGTGATTGTCCATGCGAGCTGCGATGGTACTGCCGCAGGCGTAGTTTTGAGCAATGTCGCTTCGGTATCCCGTTCCAGGTCCCCATCCGCCTCCAACGTGAATGAGCGTTTGGTTGCTTACCCAGCATGGCAGGAGCACCACATAAGAGTCTCTGAACCAGCGGACCATTTTAAAGTAGTTCGATTCGGAGCCGATTCAGTTTCCGAACTGTTGCATGAGATGGCTCAGATAGCGAAGGCCCCAACCCTCGCAGCACGCGAAAATAAAAGTCGTAATGGCTCATCGCTAGAAGAACGCTTGAGCAACCTGAGTACTCCGCCGATCTACAGGCTAAACATAGTGGCGGGAAACATCAAAAGTCTACGACAAAAGATATCCCTCGCGGAGAATGCCCTTTCGAATGGAAAAAATATCGGCGCTTTGCAGAATCAAGGGATATTCTTTGGAGAGCTTGGGCAGTCGATAGGGGCTAAAACAGCCTTTCTGTTCGCTGGTCAAGGATCTCAGTATCCCAAGATGTTGTCGTCGTTTTTGTCGAACCAAGCATTAGACCGAAGTATACTCGCAACGATTGACGATGCGGTCCAGAGGTGGAGCGGGCAATCCTTCAAAGCATTGCTTGAGGATGAAAGGAAACGTTTAGGAATAGACCTTCTTTCGACACAGCTCGGAATCCTCGGATGCGAGGTACTGCTTTCCCAGGTTCTAAAGGACAAAGGACTCGTTCCTGATTTTCTACTTGGTCACAGTTTCGGGGAATATGCTGCGATTTATGCCGCGGGATGTCTCGAGCTTCCTCAGATCCTTGAAGTCGCCAATTACCGTGCACAGGCCGTGAATCAATCCTCCGCCATCGAAGGACAACTTCTGTGTTTATTTTGTGATGAAGAAACTGCTGAGCGGCTAATCACCCAATCGGGAATCGAAGCCTACATTGCAAACTGCAATTCACCCCAGCAGACAGTTATTGGAGCCCCAAAAGCAAAGATTCACGAGGTGCGTCAAGTTTTCGAAAGCTGCCGCATTCGCACACTTTTGCTCCCCGTGCCTTTCGCCTTTCATACGCCGTTGATGGCCGATGCGACAGCCACCATGAAGGCCCTTATTTCGGAATACCCTATCCGCGATAGCAAATGTGCTCTTTTGAGCGCTGTATCCGAATCGTTTGAAACATCAGGTGAGCATGTCAAAAACAATCTTTGTGATCAATTTATTAAGCCCGTGCGGTGGACGCGTCTGGTATCGCGATTGCGTAATCAAGGAGCAACGTTTTTCGTCGAAGTAGGGCCGGGACAGGTACTCACAGGACTAACCCGCAGCATCTTTAGAGGAGACGAAGAGGTAGTCTGCGTCGCATCCGACGACTCGCGGACGTCCGCAGAGGAGCAACTTCTATTCGTAGAGGCTGCACATGAAATTCACCGTCATCGCACACAGTCTTTGGAGATTCCTGCTGTGCCGTCGATACTATCTAAAGCATCCAAAACGGAATCGACTAGATTAGGATTCTCTATGCAAGCAATGGGTAAAAACGATCCTGAAGCTGCTTTTTCTCTCCGGCGCAGCAATGCCGAAATCGCTCTGGAACGCATCGCCGCATTGGCAGTGCACCGCGGAGACCCATGGCTCGGTTTTGAAGTTGAACCAGATTCCTACTCGATTAGCGAGAAGTGGCACGAGCGCGTCGAGAAAGCTGCATGTCTACTAAGAACCAGCAATCGAGCGATTATCAATCTCAATCGATTTCTGGAGGTAGAGTCGTTCAAGGCCGGTTCGCAGTTCATTACAAACGACCATGCTCATGTCGTTGAGACTGTTTTTCATGAAAATATTGCAGCCACCTTCGATGATTTCTTATGGCGTCCGGAAGTCTCGGCCAATGGAATCCGATTTGTCACTTTAGCATCGATAGGACAACTCGGCGGTTTTCTCGGCATGAATGAAACCGGACTAACCGTGAGTTGCATGCGACCAGGGGAGGGCCCTGTACACCGTGACACTCAGATGACTCCACCGATATTTGCTTCCAGCCTTGTCGTCGAATGCTTGGGATCTTGTCGAACCCTCGATGAAGCAGTGAGTTTTATCGATGACGATCCTATCGCGATCAACTGGACTTGGATGCTTACTCATTCCTCTGGCGAATCTCGCTTTGGAAGTCCTTTGAATGGAACGCTCTCGTTTGCATCGATCGGCAAAAGGTCCTCGGAAAACGAACAGCAGATCGCCAGAGATACACTCAGTCGCGGAATCTGCATGCTTCGGGTAACGATGGATTCCCGAGCAATGACCTTGAGTCGGCGGTTTCAACCGTCGAGTCGACTAACGGTTCCTAGCCAAACAATCCCGTTTCATGCGATGTTCGGAGAGGATCGAGGTACAGGCAGTACCAAACCCAACCAACCGGTAAAGGATCCACGGCCCGGTGCTTCGCAAGAAAACCAAGAGGCTTCGACTGGGGGTTCGTTCACGATCAACAAAGACCGAACAGCAATCATCTCGGTGGCTGAGCTAGAGGCTGCGGGCAATAGCCGAAACTCCTTACCACCTCTTGGTGATCAGGAACGAATCTGCACCCGAATTGTTCCAAAGTTAGTTGCAGCCCATGGCAAGCTGGCTATAGATTGGCAAAAGAAGTTTCATGCGGCGACGGTTTTAATCTTAGGCAGCTTACCAACCTTAAAAGGTCAGCTGGAAAACTGGGGAGCTCGCGTGGGGATGGTAGAAGGCTGGCTCTCCTCAGACTCCCTTCTCCAACGTGTTTCAGAATGTCGTGAGACACTGGGAAGCATTGAGCACGTCGTCGTTGCACCTTCGTTCGCAAATCGATCCCCAGCGAATTCGACTTGGTGCGACAACTCATTGATTGATTTCGAATTCGATCGAGATGTACTCAGCATTTACCGCATTGCACAGGAATGGTTTTCGGGTTTCGATAATAAGCTCTCGCCTGTTGAACGATCGTGGATCGTGGTCACGCAAATGGGAGGTGATATCGGCCTGACAGGGCAAAGCCATCGCCATACAGAGGGATCGCTTACAGGACTAGCCAAAGCGATGTTTTTAGAACGCGCGGTGATGGTTGGTTCGGACTTGAGAACGCATGCTATCGATTTTGAGTTGGGTGCGAGTGAACCGGAGGTCGTCGAGGGATTGCTCCGTGAATGGGCACAAGAAATCCGCGAGGCGGAAGTAGGGTATCGCGATGGTATTCGCTACGTGCTCAGAAGTATTCAGCAGGTATTACCTCGCCCTGCAGCGCATGATGTTTGGAACAATCAATGCGGGTGCTGGATCATTACGGGGGGTGCGAGAGGCGTTACGGCTGAAATCGCGAAGGCTATCGCACTTCGATGCAAAGGAACCGTACATCTGATCGGATCAAGTCCGGTTCCAACTATTCCTGAGGAATGGTTGACATATGATGAGACCCAATTGAGGGAGTTGAGAACTGAGATAGCAAGGAAGGCTGCTGCCGAAAAGCGGCCCGCGGCTGAGGAATGGAACGCGATTGAAAAAGCTATCGAGATCAAACGCAACTTTCACGCGATGCAAAAAGCGAGCATCAATTTTTTTTATCACGTTTGCGATGTCTCCTCTCTCAGCTCGGTACAAGCGTTGGTTGATCGGATCCGTAGTAACGGGGAACCCATCGTTGGTGTTGTTCATGGCGCCGGCTTTGAAAAAGCAAGTCGTTTCGCCAGTAAAAAACTCCCGCTTGTCCAGCGAACGTTCGAATCCAAAGCGATTGGTGCGTTGAATCTAATGGTGGCCACAGCGGGGGACCCGATTCAATCATTCATTGCCTTTGCCTCCATCAGTGGTCGCTATGGCGCAATCGGACAAACCGATTATGGTGCCGCCAATGAATGGTTGACGAAGATTGTCGCTCGATATGCCACCTTAAACCCAAATTGTCACGCCGTAGCTATCGACTGGCACTCGTGGGGAGAAGTCGGCATGGCAGCTCGACCGGAGACCAAGCACTCACCCATGTTGAAAACCATGAGGTTCATGCCGGTCAGTGAAGGTGTCGATCATTTCCTTGCGGAACTTAGCCTGGGGATCCCTTCGCCAAGGAATCGAGCGGAAAGACCGATGGCAGCTCATCCCTCCGAGGTTGTGATAACGGACTGGAACTATCACAAGCTGTACTTTCCTGATCCTGTAGTCCCGCCCACCGCATATGAACCTTCGTATGAATTCGATGGATCGAAGGTGCTCGAGAGGACCGAGGAAACACAATCGATCATCTATGAATACGATGAATGGTTTCATGCTCCATTTGAGGTTCCGGAGTGGGGTGTATTAGACGGACTAACATTTGTCATTGGAAGCAATGCAACAGCGAACGCAGTTGTCGAGCAATTACAGGCATCTGGCTGCAGAACCATCGCGACTCCTAGTCCGAGCACACAAGCAGACGAGGAGTGGATTGCGGACGTTTTATCTTGTTTGCCAGTCAAAACACTTATTTGGCTTTGTCCCCTTGATCACGGCGGGTATCTAGGAGCTGGATGGAAAAAGGACCGAACTCGACTGGATCGTTTCGCGTCGTTTCCACAAAGGCTTGTTTCAAAATGGCTCGAGAATCCCTCAAGCCAAGGGACTCGATTGATTGTGTCTGGCAATGCGAAGGCGATTGCGGAATCAGACCGATTTTGTGGTCAAGCATTTACACCTGAAACCAGCTGGCTCTCTTCTTTGATCTCTAACCATCCTGAACGGTTTCAAGGCGTCGAGGTCTGCAAAACGCTTTGGCTTTCGAACCATGACACACCATTGACACAATCAAGGAGCATACTCCAGGAAATTTTGATCGTGGATCACCAGACTCAGATTCATCGATCCAGCACCGATCGATGGGTCGCAAAACGACAACCTCTACCCGAGACCTCACCTACAGCTGACTTGTGTTCACTTCCAAAAGGTACTTGGGTTGTCATGGGCCGATCTAAGGACTCATGGATATCGCCCGTTGCGAAAATACTCGGACCATTCGCTAACGCAATCGAGTGGGTTGATCTTAATCCATGGCAGGCGTCACAAAAGGAGATTCATCACCACCTCGATTTCAATGACCAACGACGTTTTGAAGACGCTCAGTTTGTCTCAATCCTAAATTCGCTGCAGGCAATCCGAGAGAAGTGTGGCGACACCATTGTCGGTATCATTCTTTGGGATCCGCTTGATAGTTGTGAATCTGGCGATGTCGATGTCGACTGCAGCAAATTGATTTCACAGGCAATTTATTGCGCGCAGCCAGATAATCTTCAAGTTGTGTTGGTACTTTCTTCAAGTAACGACCAGATGCACATCACAGAACAATGGTTGCGATGGCATTCGACAAAGCGAGGCATTCGCTCGACTATCTTGAATGGTGTCACTCCAGAAAGGGAGAATATCGCTCAATTGTTGTCGAGGGCGTATCCGCTAGCGCCAGGTGTCCAATCAGTGCGGCGAACTGTTCGGCCTGTCGTGCCCTCAGTACCCATAACGAGTGCGGACGAAAGTCGAACGCTCGCACTTTCGCCTCAAATTCAAGATGGTGCAACCGATCGAAGTGTTGTTTGCGAAGTAGTGGTTGATCCTATTCGGGACCCTTTTTTAGCAGAGCACAGGTTTCGAGGGCGTCCGCTGATGCCGCTCGTAGCGATCGCTGAAGTGATAACCCAAGTGGGTATTCAAGTCGGCATACTGAACAGTCGTTTGGGAGTAACGCTGGAAGATTTACTGATCGTAAATGGTTTGAAGTTTTTCGATGATCGACAAAAATCCTTGTTCGTACGATTGGAAGCATTCGGGGAACGAACCAAGGCAACGGTTTACTATTCGTTCGCGAATTCACAAGGTCGAGTAATCGATTCAGAGCGAATTGTGGCGACGGGATGGATGCGAGAGATTGCGACACTCCCATCACCACAAAGAATACCATTTATTCCGCTCGCTCCTTGGCACCCTGTTGATTACCCAGGAGAAGAGAGTGTGATCTACCACGGTTCCCCATTCCGATGCATTAAGAAAACTCAGTTTTTCGAGAACGGTATTATCGCATCGTTTGCCACCCAAGGAACCGAAGCACTCGGTGGCAAGCGACCCGGGAAATGGATGACTCCTATGGGTGTTATCGATAGCGCACTGTTCGCTTGCGGTGTCCTGGCATGGACGCGTGATCCAAGCCTTGTTTCGATTCCAGCAGGCGTGGAATCCATTAGTATTTTTGGACAAGCAGAACCTGGCTGTGCCTACCAAGGCATCTTCTCGCTCGACAAGATGACTGCGAACGATGCATACTTTTCAGGAACAATATTACGTGATTCAGGGGAAGTACTCCTTCAGATAAAGGGCTACCGTGCTTCTCTTATAAAGACTTCAACTCACTAAATAAACACCATTCCAAAAACCATGATTGATCTACGTAACCGCGTCTCTTTGATTACGGGTAGTTCCCGCGGCATCGGTCGCGCGACCGCTTTAAAACTAGCTGAAGCTGGAAGCGACATCATCGTTAACTACGTTTCTTCAAAAAAAGCTGCTATCGAAACCGCTACGGAAATCAAGCGCATGGGACGCCAAGCATGGGTGGTCAAGGCGGACGTAAGCGAAGAGCATGACGCCCGCGAGCTCATCGCATTTATCGGACGCGAAATTGGAAAACTCGATAACATCGTTTGTAACGCTGCCACCGGCGGTTTTCGAAACCTCCTCGACTCCGAAACGAAGCACTTTGAACATGCGATGGCAACAAACGTTTTGTCGTTGGTTTTTCTCACAAGGGCTGCGAAAGAGCTGATGATTAATCGGCCCTACCGGACTAAGATCGTGGCATTATCAAGTCACGGGGCAGATATCGCACTCCCTATGTATGGACTGATTGGAGGATCCAAGGCGGCTCTCGAGAGCATCGCAAGGCATTTAACTCTCGAGTTAGGACATCTCGGCGTCAACGTGAATGTGGTTAAGGCAGGGTTGGTCAAGACGGACTCAACCGATCGTTTGCCCGGGTCCGAGGAAATGTTTGCGGGTCGTGTTCATAAATCGATGATGGGAAATCGAGTCCTTGAAGCAGTTGATGTCGCCAACGCCGTTCTATTTCTATGCAGTTCCCTGAGCGATTTAATCCAAGGAGAAACATTGACCGTTGACGGAGGCGCTGCGATCCATGTCTGAGACGAGATTTATACAAGTGAAATGATCTCGTCATCGACGATCGCGAAAATCTGTTGCCCTGGTTCTAAATCAAGTGTCTTCGCGCCCGTGAAAGAACCGAATGCAGCGAGGGTGAGGCAGTTGTTGTGCAAGCAAAAGCAACGGAGCCGAAGCGTCTCTCCAGATCGGCTGAGCTTGATCGCCGGATGAAGATGACCAGCGAGGT
>Ga0315902_10002911_pt1 | contig 26132 bp, 16 predicted proteins | sample LakEriMetagenome_9_FD_203523 | JGI IMG/M metagenome (GOLD analysis project Ga0315902, IMG submission 203523) | Freshwater fungal communities from buoy surface, Lake Erie, Ohio, United States - Buoy 12 MA117 | ecosystem: Environmental > Aquatic > Freshwater > Lake > Lake biofilm | place: USA... | reverse complement strand
GGGCTTCAATTACCTCAACTACACGCATGAGATCGTCGTGACGGGTGCCACGCCGCTGCTGCCCTACACCTCCGGCATGGCGAATGTGGGCGCTCGTGGATCATGGGTGCACAACTCGCAGTGGAACCTCAAAACCTGCGCTCATGAGATCGGGCACAACTTTGGCCTGCCGCACGCGGGTGCCTGGGACACGGATGATGGCAGCGTCATCGGCCCGGGCTCCATCTGGGACTACGGGAATGTTTTCGACCTGATGGGCGTAGGCAGTTCATCCGCGTTTTTGCGGCATTTCGGTGCCACATTCAAAGAATACCTCGACTGGATGCCGATGACGGATGTGGTGAAGGTCACCACCGATGGCAGCACGACCACGCGCATCCGTGCCATGGACAAAGTGCAGGCGGATGGGAACCGGCGTGCGCTGGCGGTGGATCGTGCTGGCAGCACGGATGACTACTGGGTGGAGTATCGGCAGCTCTACGGCACGAGCTTCGGCATGCGTGACGGCGTGCTCGTCAATTGGGCTGACATCAATGGCGGCTATCAACAACCGCTGCTGCTCGACATGGTGCCCACCACTTTCCAAAAAGACGATGCGGTGCTGCCGATGGGCAAAACCTTCTCGGACACGGCGGCGGGCATTCACATCACGCCGGTGGCACGCGGCACGGATGGCGATGGCGTGACCTGGATGGATGTCACGGTGAATCGCGGCACCTTTGCGGGCAATGTGAAGCCCACGGTGAGTCTCGGCTCCACCAACGCAAATCCGGCGATCAATGTCAGCGTGACCTTCACCGCCACGGCGAGTGATCCGAATGGCGACACGCTGGCTTACTTTTGGGAATGGGGTGATGGCACGACGACGGCGAACAACAGCCCGATCGCGAGCAAGAGCTGGAGCACGGCGGGTACAAAGACGGTGCGCTGCATCGTCACAGACATGAAGGGCCAGACCACCACGGCATGGCTGCTGGTGCAGGTGGGCGGCAGCAGCGGCTTCTCCATTCAGGGCACGGTGAGCACCACGCTGGGCGCACCGATGCAGGGCGTGGTCGTGAGCGCATCTCCCACGCAGAGTGCCACGACGGATGGCGATGGCGCTTACTCCATCACCGGCCTCGCCGCAGGCAGCTACACACTCACTGCGACGAAGACGGGCGCGAGTTTTGTGACCAGCGGCTTCACGAATCCCGTGACGGTGGGTCCGAGCCAGACGGGAAAAAATTTCCTCGCACCGCCTGGCGCACCCACCTTCACCGCGACGATGAAAAACGGCCTCACGGACCAGGGATCGAGCACGGGAGCCATCCCGCTGCCGCTGGCGGATGCGGACACGGCCATCTCCGCGCTCACGCTGAGCGCTTCATCTTCCAATCAATCCATCATCCCGGATGCCAGCGTCACCTTCAGCACCGGCACCACACGCACGATCACCGCGTCCGCAGGCAGCACGGTGAGTGGCTCGGTGGACATCACCATCACCGCCACTGATCCCGAGGGGAACACGGGCACCTACGTGTGGCCGGTGACGGTGAATGCCAAGCCCGTGCTCGCCACGACGACGCCCACCACGAGCGAGAACACGCCGGTGGACATTGATTTGCGTGCCTTTGTCTCTGACGACATCACACCGGATGAGCGCATCTTCTTTGAAGTGGATCGGGTGCGAAATGGCAAGATGACGCTGCTGCCAGATGGCTACACCGCTCGCTTCACGCCGAATCCGAACTTCAACGGCACGACCAACTACCGCCTCGTGGTGCGGGATCAGTCGCTGGGAGCAGGCTTCCGCTTCTTCTATGATTTCGAGCCGCCGGATGTGCACGAGGATGCGCTGAGCACCGACCAGTCGAACTACAATCGCACCGGCACGCTGCAATCCATCAATGGCGGCACCTACGCGTATGATGCCGGCGTGCCGCCCGCGCTCTCGCCGCAATCCAGCAATGCTCTCGTGCTGGCACAAAATGGCAGCAGCGGGGCACGTCTGCGGCGCACGCTGACCACCGCCGATCACAATTTGAACGATGCGGACTGGACGCTCTCCGCGTGGGTGAAGCGCGGCGGCACGGACACTGAGGATTTTGTCTTTCACCTCGGCGATGGCGATGGTCACGGCACCGAAAACGAACTGGAGCTCTTCTTTGCCGCCGGAAGCGATGTGCTGAAGCTGCAAAAATGGGGCGCAGGCGGCCTCGAAAAGGAAATCGTGTGCTCCGGCATCCCGGCGGGCGAGTGGCATCACCTCACGCTGAGCTACGACCGCACCGCGACGAATACCGGCGACTTCTACCTCTACGTCGGCAAGTTCCTGCGTGGCAGTGTCACCGGCGTGACGATGAATGTGAACCAGGCCGCTCCGGTGGTCGTCGGCGGTCATGGCAGCACCACGGCGAATGTGGACCGCTGGTTCGATGGCGTGATGGACGAGGTTTTGTTCCAAAGCGGACTCTCCACCCGCAACGAGATCTTCAACCGCTCACGCATGGGAGCGCGGCACCACCATGGTCTGAGCGTCATCGGCAACAACCTCGCCATCACCGTCACCGGCTCCAATCAGCCGCCGTCCATCGTGGCAGTGCCGGATCGCTACATCCCGGTCAATGCCACGGCCTCGCCCGTGACCGTGCGCCTCGTGGATGCGGAGACAGAGGGACGCAGTCTCACGCTGACGGCTTCTTCTTCAAATCAAGCGCTGCTCCCGAACGCGAACATCACCGTGGGTGCAGCGCCGCCTGCCTGGACGAATGGCGACATCGGCACCGTGACCACCGCGGGCAGCCTCACCGAGAGTCGCGGCACCTTTGTGGTGAATGGTGCGGGCACCGGCATCGGTCCGGCCACTGGTGATTCCTTCCGCTGGGTGCGGCAGAGTTTCACCGGCGATGCTGAGATGATCGCACGCGTCGTCTCGCTGGATCACACCGCGTCCAATGCCGAGGCTAACCTCATGATGCGCGAGTCCACCGCTGCCACTGCACGCTTCGTCAGTGTGCGTGTCACCGGCAGCGAGGGCGTGAGCTTTGTGCAGCGTGGCACCGCCGCGACCGATGCCGTCGTCACCGCGACTCTGCCGCTGGCCAGCGCACCCTGCTGGCTGCGACTCGTGCGCACTGGCTCGATTTACACTGCCTTCTACGCCACGGACAACGATGGCATCGCAGGTGCTTGGCAGGCGGTGGGCACGGAGCAAACCGTCGCCTTCACCGGAACCACGCACGACATCGGCATGGCGGTGTCGAGTCGCGTGGACACCACGCTTAGTGCGGCCGTTTTCGACAATCTCGGCGGCACTGTTTTACGCGGCGGCGAGCGCACGGTCTCACTCACGCCCGCCGCAGGCCAGTCTGGCAGCAGCACCATTACACTCACGGCCAACGATGGCTCGCTCACGGGCAGCACGATCTTCAATGTGATCGTCGATGGTGCCGCGCCCAGCACCACCGTGTGGAATGCGACCACCAGCGGCACTTTGAACTGGAGCACCGGCTCAAACTGGACCGGCGGCGTCACGCCGCCGAGTAGTCGGTTTAGCACTGTTGCGTTCTTCACGGGTCAAACCTTGGCCGCTGGCAGCAACACATCGAACAACGACAGCGTTGGTGGTCATGCGCTGAACGTCCTCACGCTCGGCGGCACCGGTCCCACCAGCGGAACGACAACGATGACCCTCGGCGGCAATGCCTTGCTCATGCGCCGCGAGTCGCTGCTCGATCCCGTGGTCAATCTGAGTGCCACCAACGGCACCGGTTTGACCTGGGACGTCAGCGCACCCGTGACGATGGAGGACAGCACCACCTTCACCGGCGCGGGAACGGCCACTTTTCTCTTCAGCGGTGTCATCAGTGGCAATGCAGGCCTCATCAAGAGCGGCAGCAGCAAGCTCACGCTCACCGGCGCGAACACGTATGCAGGCACCACCACGATCAACGCGGGCATTTTGCAGATCGGCAATGACGGAGCCGCTGGCTCGTTGCCCTCCGGTGAGATCGTGAACAACTCCACGCTGCGTTTTGACCGCACTGGCACGCTGCTCGTGCCCAATCTCATCAGCGGCAGCGGTGGCATCACGATCGATTGCCCGATCAACAACGGCACCGTCGTGCTCAGCGGCAACAACAGCTTCACCGGCGCTGTCACGGTCGCGTCTGGAGCCTTGCGCATCACGAACAGCAACGCCCTCGGCACCACCTTCTCCGCGAAGGATGTGCTGCTCACCAACGGCACCGCAGGCAACCCACAGCTTCGGCTTGATGGCAGCAGCGGCTCCATGGATCTGCCTGCGGCCATCAACTATCGCGTGAGCAATCCCGCCGGAGCCATCTTCAATGAAGCAGGCGACAACATCCTGCGTGGCAACATCACGCTCACCAGTGGCGGCACCGGCGAGAGCCGGGTGGTGGTCAACGCAGGCAGCCTGCGACTCGCCGGAACAATCCAAAACGAGACCGCCAGCAACACACGCACCTTCGTTCTCGGCGGAGCGGCTGGCGTTGGACAAGTGGAAGGCATCATCAGCAACGGAAGCGCAACCGGAAGCGTGATCGCCCTGCGCAAGATCGAAAACGGCACCTGGACGCTCACTGGCACCAACACCTACACCGGAGCGACCACCTTGAACGCAGGCACCCTGCGCATCAATGCCCCCGGCTCGCTCCACGCCAGCAGCGCCGTCACCATCAACGCCGCCACACTCGCTGGCGATGGCAGCATCGGCGGCAGTGTCACCGTCAATGCCTCCGGCCGCATCGCACCCGGAGCCACCACCGGCTCCGCAGGCACCCTCGCCATCGGCGGTGGCCTCACTATCACCGCCATGACCACCGGCACCGGCAAACTCGTCTTTGAGCTCGGCGCTCTCACCGCCAGCGATCAAATCACCGTCGGCGGCACCTTTACCGTCGGCAGCGGCACGCTCGGCATCGACGATTTCACCTTCACCGCATTGAGCGGCCTCACCGCCGGCACCTACAAGCTCATCACCGCCACCACCCTCAGCGGCACGCTCGATCCCGCCAAGCTCACCGGCACTCTCGGTGCCTTCAACACCACCCTTAGCATCACTGGAAACGACCTCGAACTCGTCCTCGTGAGCCCCTTCACCACCTGGCAGACCAACAACAGTCCAAGCGGCACCTTCAACGGCGACCACGACAACGACGGCGTCCCCAACGGCATCGAATACTTCCTCGGCGGCACCTCCAACACCACCGGCCAGACCCCGCTCCCTGCCGTGCAAAACAACAGCGGCACCCTCAGCATCACCTGGACCAAAGCCCCCGGCCACCTCGGCACCTACGGCACCGACTTCGTCATCGAATCCTCCGACACCCTCACCGGCGTTTGGACCACGGAAACCCTCGGCGTGAACGTCACCGTGAACGGCAACAACTTCACCTACACCTTCCCCGCGAGCACGAGACGCTTTGCGAGGCTGAAAGTGATGGGGCCGTGATAGCGATCACTCATCCCACTCCAACACTCCGTGACCCGCTCATCTCTGCTCCTCGCGATACTTCTCCTCCCGCTCATCGCCCTCCACGCCGCTGAAGCACCGATCTCCAAGCCCAACATCATCTTCATCTATGCCGACGACCTCGGTTGGGGTGATGTCTCATGCCACGGCGCAGAGAGCTGGTTGAAAACGCCGACGATTGACCGGCTTGCGGGCGAAGGGATGGATTTCTCGCAGTTCAACGTGCTCAGCCCGGTCTGTTCACCGAGCCGCGTCGCGACCATGACGGGCCGCTTTCCCTCCCGCTTCGGCATCAACAACGTCTTCAACTCGCAGACACTCGGCCCGAAGAAATCGAGCACGATGCCGGACTGGCTCGACCCCAAGGCGCCGATGCTGCCGCGCCTCTTGAAGAGCGCCGGCTACCATACCGCGCACTTCGGCAAGTGGCACATGGGCGCCGGACCGCAGATCGCCCCGGAAGCGCCGGAGATGTCCGCCTACGGCATCGATGAATCCAAGGTCTATCATGGGCCGGGGCCGGGCATTGATCAGCACAAGATCGGCGTCGAGGCGGCGCAGTTCATCGAGCGGATGAAAGGCAGGCAACCCTTTTTCATGAACGTCTGGCTCCACGAGTCGCACACGCGGCACTTTCCCACCCAGGAGTCGATGGACCGCTTCAAGGACCTCAATCCCCGCCGTCAGGTGTATGCCGCAGTCTTGCGCGAAGCCGATCTGAATGTCGCTCGCGTGCTCGACGCATTGAAAACGACCGGCATGGAGCAAAACACCCTCGTGATGTTCTCCAGCGACAATGGCCCTGCGGGCACGCCCGTGACCGATGGCGACCGCCCACCGCAGCCGGAAGATGGCGATATGCAGAAGGGCTTCGATGTTTTTTACAGCGTCGGCTCCACCGGCGGCTTGCGAGGCCGCAAAGGCAATCTCTACGAAGGCGGCGTGCGCACCCCGTTCATCGTTCGCTGGCCCGGTCACATCCCTGCGGGCACGAAGAACGACACGACCGTCTTTTCCGCCGTCGATCTCCTGCCCACACTCTGCGCCGCTGCCGGTATCGAACTCCCCACCGAGGCTGCCAGCGACGGCGAGAACCTGCTCGATGCCTTCCACGGCAAACCCGTGCGGCGCACCAAACCGCTCTTCTGGAAACACTACCACATCGGCAAGCAGGACGACACCTGGCCCGCCTGGGCCATGCGCGAGGGCGATTGGAAACTGCTCATGGACGAGTCCGGCCAGCGCATCGCGCTCCACAACCTCACCCAGGATCGCGCTGAGCAAACAGACGCCAGCGCCACCCATTCCGACATCGTCGCACGCATGAAGCCGAAGTTGATCGACTGGATCAAAACCCTTCCCGCCTCCGCCGATCCGTCGTGCCTCCACCAAGGCTCTGCCAAGTGAGAAACACCATTCCACTGGTCATTTCAGACATTCTTTTTAGAAACGGTTTATGAACCTCAAAACCACCCGCCGCACCCTTCTTCAAACCGGAGCTGCCGCCGCTTCGTTTTCGCTTTTCGCGCAGACTGAACTCCTCGCCGTTGAAGGCATCCCGCAGTCCGTCGCGGAGCTTTGGGCGGATTTTGATCCGCGCAAAGAGCCCATCGAAACCGAGGTCATCCGCGAGTGGAGGGAGGACGGCATGATTTTGCGGCATGTGCGCTACTTCATCGGCAGCTTCAAAGGCAAACCCGCGCGGATGGCGGCGGTGTACGGCTTTCCAGAAGGGGCAAAGGAGAAACTCCCGGCGGTGATGCATATCCATGGCGGAGGCCAGCGAGGCTCGGTGAGCGAGGTGAAGCTGCTCGTGGCGCGAGGTTATGCGGCGCTATCGGTGAACTGGGGCGGCAGCGGCACGGGAAAGCCGCCTTTCAACACCTGTGAGAAGTCCGAGCCGGGCGATCCGAACACCGATTGGGGCGCAGTTGATCCCTCGCAGCTCAATGTGCAAGGCTACTCAACGATACTGCCCGGGCCAAAGCAGTTTTTCGAGGACCGAGAGAATCCGAAGAACAATAATTGGTATATGCTCACGCTCGGCTGTCGTCGCGGACTGACCTTTCTCGAGCAGCAGCCAGAGGTCGATCCTCAAAGGCTCGGCGCGCATGGCTACTCGATGGGCGGCAATCTCACGATGTATGTCGCTGGCACCGATCGCCGTGTGAAGGCCGCCGTTCCCGGCGTGGGCGGTCAGGGTTGGCGCTGGCAGGCACACGAGTTCATCGGCGGCACGGACCAGCAGGACCGGATCAAAGGCGACATCGAGGTCTTCAAGCGCACGCTCAGCTTTGAAAGCTATGCGCCACGCATTCATTGCCCGGTGTTGCATCGCAGCGCCACGAACGACTTCCACGGCTGGATGGACGACGTGTATCGTACCAACGCGCTCATTCCAAACCAGCCCACGCGATACAGTTGGGTGCCACACATGAACCACCGCCTCACGCCCGAGGTCGCCATCACGATGCCGCTGTGGTTTGATCAGCATCTCAAAGGCGGCCCCGCTTTGCCGGACACACCGCAAAGCGAGCTCCGCCTCAAATCGAACCACGACGTGCCCATGCTGCGCGTGCGGCCGGATGCGAAATCGCTGCCCGTGGCCCGCGTCGAGATCTTTTACAGCGTCGATCCCGATCCTCGCGCCCGCTTCTGGCGCAGCGCCGAGGTTCATCACGAATCCGAAGGCTACATCGCCCAACTGCCGCTGCACACGCACAACCTGCCGCTCTTTGCTTTCGCGAATGTTTACTACACGCTGCCAAAGCCCGAATCGCTGGCGCAGATACCCGGCAATGCCAAACCAGTCACCGAGGTTTGCATCAGCTCTCTGCTGCACTCACACACCGCTGCCGAGTTGAAGCAAGCCGCTCCCCAACTCACCGCCAAGCCCTCGAAGCTCATCGAAGACTTCACCCATGGCCAACGCGATTGGTATGCGCTCAATGCTGGCAACGCCACGCATCAGCAACTCTGGACACGCAAAGTCACCGATCCCCTCTGGCGCGGCCCCGAAGGCTCCAAACTCGCTATCACGCTCAAACTCCCGCAAACCAACCGCCTCAGCATCGTCCTCCAGCAAAACGAATGGCGCAGCTACCGCGGCCAACGCCGCACCTTCGTCTGCAGCCGCGAAATCCCAGGCTCCGACACTCCCCAAACCCTCACGCTAGCTCTGAGCGACTTCACCTCCGCCGAAGGCTCACCGACAAGCTGGTCCGAAATCGATCAACTCGGCCTCTGCGCCAGCCACGGCCTCCCAGCCAACGAAGTCCCACTCTGGAAAGGCCCCGCGCCGGTGTTTATGCGAGTGGCGTGGGAGTGAGAGTGCCTTTGGTGGCTGGATTTGCGTTCGAAAACGTGAAAGTTGTAACTAGCGTTTCCTCACGGCTCAGGAAGCCGCCGCCATGACAACTCCATCCATCTGTCCCAAGTGCGGCGCAACGATCCCCGACGGCGCGCCTCAAGGTCTCTGCCCGAAGTGCGTGCTGCTCGGCGCGGCCACCGAGATCCAATCCGCCGCGCGGTCGTCGAAAGCCGCGAAACCGCCGACCGTGGCGGAACTGGCCGTTCATTTTCCCGAGCTGGAGGTGCTGGAACTGATCGGCGCGGGCGGCATGGGCTCGGTTTACAAAGTACGTCAGCCGAAGCTGGACCGGCTGGTGGCGCTGAAGGTGCTTTCGAGCGATCTGGCCAGCGATCCGGCCTTTGCGGAGCGATTTGACCGCGAGGCGCGGCTGCTGGCGCGGCTGGGCCATCCGAACATCGTCACGGTGTTCGATTCCGGCGTCGCGGGGCCGTTTGCGTATCTGCTGATGGAGTTCGTCGATGGTGTGAATCTGCGTCAAGCCATGAAGGCGGGCCGCTTCACGCCGCCGGAGGCGCTGGCGCTCGTGCAGGACATCTGCGCGGCGCTGAAGTTCGCTCATGAGCAGGGCATCCTGCATCGCGACATCAAACCGGAGAACATCCTCATCGACTCGCGCGGGCAGGTCAAAATTGCGGACTTTGGCATTGCGAAGCTCGTGGGTGAAAATGATCGCGAGCAGGTGACGCTCACGCAGCGTGGCTTCGTGCTCGGCAGCCCGCACTACATGGCGCCGGAGCAATTGGAGTCGCCCGGCGATGTCGATCAGCGTGCAGACATCTATTCGCTCGGCGTGGTGCTTTATGAGCTGCTGACCGGTGAACTGCCGCTCGGCCGTTTCGCACCGCCCTCCAAGAAATCGGCCGTGGACGCACGCATTGATGAAATCGTCATGCGCACTCTCGAAAGGGAGCGCGAACTGCGTTTTCAGACCGTGGGTGAGGTGAAGACGCAGATGCAGGCGGCTTCAGAAGCGGGAACGCGTCCGCCAGAAGCCGTGCGCGCACCAACCGAGGTCGTTTCAGCGGGAAAGACAGCGCGTGGTGCCAATGCATCGCTTATTTGCACCACGCTCAGCCTAGCGGTGGGCATTGCCTTTCTGCCGGTGATCGTGATGTTCTTTGATATGAGCAGGCACGTCGGAATGCAGGGCCGGAATGCTTTTTTCTTCCCCTGGTTTTTCGTGATTCTGATCGTGGCCACCGCTGGACCGGGAACGATGCTCGCGATGCGGGCGCTTCGCGAGATTCGCAGCTCCGGAGGACGTCTGGCAGGTTCGAAAAGGGCGATGTTTGCCGCGCTGGCGTGGCCTTGCTTGCTCACCATGTTCATGACCGGTGTCGGCATCTCCACCCTGTCTCGCGATAGCAGTGTGAGCACGGTCTGGAGACTGCTGATGGGCATGCTGCTCCTCGCGGGCGGCGGACTTGGCGTGGTGATGGCGCGTCAGGTTTGGCGCTGGATAGAGCAAGCACCCGCCGTGAAAACGCTGCACGGCCACGTCTGGAGATTCGGCGTCACGACGCTCGTCGCCTTGCTCTGCCTCGGCGCTTATGTCCGGCAAAAGAACGCCTCCATGGAGGCCTATCTGGAGCCGCACGGCACCAAGATGACCGCCGAGGTGACGATCGCCGCCGGGAAAAAGCTGCAGTTCCGGCTCGTTCGCGCGGATGCCGAGGGCAAGGTGACGCCACTCGAACTCAACGGTGTCATTCACACGCCAGAAGATCAGAATCTCCGCACCACGCTGGAAATCGTCACGACCGACCGATGGAAGGAAAGCACCCGTCAGCAAATCGAGACGAGCTATCAGGCACCTGATGGCAAGACCTACTCGCGCTCCGTTTTTCTCGATGATGTCTGGATCTTCAATGCCTCGGGAAAAGGTGCTTGGCAGTTCACGGAAGGTGAAAAGCAGCGCTACGAGCTCGCCACGCGCCAGGATTGGTTCGGCAGAAAGGTGGAGACGCTTTACATCGAAACTGACGTCACAAAAAGCCAACCTTGAGCCCGACATGAACCTCGCTTCCGCCGATTCCACCTTTCACAGCACGCGCTGGACACTCGTGCTGAGATCGCGTGGCGACGCGCCGGAGGCACGCACGGCGCTCGGCGAGCTGTGCGAGGTGTATTGGGCTCCGGTGTTCCGATTTCTGCGCAGCGAGGGCCGCACCGACGATGACAGCCGCGAGCTCGCGCAGGAGTTTTTTGCCCGTCTGCTCACGCGTGGTGGTTTCGATGGAGCCGATCCAGCGAAGGGGCGCTTTCGCTCCTACTTGCTCGGTGCGCTGAAGCACTTCCTCGCCGAGCGCCGGCGCAATGAAGGCCGGGAAAAGCGCGGCGGTGGTGCCGTGGTGGAGTCGCTCGACGCCGCCATACACGACACCGCTCCCGGACTGCAAATCGCCGACACCAATGCGGCGATGAGCGACAAGCACTTCGACCGCGAATGGGCTTTTGCGGTCATGGATCGCAGTTTGAAGGCAGTGCAGGCCGATTTTGAAAAAGCAGGCAAATCCGCCCATTTCGAGGCCCTGAAGCCCTGGCTCGTTGGCGATACCGACCAGCTCTCCCAAGCCGACGCCGCCTCCCAGCTCGGCGTCACGACCGGCGCGGTGAAAGTGATGATTCACCGCCTGCGCAAAACCTTCCGTGCCGCCGTGGAAGCCGAAATTGCCCAGACCGTGCCCGTCATCGAGGACATTGACGAGGAACTGCGCTACTTGATCGAGGTTCTGAGCTGATCTGCATGGACGTTTGGGCGGCGTGGGAGTGAATCGCCGCTTGCGGTGTTTGCGGGAGTCTTCATCGTTCACGCACTGAAAATCGCCGCATGAATACCGACGCGCCCACATCGCCTGCACGAGGAGGAAAGTTCTGATGGCCTGGGTGGCGCTCACTTGCCCGCAATGTTCCGCGCCGCTGCCGCGCGTGGCCATCTGGCGCTCGGTGAAATGCCCGGCTTGCGGTTCGCTGATCACACGCACGGAGGAGGTGGTGAAGCGTGACACGTTTCGTCAGGCGCTGAATCGTGCGCAACTCAGCGCCGGTGTCGCAGCAGGCAGCGAGGTGCTTTGCGGTGGTGAACGTTTTGTGCTGATGCAAACACTGGGCCGAGGTTCCGCCTCGGAAGTGCATCTGGCGCGACGAATCGGCCCCTTGCCGCTGTTGGCGACGATGAAACTCTCTATCCATCCTGCGGATGCGGATTCACTGAAACGCGAGGCGCAGAATCTGCGGGCGCTGCATGAGCTGGATGGCTCCGCAGGCGTCTATGCCGCGCAGCGTCTGCCGGAGGTGATCGCCTGCTCGATGCTGGAAGATGGATCGGGCCGGCTCGCGCTCATCCTGAGGCATCCGAATGGCTTCTGGGGCAGTCTCGCGGCGCTGAGCTCACGTTTCCCCCAGGGCATCGATCCGCGTCATGCCGTGTGGATCTGGCGACGCATGCTGGATGTGCTGCACTTCATTCATGCGCAGGGTTGGGCGCACGGCGGCATTTCGCCCGACCATGCGCTCGTGCATCCGCAGGATCATGGCGTCAGGCTCATCGGTTGGGCTGAGGCACGGAAAAATGCCACGCCACAGGCCAAAGCAGCCGACCTGATGCGCGCCGCACGCGTGGTGCAGGTGCTGCTGAGTGGCATGAGCAACGCCGACGTGTTTCCAGCGCAGGTGCCGCCCGTTTTGGCCTCACTCGTCATCCGCGCCGCGAAGGACGAGGCTTTTTGCATCGCTCAAGGCGCGTCTGGCATCGATTCGCAATTGGTGTCCGTCGCTCGCGAGGCCTTCGGGCCACCGGTGTTCGTTCCGCTCGTGCTTTGAGCCCATTCTTTCACCTCCAACCTCACTACCACACTCATGGGATACGGCAATTACTCCTACTCCGCCCACACCGCGCTCGTCGCGGGTCGTGCCAATCAATCACGCAGCGAGGTCTTTAAGCAGGTGCAGTGTCACGCGCTCATGAATCCGAAGGGGCTCAAAGTGCGCGAGTGTCGCGACAGCGCCGATCATCCTGACACGCTCGGCATCGTCTTCGCCCTGGATGTCACCGGTTCGATGGGAAACATCCCTCACCTGCTCGCCAAAGAGGAACTGCCAAACCTCATGAAGCTGCTCACCGACTGCCATGTCGCCGATCCGCAGGTCATGTTCATGGCCGTGGGAGATGCCACATCGGACAACGCTTCGCTGCAAGTCGGCCAGTTTGAGGCCACGGCGGAGCTGATGGATCAATGGCTCACCTGGAGCTACATCGAAGGCGGTGGTGGTGGCAGCGGGCACGAAAGCTACGAGCTGGCCTTTTACATCGCCGCGCAGCACACCGACACGGACAACTGGGCAAAGCGGAAGAAGAAGGGCTACTTCTTCATGACGGGCGATGAGTTTCCGTATCCAGCCGTGTCGCGTCATCAGGTGGAGGCGCTGATCGGTGAAAAGCTCGACGAGGACATCCCCATCGAGGAAGTCATCGCCGCAGCCGCCGAGATGTATCACCTCTTCTTCCTCATCCCCGACGAGTATCGTGCGAAGAAAGTCGGTGACCGCTGGCGCAAGCTGCTCGGCGATCACGCCATCTGCATGGAGTCGCCAAAGGACACCTGCTCCGTCGCCGCTGCCATCGTCGGACTCACGGAGAAACGAATCGCCGACCTCGGTGAACTGGCCAAGGTGCTGAACACAAACGGCATCGATCGCGACCACATCGGCTCCACCATTCGTGCGGTGCAGCACTATGCCGCGCTGCTGAATCCGCAGGCCGTCGTCGCCGTTTCACCGCCACCAGTCGCCGCTGCTTCACCGCAACCCGCCGCGCAGGAGTCGTGGTGGAAACGCCTCTTCGGCTGAGCACGCCCTCTTTGTCCGTGAGCGCGACCCGATACGCCTCTGTCATCGACCTAGGCTTTGGCGACAGCGGCAAAGGACTCTTTGTCGATGCCCTGACTCGCCGCTGGCAGGCGCACACCGTCGCACGCTTCAGCGGCGGGGCGCAGGCCGGGCACAATGTGGTGACAACATCGCAGCATCACACCTTCTCGCAGTTCGGCGCGGGCACGTTCGTTCCGGGCACTCGCACTGTGTTGCTCGATCCCTTCGTGCTGCATCCCACCGCGCTGCTGGTCGAGGCGGAGGCGCTCGCACGCGTGGGTGTGCCAGACGCTCTATCTCGCCTGTCGATTGACGCACGCTGCCGCATCACCACGCCCTACCATCAGGCCGCAGGTCGCTTGCGCGAAATCCTGCGCGGCGAAAATGCCCACGGCACCTGCGGCGTCGGCGTGGGTGAAACCGTGCGCCATTCACTCGCGCATCCCGAGCAAACTCTTCGCTACGCCGATCTCCTGCTGCCTGAGGCCGTCATTTTGGAAAAGCTGCACGTTCAGCGCGAAACGCTGCTCACAGAACTGCACACCGGCAGCGGAGATGAACTTCAGGTGCTTCAAGACGAGTCTTTGGCCCTCCGCTGGCTGCGCACCGCGCGTGCGCTCGCGAGACAAGGTCCACCCGCCTCCATCGAATCCCTCACTCAGCAGCTCCACCAGCCCGGCGCGGTCATCTTCGAAGGCGCTCAGGGCATTCTGCTCGATGAATGGCGTGGTTTTCATCCGCACACGACGTGGAGTTCCACCACGCCTCTCGCTTTGGAGAATGCGTTGGCGTCTTTGGGGCTCGCGGTGCCCGTCGAGCACTTCGGCGTGCTCCGCACCTACCTCACCCGCCACGGTGCAGGCCCGCTGCCCACTCACGATGCCACTCTCGACTCCGAACTCCCCGAACCGCACAATCACGCCGAAGGCTGGCAGGGCCGCTTCCGTCGCGGCCACCCGGATGGCGTGCTGCTCCGCTACGCGCTCGAATGCGCCCCGAATCTCTCCGGGCTCCTCATCAGCCACCTCGATGTCTTCGAGCGCGGCGTGTCGCTAAAATGGTGTGCGAGCTATGAGAGTACCCAAAATCTGTCTCCAGGCATTTTGGGCGATCTGGAGCATCAAAGCCGCCTGACAAGCCAGCTTCTCGCCGCCACTCCAAACTACCTCCAAACCCCAATCGCCTCCGAAACGGCCTATCTCGACCTTTTGGCATCCATCACGAGTTTGCCGGTCGTGATGCGTTCATTCGGAAACACCTCCGATCACGTGCTGGGCGGCCCATGACCGTGTTTCAGCCAGATTCAGCATGCCTCACGCGTTCCCACCGCATGTCGCGCCTTCTTTTCGCTCTCTTCCTCATCACACTCAGCCATGCCTCCGAGCCGATTCATGAAACCTTTGGCCCGGAGTTTGATGCGAAGCATTTTCTGACGCCCATCCCGAACAAGAACACCAGCGTGCGCGATGGAGTGCTTTGGACGCGTGGCTCCAGCGGCGGCAAATATCCGCCGATGGTCTATCTGCCGGTCGAGGGAAAAGACCTCACGATCTCCTTTCGCTACCGACATCTCGCAGCGGGCGGATGGGTGTGGTTCTTCGTCGATGGCGACGATGGTTTCGGCAGCGAGGATCACATGCTGCGCGTCAAACTGCTGCGTGAAGGCGTGCAGTTGCAGGTCGATGCGCACTCCAAAGACGCCAACCATCCGCTGCGGCAGAAAAACGGTCGCCCACCCGACAAAAAGAGCGGCGCTTATCGCCTGAACGAGGTCTTCCCGCTCGAAAAAGTCGATCTGACCGCCAACACGTGGCGCGAGGTGAAACTCATCTTCCGCGGCGAGGAGGTCATCATCACGCTCGATGGCCAAACGTGGTCCAAAACGCTCAAGCGGCCCAATTTCAACGCAGCCAAGCGCAAACTCCTCTGGATGCAAAACGGCGGCGAGGTCGGCATTGAACTCGATGACATCCAAGTGACCACCACCGCGCCATGAAGCCCCTCCTGCTGCTTCTTTCGTCATTCGTCCTTCTACATTCGTCCTTGTCGGCGAAGCCGAACATCCTCTACATCCTCGCGGACGACCTCGGCTATGGCGATGTGCATTGCCTGAATCCGCAGCGCGGAAAGATCGCCACGCCGCATCTCGACCGACTCGCGGCGCAGGGCATGACGTTCACAGATGCGCATAGCGGATCGTCGGTGTGCACGCCCACGCGGTATGGATTGCTCACCGGCCGCTACGCGTGGCGCACACGACTCCAGAGCGGCGTGCTCGATGGTGGCAACGACGAACCGCTCATCGCCGCCGACCGGCTCACGGTGGCCGGGTTTCTCAAACAACAGGGCTACAACACCGCGTGCATCGGCAAATGGCATCTTGGCTTCCAGTCCGATGTGGATTCAAAGAAGGGCAAAGACCGCTCCGGCCTGCCAGTGGGCGCACGGATCATCGGTGGACCCATGACACGCGGCTTCGACCTCTACTTTGGCTGCTCGAATGCCCGCACAATGTCCTCGCTCATCGAAAACGACCGCGTCATCGAACAAATCGAGACTATCGACATGCTGCCACGACTCGGCGCACGCGCGGTGAGCCACCTCGCCGCCTGCGCGAAGGCGGCCGCGCCCTTTTTCCTCTACTTGCCGCTCACGTCACCGCACACGCCCATCGTGCCCTCCGCGGCGTGGAAGGGAAAAAGCGGACTCGGCGACTACGCGGACTTCGTGATGCAAACCGACGCCATCGTCGGCGAAGTGCTTGCCGCGCTCGATCAACATGGCCTTGCGGAGAACACGCTCGTCTTCTTCACCTCCGACAACGGCTGCTCGCCTGCCGCGAAGACCACACAGCTCGAAAAGAGCGGTCACTTCGCCAGCGCGGGCTTTCGCGGCTACAAAGCCGATATCTGGGAAGGCGGGCATCGCGTGCCGTTTTTCGTGCGCTGGCCCGGAAAGGTCGCCGCAGGCTCCCAAAGCACGCAAACCATCTGCCACACCGACTTCCTCGCGACCTGCGCAGCCATTCTCGAGGCGAAACTGCCCGAAAACGCCGCCGAGGACAGCGTGAGCCTTCTCCCCGCGCTGCTCGGCAAGGACAACGCGCCGCTGCATGAACATGTGGTGCATCACAGCATCAGCGGACGCTTTGCGATCCGTCAGGGAAACTGGAAACTCGCCCTCTGCCCCGGCAGCGGCGGCTGGGGCAAGCCCGGCGATGCCGACGCCGCCAAACAAGGCCTGCCCGCCGTGCAGCTCTACGACCTGAGCGCCGACCCGGCCGAATCCACCAACCTGCAGGACAAACACCCCGAAGTCGTGCAACGCCTCACCAAGTTGCTCAACGACATCATCGCCAACGGCCGCAGCACGGCCGGCGCACCGCAAACGAACGACGCACCCGTCATCGTGGCCAAACCCAACCGCAAAGCGGTGAAGGAGTGATCCTCAAAAGACGCACATTCGAGACCTTCGAGAGATCAGACCTATCTGGAGGCCAGCCTTTTTGTTTTCCACTTTGGGTGTAACTTTGAATAATCAGGTGCGTCTGCGTATCTGAAACCAAGCATGAACCCACTGCGAACCATCATCCTGATCCTGGCCGCGCTGATGCAGGCATTGCCTGCCCAGGCGCTGGGGTCGTTGGCGATGGGCAAGGGCGCGGTTTGTGAGATGGACTGCTGCGCGGCGCTGGCCGATGAAGGGCAGGATGCCTGTGAATGCAACGTTGGCGGCGAGTCTCCGGCCTCGGAGGTGCCTGCGTTGCCACCGGCGATGCGGGAATCGGAGCAGATGGCGGCTGCACTCGCGGCAGCCGGCACGGTGATCGTGCGGAGGCCTGAAAAGAGGCTCGTTGAGGCACTGCCGGCCAGTTTGGATGGATGGAGAGCGCATGTGCCCGAGGTGCGGCTCGCGGTGCTGTTCTGCTCGTTTCTGAATTGAGGCGGCGTCCTTCAGGGACGCATTGTGCCCGCATGTCGCGGCCCCACAGGGGTCATCGCGTGCCCGGGCGTGGTTTATCGAACCTTCAGCCGCACCATTTTATGAAACGATTTCTTCTTCTCGCCCTCTTTGGGCCTTCGCTGGCCGTGCTGGCCTGCGACGACTGTAAAAAATCACGCATTCCCGCCGGTGTGAGCGTGATCGAGTATGATCTGCACATCCGCGAGCAAACCGTGAGCCCGGCGGGCAAGGCGGTGCGCGGATTCACGATCAATGATGGCATCCCCGGTCCCACGCTGCGCTTTCGCGAGGGCGAATGGGCGCGCATCCGCGTGCACAATCACCTCGATGTGGAGACCTCCACGCACTGGCATGGTCTGCTGCTGCCGAATGAGCAGGACGGCGTGCCGCATATCACCACGTCGCCGATCCTGCCCGGCAGCACGCACATGTTTGAGTTCGAGCTGCGGCACAGCGGAACTTACTGGTATCACTCGCACACGCATCTCCAGGAGCAGAATGGCGTGTATGGCAGCATCGTCGTGACACCGCGTGGCGGCGAGCCGGTAAAGGCGGACCGCGAGCAGGTGCTGGTGCTCTCGGATTGGACGAACTTCAATCCGCACGAGGTCATGCGCATGCTGATGCGTGGCAGCGACTACTTCGGCCTCATGCGGCGGAACTCGCAGACCATCCTCGGCGCATGGCAGCGTGGGAACTTGAAGGACTACTTCCGGCGCGAGTGGGATCGCATGATGCCGATGGACATCTCGGACGTGGGTTATCACGCCTTTCTGGTCAATGGACAGCGTCAGGTCCAGCTCGGAGGCCGGCCAGGTGAGCGCTTGCGACTGCGGATCGTCAATGCCAGCGCGGCGACTTACTTTTATCTGCACTCGTCCGCCGGGCCGATGACGATCGTGGCGGCCGATGGCCCACCGGTGCAGCCGGTGAAGGTGAATCGCCTCCTACAGGCCATCGCGGAGACGTATGATCTCATCATCACGGTGCCAGAGTCCGGTCAATACGAGCTGCGATTCACCTCGCAGGACGGCAGCGGGCATGCATCGGCCTTTTTTGGCAGCGGCACGCTGAAACCGGCCTCCGACCCGCCGCGGCCAAATCTGTATCAGATGGATGAGATGCTGAACCTCGCGCTGGAGGAGCAGGAGGACGATCCGCGTGCCTCGCTGAACCTCCCGCGGCCTGGATCGCCCTACCGTCTGCTGAAGGCGACTCATGACACGACCTTGCCAGCGAAGTTGCCGCGCCGGAAGATCACGATGCACCTCACGGGCGACATGAATCGCTACATCTGGAGCTTTGATGGCAAAACCATCGCGCAGGAGCCTTATATGATGATCAAGAAGGGCGAGATCGCCGAGCTGGAGCTCGTGAACGACTCGATGATGCATCATCCGATTCATCTGCACGGGCACTTTTTCCGACTGCTGATGGGCAACGGCCGCCTCTCACCGCTGAAGCACACCGTCGATGTGCCGCCGATGAGCAAACGCCTCATCGAGTTCGAGGCGAACGAGGAGAAGGACTGGATGTTCCACTGCCACATCCTTTATCACATGATGAGCGGCATGGCGCGGGTGTTCCGGTATGAGGACAAAGCGGGCGCTCCAAGTCATGCGGGCAAGGCTTCACCGGCTGAAGCTCCCGCGTCAGCGGAGAAGCACAGCCTGCGTCACTCGGCGGGCCTCGGCGAGCATTCGCATGACATGTCCTACATCTGGGGCTCGGCATCCATCCAGTCTCACATGAGCGAGGGATTGATCACCTGGATGAATCCGAAGAACGACCTCATGCTGGCCTGGGAAGTCGGCTGGCAGCGCGTGGACGAGCCTGAGTATGAGATCGACTTCCTCTACCAGCGCTACTTCAACATGAACTTCCAAGCCTTCGCAGGCTATCGGCTCACCAACGATGCGGATGCGAAGGATCGCGGCCTCATCGGCTTCAACTACCGCCTGCCGCTGATGGTGTGGGCAAATGTCAGCCTCGACACCGAAGGTGACGCGCGATTCACGCTCGCGAAGCGCTTCCAGCTCACCCCGCGCCTGGGCGTGTGGGGGGAGGTCTTTTACGACACCGGCACGCAGTGGGAGTGGACGGCGGGCGCGGACTACACGCTCACGCGATCCACCTCGCTCACCCTTTCCTACCACAGCGACTACGGCCTCGGTGCCGGCGTGCTGTTCCGATTTTGATGGCCCATGGCCTTCACCAACCCAACCGCAAAACCCAAACACACACATCATGAAAACACTGCTCACCACCGTCCTCATCGCCCTCGCCGCCACCGGCTTTGCCGCTGACAAGCCTTACCCGCTCGACACCTGCATCGTCAGTGGCAACAAACTCGGCAGCATGGGCAAGGTCGTCGTCAAATCCCACGAAGGCCAGGAGATCAAATTCTGCTGCAAGCCCTGCGTGAAGAAGTTCGACGCGAATCCGGCCAAATACCTCGCCAAGCTGAAGAAGTAACCGCGATGGCTGCAAAGCATGCGCCTGACCTTTTCGCCCTCGGCGGAGAGCGTCAGGCGCAGTCGCAATCCAAGCAGCCATGCGTGGCGCAGGCACGGCAGGTGAGCTCCACCTGCTCGCGCAATTTGCGGCGAGCGCGCAACAGGCGCACGTTGAGCGTGTTCACGCGCTCGTTGGTCGCTGCGGCGATCTCCGTGGGTGATTCGCCGCCGAGATCCACCCGGCGGAGCAGCTCCGCATCGCCCGCTGGCAGTTCGGGCAGCAATCGCAGCACGCATTGGCAGATCGCCTTCTCATCCTCGGGCGATGGCGACTCCGGCCAATGCTGCGCGAGCTTTTCCAGCGCGGCGTCACGCGTCGTCTTCCGGCGATGCGCATCGATGATGGCATGACGCAGCACGCGATAGAACCAGGTGACGACTCCTTCCGCATCCTCGGGCACGTTGTCTGCCTTCATGGCCTTCAGCAGGCATTCCTGCACGATGTCCGCGGCCAGTTCCGGATCACCGGTGCGAGAACGGACAAAACCGACGAAGGCATCGAGATGGGCAATCAGCGGATTGGCATTCATATTGCCAAAATACGCGGGGAGCGCGGTGATTTCATGCTGTAACAGAGTTCAGGCTCGCGCGTGAGCGATTCATGAAGGCCTCAACGGTCCGACTCAAAACTCATCTTCATCATGAAAAGCCATTCGTCCCCCTCCTGCTGTCAAGCAGCGCCTGAACCCGCAGCACCAGCCTGCTGTCACAGCCAGCCGAAACAGCCGCCGCCCGCCTGCTGCCATGCCGCGCCCGCTCACGAAACACACGCCTGCCACGCGCATGGTCATCACCATGATGCGCAGGTAAAGCCCTCCGCCACGGCGAAGTATTTTTGCCCGATGTGCCCCGGCGTGGAGTCCGACAAACCGGGCATCTGCCCGAAGTGCGGCATGGCCCTGGAGCGCAATCCCGCCTTTGGCCCGGCGGATGCAGATGAGGATGACGCGGAGCTGCGTGACATGACCCGGCGTCTCCGCTGGAGCGCGATGCTGGCACTGCCCGTCTTTGTCACCGCCATGGCGCACCTCGTGCCCGCATGGAGCCACGCGGAGTGGGCCAACGGCACCGCCACGCGCTGGATGCAGTTCATCCTTTCGACACCCGTCGTGCTATGGGCCGGATGGCCGTTCTTTTAGCGCGCGTGGATCTCCCTGCGGCATCGCAGCATGAACATGTTCACGCTCATCGCGCTTGGAGTCGGCGCTGCGTATGCCTTCAGCGTGGCCGTCATGCTGATGCCGGATCGGTTTCCGGAATCCCTCGCCGATGATCATGGCAACCTGCCGCTCTATTTTGAAGCCGCAGCGGTGATCATCGTGCTCGTGCTCCTCGGCCAGGTGCTGGAACTCCGCGCTCGCGCCCGCACCGGCAGCGCCATTCAGGAACTGCTGGGCTTGCAGCCGAAGACCGCGCGTGTGGTGAAGCCCGAGGGCGATGTGGACGTGCCGCTCGATGAAGTCCATGCGGGCGATCACCTGCGCGTGCGCCCCGCCGAGAAGGTGCCGGTGGACGGCACCGTGCTCGAAGGCAGCAGCCATGTGGATGAGGCGATGATCACCGGCGAGCCCGAGCCCGTCGCCAAAAGCGCAGGAGCTTCCGTGACTGGCGGCACGCTGAATCAACAAGGCAGCTTCATCATGCAGGCCACACGTGTCGGCGCGGAGACGCTGCTGGCGCAGATCGTGCAACTGGTCGGTCAGGCCCAGCGCAGTCGTGCGCCGGTGCAGGCACTGGCGGACAAGGTCGCGGCCTGGTTTGTGCCAGCGGTGCTCGCGGCATCCGTGCTGACCTTCGCTTTGTGGTGGTGGCTTGGGCCACAGCCCGCGCTCGTTCACGCCATCGCCAGCGCCGTTTCGGTCTTGATCATCGCCTGTCCATGCGCGCTCGGCCTCGCCACGCCGATGAGCGTGATGGTCGGCATCGGTCGCGGTGCCAAAATGGGCGTGCTGATCCGCGATGCCGCCGCCATCGAAAAACTCGCCGCGCTGAACACCCTCGCGGTGGACAAGACCGGCACGCTCACACTTGGAAGGCCTGAGGTCACTGAAGTGCTGCTGCGGCCCGGCCTCACTTGGAGCGCGGACGACGTGCTCGCACTCGCCGCGAGTGTCGAACGCCACAGCGAGCATCCGCTCGGTCATGCGATCACCGAGGCGGCTCGCACGCGCGGTCTTTCGCTCGCGGATGCCGACGCGTTTGAAAGCAGCACCGCCGCTGGAGTGAGCGCGATCGTTTCAGGCCAAAAGATTCTCGTCGGCAAGGCCGGACATCTTCGGAACGCACAAGTGACCGATGTGGACGCGCTCGAGGCCCTCGCCGCACCTCAGCAAGGCGAAGGACGATCCGCGGTGCTCGTCAGCATTGATGGAAAAGCCGCCGCCGTCATCGTGATCGCCGATCCGGTGAAGCCCACGACGCCGGAGGCGCTGGCGCAATTGCGTGCGCTCGGCGTGGAGGTCGTCATGCTCACTGGCGACAACGAACTCACCGCAGCACGCATCGCGCACACGCTCGGCATCCGCCGCTTTCACGCTGGAGTGACCCCGCAGGAGAAGCACGGCTTCATCACGGCGATGAAGCAGCATGGAAGTGTCGTCGGCATGGCAGGCGATGGCGTCAATGATGCTCCGGCACTCGCTGGCGCGGATGTCGGCATCGCCATGGGCACAGGCACGGACATCGCCATAGAGAGCGCGCCGGTCACACTCGTCCGCGGCGACCTGCGCGGCATCGTGCATGCCATTCAGCTCGGCCGCGCGATGATGCGCAACATCCGGCAGAATCTGCTCTTCGCGTTTCTCTACAATGCGCTCGGCATTCCCGTGGCCGCCGGCCTGCTCTACCCTTGGCTGGGCGTTCTTCTCAGCCCGATGCTCGCCGGAGCCGCGATGAGCCTCAGTTCGGTGTCCGTCATCGCCAACGCACTGCGCCTGCGCGGCTTCCAGCCCTCGGATTCGAGGGCTGGACGTTAAGCGTCATGTCTCAAAGCCGCGCAAGCGTCGTCGTGAGCAGCTTCCAGAACTTTTGCGCCGAGGAGATGCTCGCGCGTTCGTTTTCGGAGTGCGCTTCCTCGATGTCGGGACCGAAGGAAATCATGTCGAGGCCCGGATAGGTCTGCGCGATGACACCGCACTCCAAACCGGCATGACAGGCACTCACGCCGACATCGTGGCCGAAGATTTCGCGGTAGATGCCTTTCATCTGATCGAGAATGACGGAGCTCGCACTCGGGCTCCAGCCCGGATAGCCGTCGTCATTGCGCACCTCGGCACCGAGCAGTCGAAACGGAGCCGCAAAGGCCGCGGCGACATCGCGCTTGCTCGATTCGACACTGCTGCGCTGCAGGCCGCTCCACTCCGCGCGGCCTTGGCCGAGTTCGATGAGCGAGAGATTCGACGACGCCTCGACCAATCCGGGCACTTCGGGGCTCATGCGATACACGCCGTTCACCACGGCTTGCAGCGCCAAAACGAGCGCATGCTGCTTTTCAGCCGTCAGCGTCGAAACGGGGCCGTTTTCGAGCTTTGTGGTCATGATCTGCAAATCGGGCTCGAGGCGTTTGAACTCACTTCGGATCGCTTCAGCCTCTTCGGCGATGTTTTGAGCAAAAGCCGTCTCATCGAGCACCGCGACGCGGGCGATGCATCGCGCCGGAATCGCGTTTCGAGCACTGCCGCCGCGCATCTCGATCAAAGCGGCCGTTTTCTCGCCGCAGGCGGCCAAAAGTCGCGTCATGAGCTTGATGGCATTGCCGCGACCTTCGTGGATTTGCAGGCCGGAATGACCGCCGCGCAGGCCTTCGACGCGGATTTCGGCGATGCTGGCCTTCTCGTGCTTCGTTTCGGGATAACTCCAGCTCACCAGCGTGTCGATCCCGCCCGCGCAGCCGATGGTGAACTCGTCATCCTCCTCCGAATCGAGATTCAGCATCGTTTTGCCGGTGAGTAGGCCGCTTTGCAGCATGCGGGCACCGCTCATGCCCTGCTCCTCATCAATCGTGAGCAGCGCCTCAATCGGCGGATGCGGCAGATCCTTCGACGCGAGCACCGCGAGGATCGCCGCTGCGCCGAGACCGTTGTCCGCGCCGAGCGTGGTGCCGCGCGCCCGCACCCAATCGCCATCCACCCACATTTCGATGCCTTGATTCGCGAAATCAAAGCTCACGCCGTCCGCCGCCTTGTGCACCATGTCGAGATGCGCCTGTAAAATGACCGGCGCATGCCCCGCGCGGTCGGCGGTGGCCGGTTTCTTCACGATCAGATTGCCGCCGCTGTCCTCCAGGCACTCCAGCGCATGCTTTTCAGCAAACGCCCGCACAAAGGCCTTCACCTTCGCCTCCTTCTTCGACGGCCGCGGCACGGCATTGAGATCAGCGAAGCAGTTCCAGAGGGCGCGGGGTTCGAGGGAGCGGATGGCGTCGGACATGAGGCGGGATGTATGGCGTGGTTTACGCGATGAGAAAACTGGGAGATGCGGCTCCCGCGCACGTTTTTAGCCGACCATGAAGCTCCCCGCCGCGCTCATCCTCTTCGCTCTTTGCCCTCTGCTCTCCGCTTCGGCACAGCCGAACATCATCCTCATGATGGGCGATGATCATGGCTGGGAGGAGACGGGCTACCACGGGCATCCGCACGTGAAGACGCCGGTGCTCGATGAAATGGCAGCGCAGGGGCTGCGGCTGGAGCGGTTTCACTCGGCGCATCCGAGCTGCTCGCCGACGCGGGCGAGTTTTCTCACCGGGCGGCATCCGAACCGCATGGGCACGTTCGCGCCGGGCTGGTCGTTCCGGCCGGAGGAGATCACCGTGGCGCATGTGCTGAGCAAAGCGGGCTTTCAGTGCGCGCATTTCGGCAAATGGCATGTCGGCACGGTCAAAGCGGGCTCGCCGACGAATCCAGGCGCGATGGGATTTCACGAGTGGCTCTCGCACGATAACTTCTTCGAGCTGAATCCCTCGCTCTCGCGCAATGGCGGCCCGCCGCAGGTCTTTGAAGGCGAGAGCTCCGAGATCCTCGTGCACGAGGCGATGCAGTTCATTGACCGCGTGAAGAAGGACGCGAAGCCGTTCTTCACCGTCATCTGGTTCGGCTCGCCGCACGAGCCATACAGCGGCCTGCCGCAGGATCTGGCGCTCTACGACGATCTGCCCGCAAAATACGCGAAGAGCAAAGTGCGCCTCACCTCGAACGAAACCGGCGCTCCCGTCACTCGACCACAGGGCGAGGTTTTGCGCGAGCGCTACGCCGAGATCACCGCGATGGACCGCGCCATCGGACAATTGAGAAAACACCTCGCCGCCACCGGCCTGCGTGAGGACACACTGCTCTTTTACTGCGGCGACAACGGCACCTCCGCCGATGGATCGCTCGTGCGGCCGCATCGCGGTGTGAAGGGTCAGATGTATGAAGGCGGCACGCTCGTCCCCGGCCTCATCGAATGGCCGGCACGCATCAAAGCGCCGCGCACGACCAATGTCGTCGCGCACACCAGCGATCTGCTGCCCACGCTCGCCGCGCTCACCGGCCAGCCTTTGCCGAAGCGACCGCTCGACGGCATCGACCTCACGCCCGTGCTCGATGGCACGATGACCGAGCGCCCATCGCCGATCTTCCTTTGGGACTACAACACCGCCCGCTTCAACGGCCTCCAAACACCGCCCTACATCGACCCGAAGCAGCAGGAAGGCACCACGCCGCTCGCCAAACTCTCCGGCGGCAAAGCCACGCGTGACTTCAAAAACATCCGCCACCCCGGTGAGATCATCGAGGCCGACTTCCTCGGCCCCCGCGCCATTCTCGACGACCGCCACAAGCTCGTCATCCACGACGGCAAAAAGTCCACCGAGGCCAAAATCGAACTCTTCGATCTCGAAGCCGACGCTGAAGAGAAAACCGACCTCGCGAAACAGCAACCCGAACGCGTGCAGCAA
>Ga0315902_10002906_pt1 | contig 26143 bp, 45 predicted proteins | sample LakEriMetagenome_9_FD_203523 | JGI IMG/M metagenome (GOLD analysis project Ga0315902, IMG submission 203523) | Freshwater fungal communities from buoy surface, Lake Erie, Ohio, United States - Buoy 12 MA117 | ecosystem: Environmental > Aquatic > Freshwater > Lake > Lake biofilm | place: USA... | reverse complement strand
CGCGAGTTGGGGTCGTTCGCCGTCTTCGCGCTGGTCAGTTTCGCTTTCATGCCTTTCATCCGCCTACAGAAGGCGATGCGGCGCTTGGCTTTTTCCGGCGATTTCGCGGCGGCTGCCTTCTTCACCGGCGGTTTGATGTCGCGCCCTTCGGCACGCAGCGAGGCGCGGCCTTTGGCATTGAGCCCGCCTTCGGGATTCTTCCCTTCCGCTCGCTGCCACGCTGGGGTTTTCATCGAATCACTCCGCGCAGCGGGTGCTGGCGATAGATCGGACGAGCGGTCAGCAAATCCCGCACAATCGCCCCAGCGCCCGGTGTGTTGCCTTCGTACTGCCCCAACTTCTCACGAAACCCTGTCGTATCACCAGCCGTTTCCGACAGAAACCCCGCCGCGTTGGTGTACGCTTGGGCAAAGGATTCGCTTGGATCGGTTACCGCCTCGCCGCTACGGATTCCCCCAATAGCATAGTATGGGTCAAGAGCTTGGATTGCTCTGACCTCTGATGGGGGCATGGGTTGAAACGCATCCCGCATCCGAACACCAAACACCTTTTTCGGCTGCAAGGAGGTTTTGTCTTGCATATTCAGTCTATCCAAGAAACCGCTTGGCATCACCCGCTCTACAAGTGGCGACTTGAGCGCATCGGAGACCCTTAACCCTCTGCTTTCATCAAGAGGCACTCGAAACTCAGGACGCGCCACTGCATAAAACGACGGAAAATCGCTCTTGTTTTCCAGCGAGTGTCCGCCTTCGTGCGTTAATACTTTTCTAGCGGTTTTGTCGCCAGCCATTGGGCCGCCAGAAGGCATATCTTTGATAGGCTGTTCTGGGTTGAAATAGATGTGGTTTTCTCCCGTATCGTAATACCCATATACGTTATTTTCCCCCATCCAGTGCGAACCAACTGGCGCTTTTACCCCAAGCGTATCCCGAAAATACGGCGATGCGGCGATGCGCCAGTATTCTTTTTCGGTTTGCTCGACTTGCTGTTCGCGAGTCAGTGGCGTGGCAGGACTTTTCTTCTTTGCCACAACCTTCCGTTTGGGGGGTTGAGCGGTCGCCACTAGTCCTCCTCATCCTCCATCTCGTCCTCCTCCTCCATGTCCGACTCGTCCATGTCGGACTCGTCGGCCTTGAGGAGGGCGAGTTCGGCCTTCAAGTAGCCGATTTTTTCTTCCAGCGCGGCGATCTTCTTCGCCTTGGACATCCCCTCGCCCTTCGAGGCGTCGAGTTCGTCCTTCATCCCGAGGCGCTCGCGCTCCATCATCCTGTTCTTGGGAGCGCCCATCGCAATCATGATCGCAATGCCGGGGCCTTTGCGCTTCATGGCCGGCTTCCGCTTCTTGTTCGCCGCGCTTGCCTTCTCAATCACGGCGTCCATCCCCTTGGCCTTGGCCATCCTACCACCCTCCTGGCAGTTGCCGCGCAAAGTTGCCGGTGAGGACTGACCGATTTCCGGTCACCTCCCCCTCCTCCTCAACATAGGGGTCATCCCGGACCAGCCGCAACCCCGGGGGGGCCTCTGGCACCACCCCCTGCACCCGATCCCACCCGTACAGGGCCAGCGCCAAGGCCATGACCCCGTCGTCATGCTCTCCGGGCGGGGCTTCATACCGCACCCCGGTGGCCGTATAGGTAAACTCAAACGCCTCCAGCTCCCCGACCAGCCAGCGGGCGCTGTCCGTATCGGGAATGCCCAGTTCCCGGCCCTGGAATGCCGCGACCAAGCGCTGCATGAGGCGCAGTTTGCTGGGCTGGGTGAAGACATGGGGGGTGACATCCACCCCCATCCCCTGCAAATCCGACACAATGGCGTCTCCGACGCCCGTGGCGTCCGCCACGATGGGGGTTTGGCCCACCATCTCGCGGATTTTGCCCTTCGTGGTCGCCCACGGCGCTTGCCAGCGCTCCAACACCACGACCTTCCGGTAGGCATCCAGGCCGCAGACCACCGTAAAGTCCATCGACCGGGCCAAATCGACCCCGTACACCACCGGCTCCCCCGGTTCCACCGCCTGGACCGCCTCTTTCAGCGCCTCCAGTCCGAACGGGTTGGCGCCATCGTCCGTGGGAATCCCCTCAAACTCCTGCGCGAAAACCTCGGGCGGCAGTTCCTTCTTGGCCGTTTCGATTTCCTCGGGCGGAATATAGGGGTTTTCCAGCGTGGAGGCCCGAAAACTCTGCCAGTCCGGGTCGTTCCCCAGCCCGCGATTAAACAACTGGACGAATCCGTGGCGCCGACCCTTCGGCGTCCCCAGGATCAGCGCCTTTCCGCCCAGATCGACCAGCGTGGGGCGGATGGCCGCCTGCCAGACCTCCAGCAGATCCCGGACAATCCCGGCCTCGTCGATCACCACCAGCGCATATTTGCGCCCTCGGGATGGATCCGGCGTATCCAGCGTCCACACCTCAATCACCCCGCCCGTCACCAGCTCCAGCCGCTTGTCCTGCTCGCTCATCCGGCTGGTGACCGGCGCCAACCGATCCACCAACTCCCGCCACGCCTCCAGCGCAATCTTGTAAGTCGGGGCGTACCAGGCGACCGGCAGCCCCTGCAGCGCCACATCGCACACCTCCCGAATCCCACAGGCGCTCTTCCCCCAGCGCCGTCCACACATCACCACCCGAAACCGGGCCGGATGGGCCGCCACCCGCTGCTGGCCCGGATGCCGCTTATGCAAGCGCACAATCGCCTGCTGCGTCCCCGTTTTATGCTTGCCTGCGGCACTGGCCATGTGGATAACTTTGTGGGAATGTGGAGAACTTTTCGACTCGTCCCATACCGTTAACTCGTTAACTAGTTAACTCGTTAACTCCGCGAGCCGGAGGCGCCCTCAAAGCGCCCAACCGGCGAGCGGCTCAGTAAGCCATATCCATGTCTTACTTCACACGCTCACCGCATCGGCGCTCTGCGCCTCTCTCGCTCCCCCCTCCCCTTACCCTCCCCCCAAACTGCTCGGGGGACGACTTTCTTGTCAAGAGTATTTTTTGTGATTGTTACATGAAATGTTTTTTATGTGGATAACTTTGCTGCTTTGTGGATACCTCCGCTGGGATAGCGCATAAAACCCAGAGTGTTTGTTCCTCCGCACGCTGGGTGGGTTGTTTGGGATTATCCCTTCCCTTGCCGTTTGCGCTGCTTCTTTGCGGCTGGCGCTGCTGCTGGTGATTGCTCTGGCGCATCCCAGTCGATCTCCCCCGTTTCATCCCGGGGTTTTCCAGTATCCGGCAAATACACGGGCGCAGATAAGAGCAGCGGTTCAGCCGCCGTGATCGCCGTCGCCACCCCGGCCTTCAGCGCCTGCTCGTTCCGTACCGGCGCGTCATCCTCGACGATCTTGACCTGCAGCACGGGCGAGCCCTGGTGTTCCACCGTCGTCTTCTCCCCGTACTCCGCCGGGTTCGTCTTCGCCGCCGCCCACTTCAACGTCTCAATCAGCACCCGATCCGTCGCCGTCGTGTTCGCCGTGCTCTTCCGCGCCACATGGATCGCCTCCTCCGCAAACGCCTGCCCCATCAACCGGCGGGTCTTCTGGTACCGGACAAACCACTCTTCCTTCCCCACCACCCACTCCCGCACCGTCCCCGGCAGGATACACCCCGGCTTCCCATACTTCGCCCCCGCCACCAGCCAGTTCCGCTCCTCCACCGTCTCCTGCAACGTCTTCCCCTGCGCCATCCCTGCCAACACCTGCTCCACCAGCGCCTCCCGCTCCGCCTCCGTCAACGCGACGACCCCAGGCATCCCGACCCTCCTCCGTCAAAAGTCCACCCCCAACCTACCCTCAAGCAGTTGACATGTACAGCCACAGAAGAAGTTGACATGTAGTGGCGTGGTCTGACCGTGGATAGGTGGTATCCCATTTCCACCGCCTCCATCCGGGGGACACCCCCCCCCTCCCCCCGGTCATTCCGACCGATTTGATAATGCGTTCTCAGTATCAGTGATACCGCGTTCTCAGTATCATGGCACGGTATTTGTTGAGAATGATTCTCAACTAACGCTATGGAACGCGCACACAGGGGCGAGTGTAGATAACTGGGAGAATGTGGACAACCCTTTCCCCCCCTGTGGACAAGTTACCGCCCCCAGATTCATGGCATGGTGTTTGTTGAGAACCATTCTCATCCGGTGGCGAGCTACCGCCCCCTGTCCGAAAACCGGACAGTGCCTGTCCGAAAACACTCCAGCCTAAAATGCCCCACAATCCACGAATGGCACCGAACTAATACCCTTACCGCTTGACGGGGGGTGAATCGTTAGGCGAGGCGATTAGAGGAAACTAGGGCCATTCGCTATTTTCTCTTTCGGCAAGGTGCTACTATATGAACGGCAACCCATTGAAAATATTTTGAGATTGCCCCTTGCGCTCTTTCGTCTTCTATGCTATACTGATGGTGTCGAACGGTACACAATGTCCGCCCCGACACTTCACATTGTTTCAGAGGATCCCGTCATGCTCACTACCCTGCATCCCCGGATCGGCACCCTGTGCCGCAATGGACAGACGATTTACTACGTCTACCTTGACGGCCAGCAATACGTAGAAGACACCACGCCGGACACTCTGACATTCTACATCACCTGTGAAGAGCGGGACGGGTCCACCTACCGTGCCGGACGGAAAGACGCATAACAGGACGAAACGGGACACTCTGTCCCGTCTAGCGGTTGTGCCGCTACTGATGAGTCCAACCCTACACAATGCGAGGTCCCGCCATGCCGGAAGAACAGACGTTCACTGTTGTCGTAACAGACAAAGTGCCAGTATGCGAAGCTTTCCCGGAAGGGTTCCGGGACCATTGGACCGTCTACTTCACCCGCGAGGAAGCACAGAAAGCATATCGGAAAGCAAAAGAGAATGGATGCTATGCCGCGTCAGTCTGTCTTGTGCTAGAGTCTACCGACTATTTTTGCTAAGGGAGAATACCCGCCATGCTCACCCGCCGCTATCCGCTCCCGTCCGTCCGCACCTTGCGTCCCGTGTTTGGCGACAATGCCAAGCAAGCCCGTGCCATACTTGAAATGTCCCGCCGGGAGCTAGAGCAACTCCCCGCCGGAGCGGATCGGGTCCGGGAATGCTACAACCCGCCCGCAACGTCGGACCTTCGCCTAACGTGCCTAGACGCCATTGCCGGGACGCATGGGGTGGAATCGTTTGAGTGCCGTGACGGGAGCGTATGCGACTACCTGAACGCTGGCGACACCTACGCCCTAACGTTGGTCCGTTTCCGGGGACGCTACCGAGTCACCTGTTGGGGTGACATTGCCGAACGGCACGCCTAAAACACAACCGGGGGCGGTATCCGCCGCCCCCACAACCCTACCCGAGGAAATACCGCCATGAGCCACCACTACGTTACCGAAGCGGACGCCAGCTCCCCCTATACGCTCCCCAATATTTGGGTTGCTCAATTTACGGCACATGAGGTAGCGGAAGGGATGGAGGATGAAATCCGGCAATACTCCCGGATGCCGCAGCACCGTCTCGCCAGCATGAACAGCACGGTCCGGGAGCGGATGCTTGAGGTAATTATTTCCGACCTCGAGATTCGCGGGGGGTTCATGTGGTGTGTCTGTTTTCCCGGATGCTTGCCTGATTCGGAGTGGAACGGTCCTTTCCCGACGTATGCGGAAGCGCTCGCGGATGCCCGCGAGCAGCTCGCGGAAGACTGACGCCATCCGGGGGCCAGCTTACCCCCTGGCCCCCTAACCCTACCCGAGGAAAACACCGATGACGCAATTGCAACATGCCGCGAACGCAACCCGGACCATTGCCGAAACGTGCGCCACATTTGACCACATGGTGAAAGGTGGGTTAACGGCGGAACAATTATCGCAACTTATCCGAAAGCGACCAGCGCTTTGGGGGCGCTTCGCTCACTGGATCCCACAGCTTCCCGCAGCCTGACACTCTCCGGGGGCCAGCCTGACAACCTGGCCCCCTTCCCCTTCCCTTCCTTCCCGGAGTCTCCCGCCATGCCGAACTACTACCCTTCCCGCTGGTCCGATTATTCCGCCCGCTGGCTCGAAACACGCAGCGAACGGGACGCTCGCGAAGCTCGCGAGACAGCGCAACGCAGGGAAGATGAGGTACGCGAGTATATATTCCTGCGTCATTCCGCTGGCGATCATTCGTGGTGCAATCCTTCCGTCTGCCATCATGCCGAGGGGGTCGCCTAATGTCCCCGGACCTTATCGACCTCCTAAATGACCCCGGCATCCGCGCCTGGGCGCCTGGGGCCGCCCTGCGCGCCGTCGTGTGTATGCTCGCGGGCGGGCTCTTGCTCGCCCTGTGGGAATCCATCCGCGAGCCGAAACGCTAGGGCTCTTGCATAGTTCACGAAAGTGTGCTAGGATCTATCCCGAAACATTGCCGCCCCATCTCACCACATTTCAGGAGATACCGCCATGCCCCGTATCACGCGCCGTGACTTGGAATCCGTTGTCGCTCGACTAAACCGGGAAGCCTACACCGGATTCCCGTCTACCCGTCCTTTCGAGTTGTCGGGAGCCTACGGGGGGTTTGCCTTGCACCGGCAAGGCTCCGACGTTCTCAGGTCCGGGCATGTTCCGGCCCGTCAGCTATACGATATGATCCATGCTTTTCTAGAAGGGATGGAGCTTGGCCGTAACCTGGAAACAATCGCAACCCGCTGACATTCCCGCCGCTCCCCGCTGGCCCTGGCACCCCGCTAGGGCCACGGGAACGGCCAACCCAACCCCGGAGACTTCCCGCCATGCGTTCCCCCGCCTTTCCCGTGCGGCCCCTTGTCACGACCGAATCCGACATTATCCCCGCCCCGCTGCTTCCCGTGCCCGCTCGGTCGCGTTCCGGGGCCATTGCCGCCTGTCGTGCCGCCGGATTGCGCGTCATGCACGCGGGCGGTCATGTCGAACTCGGGGTCGAAATTCGCGGCCCGTGGAACGATGAAACGCCCGTCTGGTTCGTGACCGTCCATCCCTAACCCCTCACCCCCGGAGACCCGCCACTATGTCCAAGATGCCCCCCGAGTGCACCCAATGCGGCCACCGGCCCGCCGCCGCCGGCCTGGGCGGTTGGTGCCAGCAGTGCGAGGACGCCTACGCCGCACAGGCGGAACCGACACGGGAAGAAATGGAATCCCCCCCGCTCACGCGGGAAGAGCTCCGCGCCCGCTATCCCTGGGTGCATCCTGACGAGACCCGCCCCTTCCCGCTCCCCTTCTAACCGTTCCCGGAGACTCCCGCCCATGCCCACCTATCGCATTCCCGCTTCCCTCTACGTCGAAGCTGAGAACGTCCACGCGGCCCTGCAATCGGCCACCCTGTATTTAGACGAAGCGGCCACGCTCTTGCCCAACTGGGGCACGATTACCGCCGTAGACGTGGAGACGCACCAGGCGGAGGAATGCCCGCCCTTCCCCGTGGAGGACTGAGCGCCTGAAACGCGCAACCCCCGGCCTGTCGAGGGGGTGACAGGACCGGGGGCGCTGGCGGCTCAGGGAGCCGCGTGCGGGGCTGGCTTGAGGCCCTGGGGACGGCGGCGGATGCGGGGACGTTCCGGGGCAATATCCGGGGCTAAATCCCCTGCCGCAAGGGCGGCAGCCTTTTGCCGATACTCCCGCGCCTTTGCCCGATACTCCCGCGCCATAACGTGCGCGGTGGCCTGTTCGTTGAGCGGGATGGTGGGTTGCCGTTTCATCGTGTGCGCCACGCCGTGACAGGATCGGCACAAAACGCGCAAATCCTCCACCTGTTCCGCGCCCGCTCTCATGTAGTCTACGTGGTGAACTTGGGGGCGCGCAGTGGGCTGCTGGCACATCTCACAGCATCCGTTCGCCCGTCGAATCGCTCCGGTCCGGCGCTGTTTCCATGCCCCGGAGAGCAAATACAGGCGATACCGCGCCCGCCATTGGTCGAGCCCTTGGCTCCATCCGTCACGCAGGAACCGCTTCCACCCTTTCGGAGGAGCCCCACGATGACGCATGAACGTCGATTCCCACAGCCGGAAACTCCGAAGCTGGGTGTAATCTCGCGTGTCGTGCATATGACCCGCCCTTTTTCTCCGGCGGTACCCCCGAAAACGGGCACCGGAGAACGCGATCCCCCAAACCCTTTGACCCGCTCACTTCGGTCAGGATGGTGCTTACCTGCGTGGTCCGCGCAGAGCGTCTCCGGCACCATGCCATCCGAACCCGGGCTGCGAATCACCCGTCCCACCAGATCACCGGACCCGCCGACCACAGCGGACAGGGCGCGTCCGACCGTGGATTTGTTTTGCCGTGGTGACCCTTCCTCCCGTTGTTCGCCGCGCCAAAGGGGATGACGCGACCGGAAACGGTGTCCAAAGCCGTCACCCAACATAGGACAACCCAACCCAAAGCGCAAACCCCCTCTTGCGTCCCCGCGCCTCCGCTGTACCTTCACACCCGTAACGCGAAACTGTTCCACAAACCAACCCAAAAGAGGAACCCGCCACGATGCGTACCCCCCGCACCCGTTTTACCGGCACCTCGGGCGACCATGCCCGCTGGGAGGCCCTCGCCCGCACCGCCAGCGATCATGATGTGGGCGAGCATCACCCGGGCGTCAGCCACGGGGCCATCCAAGACGCCGCGAAGGCGTGCTATGTGGCCGAATTGGCGATCCGGCAGCTCGCGCTGGCCTTGGACGATCTCGCCGATACGGTCTATCTCGACCTCCCCTACACGCAGGCCCGCGCCAACGTCCATCCGACCTCCTGGTACGCGCAGGTGAACCGGATGAAGCGGGTCGCGGACGAACTGGAGGGGTACAGTGAGCCACTGGAGGACGGGGACGATGCCTTTTCGTGGCTGGCCGAGGTGCAGGGCCTGCTAGAGCAGCTGGCGGCCATGAATGGCGCCTCCCTGACGCTGGCCCGGATGGATGCCCGGAAGGCCGTCGAATCGGTCGGGCAGCGGCTCGGACAGACGATCCCGGGGGCCGCATGAACCTCGGGAAAGCCATCGCCGACCACGGCCCCCACGCCCTGGCCGAGATCGACGCCCGCATCTCCGCCCTGCTGCGGGAACTGGGGGAGCTGCAAGCCAAGCGGGTGAATATTGTCATGCACCTGACCATCGAGGAGGCGCTCGGGGGCGTCTCCCCGATGGCCGTGATCGAGGGGGTGGACGATGAATGAGCGCGTGGTGTTGGCCGTCTTCCTGCTGGCCGTGCTGTGGCTGCTGGGCATCCTCTCGCTCTGTCTGGCCGTCAAACAGGACACCCTCGAAGCGGATCGGGACCGGCTGGATTATGACCCCGGCTGCGATCCAGTCAGCTTGCGGAACGCCGGACGGCAGGGGAGGGACGCATGAGCGAATCCCCCCAGCTCCCCGACCTCTCCCCAGAGCAGATCCGGCGCTTGCTGACCCTGAATCGGGCCTGGAAACACCTCTTGGACGGCCCCGCGATGGACGCCGCCGCCGATGCCGTGATCGACATGGCGCAGGATTTCGTCGGCCTCATCCAACGGTCCCCGAACGTCAAACGGGAGCGCCGCATCCTCGCCATCACCCTCGCCACCGCTGCCGTGGCAGCCGCCCGCCAGGCGGCCATCATCCACACACAGGAGGTTCGATGAGTAGCGCCACCACCGACGCGAAGGTCGAGTGCCAGCACTGCCGATTCTGGAATCGGTTGACGTATGAACATGGAGTGCCCGTCCGCAGCTTCAACGACAAGCACAACATGGGGGAGTGCCGACGGTATCCCCCTACACCAGATAGCCCGTCCCGACCGCCGGTGTATTGGGCCGAGTTCCCGGCCACGACCGAAACCATGTGGTGCGGGATGTTCGAGGGGACGCTATGAGCAGCGCCCACTGGACTTATAGCTGCCCTGCTGGGACGTATTATCACGTCTCCCTGTTGGGGCTCTTGAAGGACATCGTGTCTCATCGCTTCTGGCATTGGCGTCGGGGGGACGGATGGATCGACTAAGTAGCGCCCCCACCGACTGCCGTGTCCCCGACCCCACCGACGCCAAGGCCGATGGCGCATTCGGGGGCACCCACCGCGCCGGCTACGGCAACGACCGACTGGACCGCATCATCGCCACCGCCCGGAAAGGCTGGACGCTGGCCGCTGGCGAAGGGCTGGTGCTGGTGCAGGAGATCGACCGGCTGCGCGAGCAACTGAGGGACACGCACACCGAGGTGTTTCACCTCGGAGAGAAACTGTCGTTCGTGGAACGGGAACGTGACCAGCTCACATCCCTGCCAGCCGAGCGCATCCTCGCCGCGCTGCGGGAGCCAAGCGAGAAGGTGCTGCTCGCCGCTGTGGAAGCCGTGCCCTATGGCGCATCCTATGCGGCATTGATGCACTGCATCCCCGCCGCTGTCGCCGCAGCAGAGCAGGAGGTGGCCAATGACGAGGGATGACGTCCTGAAGGAGTTTCATCAGCCGTATGACGTCGAGATCGTCCCCGGCCTGCGCCGTGGGGGGATGCAGCTCAATACCGAGGCGATGGCGGACGAGATCCTGCGGCTGCGAGCCATCCTTGCCGAACTCACCGCCATCGCCCAAGCCACCGGCCAATACGACCTCCCCACCGAACCGCCCCATGACCTCCACGACCAGGAGGCCAGCGCATGACGGAGACCGACATCCAACGATACGCCCGAGAGATTGCGGCGGTGGATCTCACGACCTTCGACCTGTCCCATCCCACCACGACGGAGTACCGGCTGGCACATGAAGTGGTGCGGCTGCGGCAGGCGCTAGACGCGGCCCGATTCTTTGCCGCAGGGTGGCGGCGGGAAGCGTATATCCTGAATCAATGCTGGACCGAATCCATCGAAGACGTGAACGAGGTGATGGACAATCTCCCGTATTACTACCATCAGCACCTGTACGGCGTTGACCCGGCGTTGCTCAACACGAAACGGAAAAAGCCCCATGCCTGACAAGACCTACAGCACCTCCGCCCTCCGCATCCTCCGCGCCTTGGCCGATCACCCGGAGGGGCTGACCCTCGACCAGCTTGGCACGCTCCACCCGGAGACCAAGCTGGAGACCCTCCGCTCGGCCGCCTGCCGGCTGACCACGAAAGGCTATACCCAGCGCATCGCCAAGCAGACGTGGCAGATCACAGAGAAAGGCCACCGGCTGCTCAACGGGGAAGGGCACCTGAACAACTTCCGGGCGCCCTCGAAGGAAGAGATCGAAGAGAACAAGCCGCGCCATGTGCCGTGGGTACACCCGATCCGGGCCCGCATCCTGGCCCCCACCCAACGCATCGCATGAACGATTCTTCATTTATTGACCTGACCCGACGAGGGACGCCACGCCGAAATAAGAAGTACCAGCGGGTGCCAAAGACGGGACGGGAGGCGGCGATCCGGCAATGCCTCTTGCAGGGGATCAGTGATCCGGTCGAGATGGCGAAGCGGCTGGGGTGTACGAAGGAGCTGATCCTCTACTACGCCCGCCGGATGCCCGACCTGCAACTGGAGCCGTGGAAACCCCTCCCCACCGTCCGCTGGCGCACCCGATTAGCCTGGAAGATCGGGGGGAAGAAGGCCAAACGCTGACCCCCCAAACGCCAACACCCCCCGGGGTTGAGTCGGGGGGTGCGGCACACCAAGGAGGAGAATCCCGCCACAGGATTCACCGGACAATCTAGGCTGGGGGGTCGGTCAGCGCAAGAATGGTGACCGTCGCCCCGGCCTTGGTCTTGTCTCGGGGGGCGCTATCGTCGAAAGCCCAGCAGGCTTCCCGGACTTGGCTGTCGTCCCACCAGATCGCCTCTGACTCGGTAATCCCGTCCAGGAAGGCTTTCTGGTAGTTGAGATCCCGCCGCCGCCGATCCGGCTCCCGGACCACCACCTCCAGCCGAATCCGCCCCTCCGACCGGGGCCACTTGGCCTTCTTGGCCTCCGACAGCGCCAGCCTCCCGATCAGCGTCTTGGCTTCCCGGTATTGCGTACTGAGGATGTACCCCTTGATGTACTTCCGGTTGTCAGAGACCAGCGCGGCCCAGGGGACGTTAAAGGTCAGCGTCGGCGGCATGAACCTGCTCCTCCTCGGTAGGTGGCCGGATGAAGCAGGGAGTCGTCGGCCCCACCCATGCCCCGATCACGTTAAAATGCCAATGCTCCCACGCCTCCTCCTCGGTCATCCCCTGCTGCTGATAGGACGCGATGACCTTATCAAGGTCATAGCACCGGATAGGCGGCTGCCCAAACCGCTCCACGATCCCGGCCAGAAACGGCTCCAAATCGGGATAGGTGATCTGCCCTTCATCTTCATCGGTCATAGGAGCCTCGGCCTGAGCCATAGGAGGTGAACTTGGGAGTGGACTCCGGTACCGGCTCGGCCACCCGAGGCTCCAGCCGCAGCGTGGAATAATCCCACCGCACCGGGATGTCCATCACCCCACCATGCCGGTTCTTGTCGAGGATGAGCCAGGTATTCGCACAGCTCCCCACCCGCTCAAACCGCGAATGATCGAACAGCAGCACTTGGTGCGAATCGTTTTCGATGGCGCTGCCGCCCATCAGGCTTTGCGCCACGGGACGCTCCGCCCGGTTGGCCGAGGTCTGCCGGTTGAACTGGGACAGGGCGATGGTCGTGCAGCCGATGGTCGCCGTCTGCTCCCGAATCCGGTGCGCCACCTCTTCCATCCGTTCGTGGATGGAGTGCTGGCCGGAGGTCCAGGCGAGCTGGAGGTAGTCCATCACGACATACCGGCAGCCCTGCGTCTCATGGTAGAACTGCATACACTGCAAGACATCACTCAGCTTGGACAGCGGCTTCCGGTTGACCAACACATGGCCGCCGGTACTCTGCCGGATCTCGTCCATGTACTGCGCCGCCCGATGGTAGGCGGTCGAGTCAAAGTTGGGTCCCTGCTCCAACGCCCGGACGGATTCCCCGGACAGGATGGCCATCAGGCGGGTCGCCAGCTCGGAGCGGCCCATCTCCAGCGACAGGAAGCAGACCACCTCCCCCCGCAGCACGGCTTGGGCGGCGAGGTTGAGCCCGATCAGACTCTTGCCGGTCCCGGTGTTGGCCCCGATGGTGACGAACCAGCCGCGCCCTAACCCGATCCCTCCGCCGTTCCCGCCACAGCAGGTGTTCCAGGCGGGGAGCATGGTCGGGATCGCGTCGATGGGTTGCAGCTTCTCATCCAACAGGACGCGCAGCGTATCACCCGAGATGGAGTCGAAGGCCACGGCTGGCCCTTCCGCCCCAATCGGGATGGCCGTGGAGAGGATGCCCCGCCACAGGCTCTGGAAATCCCCACCGAGCTGCTGCACCGCTTGGTGCAGATCCCCGAAGTCTTTGAGGATCGGCGCTTCCGGTCCCGGCTCCAGCTTGACCTGCTGCAAGACGGTCGCTTTCGGCAGACTCTTGGCGACGGCGGCGACCAGCGTGGCGCCCCCTTCATCCGGCTCCTGCCAAACGATCACGGGCCGGTTGCCGATGAGCTGCGTGTACTCGGGCCGCCACTGGGACGCCCCCGGCAAGCCCACCGCCAGCACCCCCCGCTGCCACGCGGCATGACAGTCGGATTCCCCTTCCACCAGCAGCACCGGCTGCCCTGCCGGCGCTTTCGCCAGCCGGTCTTGGCCGTACAGCGGCGCCCCTTCCCCGTCCTTGTCCCAGAAGGTGCCCTTCCGGGTGCGGAGCTTGGTGCGGAGGAGCTTCCCCTCCCCGTCGTAGTACGGGATGGCCAGCACGGTATCCCCGTACTTCCCCACCTTTTCCGTAACGCCGACACTCCGCAACGACTCCAGTGACAAGCCCTTTCGTTCGGCGTACTCCACAAGCGTCAGGCCGGGGCTCCCCTTTCCCTTCTCCTCCGGCAGCGTGACGTGCAGCAGGTCGGCCAGCGTGTCGAAATGCTCGGTAAAGCCGCAGGCACTGCACCCCCACTGGTAATCCCCGAGCCAGGCCGACGCATGGCTATCCCGATGCCGAGGGCAGCGGAAGGCGATGGTCTTCCCCGTCTTCTTGGCTCCATAGCGCCCCCGTAAGAGCGCGGCCTTCAACACCCCGTGGCGGTCGAGATGATTCATACCGAGACAACATCTGCAAAGAGAGGTGCATCATCGGCCAGTCGATGATTGGCAATGGTCACATAGGCGGGATTTAGCTCAATGAGTGTTGCATGGCGGTTTAAGCGATCTGCGACGAGTCCTGTTGTTCCTGCACCCCCAAACGGATCAAGGACGGTATCGCCAACCCGACTGCCTGCCTGTATGCAAGGCTCAATCAAGTCTGGCGGAAATGTCGCAAAATGCGCCCCACTAAACGGGCGAACAGGAACGGTCCAGACCGACCGCTTGTTCCGCATAGACCGAGGGCCTATTTCTGTAAGGTTCGCCTTTGTTTCTGACATCGGCTGCCCCGCGTGTTTGTGTGCCGTCACATTGCCAGTATCACGGCCAGTCGCCTCTTCCGCTATGGCCTCCGCGTTGAAGTAATACCGCTCAGACTTGGAAAGCAGAAACACATATTCATGGGCTTTGGTGCAACGATCCGTCACGCTTTCCGGCATCGGGTTCGGCTTATGCCAGATAATATCCTGCCGCAGATACCACCCGTCCGCCTGTAAGGCAAACGCCACCCGCCACGGGATACCGAGGAGGTCTTTCGGCTTGAAACCTTCCGGCGGTCTATTCTCCCCTTTCCTCATCGCCCCCATTTCATGGGCTTTTTTCTGTCCAACACCCATTGTATGCAACGAAGCAAGTTTGCTTTCTTCTGGACCGGCGCTGCGAGCATAGCTATCGCCAAGGTTCAGCCACAGCGTGCCGTCGTTTCGCAGCACACGCCGCACTTCCCGAAACACCGCAACAAGTTCCTCAACAAAAACATCAGGCGTGTGCTCTAGTCCGATCTGTCCATCTCTGCCGTAATCGCGCAGCCCAAAGTACGGCGGCGATGTGACGCACGTTTGTACTGACGCCGATGCCAAGGACCGCAGCACGTCACGGCAGTCTCCTGTAATGATCGTGACGCTCATTCCACACTCCACGTTCGGTCCTGCCGCTTCACCTTCGGCACCCCGTTCACGGTCGTGAAGCTCTTCTCATGCAGCAGAAGCTGATCCTGCGGCACCCAGACGAACCCGCCCGTCATCGTCGCCACCACCCAGAGATGTTTGTGCTGGGCCGGGGCCTTGCTGAACCCATCCCGGACATGATCGACGGCAAACCAGAGATGGCCCAGCACGTCGGTCATCCCATGCCGTTCGCTCAACACGCTGACCGGCATCTCGTCCAGATAGTCGCACTGGAACACCTCGGCGTCCCAGCCGTAGCTATCCCAGGTGGCGCCGACATATTCCAGCTCATCGGCGTGCGGCGTTGCATCATCCGACCGCAGCGCATGGAGGGGGAGATCGACGACCAACGCGCCGTCTTCGAGCAGCACATGACAGCCCAGCGTCCGGTTGGGTTGCACACTGACGCCCCACCAGACCGCCGGGATCAGCGCCTCGCCCGTCGGTTCTGGGCGGACGAACTGGGGCACGATCCAGACATACCGATGGGTTGGCAACGGGATGTTATGGGGCATCAGGCTTCCTCCCCATCAGCCCAGCCCATCTGCGCCCACTCCTCGTCGGTGACCCCGGTCATCAGGAACTCCCGATCCGATGGCGACAGGTCGGGGCAAATCTCCTGGATCAGCCGGGTCCGGTAGCCACTGGAGAGTTCGTGCAACTGCTCCCGCGTGATGGCGATCTCTTTCGAGCGGGTGATCCCGCTGATCTTGGAGGTGCGGGTGATCTTCATCCCTGCCCCGCCAGCCGGTCGAACTCGGCTACATCCTGCCCGGACCGCGCCCACTCGTCACGGGTCCGTCCATAGACGGTCACGGCCACATACCGCCGGTAGAGCTTGTCGGTGTAGAAGCGCGGGATGCCAATGCGGAACCGGAGCGGCGACTTCTCCCGCTCACACTCCGCCCGATAGTTCCGGGCCGCTCGCAGCAGGTCGTCCGGGTCGGCCCCGTCCTTCAGGGCGTTGCGGACCCCGTCGCGGGCATAGAAGACGTTGTGGGGCGTATCGCGCTCCGGGTACAGCGTCAGGATCTCGTCGGTCAGCGCGTTGACGAACTGGTCGAGATCCTTGCGGTCGGTCGGCAGTTGAAAGGCAGGCATCAGCGTTTGCGGCGGGAGTGAGGGCCAGTATTGCCACCCCGAGGGCGGAGCGGGACGCCAGCGTCTTTGAGGAGTTTGTGGATCGCTTGATAGCTTACGTCCACGGCGGTCGCAATCTGGCGAATGGTCATGCCGTTGAAGTACAGGTCACACACCATCGCCCGGCGGGCGAGGTCGGGATACGGGCCGAGGTGCGGCAGCCGGTCCCACTGCTGCTTGATCGTCATCCGGCCTCCTTCCCCTGCGAGCAGAAGGCCCGCACCTCACAGTACGATTCGCAGCGGCGGTACACCCCCGGACGCTCCTCCACGGTGTACCCCTCCGGCACACTCTCCGTGGCTGGCGGCTCATCCAGCACCCGCAGCGCCCGGGTATTGCCCGGCTTGACGAGGGCATAGGTTGTCCCGGTATACCACCGCTCCTCGTCCGTGCAGCCAATGGCCTCGGTCGCGTCGAGCTGGTGCAGCATCACCCGCTCCTCCACGAACTCGTCCGCTTCGTGGAGTTCCCACATCGGGATCGGCACTCGGACAATCGGCGCCTGCGGATAGCTCGGCTTCCGCTCCGCTTCCCCTTTCTTCCAATCCCGCAGGATGGCAATGATCTCCAGGCTCAGCACGTTTTCGCCGTTCTGGTACGCCAACCAGCGCAGGATGTTGAGCTGCTGAATCCACTTGTCCGTATCCTGCAACTTGGCGACCGAGGTGACCTTGTAATCCGACAACACCCCGCTCTCCAGCGCCATCACATCGAACTGGCCGGAGAGCGTCCAGCCCCGGACTTTGGCAAAGAGGCGCGTCTCGGCCACCATCCCCTCCGACCGGAGCGCCGCCCGTTCCAGCACGGTATGGACGCCCTGTCCCAACAGCGCCCAGATGCGCTCCGAGACATCGACTGTGATGTTGTCCGCATGGGCCTTCTTGAGCCGCCGGACCTGCGGGGCGTCGATCAACGTGGTGACGCTGATGTCGGCCCCGCCGTTCGAGTACGGATCGTTGGTCACGGCCCGCACCAACGCCTCCGGCAAGCCATGCACGTTGGTGACGATGGGCATTAGCTCACCAACTCGCTGGGCGGCTCCTCCAGCAGGTTGCTGCACTTCTCCACAATCGACCGGGCGGTCGCTTCAATCCCCGGCTGCGACAGGGCGCTGATGAACTCCCGCCCCTGCTCCTCGTTGTTCTGCATGACGGCCACGGCCAACCCCACCAGACTGAGCAGGGTAGCCGCCTCCATGTCCGTCACGGACAAGGTCCGCATTACTTGGTCACCCGGATGAACAGCGTGGCCGCTGCCGCCTGGACCGCACTGGCATCCACCGGGATCTCGGCGCTAATGCACTGCTGGCCCAGCGTGGCAATGGCCGTCTTCACGCACTCCGTATAAATCGCCGTCGCCTGCTCCAGCGTCATGCTGGTCGCTACCGCCGCCCGAGGGGCGGATGCTACCGCAGCAGCCGGCGCCGCCGCCGTCTCTGAGCCGGGCGCCGCCAACCCGATGTTGGTATAGGTGCGCCCATCCTTCTTCACCTGCTCGAACCGCAGCGTCTTCCCGACGCAGTCGTCCACCATCAGGTTGAGCCGCCCCAACTGCATGTTCGCTGCCTGTTCCGAGACGTAGACGATGTCGTCCGTCGTGCTGACAAACTTGACCTGAAACTTGCCCTGATCGAACTGCGACGGCGCAATCTCCGTCTTGGCCACGGTCATCGTGATCGGCCCGTTGGCCAGCTTGTGAATCGGCATACCAGCTCCTGTGGGGGAAAAGAAAAAGCGGTTGAATCTCCGCGAGACAGAGATACAACCGCTTCAGGAGCTTGTCAACTCCTTTCTTCAACCGCTTCGTGGTCGGGGCTGGAGCTGTTGCAGGACGGCCTGTTGGAAGGCGGGGAGGGCGAAGCCTTTGGGGTCGGTCTTGCGCCCCTGGGGGATGGCGACCGCCGCATGGGTGGTGATCCGGCTGGCCGGAATGCCGAAGTGCTTGCACAGCGTCACACAGACGCGGATCGCTTCGGCGTACTGGGCTGCCGGATACTCTTCCACCCCGTCATTCCGGTTCGCCAAGCAGACGCCAATGCTGAAGTCGTTCACGTCGGCCTGCCCTTCCATCCGGCTGGCCCCACAATGCCAGGCTCGGCGCTCCGGTGGGACGACGAGATACACGGCTCCGTTCCGCCCGATCATGATGTGGTAGCTCACCCGACTCTCCGCCCGCATCACCCAGTCCAGCGAGGAGTCGAGCCGGGAGGCGGCATCGGCGTGTAGCACGATGGCCGACACCGCTCCCGGACGCGCATTGTGGTTGGGAGACGCCCGCCGAATCCAGTGCGACGGGATCTGGAACGGCTGGCTCATGCGCTTACGCCTTCTTCTTGGCGAGGTGGAGGAGGAAGGCCACCGCTGCGCCAACCGCCGCCTTCACGGCGTCCTTGTCCAGCGTGGCCAGACAATCCACGGCGGCATCGGGGTTACACCCAAAGTCTACCCCGGCCCAACTGCCCAGCAGCGTCAGCAGGGACGCGACCACCAGTACGGCGATCCGTTTCGCCGTCGCCGGCAGCGCGTCAATCGTGGCGCTGACCGCTTTGGCGCCCTGCATGACGAGGAACGTCAGCGGGCCGACAATGACAGGCAGCAGGATGGGCATCAGGAACTTGGACACGATCACCTCCGGGTTCAGGGTTTGTGTTCCAGCCGACCTTCAATATGCGCCAGTTGCGTCATCGTGTCGCGCAACAGGCCGTACAACTCCGCCGTGTTGCGCTGCACCTGCTCTTCATGGCGCTTGAACTGCTCTTCCAACTTGTTCACGGTGGTCTTGAGGACGCCATAGCTGATGGCGCCCCCGACCATCGCGGAGAGGACCGGCACGACAAAGGACGCCCCGCTCGGCTGTCCGGTCGTTTGCTGCAGCGCCACAGACCCGATGGCGGCGACAGCCCCAACGGTGAGGGAGGCGGTTTCCGTGGTCATGCTTAAAATCTCCCGGCAGCTTGGCCAGCGACAGCGGTACGGAAAGGAAGGAGCATACTTTGCCGCCCAACCAGTGACTGGGCGAAGGCGTCCATCTGCGGACCAAAGAGCGTCCGTACCGCATCATTCTGCTTCAGCTGATTGATCTCTCGCAAGATCCGCTCAGGCGATTCCCCCTGCCGCGCCAGATCCTGCAACCGGCGCTGCACGTTGGACCCCAGCACCTGGACCGCCTGCGTCCGCTGCTCAGGCGACATTTGCGGCAGGGTCCGCTGGAGGAACGTCTGCTGGGCCGTGCTGGACCCCAGCGCCCGTTCTAGATCGCGCATCGGCAGGGCCTTGGCTTGCGACCGAGCGATGCGGGCCTGTGTCAGTTGCTCTGCCAACTGGGCTGCCTTCTCTTCTACCGCCCGCTGAGCTTCACGGGCTTGGCGAACCGGAGCCCCAGTCGCTTGCTGGGTCTGCGTTAGTCGCAATTGGGCAGCTTGGCGCCGACCCTCCAGTTCCGCCAAAGACTCTTCTCGCCGTGTACGAGCCCGTTCTTGACCCTGCGTTCGCGCTCGTTCACCCAACGCTCGCGCTCGTTCTGCTCGCGTGGTTAACGGAGTAACAGCCGCTTCTGCCTCGGCTCGAAGACGTTGGGCCTTTACTGCTGCTTGCGTTCTAGCAGCGGTTCCAGCGGCTTTGGCTTGCTGCTTGACTTGGCCAAGCGCCAAGGCTTGCAGCTCGTCTACCATCTCGTCGCCGTAAGCCAGCCGGAGCTTCTGCTGCATTTCCTCCGAACCAAACCTCTGCAGCACTTTTCGCGCTTCGCCTTGCGACCGCTGAATCTGCCGATCAATGGCTTCCCGTGCCGCCGTCTGGAAAACCTCTCGCTCTTGATCGGACATCTTGCCGACCCGCTCAACCACTTCGTCCAACTCACGCCGGTTTTGTGTCAATAGACCGCTGACCTTGCCTGGCTTGGCTGCTCCAAGGTTAAGGCCATCTTCTGCTGCCTCCAGCAGTTGAAAAAATGCCCGGTGCTGCCTGCGGGCAGTCTGTGCTGCTTCTCTGGCACCTGCCGGCAACTGATTGAACAGCGCATCCTCAAACTGGTCCACAACCTCTTTGTAGAACATCTTGCTCTGTGCCCTAGCTCCCGTCTCGTTGGGAAGCGGGACACGGCCTTCCCGTGCCATTTGACGAAACTTGTCAAACAGTTCCACGGTCAGTTCTGGCATGGTTTCTTCTGCCGCATTCTCTCCGCTGCCTACCATCCGCCGGATCATGTTGGGCGGGGTGCCCAAGGCTTGCCCTTTCACGCGCAGTTCAGCAGCAGCCTGACGCAACCCAGCCATCATCCCAGGGATGTCCCGCATTTCATCATACAGCCCCCACTGAGCCTCTTCTGCTGGTGACCCGAAACCATACAGGGTCTTGTAGTTCGCGGCAGCGACCTTGTCTTTCTCCTCTTTGATCGCTTTTTGCGTTGCCTTCGTCGTGCCCTTTTGCACCCGAAGACGCTGCAAGAACGTTTGCGCTTGATCTTCGGCCTGTTGAAGAACAGCCTGCTCTGCTTCAGTCGCTGCCTGCACTCCACCACGTTCAGCAGCCCTGGCGGCCTGCCGAGCCTCCCGAAGAATCCGCTCGGCTTCGGTTTCTTCCGCGCCAGCAACCTCCAATAGCCGCTCGCGGCGGCTTTTCCCAATCCGTTCCGTCTCTTCTGCCTGAGCGCCAAACGCTCGCTGCCGTTGACGACCCTCCGCAATACGAGCGCCTTCTTCCGTCTTGACGCGTTCGAGTGCCTCTGTGCGGGCTTGCGTTGCTTGGCCTGTCGCCAAACGAGCGGATTTGACTTGCTGCTGGGCTTGAGCGGCTGCTGCCTCGGCTTGCCGAACAGCTTGCACCGCCGCATCGGTGCCACCGGGCATCATGGCCGTCGTCGGACCCGTAGTGGCTCCAGGCAATGTGGAAGCGGCTTGCCGTTGAATCCGAGTAATGTCGGTCGGTTCGATCTGCCGAGCCGCCCACGAAGCAGCCCCGCCCATAGGGGCCAAATAATCGGCAATCCCTCGACGGGCTTGCGTCACCGGCTCTCCTACCAGTCCAGCGACTGACCGAATGAGTGCTGTCGCCCCTTCTCCAACGATGGGGATTCTGGACGCGCCACGGACCAGCGCACCAGCCGCTGGGAACGCCGCTTCCATCCCAGCCGTCAGCCCAGCGCCAAGCGCAGCGGATTCTGCCGGAGAAAGTTCTTTGTCATCCATCCCTTGGCGACCAGCCGATTCAGCACCGGCTACCAGTCCGCCACCCACAATGCGCTTCCCAGCCGCCAGTGCCTTTTGAAGCACGGGGGCATTGGCAGCGACTCTCGCACCAACCAACGGGGCTTTGGCTAGGGCAGCACCGGTTGTTCCAAGCTGAAGCGCAGTGCCCATACCCGGATACAGTTCTTCTTTCGCCTGCCGCTCTTCCTCGCCAATCTCGCGCATCCGTCGCCGATAGGCTTCTTGAAAAGACTCGCCGGGCTCACGACTAAACGCCGCACCAAGTGCCGCAGCCCCGGCAGGAGCGCCGGGGAATGCGGTAGACAGGACTGTGCCAATGGCCTTAGCCGGTCCCATTGGTTGGCGTACTTCTTCTGCAATAGCTGGCGGCTCTTGACGCGCCGCTGGCTGCGGGGTGGACTCTTGAGCGACTTTTGCTACCGCCCGATCATAGGCCGCCCGCGCCCGTTCCCGGTAGGTTTCCGGGTCGTCCGACGTATCCGCCTCACTCAGCGCCTTCTGGTACAGGCTGGCCAGCTTGGCGTACTGATCTTTTGCAGGAGGCTGCATGGTTACCTCCCCATGTTTTCAAGGTCATCCAACGCTGATCCGCCAGCCGTTCCTGCTGCCTGTCGGTTGGACACGCCCTTCTTGTCCTTGGACTCCAAGAAGTTGATATAGCTTTGCAGCCGCGTCCACTTTTCATCCATCAACCGATAGTTGCCGAACTCGCCAGGACGTACCATCACTGCGTTTAGATATGACTCCTTGTCCGCGTTTGATGCTCCACGTCCTTCCTTCGCCACCGCGTAGGAGTCGGAAATACGCTTCACCGCACTGGCGTAGCGTTGAGCATCTTCACCGGCCAACCAGTTGGTCCAGTCGGACTTTGTCAACTTCAAACTGATAGAGCCGGGAAGGATGGCTGGCTTTTTATAGATGACTTTGCCCTGCTTATCAACTTCCTTCGTTGGCATAAACTCTGCGATGGTCTTCCGTTCTGCATCGTAGAAGTTCTGCACATCAGCCACTGCGTCTTGCTTGGCACCCTTATCCATCTTCAGACGATCTTGCGCCACTTTCAGATTGCCGCGAGCGATGTTTAGGCGCTCTCGGTCTTCTGGCGACATGGGCCGTGTCACAAAGCCTAGATCAATCGGGTCTTTCCCCATCCTGGCCGCATACTCGGCTTGCGCCCGTGGCAGCGGCTTCCCGTCAGGGCCAACGTAAGCGTTCTGTAGGAGCGTAATCGTGCCTTCGCGCTCCTGATCCTTCACTGTCCTTTCCGCTGATGTTTCCCGTGACTTCAGGATGGACTGCACTGCTGCCTGAGGTAGCCGACGAGCAAGACGCGCAATGCTCTGCTCTTCTTGAGAGAGCCCCGCAATCGCCCGATCAAACTCCGCATCCTCTTGTGCTTTTTGGTCAGCAGCCGTCAGTAGCTCAAACTCCATCCCCCCCAGCGTCTCCCGCCGCCTAGTCGGCGTTGGCATAGCGGGGGGCTGGCTGGTCAGCCGAACCGGCGCTGGGGCCGATTCCGCCATCGGCGTCGGCATTGCACCAGCCACACCCAACCGCCCGGTCTGACGGTCCAGCAGTTCCCCCAAGCTGGTCCGAGCCAGTGGCGGCGTTTCCATCCCGAGCGCCTGCCGACGCCCAGGCTCTAGGGCCGCTTGGGTTGCCGGGGTCGCCATCGGCCCGAACTCCTGTGTCTGCGTTCGAGCCAAGGCCCGCTGCAGGACCGTGTCGGTGGAAGGCATCGCCATCGCGGGGGCGGCAGGAGCTGCCGCCCGGACCGGCTCTGTCGGTGGCGCCAACCGGCCACCGGACGCCTGAATCAACTGCAGCCGGAACAAGTCCCGCTGCATGTTGGCCGCCTCCGCTTCTCGCTTCCGTTTGGCTTCCATTTCGCGGTACTGCTGGGCGCCCGTGATCCCACCACTGACGCCCGCCAACGCCGCTTGAAGTGCCGTAAGTACGCCTTGTGCCATATGACTGTCTCCGTGCGAGTTACGGGGTTCCGGGGGTCAGTGTCCGCAGGAGATTCTGCAGCTCGATAAAGAGCTGGTTGCGGGCGATATCCTGCTGCGCCTGCGCCAGTTGCGCTTGCGAGAACTGCGCCTGCTGACGCAGCGCCAAGTCTCTGGCGAACTGCGACTCTTGCGTGGTCTGTGCGCCCAAGGCCAGTTCTTTCTGCTGTCCAAGTTGCTGGGTAAGCATGATGAGTTCGTTGGTCCGACCAGCCATCCCTTCCCGTTCGCGCAACGCCCGCTCCAATGCCGACTCCCCAGCCTGTGCGCCGATTTGCTGTGATTGCAGTGCTTGCCGAAGTTGGCGCTCCAGTGCCGATTCACCAGCCTGTGCCGTAATCTGCTGCGACTGCAACGCCTGTCGGAGCTGCCGCTCAAACGCACTTTCTTGCGCTTGCGCTCCAATCTGTTGAGTTTGCAAAGCCGCCTGCGATGCCAGCTGACGTTCTAGTCGTATTGACTGTGCCGCGTTTTCTGCACTGGCAATGTCCCGCTGCGCCTGAATTCGCGCCTGTTCCACGCCGATCTGCTGGCCGGATCGGGCAAACTCGTTCTGGATCTGCGTCGTCCGCAGGCCCAACTCGGCTTCCCGATACGCTTGATCGTTGGTGATCTGCTGGCCTCGCTGGGTAAACTCCTGCTGAATCTGGGTTGCCCGAAGATCCAGCTCCCGTCCGTTGAGCCCCAACTGCTGCGCTCGGAAGGCCCGGTCGTCCGTGATCTTCTGCTGCTCCAGATTGTTTAACGCCGCGTTCTGACGCTCCTGCGCGGACAACGTCTGGCCAAACTGCGCGGCTTGGTTGCCCACCTTCTGGGCTTCCAGTGCCAGTTCCTGCGCCGTAAACCCGCCTTGCTGGACACGGGCAATTTGCTGCTCGTTGAGCTGAAGCCCGAACTGCGTGGCTTGGTTTGTGATGCGCTGCTGTTCGAGCTGGTTTTGCGCCTGCTGGAGACGTTCCGTCTGAGACAGCTGCTGCCCAAATTGCGCGGCCTGATTGCCAACACGCTGCGCCTCCAGCGCCAGCTCTTGGGTGGAAATCCCATACTGCTGGAGACGGGCGGCTTTCGTCTCGTCCAACTGCAGGCCAAACTGCTGCCCCTGCTGGATAAGCCGCTGCTGCTCCACGCCCAACTGACCGCGCTGCACGTCCAGCCCGCCAAGTCCCAGCTGTTGCTGGAGCGCCTGCTGGATGTCAAACTGGCGCTGCTGCTCCCCGAACTGCCGACCGGCCAGCGTCTGCATCCCGCCCAACTGGCCGGTCAGCCCCGCCCGTTCGATCTCCTGCTGGCCCAAGAGGCGCTGGAGATCCATCGACAGTCCAGCGGCCTGTCCGGTCGCCTGCAGGTCAAAGGCGCGAGCGGCTTGCTGCGCCGCTTCTTCGGCCTGTGCGCCTTGGAACGCCTCCTGCCCCGCCTGCTCAAACTGCTGCTGGCCAAACTGCGCGGCCCGAAGCTGGTTCTCGAAGGTCGCGGCCTGCGCCACGCGGTTCGCCTCAAACTGAGCCAGATCCTGTGACCCGGCCAGTTCAGCCAACCCCTGGCTTGCTGCCAAGAGCTGCGCCCGGTCCTGCGCTTGGGTCTCTGCCGCCTGCTGCAGCAACTGGGCGTCCAGGGTGGCCAAGGCCCGGGCTTGCTGCCCAGCCAGATCGCCCATCCGGCCACCGCCCACCGACGAGGCGGACAGGCCACGACGGGCCAGCTCTTCGTTCAGCGCCTGCTGCTGCCCGCGATACTCCTGCTGCAGGTTGGCGGCTTGGGCGCCCCGGATCTGCTGGAAGGCTTGCGTGTCGAAGCGGGAGGGCGCCTGTCCAAACTGTTCAAGCTGCGACTGCAGCCGCTGGCGCATCTGCTGCGCCTGCTGACTGCCACCGAACTGTCCGAAGGGTTGGGCTTGAGGGGCTTGCGGCGGGGCGGGACGCGCCATGCCCCGCTGCTGCATCTGGGCAAACGTCTGCGCTGGCGCTGGCTGTTGCTGCTGCTGGCGCTGCTGCTGCGCTCGCTGTCCGTACACCTGTTGCTGGCCACCGCCGGTCGTATTGGTGGTGCCCAGCATTTCGTTGTAGCCGGGAAGACTCCCGAACGCGGTATTATAGGTGGCCATGAAATCTCCGGTCAGCCGCGAGGACGGAACTTGTCGTACTCAGTCATCAGCAACTTGCGAATCTCTTCGTCTCGCTTGCGCCGCTCCTCTTCCTGCTTCTTCATCAACTCAAACTGCTCGCGCTCCAGTTTGTTGCGCTGTTGCTGCGTGCGCTGCTCTAACGCTGCCCCGATTACGTTGGCAACAGCAGCAGCGCCACCAGCTATTGCTTGTCCGCTACCACCAGTTAGCAATCTGCGGATTCGATCACCGCCCCTGTTTTCTTGTTCATCGCCATACGTCCGGCGAGCAAACTCCTCTTCATCAGGGTTTGTGTACGAAACGACGCCGGGTGTCCGCGGATTAAACTGTCCGGTTAAAAGAGCTTGAGCCCCTCCAATGCCAGTCATTGGGCGCATCCCGGAGCCGCCCATTGACCTGCCCCACTGGAATCCCGTGGGCGCTGGTTGAAAGTTTCCTACGTTGACCGGACGTGGTCCACTTGTTCTGTTGACGTTTCCGCCAAACAACAGATTCCACCATGCCATCGTCTACTCCTGCGCCTGTGGCGCGAGCTTGGTGTACTTGCCCGTGAACGTGTCAAAGCTCCACTCGGTCGGGTCCATCCCGTCCGACTGGAAGGCGATCTTGGCCAGCTCGTCGCGCTCCGCGACAAACTTCTGCGCGAAGTTG
>Ga0315902_10002903_pt1 | contig 26149 bp, 20 predicted proteins | sample LakEriMetagenome_9_FD_203523 | JGI IMG/M metagenome (GOLD analysis project Ga0315902, IMG submission 203523) | Freshwater fungal communities from buoy surface, Lake Erie, Ohio, United States - Buoy 12 MA117 | ecosystem: Environmental > Aquatic > Freshwater > Lake > Lake biofilm | place: USA... | reverse complement strand
GCTGATCGATCTTGTCCTTCCAGTTTTCGCCCATCGATTTACGGCGCTCATACTCCAAGTATTCCTCGAGAGTCATCGACGAAGGATTGCGGTAATTCAATCCATTTCCGATGGTTTCTGTAAAGATGTATGTTCCGGTGATCGGGTCGTAAACAATAGATGGCTTCACGGAAGAAGGATCGCCAAGATCAAAACTCTGAGGTTGCGTCTGAGTCGGGTCAGGAGAATTCTGAATAGGAAACTGAAGTGTATCCTGAGACCAACCCGTTAACATCAGTAGACAGCACACCACTATCGTTACCGGAATACGGAAACTCTTAGTAAATAGCAGTGTATCAGTCTTTTTCAAAATATCTTATAAAATCTTCAATGCTTCTTTAATCAATTGCTCGACCGACTCCTCTCCGGTCGCAACTTTATCAATGGCCTTTTCAGCAGCCTTCTTGTCAAAACCCAAAGAAACCAATGCAGTTAACGCATCAAACCTGTTCGTATTGTTTTGATTAAAAATATTTTCGGACGAAAATACCATTTTTAACATTTTGTCTTTCAAGTCAATGATCACTCGTTGAGCTGTCTTCGCTCCGATCCCTTTAATACTTTGGATCGTACGAACATCTTCTGATTGTATGGCATGTGCTATCTCATCGGGAGTCAGTGATGACAGCATGATCATCGCTGTATTGGGACCAATTCCGGAAACAGACACCAAATGATTGAACATCTCACGCTCTTCCTTTGAAGCAAATCCATACAACAGGTGAGCATCTTCCCGAACGACGAGTTTGGTATAGATCTTAATGGATTCATCGGATCCGATCAAGGAGTACGTGTTCAATGAGATCTTCACCTCATATCCGACACCGCTGCATTCAATGATCAGTTCAGTGGGATTCTTTTCAACTAGTCTACCGTTCAGATGTCCGATCATTGTTTATTTGTTTTGAGCGTCAACTACCGCTACTTTTACCATATTAATGATCTCCCGCACAGAAGAACCGAGTTGTAAGACGTGAACTGACTTTTTCAATCCTACGAGAACTGGACCAATGGCATCACCCTCCGTCATTTCCTGCAGCAATTTGTAGGAAATGTTGCCTGCGGAGAGATTCGGGAAGATCAGCGTATTTACTTGTTTGTTGGCTAATTGCGAGAAAGAGAATTTCTCCATCATAAGGTCGTGGTTCAACGCAAAATTGGCCTGGACCTCGCCATCAACGACTAATGTCGGGTATTTCTCGTGTAAGATCTCAACTGCCTTCGACATTTTCTGCGCATCTTCACCGATAGAAGACCCGAAGTTACTGTAACTCAAGAGTGCGATTCGCGGGGTTACTTTGAACTTTCTGATTGTTTTGGCAACATTGTTCGTGATCTCAGCAATCTCTTCCGCAGTTGGATTCAAATTAACGGTCGTGTCTGCAAGGAAAAGAGGTCCGCGTTTTGTGACAAGGATGTACATCCCTGAAACGATAGAAGCATCCTTTTCCAAGCCGATTGTTTGGATAACCGGACCAACAACACTTCGGTAGTTCCTTGTCAAACCTGAGATCATCGCGTCTGCTTCACCCATTTCGACCATCATGGCACCAAAATGATTCCGCTCACGCATTATCTGGATCGATTCGAATTCTGTGAAGCCCTTCCGCTTTCTCTTTTCAAAGAACGCTTTTCCATATACAATGCGGCGTTCTTCCTCCTCTTCCGATTTCGGATCAATGATCTGTACATCCTGAAATTCAATACTGTATTCATGGATCAGCTCTTCGATCTTCTTGCGCTTACCCAGTAAAATTGGAAATGCGACCCCTTCTTCCCAAGCGGTTTGAGCCGCTTTCAATATTTTGATATTATCAGCCTCAGCAAACACGACCCTTTTAGGATTACTTTGTGCTTTTGAGGTAATATTTCTAACCAATTTGTTATCGAGACCCAAACGATTCTTTAGTTGCATCTCGTACTCATCCCAGTCAGTGATCGGATTCTTCGCAACCCCGGATTCCATAGCAGCTTGTGCCACGGCAGGCGCCACATAATAGATCAATCTCGGATCCAAAGGCTTCGGTATGATCTGCTCGCGACCAAATGAAATATTCTTTTCTCCATACGCTTCAATCACCTCCTCCGGTATCGTTTCTTTGGCAAGTGAAGCCAATGCTTTCACAGCGGCCAACTTCATTTCTTCATTGATCGAAGTTGCTCTGACGTCCAAAGCTCCGCGAAAGATGAATGGGAAACCCAACACATTGTTGACCTGGTTCGGATGATCGGAGCGTCCGGTTGCCATGATAATGTCTTTTCTTACAGATGTGGCATCCTTGTATGATATCTCCGGCTCAGGATTCGCAAGCGCAAAAACGATGGGATCCTTCGCCATAGATGCTACCATTTCTTTGGAAACGATATTCCCTTTTGAAAGTCCTACGAAAACATCGGCTTTTTTCATCGCATCGACCAGTGTCAATGGTTTTTTATGGCTGGAATAAAGAACCTTGCTTTCATCCAGATCGTCTCGGCCTTGCCAGATCAACCCTTTGGAATCGAACATCATGATATTCTCAACCTTTGCGCCAAGAGCACAATAAAGTTTTGCACATGACATGGCAGCTGCACCGGCGCCCGACATGACAATCCTAACTTTGTCGATCTTTTTCCGTGCCAGCTCGAGGGCGTTAATGAGTGCCGCGGAAGAAATGATCGCTGTACCATGCTGATCGTCGTGCATGATCGGAATATCTAATTCTTCCTTCAACCTGCGTTCGATTTCGAATGCTTCAGGTGCTTTAATGTCCTCAAGATTGATCCCTCCGAATGTCGGGGCGATCGCTTTCACCGTCTGAATGAACTTCTCCGGATCCTTCGCATCCACCTCAATGTCAAAAACATCGATATCGGCGAAGATCTTGAACAAAAGCCCCTTTCCTTCCATTACGGGCTTTGATGCTTCAGGACCAATATCACCCAATCCAAGCACGGCGGTTCCATTCGAAATAACAGCAACAAGGTTTGCTTTACTCGTGTATTTGTATACGTCGTCTTTGTTTTCCGCGATCTTCAGGCATGGTTCAGCCACTCCCGGTGAATAAGCCAGAGACAGGTCTCTTTGAGAAGAATACGGTTTTGTAGGAACAACCTGGATTTTCCCCGGTTTCCCGGATGAATGATAATCTAATGCATCTTGTTTACGAATCTTAGCCATAATTGTCCATTGAGGCCGCCAAAGATACTAAAATGCTTTGTAAAAAAAGTAAAATCAGAGACTCCTGAAATAAAAAAATCCCGATCCAAAAGACCGGGATTCTTTTACTATTTGTAAGTAGATTCTTACTTGATAACGACGTTCTGAGTTTTTGTTAAACCATTTGTGGTTACAGTCACGATGTAACTTCCTTTCGCCAGGTCTGAAACCGGGAACTCAATTGTTTGAGCACCGTTCAGAGACTGAAGGCTCTTTGAAGAAACTGTGCGCCCCTGCAGATCAAGGATTGCCACTTCGTAATCAGCACTCAATGCCTCGAATGAAACATTCAATACATCAGAAGCAGGGTTAGGATATACTGTAAAGTTTGCAGCTCCAAACTCCTCAATTCCAGCAACAGCATCGATCAAGAATGCAGAAGATGCAGCTGAACCTGTAGGGAAATTCGAAACACCTGCGATCTGAACACCGTTCACCCATACCTGAACCAATCCGTTTCCATATCCGGAATCAAATCCATCTCCGTATGAATCCAATACTTCCAACGAGTAACAATCATCCGGCAACGTTGTGTTGATGTCAGGCTGTGGAACAGTTGCAGGGCTAGATGCAGCATTTGTATAAGCTGGACTAGAATATGCGGTCGTACCATTGCTTCTTTTGATCTTCCAAGATGTTTCAGAACCGTATGCATCAAGAGTAACTTTCACAACCACGTTGCTTGAGTTTCCTGTTCCTGCAAGACCGATCGTAGTAGCAACAGTATTATTTGCTGCTGATCCGTCAGCTGAAGTGATCTGGATGCTGATGTTGTGGCTAGCTGTTGTTGGAGTAAATGTACCGATCGTAACATCCTGATAACCGTAAGTTGGAAGGTTACCTGTCCAGTTCAAAGTTGCCACTGTCGTTGCCCCTTCAGTTGCTGTAATCGTGCATGATGTCAATGGTGATGTACCATTGTTCTGTAGACGAACTACAAGATCCGCTACACCGCAAGAACTCGTCTCGCCTAGATACTGCAACAATGCACCATCCGTAGGAAGGGATGCAGGTGCAGGACAGTCTCCTACCGCCGCATACAATTGTGTTGCTGATGCCTGACCAACCTCTTCCACTACACGGTTAGGACAAATTTTTAATATTGTGGGATAACCTCCAATGTTGTAGTCGCTCATGATCTGGTTCGCAGTAGCAGCAGCAGGGTTTGCCATAGGGAACTGGATATCATTTCCTGCTGTTGGAGTAATCCAGTTACCAATTGTTGCACCTGCTCCGTTCAACATTGTTGCATCAGCCGTTGCGTCATCCCCTTCTACCCAGATAACCATTACATCATCCGTTGTCGTCGCACTAACTCCTGGATATCCAGCCGGTCCATGAGCAGCATAGAGATCCTCCAACGCACCACCCGTGTGGTAAGACCAACAAGGTCCGCACCATGTCGCAGAAACGTCAAAAATAACAGTGTAACCTGCATCAAGGTAGTCATACAGTTGGTAGGTTCCGTTGCTATTCATTCCAGCTCCTGAAAGCCATGGCTGATAAGCTGTCACAGTGAAATCCGGTGCGATGCTTCCGGCTGTAAACTGTGCATTCGCAGAAGTAACTCCCGCAAGTACCGCAGCACTAAGTAAAAGTCTTTTCATAGTTTTAATTATTTTTTAAGGTTTACAAAACATTCAATCCAAATTTACTTGAATAAAATGTGCTCACAATTTAGAAAAAAAAAGATTATTGGACTCCTAAATTCAACTATTTTCGTTCATTTTCTAAGTATTTTAACATTTAAGTGAAAAAGAGTCATAAAAAGATAGTTGTGTTCTCCGGTTCCGGAATGAGTGCTGAAAGCGGTATCAGCACGTTTCGTGACAATGGTGGGTTGTGGGAAGAATATCGGATAGAAGAGGTCGCCACCCCGGAAGCCTGGAAAAGGGATCCACAAATGGTCCAGAACTTTTACAATTTGCGAAGAAAACAGATCCTGGAGGCTCTGCCAAATTCAGCGCATAAAATGATCGCACAGCTGCAGGAGGATTTTCAGATGCTTGTCATAACGCAAAATATAGATGATCTTCACGAAAGGGCCGGGTCGAAAAATGTACTGCATCTTCATGGCAACATTACTTTCGCAAAAAGTTCGGGTCCGCATCAAGAAAGGAAATATTACCCTGTCAAAGGCTGGGAATTGAAACTGTCAGATCTTTGTGATGATGGTTATCCACTTAGACCGCATGTTGTATGGTTTGGCGAGTCCGTTCCCATGCTCGAAGAAGCCAAAATTGAGATAGAGAAATCGGACATATTTATCGTGATTGGAACATCCTTACAGGTTTACCCTGCTGCGGGACTGATCCATTATGCCCCTGAGGGAGCACTGAAATTCCTAATAGATCCGAATGCCGGAGAACTATCCGTTCCCAAGGGTTTCATTTGTATTCAGCAAGAGGCAACTTACGGAATTCAAACAGCTATCAACATGATCAAAGAAAAGGGCGATCATCTATAATGACCGCCCTCCAGAAAGGATGTAATCAAAACTATTTCTTTTTGAGTTGTTCTTTTACAAACAATTCTATAGCACCCGTCATTGATGGTGCATTTGGTTGTGGCGCATGCACATCCAGTCTCAGGTTATGCTTGACCACTGCATTTGCCGTGGTGGGACCAAAAGCAGCAATCTTCGTATCGTTTTGCTTGAAATCAGGAAAATTCTTGAACAGGGACTCGATACCGCCAGGACTAAAGAAAACCAGCATGTCATAATAGACATCTTCGAGATCAGAAAGATCTGACGCTACGGTCTTATATAAGATCGCTTTGGTGAAGTTGAATTTGAATTCTTCCAGCGTTATTGGGATTTTATCACGCAAGATATCTGTACAAGGCAAAAGGAATTTCTCCGCTTTATGCTTCTTCATCACCTCAACAAGATCTTCAATGCTCTGTTTACCGAAGAATATTTTTCGCTTGCGATACGTCACATATTTCTGAAGATAATAGGCAACAGCTTCCGAAATACAGAAGTACTTCATTGTATCCGGAACCTCAAAACGGATCTCTTCACAGATCCTGAAAAAATGATCTACTGCTGTTTTCGATGTAAAAATGATAGCGGTATGTTCCGGAATAGTTACTTTTTGCTGCCGAAACTCCTGAGCGCTGATACCTTCGACATGAATAAATGGTCGAAAATCGATCTTCAATTTATACTTCTCCGCAAGATCGTGATAAGGCGATTTATCTCCATCCGGTTTAGGCTGAGATACAAGGATAGTCTTTATAGCCAATTTTCTTACAAATTAATTTCAACACTCAAATCACTACAGGAAATTCCTCAATAAATAATAGTATGCTACGAACAGTGGCAGAATTTCGAGGGTGCAAAAATATAAAATTAAATAATACCAAGGAACACCTGCAGTCAAAACAGCCAACGAATTTTTTAACAGTCTGGTAAAGAATTTTAAACACAACAGGGCAAGAAAAAGAGCAAGAAATATGCTGTTCCATTCCGGATTCATGATCCAGAAAAGAGCGATCACTGTCAAAACCAAACCACTGAATTGGCTGCCTGTTATGGAATTGATGACAGAGGTTTCGAGCCTCTTCTGCTCACCTGTTAGCCAGCCGATCATCAATAAACCAATGATCTCAAGTACAAACCACAAAAAAGGTATCGAAAGTGCAATGACAAGTGACCATTTTGCTTCTAGCAGGAACAACCTGTTGAACAAGATAAAGATACACAGGGAAAAACTTACAAAATAATTAATGACCAACAATACCGAACTCAAGGAGTTCAACCTCATATTTTCCTTGAGGATCTGATCAACAGAAGTATTCCGGAAAAACACCAAAATAACCGTGGCAATAGAGCGGCTATTGCTCATTCTGGAAATTGCGATCACTGCAAAGGAAATGGATAACACTCCAATGAGTAAAAGTGTGTAAGTCTGAGTCCTGTAGTCAAGGTACTCAGGAACCTCTTGCATTTGGCTTCCAAAAAACTCAGTGATCTTCAAGTGAAATAAGTTGTTCAATAACTAACGCAAAGTTAGTAAGGTTGTTAAAGTTTCTTTCTGCTTCCGTAAAATATATTTAAATTTGTGGCTCTAAAAAGATAATTCAATGAGAACTGATCTGTATGTGCATCCTGATTACTATAATCTGGATGATCTTTTATCCGATGAACAAAAATTAGTTCGTGATGCTGCAAGAGCGTGGGTGAAAAAAGAAGTATCCCCGATTATTGACGAGCATTACGAAAAGGCTACTTTTCCGAATCACCTTCTCGCAGGGTTGGGAGAGATCGGTGCCTTCGGTCCCTATATTCCTGAAGAATACGGCGGTCCGGGATTGGATCAGATCTCATATGGTCTGATCATGCAGGAATTGGAGCGATGTGACTCAGGTCTGCGCTCAACTGCTTCCGTCCAGTCATCGCTTGTAATGTATCCGATCTGGAAATACGGAACGGAAGAGCAGAAACAGAAGTATCTGCCGAAACTTGCTACGGGTGAAATGATGGGTTGCTTTGGTTTAACAGAACCTGATCATGGTTCCAATCCGGGTGGAATGACCACCAATTTTAAAGATGCCGGTGACCACGTGATCCTGAATGGTGCAAAGATGTGGATCTCAAACGCACCTTTTGCTGATATCGCTGTTGTTTGGGCGAAGGATGAAAGCGGGCGGATACATGGAGTGGTTGTAGAAAGAGGAATGGAAGGATTCTCTACGCCTGAAATGCATGGAAAACTATCTCTTCGTGCTTCTTCAACGGGTGAACTGATCTTTGTTGATGTGAAAGTACCTAAAGCGAATATCCTTCCGGGCAGATCAGGGTTGGGAGCGCCTCTCAGCTGTTTGGATTCAGCTCGTTTCGGAATTGCATGGGGTGCACTTGGTGCAGCAATGGACTGTTATGATCAGGCTTTACGTTACTCAAAAGAAAGAACGCAGTTTGGTGTACCAATTGGTTCCTTCCAGCTTATTCAAAAGAAATTGGCAGAAATGATCACTGAGATCACAAAAGCACAGTTACTTACATTCCGATTGGGTCAATTGAGAAATGAGGGAAGAGCTACGTCTGCTCAAATCTCCATGGCGAAAAGAAATAACGTCGAGATCGCGTTGAATATTGCACGAGAAGCACGTCAGATCCACGGTGGAATGGGTATCACGAGTGAATATTCGATCATGCGTCACATGGCGAATCTGGAATCAGTAGTGACCTACGAAGGAACCCACGATATCCATTTGTTGATCACCGGAATGGATGTGACAGGTATTCCTGCCTTCACCCGAGAAATGCCGGATCTACACTAAAAATAATTCTTCAATTAAAAAAGGGGCCATCAGAAAAGATTGGCCCCTTTTTTATTTACCAAGGATAACATCCGATTCACTGCAATTCACTCAAAATCCTTGCATGAAGCATTCGAAATTGAAGTCACCTTATTTGTTTATCCCTATATTCAATCCAAAAGCTGCATAGAAGTTCTTGAAGTTACCGGATGAGCTCGTATTGAATAAAATTCCGGGACGAGAACCAAACTCTAATCGGAGCCCGATCCCAATCACACTAACCCAATCTGCATCGACAATCAAACGATACCCCAAATTTCGAACAGCAGGCTTCTCCGATAAGCTCAGTAAGTCGCCACCATTTTCCGGCCTTTGAATGAAACCGGTTTCCACACTTACAACAGGCATCCAAAGAGCTTCAACGATAACATCGACCTTGTTTCGAACCGATTTTTTGCCATATGTCTCACCGGTTTGAGCGTTCTGAGCATTGATGACAAAATTTTGTATCATACTGAAATTGATCCCACCCGTGAATCTGGCTCCTGAAAAATAGGTGCCGTAATTAAGTGAATTGTAGGAGGTACCATTGTTGTCAACCAGACTAAAAAGCGTATCGTATTTTTGGTTATCTCCGATACTGTTTAAATAATATCCCGCACTTCCTGTTACACCGACCTTTCGCAATGTAGTAGCAGGCGCCATGATATATGTTTCATTGGTATAGGTAAAGTAACCGACGTTGGAACTCGTTTTTTTCAATGAAACTTTCACATTCTCCTTTTGCTCCTTCGATTGAAAGTAAAAACTCCCTCTGGCAGAAAAATTATTAGGATTCTTCTGAATTATATTCATTGCTTGCTTCGATACATTATCCCATTTTTGTTTAGTCATTTGATATTCGCCGGCTATGGTTATCCGTTTCCCTAAATTAAAGGATCCGTTAAAATAATAACCGGAGCGGTTGTTTCCACTACTAAAATCACCGTCATAAAGCATTCCCCCCTTGAGATGAATGAACATTTTAGGGTCGTCTCTTAAAATATCATAGTTGATACTCTGACTAAATCCATGAGTGAAAGCCAAAAGAATGATCCCACAAAAAAGTAATTTTTTCATATTGATTTTTTTTAGGCAAAACTACCGCTGACAGCTGCGCTTGTCAATACGAATTGTTGCGTATTTGGGGATAGTGGATCTGATGGGATCCTTAAAAACAAAACAGGGGCTGTCCCACTTGAGACAGCCCCTGTTTATGTTCGGTTGACGACTTTTATCTGTTAAAATAGATCTGGAAGCCTATTTTAAATCCAAGATCATGACCACTCAAACCATCATTAAAGTATTGATTGTAATAAAATGCCGGTTCCAATGCCACATTATCGCTTAGGAACATCGCATATCCCAGATCAGTTCCAAAAACAGAGGATCCAATCGTCTGAGAGTTGGTTGATGTTCTGCTGTATCCATATTGCGCCTGCAGGAAAAAATTCTTCATGTAATAGCGAACGAAGGGGGCAACAGACCAACTTGAAACATCAGAGAATGCAGAAAAACTGAACCAGGCACCACCAACAAAATTATCGGCAAAGGCCAGTCCAAACTGAGGACTCACATTGAAAGTCGTGCTTTTAATGTCGAATTCATTATCTGCGAAACGATTAAAATAGAGGCTTCCCCCTGTTATTATTGTTCCACCATCGACTTGGGCATTTGTGCTGGCAACTGTGCCAAGAAGGATCATTGCAGCTAGTAAGATTTTCTTCATAGTTTTTGTTTTGTTTCGATGAAGATAGAAAAGTTCCTCAACTTTCACGTAAATCTTTCAAGTTTAACTGCACTATTTCGCGATCTTTCCATTTATTGCTTTCCAATGTGTAAACAATGTCAAAGGGGATTCCTGAAGCAACAGCGTTGGACTTTTCGGCAAGATTGAATCCGATGCCTTCCAGCACAAGATCACAAGGTGGTTGAACTATGCTTATTTTCAAATGATCCTCCTTCAGGATCCGCATATCTGTTGAGAAGACATTGGTGGAAAGGAAAACAGGTTTCATATTACCGGGTCCGTGGGGTTCGAATTGTTCCAGGATCCTTTTTAAGCGTGGGACCTTCATTCTGTTCTCACCCGGTGTAAAGATCTCATTGAAATGCAATTCTAGATCAACTGCCTGTTCGGGTGTTCTGTCTGCGACAGCAATGCTTTCGTTAACGACACGTTCAAACTCTTCAATGAATGCCTCTACATTTTCAAGTGCAAGTGTCATTCCTGCAGCATGAGTATGTCCACCGAACTGTTCCAGCAAATGTTCACATTTCACCAAAGCACTGTAAATGTCAAAATCATTCACTGTCCGTGCAGATCCCGTTGCTTTTCCATTGGATTCGGTTAACACGATCGTGGGTTTAAAATGCTTTTCGATCAAACGTGAAGCGACGATCCCTACCACTCCCTTGTGCCAATCGCTCTTAAAAACAACTGTCGATCTCCGTTCATGAGCCAACGGATCACTCTCAAGGATCTCCAGCGCCTCCGACGTGATCAACTGATCAAGTTTACGTCGGTCCTTATTGTCGGTGTCGATCTCAATTGCCAAACGTCGGATCTCGTCTGCGTGGTTGGAGATCATTAATTCTACAGAATACCGTCCCGATCGAAGTCTGCCTGCAGCATTGATACGCGGTGCAATCGTAAAAACGACATCCGTCAGCGTCAATGGAAAACTCCTGCCGGCAACATCAATTAATTCTTTAAAAGCGATGCGCGGATTTTCATTGAGCAATTTCATTCCATGGTAACATAAGATCCTGTTTTCTCCTGTTACCTGAACAATGTCTGCACCAATACTGACTGCCAGCAGATCGAGATACCCGAAAAGTTCATCTTTGTCCCACCCGTTCAACTGACATAGACCTTCCAGTAATTTGAAGCCCACTCCACAACCTGACAGTTCCTTGAATGGATAACTACAATCTGATCGCTTGGGATCCAAGACCAGGCACTCCGGTAATTCATCCCCGGGATTATGGTGGTCGCAGACAATGAAATCAACACCCTTCTCCGCTGCGTATGCGACATGCTCAACGGAACGTATCCCGCAATCCAGTGAAATGATTAGTTTAAAACCTTGATCAATGGCATGATCGATCCCTTTTCGGCTTACACCATATCCTTCAGCATAGCGATCGGGTATATAGAAATCTACGTTTCCTTCCTTTTCCCTCAGAAAAGAGTACAACAACGCAACGGCTGTTGTACCATCTACATCATAATCCCCAAAAAGCAGGACCTTCTCCTTGCCTATCAATGCCTTGTTCAATCTTTCGGCTGCCTCTTTCAGATCCTTCATAAGAAAGGGGTCATGCAACTTTTCAAGTTTGGGTCGAAAGAAATCTTCTGCTTCTTCGAAAGTACTTATTCCTCTTTGCAATAATAATTCTGCTACAATGCGATCTACTTTTAATTTTGAACGGAATTCCTCAACTGTTGTAATGTTCTCCGGCGTTTTGATAAGCCACCTTTTTTGCATAATTTTCGTTTTTCTTATTTAAGTTATGAAAATAATTGGTTTTGTTGCAAGCATGTCGATCACTTTCTTCGGAATGAGTCAGCTCTCCTACGACTTTGCAGAACCTCTTCCTCCGGAAGGAAAAACAGTCAGTGCAGTGTCCAAACCTTATTTTGGCAATTATTCGAGCGACAAGGTCGACATAGACTATGAATTCACATCGGAGGGTATCTTTGCCGTTTCCATTATCTACAATTCCATCTCTCGTGAAACCATTCGTGAATCTTCCCAATATCAGGTGAGGGATGGATACATCATTGGTGTTACACCGGAAGATTCTTTACCATGTGTCCTTCAAGGTGAATATTATCATTTCGGGATCCGTTTCAGAGAACAGATCATTGGCGGAAGTTCGAAGAATGTACTTACGAAAGTGAGTGAAACCACCTATATCCTGAACTTCGAAGACAACGGACACTATACACCAAGCCTTCTGGAATTCAAAGGCAAGGAATTGAATCTGCGCCACTTCACCTATGAGGATTCAACAGAACTCTTCAACGGCATTTCATTAAAGACCGAAAAACCGTACAACGAGTTAACCTACGTGACACTCGAGCCTACTCTTTCCGAGTGGAAGGCCATTCCGCAGGACCGGATCCTGGGAAATACGATTACATTTACCCGATAGACCAAGGATTATCGACCGTCACCGTCAAGAAGGTTGCCCAAACCACCGAGGATACTACCTTCTTCTTTTCTGGCTCCGGTTCCATAAGACAGGATCCTCGAAGCAAGTCTGGAGATCGGCAAGGTCTGCAACCAAACATCACCCGGTCCTTGTAACGTAGCGAAGAATAACCCTTCCCCTCCAAAGATGGTATTCTTGATTCCACCAATGAACTGAATATCGTAGTCGATCTCTTGCGTATAGGCAACAATACAACCGGTATCCACTCGCAATACTTCACCCGATTTAAGGGTACGTTTCATGATATGTCCACCGGCATGACAGAAAGCCATCCCGTCACCTTCCAGTTTCTGCATGATGAAACCTTCCCCTCCGAACAAACCGGTTCCCAGCTTTCGCTGAAATTCGATACCCACTGCAACTCCCTTAGCCGCACACAAAAAAGAGTCCTTCTGACAGATAATTTTTCCATTGTACTCACTCAGATCGATTGGAATGATCTTTCCCGGATATGGCGACGCGAATGCAACCCGCGCTTTTCCCGTTCCATTGTGCGTATATGCCGTCATGAACAGGCTTTCCCCTGTCAGCAATCGTTTTCCGGCACCCCACAGTTTACTCATGAAGCCGCCTGAATTACTTTGCTGACTGCCATCACCAAAGATGGTCTCCATCTGAATGCCTTCGTCCATATACATGAATGAACCAGCTTCAGCGATGGCTGTTTCCTGAGGGTCCAATTCGATCTCCACCAATTGCATTTCTTCGCCGTGGATAAAATAATCTATTTCGTGGTTTGTTATCATTTCCGTTTTTTTAGAACCTAAAATTATCCTTTTTCCAACTTGGTAAATCTTAATAATTCTTAACGCATCTTGGATGCCTGATAGAGTTTGATCTCATCGTAATTCACTTCATCGCCAAGTTGTTCTTTCAGCTGTCCAAGGGAACTTCCTTCCCAATCGCCCATGAGCTCTTCCAGTTTGGCGATGCGATCGGGTTCAAGAACCTCATCCAGCTCCAACTTCTCTGCTTTTATTAAGTTTGCACAATGACCCATGATCGTTCCAAGTGACAATTGACGGATCGCTACGATCTCTTCCACTGTTTTGCCTTCATGCAGGAGTTCAAGTGTTTGTTCCTGCGTACTCTTTTTTTCTTTTTTCTCTTTTGGCTTCTTCGCCCGTTTGTAAACAGGAATGTATTCTTCCTCCTCCTCTTCTTCGAACCCCAACAATGAAGGATTCTGCCGCGCTTCTTGCTTGACAGCTGCGATCTTTGCTATCTTATAATTCCTGATCTCCTGATTGAATATCGATTCTTTGGTTATCTCACGTCCGTTAAGAATGGCTTCCATGAGGATCCTTGAGCGCTTCATTTTCAAGATAGCCTCTGTCAGTAATTCGTCCAGCTCCTCCAGTTCCTCAGCATACTGTTTCGTTTTTTTTACACGCCCCAACTCTGAGATCTTCTTTAAGTTACTTGTCAGCACCCCGTCCAGTGTCTTGTAAAAATAATTGTAGGCGGCCTGCACGCGCTCGTGCACGTGTTCCAGGTCGATTCGCTCATTCCTGAAAATATTTCCCAGTTGATTCTTGAACTTTTTAGCCGGATCCATGGTAGCCTGAATTGCCTGAGCCTGCGCTGCTACCCAACTTTTGTTCTTGCCCTTTTCACTCTTCGAACCGGCTATTTTATAACTAGCTTCGTGAACTGCCCATTTCGAATTGACCTCATACCAGTCGAAAGCCGTACTCAAGGTATCCAACAGAAACTTGCGTGTTCCATATTCAAGACGATTGCTTAAAATCTGTTCATCCGCTTTATTACCGGAATAGGCAACCACCTGAAGATCATTTGAAAGACCATTCATCCGCATGGGGCTCAACAGAACAAGACCGTTCAAGGAGCGCAATCGCGACAATGCGACATACGCTTGGCCGGGTGCAAATACATCCGATACATCCAATACAGCCTTATCGAACGTTAGTCCCTGGCTCTTGTGCACGGTGATCGCCCACGCAAGTTTCACAGGATAATGAACAAAGGTCCCCAACACCTCCTCCTTGATCTCTCCTGTTCGGTCGTCCAGCGTATAGCGTATGTTATTCCATTCATACTTTTCAACCGTAACGGTTCTTTTTTCTTCCGGGAAATGAACGCGTATCTCATCGCTGGTCAAGGATTCTATCCTCCCCATCTTACCATTGTAGAAGTTCTTTTCAAATGAAATGTCATTCTTGATAAACATCACCTGAGCACCTTCTCGCAATTCCATTTCTGCCTCGATGGGATAAAGGTGCTGCGGAAAGTCTCCTGTTATTTCCGCTTGAAAGAAATAAGGTTTTGATTTCAATTCCTGCAGTGCCTTGATATTCATCCCGTCGGCTTTGGCATTGTGGGTAGTTAGCGTAATATACCCCTCCTGTTTCAAAGCATCGAAGTCCGGTTGGACGAACTGATTCAACACTTCCACATCGTCTTTTGTAATCCGGTTGTCGCGCAAATGATTCAGGACTTGAATAAAGCCCTCATCCTGTTGGCGGTAGATCGTTGAGAGTTCGATGTAAAGTGGATTTTGTTCCTGTACTACCCGCGAATTAAAAAAGAACATGCCTGAATAGTAACTCCGCAATATTCCCCATTCTTCCTGTTTCACGACAGGTGGCAACTGCAAAAGATCACCGATGTAGAGTACCTGCACTCCTCCGAATGGTTCGTGGGTTCGTCTGACATTCCTCAAGGTCCAGTCCATGGCATCCAGAAGATCGGCGCGTAACATACTGACCTCATCGATAATGAGAAGTTCCAGGTTTCGGATCATTGCCTGACGCTGCTTATTCATGGTGAAATGACGCATCAGGGAATCTTTCGTTTCTAATTTTACGGTCGCCCCAAACTGTGGTGCAACTCCAAATTCAGGAATAAATCCGGCAAACGGAAGCTGAAAGAACGAGTGTATGGTCACGCCCCCGGCGTTCAAAGCGGCAATTCCGGTCGGTGCGACAATCACCGCATTTTTATGCGTGGAGGAGATGATCTTTTTCAGTAAGGTAGTCTTTCCGGTACCTGCTTTTCCGGTCAGAAAAACTGCTTGATTTGTCTGGTTGATGAAACGTTCTGTAAATTCTGCCGGGTCATTGAGCTGTTCGCTGATTTTTGTTGTCATGTACTTGAAGATAGTCAAAAAGTTGACATTGACCAAGACCCAAAGAAATTTAAATTCGGATAACGATCAGTTCCAGTTAATGAACGCCCCACTGCGCAACGCTTCCTCAAAAGAGCTGCGCATGCGTTTGAATTTTGCCTCTGCAACAGGATCACCCTGTGATGCACGGATCTTTAACTGAAAATAGATCTCCAATGAATGCCCGTACAGATCTTCTTCCAACATTTCTTTGATTGCCGTGATCTGAGCATTCACCTGAATCAAATAGTGTTCGATCTCTCCGAGTTCCGTGACCTCTGCCGGTGAAATGTTCTTTTTTTCAAGCAGAAAGCTGTATCGAGGAAGGAGCTCATCCAGAATTACAATGAACTGCTCAAGCTCTTTGTTCAATGCATCTTTACTCTGTTTGAAATCCTTCACCTTATCTGATTCTAGATCGAAATATACCAAATAAATGAAATGAGTAATACAAAATTCAGAGAATCTTGCCGCATCCTCAGCAAAATCATTTCTAACCCTTGATTTACTTAACTTTGCACTATGTCCGGGATTTACATCCACATACCGTTTTGCAAGCAGAAGTGCAGCTATTGTGATTTTCACTTCAGTACAACGTTTGGTTCCTACCGAACAGAGATGTTAGAGATCATGAAGAACGAAATAACACACCGAAGGGATTATCTTATTGACAAGAAGCTGAAAAGCATTTATTTTGGTGGGGGAACACCCAGTTTACTTACAAAAGCCGAATTGACCGGGATCATTGCTCGAATTCGGGAACATTTCACTCTTTCGGAGAGGACAGAGATCACCCTGGAGGCCAATCCGGATGATATCACTGAGGGATCGGTAGCTGAATGGATCGAAGCAGGAATCAACCGCCTGTCGATCGGACTTCAGTCGTTTCGGGAAATGGATCTGCAATGGATGAATCGCGCTCATACGGTCGATGAGGCAAACAAATGTGTGCAAATTGCACAGCGGGCAGGAATCACGAATATCAGCATAGACCTCATTTACGGTTTGCCGGAATTGACGATTGACGAATGGAAAGACCACGTCCAACGCGCAATCCTCATGGGTGTACCTCACGTCTCAGCCTATTGTTTAACAGTTGAAGAAAGAACCGCACTCGATAAACTCGTACGTGACAAAAAGATCATCCCGGGAGGCGAGGACGATCAAAGTGATCAGTTCCTTGTATTGACCGAACAACTTAAAAATGCCGGATTCCACCATTATGAGATCTCGAATTTTGGAAAACCGGGATACGAAGCCATCCACAATTCCAACTACTGGAAAGGGGAGCACTACCTCGGGATCGGACCTTCGGCACATTCGTTCAATGGCACAAGCCGTCGCTGGAACATTTCCAACAACCCAGGATACATCAAACATTTCAACGGAGAAGGACAATGGTTCGAAGAGGAAGTACTGAGTCCAATAGATCAGTGGAATGAACTCATACTAACAGGGTTGAGAACCTCCTATGGCGTAACGCTCTCCAAGCTTTCGATGATACAACCCTTTTCAGATTCTTTTCTTTCAGACATTGAGAACCTCAAACAGAATGGCCTTGCCATTTTAAAGGATGACGTCCTTATCCTGACTGATAGGGGAAGACTGCAGGCTGATCATATCGCTTCACAATTATTTCTGTAAGAACTTGGTAAATGTTTATTTTTATCACTCATCAATTCTGGTCTATGAGAATTTTACTTTCATTTCTATTCGCCGTTACTGCGCTGATCAGCCTCTCGCAGAAAAAAGTGATCGATCACACTGTCTATAATAATTGGAAAAAGAACGAGAATCAGATCGTTTCCAACGATGGAAATTACGTCGCTTTCGAGATCAATCCACACCGGGGAGACGGATACTTGTTCGTTTACAACATTAAAACGGAAAAACTGGATTCATTCCCCCGCGGAAAGGAGGCAAAATTCTCTTTCGACAGTGAGTATATTGCATTCAAGATCACTCCAGGTTTTGATACGCTTCGCAACTGCGAATTGAATAAAGTTGACAAGAAAAAATGGCCGAAAGACACACTTGGAGTTTACATTTTAGAGCGAGATTCCTTGATCAAATACCCTTTATTGAAGTCCTTCACAGTAGGCTCTGAGAATAATTGGTTGAGTTATATCGTAGATGAAAACGAACTGAAGAACACGGAACACGGGTCGAAAAAAAAGGACAGGAAGGTCTGTAAAATGTTCAGGAAGAAATCTGAAAAAAAGGACTATAAATCTGACGGAAAGGCACTTACAGTAATTAATCCAACGACCGGAAGGTCATTCCAATACAAGAACGTAACGGATCATGTAATTTCCGAGAACGGTAAACAGCTCGCTTTCACGGAGCACCGCAAAGAGAAAACGGACTCTGTTCAATTGGTGACTGTGGATCTTGAAAGTGGAAGGATCTCACGAGTTGAACCCAAGCAAACCGCTGTTGAGTCACTCACCTACAATAAAACTGGAGAGTTACTGGCCTTTCACGGAAGCCTGGATACGAATACCGTAAAATTATTCAATCTTCAATTATACAATACAAGTACACAACAGCTGACTCTTCTTGCCGACACAACATTAACCCTTATTCCATCAGGAGACGCCGTTTCTGAACACCGTAGACCATTGTTTACAAAAGATGGAAAAATCTTGTTCTTTGGAGTAGCAAAACGCCCTGAACCGGAGAAAAAAGACACCTTGCTCGACTCTGAAAAGGTAGAACTGGATATCTGGCACTATCAGGACAACCGTCTTCAATCACAACAACTTATAGAACTAAAGCGCGATCAAAAAAAGACGGATCTGTATGCTGTGTATTTACTGGACCGATCTATCCAAAAGATCGCTGATGACACATTAAGTACAGATGTTTCCGAAGATCTGGAAGGGAACTACCTGCATGCCACGTCAAACGAACAATACGCATTCATGAGTCAATGGGAAACTGCTGTTCCAGATGATCATTACAGAATCTCTATTGCTTCCGGAAATGTTGAGCTGATCAAAAAGGGAGTAATATTCGATGGGAAACTTTCACCGTCAGGAAGCTACTTCACGTATTTCGATTCGAAGAATGGACAATATTACATGCTGGATCTATTGGCAAAAAACGAGCGTTGTGTGACCTGTTCAGTGAAGAATATCAACTGGCAGGTCGACATAAACGGCATGCCTATGATCGCTGAACCATACGGAGTGATGGGTTATTCACGTGGTGAAAAGAAAATGTTCATCCGCTCTGAATACGACTTATGGACCTATAGCATCGAAAACGGATCTCTTTTGTCACTTACAGATAATGAAGGTGCGAACAAAAAGATTCGTTTCGAACCGAAATTCTGGTCAAGTGACAGTAGTTACATCGATCTTCAGAATATGATTCTTATAGGATTTGATGAAACTACGAAAGGAAACCATCTGTATACTGTGATCGATCACGGTGATCACACTGACTTGAGACATTTGATGCATACAGACCATCGAGTAACCTATCTCATCCGATCAAAAAACACGGAGACGATCGTATACCGCAAGATGTCTCTCTCAGATTACCCGGAAGTAAGCTTCACGAAGGATATGTTCACAAATGAAAAAGTGATTTCCAGAACGAATCCTCAACAAAGTGACTACAACTGGGCGACCGTAGAACTTGTCAAATGGAAAGGTTACGATGGCACACCATTGGAGGGATTGCTCTATAAACCGGAGAATTTCGATCCGGCGAAGAAATACCCGCTCATCGTGTACTATTACGAATTACACTCCGACGATCTGCACGGTCATTCAGTGCCGAAGCCAACGGCATCGATCATTTATCCAACCGAATATGCTTCTGCAGGGTATGTCGTATTCATTCCGGATATCCGTTACAAGCCGGGATATCCTGCTAAAGGAGCATACAACTGTATTATGAGCGGAACGGATCACGTTTTAAAACTTGTACCTGCGATCGATTCAACCCGAATGGGACTTCAAGGTCAAAGCTGGGGTGGTTACCAGACAGCAATGCTGATCACGATGACCAACCGCTACAAGGCGGCGATGGCAGGAGCTCCTGTGAGCAATATGTTCTCTGCATACGGTGGGATTCGCTGGGGAAGTGGTATGAACCGTCAGTTCCAGTATGAGCGAACACAAAGCCGCATTGGGAAAACGATCTGGGAGGCCCCGGAACTCTACATGGAGAACTCGCCGTTATTTCATTTGCCGAAGGTTAATACCCCTTTACTAATTATGGCAAATGACAAAGATGGTGCTGTTCCATGGTACCAGGGAATTGAATTGTTCACCGGGATGAAACGTCTTGGGAAACCATGCTGGATGTTCAATTACAACGGAGACGACCACAACCTGATGGAAAATGCGAATCGCATGGACTTGAGCATCCGCATGCGTCAGTTCTTTGATCATTATCTGCTCGGAGCACCTGCGCCACAATGGCTTAGTGCTGGTATTCCTGCTATTGACAAAGGCAAGGTAAAAGGTTATTGACCTTATGAGAATCCCTCGAACACTGGTTTGGGTTTCTGCGTTGATCGTCTTCCTGGTGATCACGATTCTGAGTGTTCTGCCGCCTAAAAGTGGAGTAGAAATCCCGGGAAACGATAAGGTCGGTCACTTTCTTGCCTACTTCACGTTCACTGTAAATTGTTCCATGCTGACTGTGAATAGAAAGCAACAGGTATCGATTCTACCGATACTGATCCTTTACGGGATCCTCATCGAATTCCTTCAGGGTTGTATCCCGGGCCGCATGCCATCGGGACTCGATGTGCTGGCCAATTCTTCAGGTGTTTTCATAGGGATTCTCGCGCATCTGCTCATTCAAAATCGGGAATGGTTAAAGGTAGGTCCGAATAACTAGCTCTTCCTTACCTGTGAAATTCCGGTGAGCTCATCGTTTTTAAAACACGCTAATTACAAACATTCTCAGAAAGACCTTAACTTCGCAGCACGAAGCATTCAGATGGAAAAACTACAGAACTTTATCAATGGAGAATATTGTGACCCGATCGGTGGCGACTACATTGACAATTACGAGCCGGCAACAGGAACAGTTTATAGCCTGATTCCGAATTCAGATGACAGGGATGTTGAGCTTGCAGTGAAAGCAGCTGAGGAAGCCTTTCCGATCTGGTCGAACATGAGTGTCGAAGAAAGAAGCGCGATCATGGTGCGATTGTCAGAAGGAATCAAGGACAGAATGGATGAATTCGTAGCTGCAGAATCGCGCGACAACGGCAAACCGCTCTCACTGGCAGCACACGTGGATATCCCGAGAGCTGTCTCCAATTTCCATTTCTTCGCCACAGGTATCATCCATTTTGCGTCCGAATCACATTACATGGAAGGTGTTGGTGTGAATTACACCATGCGGAAACCGATCGGGATCGTGGGTTGTATCTCCCCATGGAATTTGCCCCTATATTTGTTCTCCTGGAAGATCGCACCAGCATTGGCGGCAGGAAACTGTGTCATTGCAAAGCCTTCTGAAATAACCCCTTACACTGCATACTTGCTCGGAAAAGTTGCAAAGGATGCCGGAATGCCGGATGGGGTTCTGAATATTCTACACGGTACAGGGGGTAATGTCGGTGATGCTATTGTAAAACACCCGAAGATCAAGGCCATCTCTTTTACGGGAGGAACAAAAACAGGAGAATACATTGCACGAACAGCAGCTCCCATGTTCAAGAAACTATCGTTGGAACTTGGGGGTAAGAATCCTAACATCATTTTTGCTGATTGCGATTTTGAGGATATGCTGAAGACTACGCTGCGTTCTTCTTTTGCCAATCAGGGACAGATCTGTCTTTGTGGGTCCAGGATTTTCGTGGAGAGAAGTATCTACGATAAGTTCAAAACTGCCTTCGTAGAGAAGGTGTCCAAAACCGTCGTTTCAAACCCGGATGATCCGAAAGCAATTCTGGGAGCTGTCGTTTCGAAGCCGCACATGGAAAAAGTTCTCTCCTACGTGGATTTAGCAAAATCAGAAGGCGGTAAAGTACTTACTGGTGGTGAGCGTGTTATCCTTGAGGGAGAATTCAAAGATGGTTATTATATTCGTCCGACTGTTATTGAAGGCCTGGCATATGACTGCAGAACAAATCAGGAGGAGATCTTTGGCCCGGTTGTTACTATCGCTCCATTCGACACAGAAGACGAGGTATTGTTGATGGCAAATTCCACACAGTACGGTTTGGCCGCTACCGTTTGGACACGTGACCTTCAACGCGCTCACAGAATGGCGGATCAGATCCAGTCCGGGATCGTTTGGATCAATTCATGGCTGGTACGCGATCTTCGTACGCCTTTTGGTGGCGTGAAAGCATCCGGTGTTGGTCGTGAAGGAGGATGGGAAGCATTGCGTTTCTTTACCGAAGCAAAGAATGTATTCGTCAAATACTAACAAACTGAACAGCTCGAAAATAAAAGGGGGCAATTTTTAAATTGCCCCCTTTTCATGTATTCTTTTTTTTCAGGATCACTTGATCACCAATTGCTTAATAGCTGTTCCCTCGGCACTGTAGATTCTCACGAGGTATACACCCGCAGATACGGCTGCAACATCCAGTTTCACTACGCTGCCTCCTGAATTATCGCTCTTGATAACCTGACCGGCTAGGTTCATTAATTCAACTCTTTGAATCATAATGCCGTCCGTCACTATTGCAAAGCTTTCTTGAGCAGGGTTCGGGTATACACTTACTTTTGAAGTTAGATCATTTTCACCAATACCGGCATCATTGATCAAACAGAAATTTTGAGTGTCTTCCGTACCAAAACCTGCATCTGGCTCAGCTAATTCAGCCACGACCGCTGAGTTATAGGTGATCTGATAGCTTCCGTTACCGCCATTTGCTGCTGAGCAGTTCGTCAATCCATCTCCATATGAATCCATCAACTTGAAATTATAACATCCAAATGCCAGGCAAAAATTCTCATTAATAGTGATCGGATTATCGTCCACGTAACCTGATCCAGTGTACAGTACAGTACCTCCGACGTCTGTTAATTCCCAAGAAGTCTCAGATCCCCAGCAGTCTAGATTCAATGCAAGCGAAACCGTTTGACCATTGATAACTGTTGTGAAGGTTGAGGTGATCGCATTGTTGTTCAGATTCTCATCTGTTGATCCATTCGGGTTAACAAGTTCTGCTTCGAAAGTATGATTTCCTCCTGCCAGTGTGGAGGAAGGAAGTGTGATCGTTACTGTTTGGTATTGTGCCAGGTTTCCTGTCCACGGGTATGTCTGGTTCAATGCGCCGTCATATCCGTAATTGATCGTGCATGATGTCAACGGGTCCGTTCCGGAATTCGTAATCGTTACCTGAGGAGTAACAGTCGCCGTACAATATACCCCTGAAACACCTTGTGGGTTTCCGATCGATCCGTCCAAAGCAGCTCCTGGACCTGCAGGATCGACTCCATCAATTGCAGTTGCACCGGTACCGTTTGGATCCAACCAGTTACTCAATCGAGAAGAATTCGTATTGTTCCCTGTCCAGGAGAACGAGAATTTACCATAATCATCCCAAAGGTTTGTAGCAGATGCTCCACAAGCGGATGCTCCACCGTGCAACTGACCGATTGTTCTGTGATTCATGTCAAATAAAGGAGATCCGGAAGATCCACCTTCTGTAACCCCAAGATCCCAGTTTGGATTTCTCCAGTGACTATTAGCAGGCGTTCCGGCCCAAGCACTTGAAACGAGAGGATCATCTTCAAAAGAAATCTTCTTGATGTCACCTGAAGGATGGTGAATCCCTACTGCAGCGGGAATAGCAACTCCTGAATTGTCCCAACCGTTGTAATAAATACCCCATAACGGATCAGGAGCAACATTTAACTCAGTCAGTGTGAAATCTGAACCGGCCCAGTTCGCTCGCAAAATCCCTCCATTCACATTCATGTTTGTTGGTCCGTTCGTAGAATTACCACCGGTGCCGCAGACAGTTTGTGCTGCAGGAGTTTCCCAACGGAAACGGAAAACCCATCCACCAGGACTTGTGCCGCAATGATTTGCAGACAGGAAATAAGGAATAATGGTTCCTGAAGTATTGTTAACCAAGGATCCCGTGCAGAATCCGCCGCCGCTAACCATCATGGCAACTGCGTTCTTCTGGTTAACCCATGCAGCTCCTTCCGGACAGTTCGCGTCGTAATGACAATTCCCGGAATCATTGAGTGCTTTTGCCATCGCGTTCAAGTCTCTGAATCCATGAACAATAGTTCCCAAGACTAGCTGACTTGTACCTGCGACAGCCTGCGGTTCGTGCAATTCAATGATGACTTTGGAGGTATTCACCAGTTCCGTTCCAAGCATGTCGTTAACATTGTTGTTGAAACTGGTATATGCGCCGATAAATTCATCGCTCAATGCATCGGTGATGAACAGTTTTGCTCCGACCGCGAGTTTGAACTTCTCAAAGATCATGTTAATTGAAAGCGCCGAAGGACACGATATTCCAAACTGATAAAGTACCGCTCCTGAAGGCAATGTCTTTTTTTCAGAAGCAGACAGAATGTCAATATTCACCGAAAATTCCTTGCCGAAACGCAGCATTTTTTCACCGCTGCCTTCATATGCCGCTAATTCAGTAGCAACATCAACTGCAGGAGTTTGGTAGAAGTTCTTTGTTCGTTCTACTTTTCCCGATACCGTCAATGGACGACCAAGATTCGTAGTTTGAGCCACGGACCCTCCGACCGATAGACACAAGGTCAGAAATAAAGTAATTGTTCTTTTCATAGTTCTGGTTTAAAGCGTTCTATATAGACGAAAAGTTAAGTCTTTCCGTTGGCACACTCTCCAAGTGCAAAAAACTAATTTCGAAATGTAACTTTCTCACCTCAAAAAATTATTTTTAGCATGCTCTTTGTGAAAGTGCAGTGCAAAATACAAATTTATCATGAAAATATTCCCATTCTTCTTGTTTCTTACCATCTGTTCGGTGACATTTTCCCAACCATTCGAGATTCCATCTGAACAGTATCCGTTCTATTCGGTGATTGAGTGGAAAGGAATGGGTTCTATCCTGCTGAACAGAGACCCCTCGGGAAATATGAAAAAAGTGAACATGACGCTGGTCGGGAATAAAACCACTTCCATCTGGCAGCAAAGTTTCAATCCGAATGGGAAGGATTTCTATTTCATCTCAAGTGAGAATGCGCGATATGTTTATTTTCTTGACGATCTGAATCCTCAAGCAGGAAAGGTTTCCCTTCATCAATTGAGCTCCGCAGGAAATATCAAGTCAACATCGGTTTTGTTAAATGCGGCGATTAAAAAACTGGGGACATATGACATGACGCAGTTAGAGGTTATGGATATCGTAACCACAGATAAAGCATTGGTTCACATCTTTCGTTATCATGATGCAAAAGCCAAAAAATATACAGAAATAGCTACATTCATTACCCACCACAATTTGTTGGTATACGCAGCTATTCTGGGAGAAGTACCTGAAGCGGGAGTGAAAGATGGAACCATGGGTCATTGGCACTATATCGGATTCAACAGTGACAATATTTACTTTGCTGCACGAGACAAAACAACCAATAAAAACGCCTGGGCTATTCAAAACTATACCTCTAAAGGGATTTTAACGGAAGGGATCACTATACAAGCACCCGATGATACATACGAAGTAAGCGAATTGATCGGTATCGGCACCAACGGGAGGGTATACCTGAACAAGAAATCGGATGCAGATGCCGGATATCTTGTACACCACAATGGTCAATTCTATGCATTGGGTACGGTTTTAAGCGGGACAAGCAGAACGCTGACACTGAAACAACAGGTGGAAGGCACCTGGAAAACCTTATCCTCGGCAACTTACACCGAAACTTCAAAAAAAATTGAATTGGGTGTCTACCCGCTGAACGAAGGGATTGGATGTAAAGTGAATAATACGCTGATATTCCTTCCATATCAAGGATCAAATGCGGCGAATGCAGTGCCGTTTGCACCGAAATTCAACATGAATCCGAGCCGTTGGATCATAGCCGATAAAAAAGAACTTTTTGCAGTATCTTTGGCAGAAGGCAATCTGTTCTTTGACACTGCTCAACTGAACAAAGCCGGAAACGTAAAATTTGAATTCATCAAAAAATGATCATTGGAATTTGTGGAGGTAGCGGTACCGGAAAAACGACGCTCTTAAATCGTCTTTCAAGCGAATTAAAGCATCTTCACCCGTCTATTTTTTCAATGGACAATTACTACCTTCCGATCGAGCAGCAACAAAAGGATCA
>Ga0315902_10002901_pt1 | contig 26152 bp, 24 predicted proteins | sample LakEriMetagenome_9_FD_203523 | JGI IMG/M metagenome (GOLD analysis project Ga0315902, IMG submission 203523) | Freshwater fungal communities from buoy surface, Lake Erie, Ohio, United States - Buoy 12 MA117 | ecosystem: Environmental > Aquatic > Freshwater > Lake > Lake biofilm | place: USA... | reverse complement strand
CGCCACAGAGGCGATCGAGTTCTGCTTCTAGACTGTGGATCGGCACTCGGCAGTTCCGGCGTAGAATATCAAGATATGCGAGGCGGTCCCTGCGCACGAGGGCCAACACCTCTGCCCGAATCGCAAGGGGGTCGGGCGGTGCGGCAACAAACTCCGCGACCGCCCGCGCGACGGCCTCCGGGCGGGGCGACACGAACCGACTGTTGAAAGGGGTTAGGTATCGGTTCCGACCGCCGCGATTCCGGGTGGTCACGACCGGCAGTCCGCACATTAGGTATTCCATGCAGGCGAACATCGCCCCCTCCTTGGCGGATAACGCGAGTGCCGCACAAGACGCGCGGTAGACATCCCTAACGGCTTCGGGCGGCATCCACACTTTGTTGAAAGACGCGTGGCTTAGCGACGGCTCGAAGGCATGGGGATCCCACTCCCGCTTTCCGTTCTCATACGTGACGACAAAGAGGCGAGGAATGCTGCGGGCCAGAGCCAGTCGCTTGAATGACGCAAGTTGGGCGGAATAGACGGCGTCGAAGGCCTTGTGGCAGGACACAACCGGCGAGAAGAACTCTTCGCGCACATGAATATTGTGACTGAGGGCGTAGGCCTCGATCCCGACGAGTCGCAACCATCTTGCTTCGGATGGCTCGTTGGTTACGACGATGAGTTTCCGATCATTGCCGCACATTCTCTTAGCCCGCAAGTATCTGGGAAGGCCGTGGGGCCGAAGCCACCCGACGTTGTGGTACAGAAACGTAAATGCGGCCTTCGTCGTCGACAACTGCTCCAGCGTGCTGAAGCCCCCTGTGATCACTAACGGATCACGGCTCAGCACATAAACGGTGTTCGCCTTCATCGGGCCCTCATTCGTGGGTTAGAGTCGTTGGACAGCGGCTGCCACGATCGACCCCCATAGATCCTGCCGCAGCGTCGAGACGAGTGCGTCTGGGCTGTTGTCCGCGACGTATTTGGAGCACCCCTCCAAGAAGGCTTGACGTGCGCCAAACGAGGCCACTTCGGCCACAAATCCAGTGACGAATCGACCGGGCATCTGGCCTCCCTCGGGCACGGTGAAGCCGAGTCCATACTCGACCGCCTTTCTGCCAAGATACCCTTCATCCGCCACGATGACGGGGACGCGAAAAGCTGCCGCCTTGCAGAGCATGTTGCTGCTATACGGCCAGCGCTCGTAGCATGCGTGGAGCAACCCGCTCGCGGCCACGATCGCGTTCAGTGTCTCGTCGTCAAACCAGCGGTCGACCAGATACACGCGGCCGTCCGTCCCGCTCCTCAACCTCTCAAGCGTCTCCCGCATCTCGGCGTCAAAGGTATCCCAGACGACCTTGCCCGCCATGACGAAGAACCATTCGTCCTTGGGGGCGACCGCGGCCGAGCGAAGAAACGCCCTCACGCCCTTGCGGCCCTCCAGTGAGCCCACGAGTGAGCAGACTCGGCGACCTGCGGCATGCTCGCGGATCTCCTTGACGATGGCCGGCTCAACGGCCGGCAGCGAGGGAACGGAGAACTCGGGCACGCCAACGATCCGCGGCTGACCCCCGCGCGCGAGGTGCCCATACCCCGTCGTGTCGAGCAGCAGGATAGTGTCCCAGCGGGCCGATCGAAGCGAGGCATAGCGTCTTCCCCAGCGTACGACTCGCTTCGCAACGTCACGCGCAGTCCACCCGAGCGGACGCGGCGGCTTGAACCACAGCCCTGCGAATGGGCAGTGGACGTGGGCATCGATCGCCGATGACGGCATCAGTTCGGTGATGAATGAGTCGATAAAAAGGTGAACGAGATAATCGGGATACCGCTTAACGGCGCGAGCGTTGACATCGAGGACCTCGCCCAGGCTTCTCCAGAGCCGCATCGCCTTCTCATCTGCAGGGACGCCGGAATCGGACAAAATCGGCGCCGTGTCCCACGGCACGACGCTAACCGCAGCGCCTCCCAAGCTCGGCATGGCCCGATGAAGGGTACCCGGCGCCACCAGCCATACGTCGCCCCCCAACGCAGCAAAGGCGGTCGCGTAGATGGCCGCATACATCGGATGGTGACCATTGTCATGGGGATCGACGAGGCAGACTAGAGGGCGACGGCTCATAACGAATACTGTTGCGTGTGCAGCACGGCCTCACGTCCGACCGCTTTCGCGATTCGCGATGATACGCCTACCAACGTCAATGAAGGGATCCTCAATAACCGACTTAGCGATGATAGCCAAAACGGCTGCGATGCAGAGCGTCGTAACAAAGAAGCACACGCAGCCTGCGTCCGTCGACTCCGAGAACACTGGCAGGTCCGTGGCCTTCAACAGTCTGATGACGGCAAAATGGGTCAAGTACAAGCCGTAACTAATCTTCCCTAGGAATACGGTGGCGGTGTTAACGAGAACCGCATGGAATTTACCCTGCCTGGAAAGAAAGACCGCAAATCCACCAAGAAGGGCGGAGACAACCAGGTGGCTTCTTGCGGTTTTATGCAGCGAGAAGCCGTTCCCCATCGAGCTCAACCCTACCAGGACTGCCACTATCGGCACCAGCACGCAAGCGACGAACGCCAAGTGCCGCTTCTCAATAATCGCGAAATAGACAGTAATGCCGATGGCAAAGACGGGCAACTGCGAGAAGATATTGAAGAATGTAAATCCTTCAACTAGGTATCGTTGTTCTCCCGGATAGATCGGCATCCAAATACGGGGCATGTATACCGCATTGGCGGCATATACTCCTAAGCAGATACACAAAAAGATTAACGACTGCTTCGTGTTCGCAATTTTGTTTAGGGCTATAGGCAGAAACAAGTAGAACGTAAACTCTACCGCTATAGACCAGCCCCCAGGAACGATTCCGTTGATTGTTTCAGGGTGCCACCCATGCGCCAGGAGAACTGTGATCGGCAGAAACCAGCTTCGAATGCCATTCGGGGCCCAATGCCTTGGGCCCAAGCCATCCATAGCGAGGTAGGAAATGATGGCCACATAGAAAAGGGGAGCAATTCGCCAGAAGCGGCGCAAGAAGTAGTTGCTGACCGGAAAGGCTTCTTCTTTGCGGCGTGCATGCCACGACATACAGAGCGTTATTGCGGAGGCAATGTAAAACAATTGGACCCCGCGAACGCCGCTTAGCATAAGTACTTGCAATAAACCAGTCTCAGCCGGCACAGCTTGAGAGCAGTGTAGGGATACGACTCCGAGAATGGCTATTCCTCGTAGCGCATCTATGTACGCGTGTTTTTTTGGCGTGATGGTTGGATCCTGCAGGGACGAGCGACAGTTCATCGCTACCATGGCAGCGAGGGGGGCCTAGGCGCGGAACAAGTTGCCCGCAGTCGATCAGCGAGCACATGAGCCAAAAACAAAGGGCTGTCGAGATTTCTGCGCCAGAGTCTTCTGGGGTCCTTGGCGAGCCTGTACGCCCAATGAAGGCCGGCACGCTCCACCCACCTGGGCGGCATTGGAACATTGCCCGCAAAGTAATCGAACATGGCGCCCACCGGTCCGCAAAGAGGCACTCGCAGGCGGTCCCGGTTATCCAGAATCCACTTCTCCTGCTTCGGCGCGCCAAGGCCGACCCAGAGAACGTCGGGGGCGGCGTGATTCACACGTTCAGCCATCGCCTCCATGTCTGCAGTACAGAAAGCGGCCTGAAAGGGTGGGGAGTACACGCCCGCGATTGCCAGGTTCCTGAAACGGTTGCGGTGATTGACGCGAATCCTCTCCAACGTCTCGTCCGAACCCCCGAGATAGAAGACCGATCGCCCTCCCTCGCGATCCAGCGCATCCGACACCGCCATGAACAGGTCCGGCCCAGTCGCCCGCTCACGGATCCGGCCGCCGAGAATCCGCGACGCCAGAATGACACCAAACCCGTCGGCGACAAGCAGGTCAGCGTACCTGAGGGCCGTCATGAAGGTTGAATCGCGGTGGGCCATCTCCGCCGAGTGAGCGTTCACACAGGCGAAATATCGGAGCCTGTCGCGGCGTTGAGCCCACTCGACGAGTAGTTCCACCACTTCGGCGAATCGTCGCCGGGTCACCATCACACCACGGATCTCCTCCGTTTGAGCGGTTCCTGACGCGGTACCTGAGCTATGCTCCACGGCGAGCGCCTTATCGTTGTGGCCAGTCAACTCAGGCGTTGGACGGTTGTCGGACGATGATCATGTCATTCTCGATCGTGACCGCATCGCGCCCCTCCGATAGCGACGCGATGCATTCACGGACGGCCGACGCGGACGGGTAGGCGGGGTCATGGCCAAAGCAGCGGGCGTCGTCGATCACGATCACGAACGGCGCGCGAGCGCGATCATAGATCGCAGCCAACTCGGACATGATCGGGCAGTGGGACTCCCCCGACCCTGTAATCCCTGCGGAATAGTGGCCGTCGAGCCAGTACAGTGCCTTGCTCTCGATCGTGGGCACCACGCCGACGAGGACGTTAGACGAATCGCCAAGCAGCGCTTCAATGCGGGGGATGCGAGCGAACCGGCTCTTGGCTTGGTCATACAGAAATGGGTCGACCTCGATTGTGTAGAGCCGGTCGAAATCGTCTCGAAACCACCAGGTGGTATCGCCGAGATACGTGCCCGTCTCCACAAAAACCCGAGCCTTCTCATCGCGGGCGATGCCTCTTAGGAACGATCTCTTCAGCAGGGGGGGCAGGGGTGCTGACCAGCCGACGTTAGCCAGTCTTGGCAGATGCCGGATCGAGAATGAGAACCGTGATGCAAAGCGATGCAGCCCGGGAAACAGTTCGATGAGCCGGTTTCTCCAAGGTAGCCAAGCGCGTCGTATTGTGGACCCGATCATGTTTCCCTCGATCTATTTTCGCCCAGCTGCTTGTCCGCTCCGAGAAGCGCCATCAACGGCCGCTGTGGCCTCTTCAAGAGCGCCATGATGATCCTTGATCGGGTCGTCCATCGTGACGGGAACGAATAAAGCCCCCGCCGCCCGAAATCCATCGCGATGTTATGTTTGGCGAACAGCGGCACCATCTCGGGATGCCACTTGCCGCGAATGATACCCGTGCCGGTATACGACATGACCGGCGGCCCTTCCAGCCGATGCCGATCAATCGTGCGGATGGCGGCGTACCGGCTCCACGCTCGGATCGTGCCAAGAATCTCGGTCTCCCACACCGTCTCCTGCCGCCGCACATATGAAAGCAGAACGTCCTTGTCCCAGATGGCCGCCTGCGTGGACGTGCGATAGTGCGAAATCCTCGGGACGTCGACGAGGTAGGGCCGTTCCGCCATCCTCGTACCGCCCCGCGAGCCGAAGCCAGTGAGGTGAACGCAGCCAACGCCCTCTTCCGCGACAACACGCAGGCAATCCTCGACGAGATCATCGCGGACTGGGGCGTCAAGGAAGTAGTCCTCCTGCATGTACATCACATACTGCTCGGGGATCGCCTGCAGCGAGTCGATCAGACGGTCGCTCCAGGGGACGTTGTTTCCGGACGGCAACCGCGGATGGTTTAGGCAACGCACTTCCAGCGACGAGTGGTTGTACGTCTCCTCCTCCACGTTGAGATACAAGGGAAACCGGCAGCTTGGCCAGTGTGTCTCGAGAAGGTGGAAAAACGGATACCAGCAGTCTCGAAAGCCGTCGGAACTGTTGACGAGGATCGCCATCTCGGGCGGGCGATCGAAATGCGGCGACGGCCGGCATGGTCGTCTAAGCTCAATCATGGGCGACCACTTCCTGCGGCGAGGGGTGAGGGGTGAAGCAACGACAACTCCCGCGAATATAACTCCAGTTCCGCGGCCACATAGCGGCGCCTGTCGAACCGGGTTCTCCCGGCGACCGCCGCCGTAGCCATGCTACAAAGGCGGTCGCGGTCGGTGGACACCGTCCGGAGCGTTTTCGCGATCAGATCCGCATCCGCGGCCGGAAGGACGAAGCCGTCGATGCCGTCGCGAACGACGTCACGGCACCCCCGCGAGTCGACGGTCACCACTGGCACGCCCATCGCGAGTGCCTCCATCGCAGTTACCGGCAGTCCCTCACGAACGCTGGGGAGCAGGCAGATGTCCGCCACAGCGAGGTAGGGGGCCACATTCCACTGCCAGCCCGCGTCGATGACTCGCCGGTCGATAGCGAGGGCACTCCGTTCGGTGGCGGTGAGACCCGCCGCATGTGCGTCATCCGGCGCACCGACGAGCAACAGCGACGCCTGATCGAGTCCGGCGCGCATAAACCCCCTGACTGCCACGTCGAATCCCTTGAATGCGGTGCGTCGCCCAATGTATGCGACAACCAGGGAATCGGGGCGGATACCCAGGCGGCCTCGCAAGTCCTGCCGGGTCTTTGCGGGAAAGTGACAGGGATCGAGGGTGTCGAGATCACACCCAACGCCGCTCGATTCGGCAACCTGAACACGATTCTCAGGGAGGATCGCCCGCATCGCGACGGCGTCTTCACGATTGAGCACGCATACGGTGTCCATGCGTCGTGCGGCCCAGCCTTCGGCAGCCGCGGTCAGCCGTGCCGCAACCGAGCGGGAGCCGGCCGCCGCCATGTGTAGGCCGTGAAACGTCCCCACCCAGCGCCGGGGGCAGTTGCCGACGACCGGCCGGGCGATAGCCGCAGCCACCACACCGGCAGCGAAATGGGCATGCACGATGGTGGGATTCCATCGCTTCACCGCGTCGGCCAGGCGGCGCCCCGCAGCAAAAAGCTTCCAAGGATCTCCCCCGCGAAACGCGGGCAGAGGGAACCGCTTCACGCCCTCCGGCCAGTCGGCCGTCTGGCCGGGAAGATCGGGGCCCGCAGCGACGGCCAACTCTCCTCCGGTCTCCTTCCAGGCGTCTGCGACGCCGCGAAAGAACGTGTGAAAGCTCGTGCCGCTTGGCATAACGAGCAACACGCGCCGATTGATTGGGCTCATGCGTACATTCGCCTGCGCTGGTAGCGCAGCCACGCATAGCCTCGCCAAACCGCAGCTTCAAGGCCCGAGATCCGCCCTTCCTTGGCGAGCGTGCGAAGCACTCTCTGCTCGCCGCGATGCATTGCCGCCAGGTCGCCCGTGCAGCCTCCCGCCGTGCCGGGAACGCGCCCGAGGGAGGCCAGCGGCAGGTCGAGCATCGCACCGCGTGCTCCCTCGCCGAGCCAGTCGAGCCAGAGCATGAGGTCTTCGCAGTGCCGCCAGCCCTCGCGGAAATGACTGCGCACGGATGCACGCGCTACCACCGTCGGTGTGGCCACCGCATTGCGGGCCAGCAGTCTGCGGGTCGAGATCGCGGCAACCTCTACAGGCAACATATCGGCGGATGCCCGCAACCGCTGGCTACCCGGAATGCTGCAGCGGTGCGCGGTCCATGCCACATCTGGGTGTTTCTCCATCCACGCGATCTGCCGCTCGAGCTTTCGCGAATGCCAGACATCGTCGGCGTCAAGAAAGGCCACGTATTCGGTGGCCGGACCGATCGCCTCCCAACCCGCGTTTCGTGCCTCGCCAGGCCCTCTGTTCATCGGCAGCGTCATGACCGTGAATGCGAACGGCCACGGTCTCTCAGAGCAGCGGCGGAGCACGCATGCCGTTCCATCGGTTGAGGCGTCGTCCACGACGATCGCTTCGGCAGGGGGCTGGGTCTGGTTGGCGATCGATTCGAGGGCACGCTCGACCGTGGCCTCGGCATTGTGGCAGGGCACGATCACGCTGACCGGAAGACACGCTGAGCTCGTCACTGCAGGTGCCAGACCGGGGGCAGACCTCGGATCCGCCGTCCGCAGTCGGCCAGTCGCCTCGCTATCGTTTCCCCCACGACAGCCGCACCCGCGGTGCGCAGTGCTGCGAATCCCCATTCGCTACACTCGGTCACCAGTGACCTGCGAACATCATGAAGCCGCCTTGCACGGCGAAACTCCTGCACGTTGACTAAGGGACTACGCTTGCTCTTTCCTCCAAACGTCATCGCCACCAGCGGGGTGCCACCACACGCCTGGATCTCCCTGCCGGCCTTCCAGATGCGAAGCAGAAACTCGTAGTCGGCGGCGATGGCGAATGACGTGTCGAAGTCGCCATGGGCTTCCCATAGGCCGCGGCGATGAAAGGCGCCTTGATGGGGAATCGCGTTGACGGCAGGAAACTGCCGCCCTCCGGGCCCAAGGCTCGGCTGCTCATCGGCCACGATAGCTCCCGCCGGCGTCACGATCCGGACGGGGAACGCCGCCACGCCGCATTCGGGAGGCAGGCTGTGCAGTCGCTCGATCGCTGCGCGCCATACCGCGGCTTCGGTCACATGATCGTCCGCCCCGAGGAACAACACCCAGCTACCACGCGCGAGTCGAATGCCGCGGTTCCATGCCTCAGCGATCCCGGAATCCGTCGCGGACACCGAGGTCACCAGGGGTCTCCCTGGCACGACTGGCAAGTCCGCAAGCCACTCCGCCGTCCCATCATTGGAACCACCATCGACGATGATGACCTCGGTGTCAGTGGACAAGAGGCCGTTGATCGCCGATATCAAGTTCTGCAACCCGGAGATGTTGCACTTGACTGCCACGACGATTGAGACGGTCGGCTGAGGTTGCTTCAAGGAAGTCATGGATGGGGTGAAGGGATCCACATCATCCACGACAGCGTGCGAACGAGCGTGGCATCAGAAGGGCGGACCAACGGACGAGAATCGCTTAGCCATCCTGCTGCCCCGGCACTGCAAACCTTATCCTTATCGCAGCATCGAGCGTCGTACAGAAAAGAACGTTGCCACTCACCCTGAAAAAGCCTCAATAACCGGTGCGAAACCCCAGTCGGCCATGGCGCGTCTCACCGCCGGGTAAAGCGCGGCGCCCTCATAAAGCCGCACATTCGACACCTCCATGTGAACTGCGGAAACCTTTGGCAACAACTTCCTCGCGCCCGCCAAGGCCACAAGCTCATATCCCTGCATGTCAAGCCACATGAAATCCACTGAATCGAGCCCGCCTTCCGCTGCCCAAGAGTACAGTGGTACCACGCGTACTCTTTCCTTTGCGCCGAACGGTATAGATAGAAACTCGCGTATCTGTGCATCCGTTGGGGCAAGAAGGGATGACGACTGACAGGCCCCTGCGGACCCATCCCCGCTGACATGCATGTCCATGAACGCGTTGGCGTCCCAAGGACAAACTGGTGGCATTGGACACGTTCGCCCAATCACGCTGCTCTCCTACGCGCCTCGGCTGCAGCCAATGACACTCGCTCAAACGCATCGATAGATGACTTCGGCCAGAAAAAGAGGGCATCTCCACGGTCGTCCAACCGTCATGGGCTCCTGCTTCGACCATCACGGGATCCTCGGGCAGGTACTTGGCGATGGCGTCGAATGAGATCCTGTCGCGATGAACGATATAACGCGCTGCACGGAACGGGTGACCTAGGGCATATCGAAGAATGGGAACGTTGATTCTCATAACGCGATTTCACTTCCAGTCATTAGACGCCTTTCGATACCGGTGCGACTTCACTTGGTAGAAGCCCACCCGAACGCGACGAGCGAGGCGACCCGCAGACCGAAAGTCGCAGGCCACAGCAAGCCTTGAGGCTCGACGGACCAGAGTCACGTATCGCCGCCCAAGCGAGCCAAGCCCTCGTCACACTGGCTTACGAAAAAACATGACGTTCTCCGGATACCACTGCCAGTTCACGGTGATTCGCTTGGTTAAGGCGTCATCGTAGTCGAATCCCCTTTCCGCAAGCTTTCGAATCCAGTAAGAGGGCGGCTGCTCGTTGAAGTGCCCCACGCCGCCCTGGCCAGGGTGCGCTGCTGACAGCAGAAGATGCGGTGCATGCGAGCACAGGGTGTCGAGGAAACAACTCACGTAGGAGGGGTGGATGTGTTCTGCGACTTCAAAACACCACACTAGGTCGAACACGCGCCCAGCCTGATACGGCTTGTTGAGGTTCCACACAGTGATCCGCTCGGGATGCACGGCATGGTCGACCGCCATTGTCGACCCCTCCACGCCGAAGCAGTCAACCCCCTTCGCGAGGAAATAGTCGAGGGCCTTGCCAGTGCCGCACCCCACATCGAGTGCAGTTTGGGGCTTGATAGTCTCGACTAGGGCATCGACCAGGGCCGTGGGCTGTAGCGAGCACCCCGGAAGGTCTGATCGGGAGCGAAAGGTGCTATCCCGTAGCACAGTCATTTGAAGTCGTCTGAGCCGATTGCCGATTTTTCGAAGTATAGACATGGCCGGAGCACCCCCTTGTTGCGATCAAGCGACCTAGATGTTGGGAACAGGTATCTGCACGGCAGCTGACGGGAATCACCGAAAAGCAGTTGCGCGATGCATTAGCAGTTCGGATAGTCGTCGATGGAAGGCCAGCGGCGCAAGGTACTGGTCGAAGATCATCCGAATTCGCTGCCGATGCAGGATCAGCGAGTCTGTGTCATGTCGCGCGTGAAACGCAAGTAAGTAGTCCCCAATGCAGTGCACGTCCTGAACCGGGACGTAGACGAACAACTCGCGGTACGGGATCCTATCATCAAATGGCAGGCGGCAATCCGTGTCAATGAAGACTGGGATCGCTCCTGCGGACATGGCCTCATAAAGCCGGAAGGAGAAGTTGCCACGCCCTCGCGCGACGAGCGCGTAGTCGCAGGCGAGCATGTTTCGTGCATACTGCCCTCGTTCCATGGCGCTGGCGTTGCCGCCAAACCGTCGGCGCAGCACAAAGCGAGTATCGATGGCTGGCGACGCCTCCAACGTGCGAACTGCCTCGCCACGAAGTTTGCTCCAGGATGCGATCTGTCCGCGCAGCGTACGCTGTAAGCGCTCGACGACGTTGCGATAGTCGATGTAGCCGCAGTATCCCACTAATGGCCGTGACGACTTGGCCCGCGGCTCCACACGACCCGTTCCGTAGGTCCGCAGCACATCGCAGGTCCAAGCTGGCCACGCCTGCTCGTTTGGTGTTGCATTCGCTGCAGTGATGCTCGTGCGGAAGATCAACGCATCGCCGATCGGAATCGGCTCCTCGAAGTCGCTGTTGTAAAACATCAGCATCGGGCGGCCGTAGCGCGAGGCCAGATCAGCCATGCGGAGCGCCTGTGGCGATCCACCGTCCTGCCAGCCGCACGGGGGGAGAAAGAAATCGGCTGAGGCAGGGTCGTCTGTGAGGGTGAACAAGCGACTTCCATGCGTGAGAAAATCCGCAAAGAGGTGGCGGTAGCGGTCGTGCCAGTGCGATGCCCCCCATTCGGGCCAAAGCAGATGGACGTACTCTGCGGGCTCCAGCCACTCTCTCGACGTGAACAGTCTTGGCGGCGGGACAGACTCGCTCGGATTGATCATCCGAGCCGTAGGACGCGGCGCATCCTGTCGAGAATTCGCCGGCCTGAGTACACACTGCGAAACGCGGCGGAGAGTTGCTGATCGACGTAGGCAAAGTCGGGAAATGGTCGCTCTAGGATGGACTCCGCTCCGCGCAGATCGTCGGCGTACCGGTCGTGAGTGCCGCAATGGCGGCCCGTGCCGTCCATGCCGATGTTCCGCACGAGTGGCACACGGGGATAGAGCGTGAGTCCGCCCAATCGGAAGCGCGTGTATTCCGCCCGGATCGCCCAGCTATCGATACGGCCTGCCATCTGTGCATCCAACATGCTAGGCAAGTCGGAGCCGGCTTCGCCGTGGGCAGCGCGCATGGCCGCATCATCCCGATACTCCGCATAGCCCGGCACCGACCAATCGTTGCACGCCCACCGGTCTCGCCATGACGCCCAACCCCAGCAGTGGAACCGTCTGATGAAATAGGAGTTGAATCGATAACGATCGGGCACACGGAGCATCCGTTGCGGCGGGGCCCAGGCGGAGACGCTGAACACTGCTGGAACAGCCTCGAAGTTCTCGAGGGCCTGGTTGAGATACGCGAGCGTAGGCGGCGACGTGACGATGTCGTCCTCGATCACGATGAGTCGCTCATGCAGGGCGAACATCTCTGTCGTGCCGCGGATCACGGAAGCGGCGCAGCCGTGATTCGATTCCCGCTGCACGACGGTCACCGAGGCAAAGCCCGCTGCATCCCGGGCGACTTCGGCGACGCGTTGGCACCCCTCGGCGTCCTTTGGTCCGCGGGGGGCGTCGCAGAAGATCGTCAGGTGCGACTCCCCGGCGAGGCGGTTTGCAGCCAGCGCCTCAAGCATGAATCCAAGGTGGTCGGGGCGATTGAACGCAAAAACGGCTATCGGTGCGAGCATGAGGCAACGCCCGTGTACCAGGCATCCAAGAGCGTGAGTTTGTAAGCCATGAAGAGGTCAACGCCACTGCGCCCCGACGCGCGCTCAAGCATCGCCCTCGTGCCCGCCGGGTCGATAAGGCCCGCAGCGACGAGCGGTCCTTCCGCTAACCGAGTGCCGTAGCGAGTCACGACCGCCCGAAACCACTCCGCCACCGGGGGTGTGAAGCCGCGTTTAGGCCTGGTCAACACCTCCTCCGGAAGTATGCCTACGAGCGCCTCCCGAAAACGGGCCTTGTGCCCGAGCGTGTGGTCCGGCCACTTCCGCCGAATGGCCGCGGCCAAACCGATGAACATCGGGTCGAGCAGCGGCAACCGCGTTTCCACTCCGACCGCCATGCTGACGCGATCACCTAACGCTAGGCAGTTCGACGTGAGCCAGGTCTCGCAGAGCATGCGGATGACGGCGTCCGGGATGTCGTCTGGGGATCGTCGTCCGAACGCCGTCGTGGCGAAGAGACTATCGAAAGAAAGGGACCGGAGGGCCGGGCCTGCGATCCCGTGGCGGATGCGGGCAGCCGAACGGAAGTCTGGGTGAGTCGCATAGCCAAGCGGTTGGTTGGCCGGCGACTGAACTGCCGCGGCTTCAAGCAGCTCAAACTCACTTCGAACAGACTGCGGCAACAACGCGGTCAGGCGGCTATGAATGATTCTCGAGATGAGGGGTGACCGAGCGATCGCAAGCGAAAGATGTCCCGGCGGTGTCACCGCCAGCCGTTGGCCGGCGGTGACCGCGTCTCGAACCCACTTATAGCCCCAGAACAGCTCGTCGCCGCCGATGCCGCTGAGCAGCACCTTGATGCCCGCGTCTCGTGCAGCCTTTGGCACGGCGTAATGACCGAAGGCCGCTGGATCGGCAATCGGCTCGTCGAGAAGGCAGACGAAAGCTGGAAACTCCTCGGCGAAGTCATCCACGCAGAGTTCCACCTCGTGGAACGCCATGCCCAGCGACTCCGCCAGTCGCCGTGCGTCGTTCCGTTCGTCGTAGGGAGGCCTTCCCGGATAACCGATTGAGAAGGCGTGCATGCCGGCCGGGTAGTTTCGCTGGGCAACGGCGGCGATCGCGCCTGAATCGATACCGCCCGAAAGCGCCACTCCCACCGGTACATCCGACCGCAGCATCAACCGAACCGACTCTTCGAACGTGTCGCGAAGCGCCGCGATCGCCGCAGGCAGCGTCGCCGGAACGGCGACGTCGCGACCGCACTCCTCGATGCACCAATAGGCCTCCGGATCGCAGCGAAAATCGGCATCGAGTGACAGGGTGAGGCGATGAGCTGCCGGCAGCTTGCGAAGGCCAACGAGCGGGGTGAGCGGTTCCGGTACGAATTGATAGTGGAGATACATGTCCACCGCAGCCGGATCAAGCGCAAGCCGCTCCGGCAGGAGCGGCAGGATCGCCTTGACCTCCGAGGCGAAGCAGAACCGGCTTCCATCGGTCCAGTAGCAGAGCGGCTTCTCGCCGCATCGGTCGCGTGCGAGAAACAGCGTACGGGAGCCCTCGTCCCAGATCGCGACGGCGAACATTCCACGGAACCGCTCGACGCACGATTCACCCCAGCGCTCGTAGGCCGCTAGGATCACCTCGGTGTCGGTCGCGGTGCGAAAGGCGGCACCGGCGACGACCAGTTCCTCGCGCAGTTCGACGTAGTTGTAGATCTCGCCGTTAAAGACGATCGTGAGCCGGCCGCGGGTCATGGGCTGCCGGCCGGCCTCCGAGAGGTCGATGATCGACAGGCGGCTGTGCCCCAAGGCCACGTGGTCCGCGCGGTACATCCCCCGCGCGTCTGGCCCGCGATGAGCGAGCCGCGCGACGTCCGCGTCGGAGAGGTGAGGTGCCTCCCGCTCGCGAGTCAGGATGCCGAGGATTCCGCACATGGCGCGGGCCTAGGAGCCATTCCGAGACTGCTGCCGTGACCGACGCAGGATGCTATCACGCACCGCTTTGGCAACATCTCGCCACGTACGATGAGTGATCTCCTCTGTCTCGACGGCACCAAGAAGATTGGCGTCGTAGCCAAGCTTCCGCAGCCAGCCGTATACATTGGAACGGTAGTCCTGCCAGATGTCATTGGACCAGGGACGATGGTTGTTGCAGACGTACTCGTAAATGGGTTCCGCGATAACTTTCGTGGCTCCGCCGGCGGCAAGCATGCCTGTAATGACGAATACGTGAATCATGTTTGTGCCGATGAAGGGGCTGGCGTCGGCAGCCGACTCAAGCCATTTGCGTCGCTGAACGACGTTTGCCGACAGCGTGATGATGTTTGTGCCCAGTCTTTGGAAGTATGATCTCGAAGGGGAGCGATGGAAGAAAAACTCGCTCGCTGTCGTAGGCACGAGGTCAGCGGTGATCGCTACCATGCGGGGCTTGGTAATAGTCCGCGTGATGGCGTCAAACCGAGCATGGTTCAGGAGCATGTGGGCGAGATCCGGCCGAGTGTCGAGTTCGCTGCAGATCCGCGCCAGCGCTCCGCGGCGAGGGATATCATCATCGCCAAGCAGCCAGCAAAATTCGCCCCGTGCGTTCAACACCGCATCGAGCACATTCTGATCGAAGCCGACGTTGTGCGAGTGCTTCACGAGCCTCACCGCCTGCTTGGGGTGGGCAGCCGCGAATGCCTCGACTGCTTCCGCTGTTCCGTCAGTCGATCCGTTGTCGGAGATCACAAGCTCGCTGGCCGCCGGCAGCTGGTCACAGACCAAGGCAGCCGTCTGGAGAACTTGTTCCCGTCGCGAGTACGTCGGGATACAGACGCTGAGAATCACGACGGCAACACCAAAGAAGCGATGCGCAACTTGTTCACGGTCGAAAGAAAACGCCGTCACATTGCAAGAGACGACCGGACGCAGGATCGAAAAACCCCGGCACTAAAGCCCACAGCCGATATCCTAGCGACTCCGCCCGGGCAATCATCTCCTGCCACAAGACCTGGCCTTCGTATAGAGGCTGCAGCGACAGTTCCATCTGCAGGCCGCGGATGCGGTCGAGATACCCAGCAGCGCCGGCCAGCACATGCGACTCATACCCCTGCGTATCGATCTTCAAGAACGGCGCAGCCGCTCCAGAGATAAAGGGATGGTCGATGCCATCTAGCCGGCGGACGTCTGCTTCTTCGGTCGCGATATAGGCAGATGTGGGGGCGGCCATCCGGTGGCAATCGAGCATGTTGAGTACCGAACTGCTTGTCGAATTGGCCGCGATGTTCATGACGACGGTGCCGTTCGTGTCGCCGAGCGCCATTCTATCGGTAGCCTGCCATGAACGGTTACCTCGTGAATACTCGACCAGAGCGGCATGCGCCGAGCGCAGTGGCTCGAATGACAGAATCCTGCCGTTGCAGCCGTGCGACTGGAGAGCGCGGGCGTATTCTCCTCGGCTCGCGCCGACGTCGATCACAGGGTCGATGCCGTTGGCGGCCAGCATCTTGACCAACCGCAGTTCGTGCGAGGACGAGAGATTGTATCGGTCAAGCTTGATTCCCCATCTCCGTAGGAGAGCCTTGATTGACTGCGTCACTCTGCGTGGTCCGATCATGTGCTTGGCAGAAAACGGTTTTCGTCGTTGACCCTTGCCACTTCCGGAACCATTCGTAGACATTCTGACTCCCTAGCCGGAACGCGGCCGGGTAGAAGACGGCCTGATCCGCCCCAGTGGTTCCACCAAAAGGCAGCAAACTCGAGAACCGATTGCGGGTTTCCGGACCCGACATTCTCGACGAGCATCCGGCCCGGCAGGAGATCAGGTCGCTCGAGCGCGAGGCAGAGGTGCTTTGCAAGCGACTCCACCGGCATGAAGTCTCTCACTTGCTGCCCGGAAGTCATCGGAAAATCCTCACCCGCCAGTGCAGCACGACGTAGAGACGGCCAGAGCCTGTAGTCCGGCTCCCCCTCGCCGAACACGACGCACGGTCGCAAAGTAATCGCCCGGATGCCGTGTGAGGCTGCAATGGCGTGGAGCGCCATCGTGGCGGCTGCCTTGGATGCGGCATAGGCGCTTAGGGGCTCTGGTGCAGCCGAAGACGGCACGAACGCATATCTGTTCGCCGCTGCGCCGTATTCAAAGCACGAGCCGCAGTTGATGATCCGCTGCACACCGCTCTTGATCGCGAACAGCCATAGCTTTGCCGCGCACAAGACATTGAGCTCAAAAAGCGAAGCCCACTCGCCTTCCCTTGGATTGACCCCGGCAGCGGCGAGATGAATCAGACCATCGACACCATCAAGATCCGCGTCAGTAAGCCCGCATTGAGCCTGCATCAGATCGCATTTGACCCACTGTATCGACGCGGTGGTCGACGGACGTTGCCGGCTATACAGCGCCACTACTTGATGACCGGCGTCGCATAACCTGCTCGTCGTATGACGACCAATGAATCCTGAGGCGCCTGATACGAGTACCTTCATGAGAATCGCGTCTTGGCGGACTACGCCAGTGAAGAGAGCATGTCTCGGCTGAACTCTGCAATGGGCGCGGCGGCGCGGAATCTGACAGGCAGGTCGGGATTGGCGATCAAGGCTCGCCCCCACGTGACCATGTCAAGCCAACCGTCGCTCAGTTCCGACTCTGCCTGCTGCTGGGACAGCGACGCTCCGCCGATCAGCAGGCCGGGCCATGCCTTACGTATGAGCCTGATGATCCGTCCGGACGTCTTGTAGTAGTCGGCATTCGCGCAGCTGATGTCGAGCATCTGCAACCCGGTGCCGTGTGCCGCGGGAACGAGGTACTCGAGCATCGCATGCAGATCGGGCCAGTCATACAGCCCGCCCATCTCCCGCGACGGCGATAGCCGGACCATGACTGCTGAACCTCCAATCGCGGCAATCACTTCCCGCATGACCTCAAGACCGAACCTGCAGCGATTCTCCACAGAGCCGCCATACTCGTCGATCCGGTCGTTGATGCGGGCGTCGAAGAACTGGTCGATGAGATAGCCGTGTCCACCGTGCACCTCGACACCATCGAAGCCCGCCGCCATCGCGTTGCGGGCAGCTACTACGAACTGCGACACCACTTCCTGGATGTCGTCGTGCGTCATTGCCTTGGGTGCGCCAAACGGCTTGTTGTTCTGTCGATTCATCCCTTCCGCTGCTCGGTTCGTCGAGCTCAACGGCGGTGCGCCGCCGGTGTAATCGGCGTGCGAGATACGTCCGCAGTGCCAGAGCTGGCAGAATATCTTTCCTCCCTCGGCATGGACAGCCGTGGTGACTTGGCGCCAGCTTTCTGTTTGCGCCGCGGTCTCTATGTGTGGCACGTTGTTGTACCCATCGCCGGAGCGGTGGATGATGGTTCCTTCCGTAAGGATCAGTCCCACGCCGGCGCGGGCACGCTTTGCGTAGTAGTCCGCCATTTGCGGAGTCGCCGTATGGTCGGCGCCGCAGAAGCCCCGTGTCATTGCGGCCATCGCAATCCGCGACTGGACCTGTCCGAGTGCCGAGTGGGTGTAGTTCTCGAGGAGCATCACAAAGAGACCTTGTCTTGGAGAAAGGAATGGAAAAGCGAATGAAACCAGGGTCGCGACAAGTACTCAGCGATCGCGTCTTGCCACGGACGTTGGTTGTAAAGTCCGGCTTGCTTGAGTTTCGCGTTGCTCATGATGACTCGATTCGGTCGGTATGCTATGTCAGGAGTGACGACAGCTTGCGAGTCAACCTGAGTGATCTTCATGAGTCGCTCAAGATTCAGGACCCTGATGCAGTGACACGCGAGTTCGTGAAAGCTCGCATGACCCTCGCATGACATGCACCACTCGCCAGTCTGTGCGGTGTCCATGAGCAAGAGGCTATTGCGAGCCAGGTCTTCCGTGAATGTCGGCTGCCACACTCGCGTCCCGACGCCGTACGTGTCAACACCATCGCGCAACAGGGTCTGAATCGTACGAGTAAACTTTCCGACGAAGTTCTTGTCGCGCTCTTCGCCGCCAAAGAAGCCGCCCATCCGCACGACGAGGCACCGAACGCCGCTCGACGCCAGAAGCCGCTCCGCCTCGAGTTTGCAACGAGCGTACGTCGACTTTGGGTCGGGCAGCGTGTTCTCGTCTACGTCAGCGGCGCTCTCGCCGTAGATGAGGAATGACTGGGGGTAGAAGACGGTCGCGTTGCAGGTTCTCGCCAGGTCAATCACGTTCCGCGTACCATCCACTTGGATCGTGCGGCACTGCTCCGCCATAACCTCGCAGCGATCGGCATTCACGTCAGCAGCGCAGTGAATGATCGCATCTAACTGGTGGACGCGTTCCGCCAACACCTGGTTTCTCAGCGTGACGTCTAACTGGTGTCGCGTCCGCGCCAAGACAACCGCGGACGGATAGGCCGATGCCAACACCGCTTGAAAAGCGCGGCCAAGCATTCCGTCTGCACCGGTGATCAGGACACGTTTATTCGCCAGGGCGGACTGGTGCAGGAGAGCAGACATAGGCCCTATTCTTCAAAGGCAGTGTGCGCAAGTGTCTCAAGGATGCCAGTATTGCGTGAAGCGAATGACTTAAGCCAGCCCGTGCGCAGGGCGGCACTGGGTTGCCATCCCACGTGTGCCCGTAGCATGGTTGCGGCATCGCCGATGTCGGCAGGCAGTCGCAGAACGAGTCCGTCGGGCAGTTCCTGCGAGAAGGCGAACGACGACGAAACTACAGCGGTCGCCGGGGCGTGCGCGATCGACTTCACGAGCGCCCCCTCGATCGTTGTGGTCCAAAGCGATGGCACGAGGCAGAGCGGCGAGGCCTGCACCTGCTCGGCGAGTCCATTGTCCCACGAGAGATTCCGGAAGACCACGTTCGGTGGCGACTCCGCGGCGCCTGGCTTGCGGCAAGGAAAGAGAAAAGTCCGGTCCGGCATCGCAGTCGCGAGCGAAAGCGCCCACCGTGCGCCCTTCGCTTCGTGCCACGACCCGTGATAGACGATGTCGGCGATCGGCGGTACTGTCGGAAAAGAGCTTTCGAGGTCATCGAAATCGTCTGTCCAGAGGCCGGCGACACGGACCTTTGCGCCTTCTCCCGCAAACTCCTTAAGCAGAGTGCGGTAGCCTTCGGTCTGCGCCCAGAACGCCACGCTTCCGCGCAGGGCATGCTGACGCATTCTGCTCACGAACGTCGATGCCCAGGGGTCGCGGATCGGAAAGGCGCGACAGCCGTGCCGAGCGGCTTCGGATGGGCCGTGGTGAAGACAGCGCAAGCAGGGTGCGTTTTCCCCTGGGATGTGGTTGTAGGAGCGGACGCAGAAGAACGAGGCATCGAGGACAAACAACTCCGTGATCTTGCCGAGGCCGGCCCGCCGGGTGATCACCGCATCGAGCCAGCGTGTGCCGATCTCCTGAGGATGGAGCACCAGCAACCGCGGCGTCTCGACGAACTCTCGCGTGCGAAGCAGCCAGTGCCGTGATGCCCGGCGCCAGTAATGCCGGACAACTTCCTGCCCGAGCCCGACAGGGTTCCGGAGCAACAGCGACCGGGCGACGATGGCGCGGTTGCCGACGAAGACGAACTGGACATCCAGGTTCTTGGCCCGCTGCTCCTCGATCAGCCCTAGGAGCAGTCGGCCGGTGCCGCCGCGATTGGTCGCCGCGATGCCCGAGAGCACGATCAAGGTGCTTCTCCGACACGACTCTCGGCGGCACAGTACATGCGCACGGGACGGGCGGCCAACATCACGAGCAGACCGACCGGATGACCGACATGACGGCCGCAGTCCTTGATTCCGGGACGGCCACCACCGTTCCAGAGAATGCGGCTCCGGCTTCGGCCGGCGTGTCCGTCAGTGTGATGCAGCGATAACCGAGATCGGCGAGGAAGCTGAGAAACTCGCCGGCAGTTCCACCGTTGGCGCGGAGAAGCAGCGGGTCGAACTCCATGATGAGGGTCGGTTGCCGTGTTGCGAGCGTCTCTTGCGCGCCCCGGAGAGCGTTGTATTCTCCCCCTTCGCAGTCCATCACGATGCACGTCGGACGGATCCCTTCCTTCGTGATGAGGTCGTCGAGGCGAACGGCCGGCACAACGGTCGCGAGGTGCTCGGTCTCCACGACCGAGGGATGGACGAGCCGTCCGCCGCTCGAGTATTCCGGCCGTCCCGCCACCGTCCACATCTCCTGGGAGCCATCGACCTTGTCGGTGGCGAATGCCCGATGCACGATCGCGCCCTGTTCGGCCCCCGCCCGCGCAAGATTGCTTGACAGACGAGCGACGCACTCCTCGATCGGTTCGACGCAGAGCAGACGCCCGCGCGGAGACATCACCTTCCGCATCACGATCGCCACCACACCCACGTTCGCCCCAACATTGATGGCATCTCCATCGCCGAGGAGTTTGGGGATTGCCGCCAAAAGCTCGGGCTCGTACGTGCCGTCGGCGATCGCCCGGGCGGCGAGGTCACTCCGGGCGTCGAGGGCGATGTCGGCGTCGAGATTATCGAAGCGGACGATCAATTCCCCCCCCCGGATCCGCCGGCGGCCCTGCTCGAGATGCCACATAGGGTCGGCGACGACGCGCGGCAGCAGAACGCGGTTTCCCATGAACATCCGCCAGATTCGTCCGGCTAGGCGATCAAGAAGTCGCCGATTCTTTCGCTGACCGCCAGTCATTCTGTTGGTGCCCTCCAGCCGGGAAACAGCGCTTCACCGTAAAGCTTGGCAACCGACCATGGGAACCACCAGCCGCCGTTGCTCCAAACGAGTCGGGCAAGCTGCCATGGAGGGCAGCCGGTGGGACGGTGAAGCTCGCGCAGGCGCGTCCAGACCGACAAATCAGCGCGTCGCCATCGTGCAGTCTTATTGGCGGAGCAACTCCCCAGGCTGCCAGCCGCCAGCCATACCGGAACGCCGGCCTTCTTCGCCCGAACACCGTACTCGATGTCGGCTAGACCATGGGTGTATGCCGATGACAGCCCCCCAAGCACCTGGAATGCACGACGCGACACGAGCACGATGTTCCCGTTGAAGAGGTCGATCCGCCTGACATCAGCAGATGCTGGCAAAACGCCCTGCGAGTCTAGTCCCCCATAGGTCGCTGCATTCACCGTCCCGGCCTCGTCGGCGCGGGTTCCGCCCACCACGATCACCGCGCCGTCGTCCCGCGAAAGGCTGTTTGCTGCGGCCACAAGACGCTCGATGGCGTCGTGGTCGAGCGTCACGTCGTCGTTGAGCCACAGGTATCCGTCATAGTCGTTTGCAGCGGCATGCGTCCACGCGAGCCTCATTCCGCCGCACCAGAACAGGCTGCCGGTGCCAGCGATCACGTGGACGTCGGGAAACTGCGCTCGCACTGCGCCTGCGGTGCCATCCGAACAGCCATCATCGACCAGAAACGTGTCGACCATGGCGCTTGCTGACGCAACCTCCTTGGCCATCGCCAGGGATGAGAGGCATCGCAGGGTTTGATCGCGTCGATTGTGGCATGTGAGCAGTGCCGCGAGCCGCGGGCCACTCAGACCAACGCCCGCGCTCGCCTCGGCTGAAGCAGCTAGACCGGCCATCAGGCAGCTCCGACGACCTCACGCACGCCCGCTGCAGGCCGCGGCCCATACAGCAAGTACCCCGCATTGCGACGATGCCATTCGAACACTTTGTCGTCGTCAGCAAGTTGGATCCAAAGGTAGGTCAGCCCGCCGAGCCCGAGGAAAGACCCAATATCGATGCCACCCGACACAAACGTGAGCGCACACCACGACAAGAGCATCGGCCCAACGATGAGAATCGGCGGAGGCAGTGGCGAGGTGCTCCGCGGGCGACTTAGTTGCCCGAAGAAGGCGAGGCTCGGCGCGATGTAGACCGTAGCCAGCACGATCAGAAGAAGTGGAATGCCGCCCTTCTGCAGCCACGCCAGCACGGCGATGTGCGGGGAGTTCGACCAATACCCGAGCTTGCTATAAAACATGCCCCCTAACCCCTTGCCGAGAATCCATTCGTCGGCGGTCAACTCTTCGACCATCATCACAGCCTCGGCGACTCGGCTTGATCCCGTTCCAGAACTGCTTTCCTCCGTCACCTCCAAGAATCGATCGGCCAACTGGGAGTACCCGCCTAGCACGTTCCCGAGAGCGATCTGAACTATGAGAAACAATATTCCCAGAACCGCAAACGCCGTGGCGGCGCGCTGAAGTCCGCGACCCCGACCCCGCATCCTCGGATCGCGGGAGAGGGCGACCAAGACAAGCACCAGGCACAGTGCCTGAACTGCGAACAAAGACCTTGTTGACGTGCGAATCGAGCCCAGGAAAGTCAGTAGGGCGAACGCGGCTGACCCGAAAGCCGCGTAACGCCACGACCGCGGCCAGGCGACGGTCAGAAGCAGTCCGATCATAATCGTGCCGCAGTTAATGACCGGCCACAGGTTTGACGAAGCCACTCGCTTAATCGCCGTGTCGATCTGCCCGGCATCTGAGTTCTTGTTGTCAATACCGACTGCGGTAACAAGAACAACAATGACTGAGACGACTAGATATTGCCGAAGCATGCCCGTCGCGGTCGCCAGCCGCATGAGAATGAACCCCACGAAGAACCAACGCATGATGTACAGGTCGGAACGGACAAGATTGGAACGCATGCCGTGTCTCAATACGCCCTCCGCGAGCAGGATCGCGATACAGACAAGACCAAACGCCACGGAAGGTCTGGCACACACCCACTGATAATAGCGCAGATCGAATAGCACCGCCAAGGCCACGACAAACGCCGTGAGTGCGAAGTGGGGAGGAACGCCCATGATGGTCCTCGACACGAACATCTGGCTGTCAGCCGCGATTTCAATCGGCACGATCACACCAAAGAGGGCGCACACCATCAGAAACAGGCCCAGCCGATGTCGTCCTTCCGTGAGACCAAGGGCGCGGGCCGTGGCTGCCGGAAGAACCTGAGCAGCAGCCACAAGGGTGAGCCTCTCGGGCCGTTGTGTCGGCCAAGGGAGCGACTGCGGCTCAGGATTCGCGCCCATCGGAACCATCCCTGTTGCCTGAACGCTCATGATGTGACCTTCTTTGGCTTATCTTGAACGCGTTGTCGCAACCATCCGAGTAGGCGATAAACTGTGCCCGCCGCCCAATCGCGAGCATGCCGCAGCACTCTGACCAGTTGGCGATGAAATACAGCGTTGATCGAAAGCAGTCGTTCGGTAGCGATGGTCGCTGCCAAGACACCAGTGGCAAGCAATCCACCGGCGGCCAGACGCTGCCAGGCCGAGAACCCGCCATCAAGGATTGCCGTAGATGCGGCGATACCGGCAAGGCCCATGATGCTCGGCACGAGGACAGGCTGAATCCATCGCCACGCGGCATGAGCATCAAAGATCCTCGTAGCCGTCGTGCCCGTTGCCAGTAGAAGGAGAGGCAACGCGGCCACGGGTGCATAGTAGACCGCAGGAGCGCCAAACCACCTCGCCAGCCAGAAGACGGCGGCGATCTGCGCCGTATTCGAAAGCAACGAGACGATGAACGCGGGACGCGATGCGCCCTCCGCCATGGCTCCGATGACGGGAATGATCAGTAAGGCAAACACGATGCCTGCTACGCTGTACGAAAGGATCGCTGGTCGACAGAGCGCGGCCACATCCGCTCCTGCAACCATGCCCACAATCACTTCCCCGCTGGATGCCATGAACGTGTAGCCCGTGGCAGCGAGCAGCATCACGTACCAGTGCATCGCCATTGCCACGCCTGCGGCGACGTCGCGGGCGGAATGCCGCAACGAGCCCAACGTCGGTATCAGGTGCTCTGTATGCTGGGCAAGGAAAGTGTGCGCCGTAAGCCACAGGCGTTTGCCGATCGCCCAAGGCGGTACGGCATGAGCCCCACATGTCCCGGTAATGATGAGATCGTCAACGCCCCCCGTTAATGCGCTAAACGCATGCGTCAACGACAGCCAGAACCCGTATCGCGCAAGTGCGGGCAATTCAGCGCCCCCGAGCAACGGTCGACGAACGGCAGGCACTGTTCTCGAAACGACCGCAGCAGTGATGAGCGTCGTGACGATAGACGAGATCAGGCCGACGAGCGCGACGGTGACCAACGAGGGAAACAACGGCACTACCACGCATGCGACGATTCCCGAGGCCAGCGTCAGTGGGGTCGTGACGCCGGTCACCAGATCGTACCGGCCCGCCGCCCTTAGGAAGGTCGCAAGCGCGAGATTCAGTTGGCCGAGCACGAACGACAGGCAAGCGCAGGCGATGAAAAATCGCGCGATCGCGTCCGCAACAGGTGCTCGTGACCATTCAATGAACGGATCAGCACAGATATACACGGCCCCTGCTGTGATGACGCTAGATGCGATGTAGATCAAAAGCACCAAGCCAATCAGCCGCCTCGGCCTCATGGCATCCCCAGAGGCTAATGCAGATGCGATTGCGGGCAGCGATGCTTCGCCTATGCCGCATGTTCCGAATCGCCCCGCGATCCCCAGAACCGCGCTAACCGCTAAAGAGAAGCCGGTCGCATCGACGCCAACGTACCTGAGGGTCAAGCCTCCAAAGACAAACTGCAGAAGGGGTGAAGCCACGACCGCGAAGGTGGACCAGACCGAATTCCGCAGAACTGCGCGGAAGAGGCCTGCGTCGGCACCATTCCGACAAGTCGTCATTCGCTTATCTGAAATGCTGATCGTGCTCGCTCACCACAACCGCGGGCCGGGTAAGTGCCGGAACGAAACACCCAATCACTCACGAGTTTTCGCACTTGCCGAGGTAGCGCTTTCATGGCCATAGCGCCGATAATGAATGGCGTAGCCCTCCATGGGAACGTCTTCAGCGGGCCGAGCAGCGGGTAGTCAGCCAGAGGAATATCCGACTGCAAAAGTTCAACGACATCGTTCCGCAAAGCCCCAATAGCTTGCGTCAAGCCTGCGCAGTTTGGAGCGACATCATTGTTTAAGCGACTTATCTCACGAACTGCTTCTGGGTACCCAATGAATCTGCTGCGGAAGCTGTTGTACGCGGGCGTTTTCGCGCGGGTGGCTGGCGTATTCAGGAAGTCCGAGAGCGGTTCTGTTTCGGCAACTACGGAGTCACCCTTTACGTGCGCGTAGACTCCTAGATGGGGATAGGAGAACCGGCTGAATCGATAAACCGATCGAGCACTTTTGGTGCGAAGCCGATGACTTGTGACCATAGCGCTTGTGTTGCCCGTGCGAAAAAGGAATCGCGACTGTTCGGTGGGCGTCAAGTTTCGCCATGGAAATGGCACGTAGGGTTTGTCGTGACTGCGCACGGCACCGTAGGAACTGATGTTGGCGTAGATGATGTCTGCTCCGCGTGCACTTAAGTGCGGCAACGCATCAATGAAGCGTCTTACGGCGTCAACGTGTAACTTCATGTGGTCTGAGAGCGTCCAGACATACTCGCCGGGACTACGTAGCAGCGCGTCAACGATGTTGCCCTCGAGTCCGAGGTTTAGTGGTTGCCTGACTACACTGCAACCCGGTCGTGACCGAAGGGACTCCAGCCATTCACTTGTGCCGTCGTCACTGGCATTGTCGAAGACCACTAACTGAAACTGTGGCGAGATCAACCCGCTTTCAAGCAACGGCGAGAGCGTCTCGCGTAGGCAGTCCACGCGATTGAACGTGGGGACCGCTATTGACAACAGGGGTCTTGATTGAGATTGATCGACTGCCATGGCCACGCTCTGGTTTCAGCGCACAGATAACGCAAACGCCCGAAGCTGATCGATGACGTATTCGATCTGACGACAGTCGAGTCCCGGATAGACGCCAATGAACAGTGCACGATTCAAGATAGCGTCGGCTCCAGCGAGCGATCCCACGCTCCGAAAAGCGCCCGGCCGGCGACTGGCCAACTCGTGGAATACGGGCTGGCGAACCAGATTTCCACCAAACAGCATGCGATTGCCGATGCCGCTTGATTCCAGGTGCCGCGCTACGTCGGTCCTCGTGAACGGGGCCGAGTCACGGACGAGGAGCATGAACCCGAACCAAGACGGCTCCGAGCGGCAGCCGG
>Ga0315902_10002900_pt1 | contig 26154 bp, 25 predicted proteins | sample LakEriMetagenome_9_FD_203523 | JGI IMG/M metagenome (GOLD analysis project Ga0315902, IMG submission 203523) | Freshwater fungal communities from buoy surface, Lake Erie, Ohio, United States - Buoy 12 MA117 | ecosystem: Environmental > Aquatic > Freshwater > Lake > Lake biofilm | place: USA... | reverse complement strand
CACCCCGGGATATTTCTGGACAGAAAATGCAGGGGGCACCTCCCCCGCCGGAGAGAACAGATGAGCCCACGCGACGACATCCCCGACCTGCGCGGTCTTGACGGCGAGGGCTCGGTGCAGGTGCATCTCGACCCCGCGCAGAAGATCGAGGGCGCAAAGGTCTTTTCCGTCTACGGCAAGGGCGGAATCGGCAAGAGTACGACCTCCTCGAACCTCTCGGCCGCCTTCTCGATGATGGGCAAGCGCGTGCTCCAGATCGGCTGCGACCCCAAGCACGATTCGACCTTCACCCTCACGGGACGGCTGCAGCCCACGGTGATCGACATCCTCAAGGAGGTCGATTTCCATGCCGAGGAGCTTCGGCCCGAGGATTTCGTGGCCGAGGGCTTCAACGGCGTGATGTGCATCGAGGCGGGCGGCCCGCCCGCCGGCACGGGCTGCGGCGGCTATGTCGTGGGCCAGACGGTGAAGCTGCTCAAGCAGCATCACCTGCTCGAGGATACCGATGTCGTCATCTTCGACGTCCTGGGCGATGTGGTCTGCGGCGGGTTTGCCGCGCCGCTCCAGCATGCCGACCGGGCGGTGATCGTCACCGCCAACGACTTTGACTCGATCTACGCGATGAACCGCATCATCGCCGCCGTGCAGGCCAAGTCCGCGAACTACAAGGTGCGCCTCGCCGGTTGCGTCGCCAACCGTTCGCGCGAGACGAACGAGGTCGACCGTTTCTGCGATGCCGTGGGCTTCAAGCGCATCGCCCACATGCCCGACATCGACGCGATCCGGCGCTCGCGGCTCAAAAAGAAGACGCTGTTCGAGATGGACGCCGACGAGGACATCCTGCTTGCGCGCGCCGAATACATGCGGCTTGCCCATACCCTTTATCACTCGACCGAGGACATGGCCCCCGCGCCGCTGCCCGACCGCGAGATCTTCGAGCTTCTGGGGTTCGACTGATGACCGGCTATGCCGCCACCCGCGACCGGGTCGAACACTATTTCGACCGTACCGCCACCGCGGTCTGGGAGCGGCTGACCTCGGACGCGCCCGTCTCGGGCATCCGCGCCACGGTGCGCGCAGGGCGCGACCGGATGCGTGCGGCGATGCTGGCCGAACTGCCTGCCGATCTTGCGGGCGCGCGCGTGCTCGACGCCGGCTGCGGCACCGGGACGATGGCCGTCGAGCTTGCCCGCCGCGGCGCCGAGGTGGTGGCCGTCGACATCTCGCCCAGCCTGATCGCGATCGCCCGCGATCGCGCGCCCGCGAGTCTGCCGATCCGCTGGGAGGCGGGCGACATGCTCGACCCCCGCCTTGGCCGCTTCGACCACATCGTGGCGATGGATTCGATGATCTACTACGCCGTCCCCGACATCGCCCGGCTCCTGTGCGAGGCTGCGCCGCGGCTTGGCGGCCGTTTCGTCTTCACGCTCGCCCCCCGCACGCCCGCGCTGATGGCGATGTGGCAGGTAGGCAGGCTCTTTCCCCGCGCCGACCGCTCGCCCGCCATGGTGCCCCACCGCGCCACCGACATCCGCCGCGCACTCGGGACCGAGGGCCGGCTGACCGAAGGCGCCCGCGTCACGTCCGGCTTCTACATCTCTCAGGCTTTCGTCTTCGAGGGGGGCCGCGCATGATCTTCCGCGCCAGCGACCTCCAAAGGGTCACGACCCGTTTCCTGCCCTTCGCCGATGCCGCCTCAGAAGGGCTGCCGCAGGGCCAGCTCCTGCGGCTCTCTCTTTTCCAGATTTCCGTCGGCATGGCGCAGGTGATGCTGCTCGGCACGCTCAACCGCGTCATGATCGTCGAACTTGGCGTGCCCGCGACCATCGTCGCGATCATGATCGCGATTCCGGTGCTGGTCGCGCCGTTCCGCGCGCTCCTGGGCTTCCGCTCCGATACCCATCGCTCGGCCATCGGCTGGAAACGCGTGCCCTATCTCTGGTTCGGCACGCTCTATCAGTTCGGCGGGCTCGCGATCATGCCGATGGCGCTGATCGTGCTCTCGGGCGACCGTGTGATCGACATCGCCTGGGTCGCCTATGCCGGCGCGGGGCTTGCCTTCCTGCTCACCGGCCTTGGCATGCACATGACCCAGACCGCCGGCCTCGCGCTCGCCGCCGACCGCGCCTCGGACGAGACACGCCCCCGCGTCGTCGCGCTTCTCTACGTCATGTATCTGATCGGCATGGTCTTTTCCGCCATCGTCCTCGGCTGGCTCCTGCGCGATTTCTCCTCGTTGCTCCTGGTGCAGGTCGTGCAGGGTACGGCGGTCTTCACCATGGTCCTGAACTTCGTCGCGCTCTGGAAGCAGGAAAAGGTGGCGCCGATGTCGCGGGCCGAGCGCGAGGCGCCGCGCCCGCTCTTCCGCGATGCCTGGCGCGATTTCGCATCTGGCGGCGACGCCGGCCGTCTGCTCGTCGTGGTCTTCCTCGGGACCATGGCCTTCAACATGCAGGATGTCCTGCTCGAACCCTATGGCGGCGAGGTGCTCGGCCTCTCCGTTTCCGCCACGACCCTGCTCACTGCCATGTGGGCCACAGGTGCGCTTGTGGGCTTTGCGCTGGCCGCGCGCTGGTTGCGGCAGGGGCTGGCGCCGCTCCGGATCGGGGCGCGCGGTCTTCTGGCCGGGATCGCAGCCTTTTCCTGCGTCGTCTTTGCCGCACCGCTCGGGTCGAGCGGCGTGTTCTACACCGGTGCCATTCTCATCGGTTTCGGCGGCGGCCTCTTTGCCGTCGCCACCCTCACTGCAGCCATGACCCTGCCGGTACAAGGCACGGCTGGCCGCGGACTCGCCCTTGGCGCCTGGGGGGCCGCACAGGCCACCGGCGCCGGGCTGTCGATCTTCATCGGGGGCACGCTGCGTGACCTCGTGAATCACGCCGCAGGGAACGGCGTGCTCGGAGAGGCGCTCGCCACGCCGGCCGCGGGCTATTCGGTGGTCTACCACACCGAAATTGCCCTTCTCTTCATCACACTCATCGCGCTCGGTCCCCTGGTAAGGGCCCGTCCGGTGACCTCGGGACATCCGGCCAAGCTCGAGCTGGCCGAATTCCCGACCTGACACAGGAGGAAAGACAATGGTTGGCGTGACATTCTTCGGCAACTGGGACCTCGCCACGGTCGCGTTGGCGCTCTTTGCGCTCTTCTTCGCCGGTCTGATCTACTACCTGCAGACTGAAAACATGCGCGAAGGTTTCCCGCTTGTCGATGACGACGGCAAGGAGGCGGCAAACCAGGGCCCCTTCCCGGTGCCGACCCGGGACAAGACCTTCATCCTGCCCCATGGCCGGGGCGAGGTGACCGTCCCCTCGGGTCAGCGCGGCGACCGCACCTCGCTCGCGCTCGCACGGACATCCGGCTCGAACGGCGCGCCCTTCGTGCCGACCGGAAACCCGATGCATGACGGCGTCGGCCCCGCCGCCTGGGCGCCGCGCAAGGACGAACCAGAACGTGACGGCCACGGCCACGTCAAGATTCGTCCGCTCTCGACGCTGCCCGACTTCCACCTCTCGGCCGGACGCGACCCGCGCGGCAAGGCGGTTGTCGGCGGGGATGGAGAGGTGGTCGGCCGCGTCGTTGACATGTGGGTCGACGTGCCCGAACAGCTCGTCCGCTACCTCGCCATCGACCTCAATCCCGAAGGACGGGGCAATATCCGCGCGATTCCGATGACGATGGCCCGGATCAAGTCCGACCGCGTCGTGGTGCGCTCGCTTCATGCCCACAACTTCCACGGCCTACCGGCGCTGCGGTCTGCCGACCAGATCACCAAGCTCGAAGAGGACAAGATCTCGGCCTACTGCGCGGGTGGCACGCTCTATGCCACACCCTCGCGGCTCGAACCCCAGATCTGACATCGCAAAGGACCGCCCCGCCCGGGTGGCGGGGCGGCGCTCCGGACGAACCAGGCCAACCGTCCGGCACACGACAAGACGGGAACACGCGGGAAAGAGAAACGACGATGAGCCATGATGACTTCAACTTCGAACCGGTTCGCGGCCTTCCCGAAAGGCTTCCCCCCGGCGAACACATCCTCTGGCAGGGCTCGCCCGACCCCTGGGCGCTGGCCAAGGAAGCGCTGATGATCCGCTGGGTTGGCGGATACTTCGCCCTGCTTGCCGTCTGGCGCGCCGGCGTCTCCTCGGCGACCGAACCCCTGCCGGTCGCACTCGCGCATGCCATACCCTTCGTGGTCATCGGCACGCTCGCCTGCGCGATCATCTACGGCATCGCCTGGGCACAGGCTCGCGCGACCGTCTACACGCTTACCAACAGAAGGGTCGCCATGCGGATCGGTGCGGCGCTGACGATGACGCTGAACCTGCCCTACCAGTGGATCGGCAATGCCGATCTTGACCTGCGCAAGGGCGGCACCGGCACCATCGCCTTCGAACTCATCGGCGACACGCGGCTCTCCTATCTCATGACCTGGCCGCATGTCCGCCCGTGGCGGATCGCCCGCACCCAGCCTGCGCTGCGCTGCATCCCCGAAGCCGAAAACGTTGCCCGTATCTTTGCAGAGGCCGCCGAGGCGCGCGTCAGCGAACCCAGGATCGCCCGCATCATCCCCAACCATGCGATGGCCGCCGAATAGGGAGGACCCTGATGTCCGGACTTCAGACCCAGATGCGCCACCGGGACCGCGACATGGTCCCCACGGTGCTCGTGCAGGGCATGTTCGCCCTCATGTTCGCCTCGGTCGCTATCGTCGCCTTCGCGCAGTGGACCGGCGCGCCCAATGCCGGCGTGCTGGTGCAGGCGCCGGTGGTGAAGGAACGTGCCATCGTCCTGACCGGCGGCCGCGACATGACCTATGGCGTCACCGATGCCGCAACCGGGGCCGAAATCGCCCGCTCCTCCGATCCGCTGGACGGGTTCATCGGTGTCATCGGGCGCGTCATTGAACGCGACCGCCAGGTCAAACGGATCGAGGGCAACCCCCCTGTTCGCCTTGTCCGGCGCGACAACGGCAACACCGCCATCATCGACGATTCCACCGGGCTCGTCGTGGAACTCATCGGCTACGGCGCCGACAATGTCGCCGCCTTCGCCAGACTGCTCGACTGAAGGACGACCGGCGCGGGCCAGCCACCCGCCCCGGACCAAGAGAGGAAAGGGAACACGAATGGGACTTCTGACAAGGACAAGAGAGACCGCCCCCTGCACCGTGACGGTCAACCACCGCTTTGACGAACTTTCGGCCCATGTCCGCTTCGACAACGGCGCCGTGGTTCACCCCGGCGACACCGTGCTGGTCCAGGGACCCGAGATCATGGCCCCTTATGGCCAGGTGATCGAGGAGCGGCGCACCGCCGTGATCACCCGCGCCTCCGCGCTCGAACGGCTCTGGACGCGCGCCACGGGCGATTTCGAATTCATGGAGCTTTGCGAATTCTCCTTCTCGGATGAGGTGATGGCATGAACGCCCACAGCAAGCCCGATCTCGCCCCGCTGCATTCCGCCGATGCCAGCACCGCCGAAGAGGCGCTCGCCCGGCAGGAAGCCGTCGTCGACAGCGAAAGCGCGACCCGCGTCGCGCTCCAGAACACGTTGCTCACGCCGCGCTTCTACACCACCGATTTCGACGAGATGGACGCCATCGACGTCACCCCCGTCCGCAAGGACTGGGACATCCTGCTGGCCGAGATGAAGGCCGACCCCAACAAGGGCCACTTCAAGAAGAACGCCGACTGGGACCACATCGACTGGGACGGGATGGAACCCCGCCTCAAGGCTGAATTCATCGACTTCCTGATCTCCTCCTGCACCGCCGAATTCTCGGGCTGCGTACTCTACAAGGAGATGAAACGGCGCGGCAAGAACCCCGACATCTGCGAGCTTTTCAGCTACATGAGCCGCGACGAGGCGCGCCATGCCGGCTTCATCAACGACGCCCTGCGCGAGGCGGGGATCGCGGTCAACCTCGGTTTCCTGACCCAGGCCAAGAAGTACACCTTCTTCCGGCCGAAGTTCATCTACTACGCCACGTACCTTTCCGAGAAGATCGGCTATGCCCGCTACATCACGATCTTCCGCCACCTCGAAAAGCACCCCGAGCATCGCTTCCACCCGATCTTCAAGTGGTTCCGCGAATGGTGCAACGACGAGTTCCGCCACGGCGAGGCCTTTGCGCTGCTGATGAAGACCGACCCCCGGCTCACCTCGGGCGTCAACAGGCTCTGGATCAAGTTCTTCCTCACCGCCGTCTATTCGACGATGGCGGTCCGCGACCACCAGCGCCCCGCCTTCCATGCCGCACTCGGTGTCGATCCGCGCCAATACGGCTATGAGGTCTTCCAGAAGACCTCCGAAATCTCGCGCCAGGTCTTTCCGCTCACGCTCGACATCGACCACCCGCGCTGGCAGCCTGCGCTTGACCGGATGGAGGCGGCCAACCGCGACATCGCCCGGGCGCGCGCGCGCGGCGGTGTCGGCGGCTGGGTCCGCCGGCAGATGGCGGCGGGGCGGGCAGCCATGGCCTTTGTCTCGCTGCTCACGATCCCTTCGATCCCGAACGAGGTACCCGACAACCCCAGACTGCAACCGGCCTACTGAGGCCCACCCCGGCACGGGGGGCTCTGCCCCCCGTGCCTCCCCCCGGTTTCGCGGACCACAAGGACAGGCAGCACACGGCAAGACCCGATGGACCATCCCCTCGCCCTCACGATTGCTGCGATCTTTCTCTGGTGGTTCTTCACCGGGGTGATCCTGATCGCCGTGCGCTGGGCCGACCGTCAGGGCGGGGCTGCGCACGGGATGGTCGTGCTTGCTGGCGTGCCCTTCCTGGCGCTCGGGGTGGCCGGCGTTATCACCTCGCTGCCGGGCGCCTCGGTCGCGGCCGTCTATGCCGGCTTTCTCGGCGCGCTCGCCATCTGGGGCTGGATCGAACTCGCCTTCCTGGCCGGCATCGTCACCGGACCGGAACGGCGGCCCTGCCCGCCGGGACTGACGGGGGGCGCACGTTTCCTGCGCGCCTGGAACACGGTCGCGCATCACGAACTGGCCCTCGCGCTCGGGCTGCTGGCTATTCTCGCCATGTCGTCCGGCGCCGAGAACAAGGTCGCGCTCTGGACCTATCTCATACTCTGGGTCGCCCGCGTCTCGGCCAAGCTCAACCTCTTCTTCGGCGTGCCGCGGATCAATGTCGAATTCGTCCCCGCCCGGCTTGACCACATCAAGGGCTATTTCCGGCAGGGACAGGTCACGCCGCTCTTTCCGCTCGCGATCACCTTCCTCACCTTCGCCACAGGCTGCTTCATCGAACGCCTGATTGCCGCCACCGACCCCGTCTCCGTCGCCGCCCATACGCTGCTTGCGGCCCTCGCGGCGCTGGCGCTTCTGGAACACTGGCTCATGGTCCTGCCCCTGCCCGATGCCAAACTCTGGCGCTGGATGCTGGCCGAAGTCCGTGCCCCCCGTTCACCCCTTTCGTCCGACCACCGCAGAAAGTCACCGCGATGAACTTCGACGCCCTCTTCACCGAACAGCTCGACACGCTCAAGGCCGAAGGCAACTACCGCTACTTCGCCGAGCTCGAGCGCCAGGCCGGCAAGTTCCCGCGCGCCGCCCGCCACGCCGGCGGGACCGTCAGGGATGTCACCGTCTGGTGCTCGAACGACTATCTCGGGATGGGCCAGCACCCCAAGGTGATCGAGGCGATGTGCGAAGCCGTTCGCCGGACCGGCACTGGCGCGGGGGGCACGCGCAACATCAGCGGCACCAACCACGACCACCTCCTGCTCGAACGCGAACTGGCCGACCTGCACGGCAAGGAGGCGGCGCTTCTCTTCACCTCGGGCTATGTCTCGAACTGGGCCGCGCTGTCGACGCTCGGCTCGCGGCTGCGCGATTGCATCATCCTGTCGGATGCGGGCAACCATGCCAGCATGATCGAAGGCATCCGCCATTCCCGCGCCACAAAGGTGATCTGGCGCCACAACGACGTCGCCGATCTCGAGGCCAAGCTGCGCGCCTGCCCCGCCAATGCACCCAAGATCGTCGCCTTCGAATCGGTCTATTCGATGGACGGCGACATCGCTCCCATCCGCGAGATCGTCGAGGTGGCCGAGCGCTATGGCGCGATGACCTACCTCGATGAGGTCCATGCCGTCGGCATGTACGGCCCCCGCGGCGGCGGCGTGTCCGAAGAACAGGGGGTGGCCCGCCGCATCACGCTGATCGAGGGCACGCTCGGCAAGGCCTATGGCTGTGTGGGCGGCTACATCACCGGATCGGCTGCGCTCTGCGACTTCATCCGTTCCTTCGCCTCGGGCTTCATCTTCACCACTGCGTTGCCCCCTGCCGTTGCGGCCGCGGCGCGTGTCTCGATCGCGCATCTCAAGCAGTCCGATACCGAACGCCAGGCCCAGCGCCGGCAGGTCGCCCGGCTGCGTGGCGCACTTGACCGGGCGGGTATCCCGCACATGCGCAACGACAGCCACATCATCCCCGTGCTCATCAAGGACCCGGTCAAGTGCAGGATGCTGGCTGACTATCTGATGGAGGAATGGGGTATCTATGTGCAGCCGATCAACTACCCCACCGTGCCAAGGGGGACTGAACGCCTGCGCTTCACGCCCTCGCCGCTGCACAGCGATGCCGATATAGATCATCTGATGGCCGCGCTTGTCAGCCTCTGGAAGCAATGCGCCATCGCCCATGCAGTCGCCTGACAGACCCGGCTTGGATCGGGAGAGTTTGTTGCTCTTGGGGCTGGACCCCGCGTCCGGTTCGGCTATCTTTCTGCGCGACTGGGGCAAACGGTCCATGGCGCCCTGCCGCGACCTGGCGGGACGCGCAACTCACAAGGGAGACTCTGAATGAAGCATCTGACACTCGCCGCCGTCATGGCGCTGATGTCGGCCCCCGCCTTCGCGCAGGATGTCGCTGCCGGGCAGGAACAGTTCGAACGGCAGTGTGTTGCCTGCCACGTCGTCGTCAATGATGCGGGTGAAACGCTCGCCGGGCGCAATGCCAAGACCGGTCCAAACCTCTATGGCATTGTCGGAAGGACCCCAGGCTCCTATCCGGACTTCAAATACGGTGAATCGATAGTCGCCTATGGCGCGACTGGCGCAGTCTGGGGCGAGGAGAACTTCCTCGCCTATATTCAGGACCCGACCGACTTCCTGCGGACCGCGCTCGACGACCGGCGTGCTCGCGGCAAGATGGCCTTCCAGGTCCGCGACGAACAGGAAGCACGTGACATCTACGCCTACCTCGCGTCGCTTGCGCAGTGACGTGCATCTGACCGGCAGCCAAGGCGGAACGCGACCGTGGTCGACTGGATCGACCGTCGACATTGCGCCAGCCACGGCACCGCACGACATGACCCGCGCCAAAATGGCGCGGGTTGTTCTCTCTTAGCCGGTCCACCATCCCATGCCGCCGCCAGGGGAGACGATACCGGACGAAGCAATAGCTCCGATACCGCCGGCGCCGCAGGATGGCGCCATGACGCTCGTCATTCTCATTCCCAATCCGGGTCTTGTCGCGACGCCGTTCTTTTCCTCCGTGATCGGTCTGACTCAGGACCTTCGCAGCCGCTCCGTCCCCTTTGCCGTCAAGACATATGAGTTTTCCGACATCATGATGTCGCGGAACTATCTGATGTCCTATTTCCTGTCGAACCGCCGGTTCACCCATGCACTTCTGCTTGATTGCGATCTGGAATTCGGCCGGACCCAGTTTTTCAGGCTCAAGGACTTCGGCAAGGACTGCATGATTGCGCCCTACCCCCGGCGCCAGTTGTCAGTCCGGAAACTGGAAAAAGAGATCGAGGCAAACCTCCTTCGCCCCGAAGGCGAGAGGCTTTCGCCCGATGACGTGTTTGCCCGTGCCGTCGGCCATGTCGTGCAGCGAGGCTCCTCCCGCCCCGGCTGGAAGCCCCGGCAGGAGGGTGGTTTCGTGACCGTACCCGGCGCCGGGATGGGTTTCACCCTCATCAGTCGCCGCGTCCCCGAAGCAATGGTGGCAGCAGGTGTGGTCGATGCCTATCCGGCGCAGGGAAAGCTGCCGATCTATTCGGACGCGCCCGAATTCTACAACTTCTTTGGCCACAGCGTCTCGGCTGACGGCGCGATCATCCTCGGCGAAGATCAGAGCTTCTTTCACCGCTGGATATTCGGGTGCGGTGGCGACGTCTGGGCCGATACCACCGCGCGCCTCGTGCATCACGGCCAGTTTGGTTTCCGTGGTCATTACGGCGCGGAATGACCCGAGTTGCCGTCAGGACGGAAGCACCAGTCTCGCGCTCTCATAGCCCGATCTTGTCCAGTGGCGGGCCGGGAAAGCGGCTGAACTCCGGCGCCCCCTCAGGTGCGCCGATCAGGTCACGCACCGCCCTGACCGCCTGATCGATCGCCGAATGGGCATAGGCATAGGCTCCTGAATCCGAGTTGGCGATAGCGATCCGGCCCCAGGGTTGCCGCGCTGTCTCGATCGGCAGCGGCCCGTCCGGCCAGAACTGGTCCCAGGGGCGCATGTATTCATAGGCATAGCCATGGCTCCACCGGTTGCAGGTGATGCCTTCGATGTCGGTCGCCGGGTCGAAACTCGTCCCCGCCAGCGCCCGGGCCAGAAGATCGCGGATCGACCGCTCCATCTCCTCGAAGCTCAGCGATACTAGCTGCCGCTTGCCCGCCAGAGCCTGTTCGCGCGACGGCAGCCCGGGTTCCACCAGCACCTTGGAGAGATGCAGGATCACTGGGTCCTCCGGTGTATCGGCAAAGCGGTAATCCCCCATCGACACCGGAAAGTCGATCTCGAACCCGCTCCAGAAATTGCCGTGCGCCCGCACTCCGTCGATCTTGAGCTCGTCCAGCGCCTTCCAGTTGCGCAGCTGTACGTTGGTATAGATCAGCGGCACCTTCTGCTGGTCGTTCAGCGCGGCGATCTGCGCTTCGCCCAGTTCATCGGTCAGGTAGGGAATGACCCTGTGCCAGCAGGCCAGCACCACTTGCCCCGCCCGGACGGTGGCAAGCCCGCCATCTGTCCCGGCATAGGTCACCGTGACACCTTCGGCCGTGGCCGGATCGCCGTCATGGGCCACCTTGACCACGGTGGAATTCAGCCGCAGCCGCACCGGATTGTCCGCCAAATCAAGCTGCGCATAATCCGCCGTGGCGGTGGCAAGGTCCTCCATCGTCGTCCCGCCCAGTGCGTTCGGGATCATCGCCCGCACCAGCGCACGGGCGATGCCCGCATTGCCGTCGGGGAAGTGGTAGATGTAGTCATCCGGGTCGGTAAAGGCGAGCCGGCCTGACGGGCTGTGGTACTTCGACACCGTCTCGCCAAGGTCCATCCCGTCGAACCCCGGGTTCCAGTTGCCCCGCGCATCGAGCGCGGTCGTCGCATCGATCCCCACCCCGAAATAGCCGGTGGTCGAGGTCTGGAAGTAATCCACCACCTGCGGATCGGCCTTCACATAGTCGAGCAGGAAGTCCGTGTAGGTGATCCGCGCCAGCAGATCGAGCCGCTCTTCCGGCGTCATGTCCGGCAGATAGTCGCGCGGCGCATCGATAAGTTCGATGAGGTCAGCCTTCGCCTTGTCGTTCATCGGGGTCTGGTTGACCCAGTCGGCCGTTTCGCCCGAGCGGATCACAAGCCTGTCCACGCCCCATTTCGCAGCATCGAAGAATACCGCCGAGGACAGTCCGCGGTCATCTGACCAGGCCTGGTCATAGAATTCCTCGAACCGGGCAGGCTCGATTCCCACATCCGCCAGAAGCTGCGTCACTGCCGGGCTGAAATAGCTTGGCGTCTGCATCGACTGGCTGCCGCCATAGCCGATCAGGATCTTTCCTGACGACGTGGTGAATTCGTTGCGTTTGGCATGGCCGCCGAAATCCTCCAGCGGATCGATGATCAGGATGCGCGCCTCGGGGCGCTGCTGGCGCCACAGGAACGCGGCCGCAAGTCCCGAGATCCCGGCGCCCACGACCACGAGGTCATAGGTCTCGCCGGTCTCTGCCACTGCGGGGTTGGCGGCCCAGAAACTGCCGTCACGGATCGCGTGCATCACGTTCTGTGCCGCATCCGTCTGTCCTCGCAGGCCCGTGCCCGCCGGCGGATAGACCGCCGCATCGACCCCGGCCTCCTGCGCTGCGGCAGGCAGGCCATAGGCGCCCAGCATCGTCCCGCCGATGGCCAGCGCAACCCCGTCCAGGAAATCGCGCCGCGTGATCGCGCGGTCCATGCCAAGCTTCCTGTCACGATCCGACCATGCCATCTTTGTCGTCCCTTCCCCCTTGTGCATGCAGCGATGTTGCCCCGGACCGTGCCGGCATGGCAAGTCTGCTCGCAGGGACCGGCAAACGCCGGCTCGTGCCGCGGACGGTCGGTCAAGGCCGTCCGCACCGCGAAAGGGAACCGCCATGGGACTTGACGCCTTCTCCCTCTCGGGCCGCACGGCACTTGTCACGGGCTCCTCCCGCGGCATCGGCCTCACGCTCGCCCGCGCGCTTGCCGGCGCCGGAGCAGCCATCGTCCTGAACGGGCGCGATGTCGCGGCGCTCGACCGTGCCGCTGTCACGCTGGCGGCCGAGGGGGCAGAGGTCCACCTCCTGCCCTTCGACGTGACAGACCATGCCGCCGCCCGTGCCGCCATCGACGGGTTCGAGGCGCAGACAGGCCCCATCGACATCCTCGTCAACAATGCCGGCATCCAGCACCGCGCCCCCCTCCAGGACTTTCCGGCCGAGGCGTTCGAGCGGCTTTTGCAGACCAACGTCGCGAGCCTCTTTCACGTCAGCCAGGCGGTAGCGCGCCACATGATCGGCCGGGGGCGGGGGCGGATCATCAACATCGCCTCGGTACAGACTGCGCTCGCCCGTGCCGGGATCGCCCCCTACACGGCCACAAAGGGCGCCGTCGGCAACCTGACCAAGGGGATGGCGGCCGACTGGGCGCGGCTGGGACTGAACTGCAACGCCATAGCGCCGGGCTATTTCCGGACCGACCTCAATACCGCGCTGTGGCAGGACCCCGCCTTCACCGCCTGGCTCGAGGCGCGCACCCCTGCCGGCCGCTGGGGCCGGCTCGAGGAACTGGGCGGCGCTGCCGTCTTTCTCGCCTCTGACGCGGCGAGCTTTGTCAACGGTCATGTCCTCTATGTCGACGGCGGCATGACCGCCACGGTGTAACAGCACTGCCGGGGCGGGGTCATGCGCCCTGCGCCTGTCACCACATTGCGAGACTGACCCGTGCCCGCCGACCCCTGGTTCCTGCCTGCCCCGCCCACCGACGATGACCCGCCGCTCCCGCGCGCGGACCGCCGCCCGCTGGCCGATCCTGCCCTCTGGCGGGCGGCCCAGGCGGATTGCGCGCCCGAACTCGCGCAGGCGGCTTTCCGCTTCGGCCTGCTTTCGGCCCGCCTTGCGGCCCTGCCTGACGGCTACACCACCCGCCTGTCGCTGATGGAGGCCGCGGAACTGTCGTGGTTCGCCGGGGACCGCATCGCCCCCGCGCGCCTGTCGCTCTGGCTCTCGCTGCATGCCTCGGCTGCGACCGACGATGCCGGTGCGCTGGCCCGCGCCGCCTGGGCGCAACGCCACCTTGCCGGCGGCCCGCCCCCCGATGCTGGCGGCTGGGCCATCGGCCTGCCGGCTTTCCTTGGCCGCAGCTCTGCCGCGACGACTGATCTCGCCGGACTGCTGGACCGCGCGGCTGGGCTCCACCCGCTTGTCCTTGCTCATTTCGCTTTCCGGACAGCGTGCCTCGCTCTCGACAGTGATGCCGCCCCAATCGAGGCTGCCGTCCTTGCTGCCCGGATTGCGGCACAGGATGCCGCTGCCGCGCCTTTCCTTCCGCTCGCGCTCGGCGGTGATCAGGCGCTGCGGGCGAGCGGGCCGGTGACCGACCGCCTCCGGCTCTGGCTTGCCGGGGCCGAGGCCGCGACGCGCGCCGCGCTTGCCCATCTTGACCGCCTCGCGCTCTGGGAAAGTCGCGCCCTTGCCGCCGCCCGGACCGGCCATGCCTGCGCCATCGTCGCGGCCTGCGCCGCCCGGCCGCAGATCGGCACTGCTGACGCTGCCGCCCTCACCGGCGCCTCGCGCGCCACCGCCCAGCGCCAGCTTTCCGCACTGGCCGCCGCAGGCGCCTTGCGCGAACTGACCGGCCAGGGCCGCTTCCGCGTGTGGACAGCGGCGCTCTGACCCTACCTGCTTCGGTCAGGGTGAAAGAGGTTCCGAATCAAATGGTTAATTGGTCGATTCCGGCCAAAACGGGGTATCGGTATCACGTCGGTATCACGTCGGTATTGCGTCGGTGCGACATCCCCCTCCGCCCGCAAAGGCGGTTGTGACGGCACCGCGCGCCGGTTGACAGAGGGTGCACGGCATGGCCCACGCGACCCGTACGGAATGGGGTGCGCCTTCCTCCTCCGGTTGCGGCAGATCGTTGACAGGCCACACAGACGCCCGCTACCTTTCGCCAGGGTTGCCATGATGGCGGCGCGGACGGGCTTGGTCGAGAGGGCAGGGTCCGACCCGTGGGGGCAACCACCCGGGTGAAGGCGGCCCGCGCGACGAGGTGAGGAAGATGGAATTCCTTGTTTCTCCACCAGGTGCTCTGATTGTCACCCTCGTGATCTATCTCCTTCCGGTCTTCGAAGCCAGGGAAGACGAGGTGGATCGGTCACAAGCCTGGTCGTTCATGCTGTTATTCGCCGTAGAGTTCATGATCTGGTGTTTCACTCCGGCTTATGGCCTGATCTCGATGCTCCAATACCTGGGTGTGCTGGAATTGAAAGGCTGGCTGGAATTATGCTTCTTCGACCCGCTCTCTCCAATGAGCACTGCTGGGTTCATGTTGATTAACGCCTATACTCTGTATTACATGGTGCGCGCAACCAAGACATTACTCAGCATGAAAGTGAATTGAAATAGCTTCAGACCACCTGATGAAAGACTCTCTGGAATGACGCTGACGGAGAATATGCTGACAGGACTGCAACGATGTGGAAACGTTGTTTTCCCGTCTGACCTTCGATGCTGGAACAGTCACAGGCTCAAGGAATGAAGCCTGTGCAAAGGCTCATCAGTGGGGAAGCCATGTATGACATCACCCTGAAGGCATTCACCGGCCTGATCTATCTGGGCCGAATCCTTCTTTTGGTTATGATAATCCTATTCCTGGTGATCTTTCTCTTCATCTATCTTACTGCCGTGCCGGGGAAATCGATCTACTTTGAAGCCAACAACGTCGAGCACGCGATCTGGTCGCGAACGGCCATCAAGGGCATTCCCTTCACCGAAACCTTTGGAAAGGACCTCGCAGTCGTCTGCGTCTTTTCATATTCCGCAGGCTCGGTCGCGTCGATGCTGGAACGGAACAAAGTCGTCTTCACCGACGTCAGGCACGGTGTGCTCGAGCAATCAGCGTTTGAGATGGATTACCCTGGAGGTCTGTATCGCGTCGTCCTTGTCGATGGAGAGGGTCAGGCCGAAATCTGGAAGTTTGACGATCGACGTTTCAACGTATCCTTCGCAGCCGAACAGACTTCGAAACTCGATCCTGTGGATAACGGCGATGATTTCGGATGTGTGAATGCCGCCGCGATCACATACCGGGTGGAGCAATTGCCGGATGGTCGATACGGGCTTTCGGTCAGGGTGCATGAAGAACGGAAGGACGAATAGACCACCCCGCCCGACCGGCCCGCGGGACTGGTGATTGTACCGCCCTGTCGCTCACCCTGCTCGCATTCGTCGGCCATGTTCGGCGATGGCGCGTGGATGTCGCGCGCCTTTCTGCGCCGGCAGAGGGCGTGCATCGGCGGGTCTCAGCGCTCCCCGCCGTCCCGCGCCTCGAGCCGCGCCTCGATCGCGGCCAGGCGGTCCAGCACCTCGGCGCGCCAGGCTTCGGCCTTTCCATCGGCCTCGTCGCCCGCGGCCTCCTGCATGGCGTTGACGACAAGGCCCACCAGCAGGTTGATCACCGCGAAGGTGGTGACCAGGATGAAGGCCACAAAGAACAACCAGGCGTAGGGATAGACCTCCATCACCGGGCGGACCACGGCATCGGCCCAGCCCTCGAGCGTCATCACCTGAAAAAGCGTGAGCGCGGTGGACCCCAGATTGCCGAAGCGGTCGGGAAAGGCTGCGCCGAAAAGCTTGGTCGCCATGACCGCGCTGACGTAAAAGATCAGGCAGGTCAGCATGAAGACCGACACCATCCCCGGCATCGCGCGGATGAAGCCTTCGACCACCCGCCGCATCGAGGCGGAGAAGGAAATGAGCCGCAGCACCCGCAGGATGCGCAGCGACCGCAGGACCGACAATTCCCCCGATGCGGGCAGAAGGGAGATGCCGACGATGACGGTGTCGAAGATGTTCCAGCCGCTGCGCAGGAACCGCGGGCCGAGCGCATAAAGCTTGAGCCCGAGTTCCACCACGAAGATCGCAAGGCAGATGCGGTCGAGCGTGACCAGAAGCCCCCCCGCCCGCGCCATCAGGGCGGGCGAGGTTTCCATCCCCAGGATGACGGCGTTGAAGAGGATGACCGCCATGATCGCGTTGCGCACGGGCGGCGTGTCGAGAAAGGCGGCCAGTCTTGCGCGGTGATCCATCGTGAGGTCCGTTGTACCCTGTGGCCCGGGCCGGCGGCCCCATGCGTGCAGGGTGCCCCGGGCGCATGGCCCGGGCACCCTGCGGTGGCAGCTTGCGCTATTTCGCCAGCGTCACCGGTTCGGGCCGGGGCGCGTCGCCGCCGCCGCCCCGTGTCTTCCAGAGCGACCAGACCACACCGGCGCCGAGGATCGCAAAGGTGATGGCCAGCGACCAGTTCGCGGGGAACTTTTCCCATCCCATCAGGTCGGCGATGAAGATTTTCGACCCGATGAAGACGAGCAGGATCGCCAGCGCATACTTGAGATATTCGAACCGGTGCAGGATCGCCGCCAACGCGAAGTAGAGCGCGCGCAGCCCGAGGATGGCGAAGATGTTCGAGGTATAGACGATGAACGGGTCGGTGGTGATCGCGAAGACCGCCGGGACCGAGTCTACCGCAAAGACGAGGTCGGCCAGTTCAACCATGATCAGCGCGAGGAATAGCGGCGTGGCGAACCGCACCAGGCGGCCGGTCCTGGGGTCGGGCTGCCGGACAAAGAACTTGTGCCCGTGCAAATCGTCGGTCACCCGCATGTGCCGCTTGAGCCAGTTGAGGATCGGGTTCGAGGCGACATCCATCTCCTCGTGCCCGCCCATGAGCATCCTGATCCCGGTGAAGATCAGGAAGGCGGCGAAGATGTAGAGGATCCAGCCGTATTGCGCGACGAGTGTAGCGCCCAGGCCGATCATGATCCCGCGCAGCACGATCACGCCGAGGATGCCCCAGAAGAGGACCCGGTGCTGGTATTCGCGCGGCACGGCGAAATAGCTGAAGATCAGCGCGATGACGAAGACGTTGTCGAGCGCGAGCGTCTTTTCGACCACGAAGGCGGTCAGATAGAGGCTCGTCGCCTCGCCGCCGAGCTGCCACCAGACGAAGCCCGAGAAGGCCACGCCCAGGCCGATGTAAAGCGCCGACAGCTTCAGGCTTTCGGCCACGCCGATTTCGTGGTCGTCCTTGTTCAGCACGCCGAGGTCGAAGACCAGAAGCGCGATCACGATGGCGATGAACAAGACCCACATCCACAGGGGCTTGCCCAGAAAGTCGACCAGAAGGAATTCCATGCAGGACCTCTCCAAACTCTACGGAGCGCAGCGAAGGGAGACCGCAGGACCCGGGGCTTCCATCGAGCGCCACTCGATGCGGTCCGACATCACGGCGAGCCCCGAAGGGATCGCCGCCAGAGGGGCCCGGTCCGCTTGGTGCGAAGTGGGATGGATCGCCGCGGTTTCAACCCCGCCGCGGGCGGGCTCTTGCCGCTCAGCCCTCTGCCGTGGCGCCTTCGCCACGTTCGGCTGCGAGCAGCGCGGCCAGGCCCGAGCGGTAGTCGGGGTGGATCAGCCGCACGCCGAGTTCCGTCTTGATGCGGTCGTTGCGGACTTTCTTGCTCTCGGCATAGAAGCTGCGTGCCATTGGCGACATCTCGGCCGTGGCAAAGTCCTCGGCCGGGGGCACGGGCAGGCCCAGCAGCGCCGCCGCATGGGCGATGACATCTTCGGGCGGGGCGGGATCGTCGTCGCAGAGGTTGTAGACCGCCCCGGGCCGTGGCTGCGCGATCGAGGCGTCGAGCACCTGGGCGATATCCTCGACATGGATGCGGCTGAAGACCTGGCCCGGCTTGACGATCCGCCGCGCGGTGCCCTGGCGCACCTTCTCGAACGGCCCGCGCCCGGGGCCATAGATGCCGGCCAGGCGAAAGATGTGCAGCGGCAGGCCGGGGATTGCGGCCCAGTCCGCTTCGGCCCGGACGCGCGCACGGCCGCGTTCGGTCGCGGGGGTGAGAGGGCTGTCCTCGTCGACCCAGTCCCCGCCGTTGTCGCCATAGACCCCGGTCGTGGACAGGTACCCGACCCAGGCATAGCGGTCGGCCCGCGCGGCGATGGCCGGCTTCAGATCGCGCAGCACGGGGTCGCCCTCTGCATCCGGGGCAGCCGAGACCAGCAGATGCGTCGCCGCATCGAGCGCGGGGGTGAGGTTCTCGCCGGGCCAGACCGCCGCTTCGATGCCGGTGGAGGTCAGCGCGGCTGCCTTGTCCGGCTGCCGCGTGGTGCCGATCACGCGCCAGCCCCGCGGCACCAGCCGCCGTGCCAGCGCCTGCGCCGAATAGCCGTGCCCGAAGGACAGAAGCGTGCCGGGTGTCATGCGCCTGACATGGCGCGCCCGCCCGTGCGGGGCAAGCCCCCGGGGCCGCGGCCGGACCCCGCCGCACGCAGCGCTTCAGCCAAGGCTGGCGGTGATCACCTCTGCCGCGCGGCGCGGGTCGGCCGCTTGCCAGACCGGGCGGCCGACAACGATGTGGTCCGCCCCGGCCGCGATCGCCCCGGCCGGCGTCATCACCCGTTTCTGGTCGTCCGGCGTGGTGCCCGCCGGGCGCACCCCCGGCGTCACGATGAGCCGCCCCGCCGCCTCTGGCAGGGTTCGCACCGCCGCCGCCTCGGCGGGCGAGCAGATCACCCCGTCCGCACCGGCCTGAAGCGCACGCCGCGCGCGTTCCGCCACGATCCCGGCCACCTCGCCCTCCTGATACATGCAGGCGTCGAGGTCCCCCCTGTCGAGCGACGTGAGCACGGTCACGGCGAGAATCTTCACGCCCGATCCTGCGGCGCCGGCGCGCGCCGCATGCACCACATGCGGGTCACCGTGGACCGTCAGGAAATCGGGCTCGAAACGGGCCAGCCCCCGCACCGCTGCTTCGACCGTTGCGCCGATGTCGAAGAGCTTGAGGTCGAGGAACACCCGCTTGCCGCGTTCATCCTTGAGCTCGCGCGCCAGGGCAAGGCCGCCGCCGGTCAGCATGCCGAGCCCGATCTTGTAGAATGCGCAGGCGTCCCCGATCCGGTCGACCAGCGAAAGCCCCGTCACCGCATCGCCGACATCCAGCGCCACGATCAGCCGTTCATCCGCCATCCCCGCCCCCCTTCGACTGCCGGCACTTGTGCGCCGGTGGCCGCCCGTGTCAACCACGGGGCCAAAGGAGCCCCGCCCATGCCCCCGCTTCTCGAAGTCTGCGTCGACAGTCCTGCGGGCCTTCTGGCCGCCATCGACGGCGGTGCAGACCGGCTGGAGCTTTGCTCGGCCCTCGCGCTGGGCGGTCTGACGCCGACCTGGGCGCTCATGGCGCTGGCGGCCGCGCACGAGATCCCCGCGCTTGCCATGATCCGGCCGCGCGCGGGCGACTTTGTCTGGAGCCCCGACGAGGTCGACCACATGCAGGGCGAGATCGACGACGCGCTCGAGGCCGGGCTCGATGGTATCGTGATCGGCGCGAACCGCCCTGACGGGCGGCTCGATGCCAAGGTGCTGCGGACGCTTCTGGCCGATGTCCCGGCCGAGTTCGACAAGGTCCTGCACCGCGCGATCGACCTTGCCCCCGACCCGGTCGAGGCGGTCGATGTCGCCATCGGGCTGGGCTTCACGCGCATCCTGAGCTCGGGGGGCGCGCCCGGTGCCGTCGACGGCCTTGGCCGGCTGCGCGCGATGTTCGACCGCGCCCGTGGCCGGATCGAGATCATGCCCGGCGCCGGCATCACCGCCGGGAATGTCGCGGGCCTCGCGGCTCTCCTCCCGCTCACCTCTGTCCATGCCTCCTGCGCCGTTTCCCTGCCGCAGGCCGGCAAAGCCGTCACCTTCGGGTTCACCGGGCCCGAGCGGCGCGAGACCGATGCCGATACGGTCCTGGTGTTGCGCGAAGCGCTCGACCGACTTGGAGCGGCCTCCTGACCAGTGCCGGAAATCCGATCCGGCCACCCTTGCGCAACGGCCCGGCATCACCCAAATCCATGCCAAGGCCCGGTTCCCGGATGTGCCGCCACGCGGGCACCGAAACCCCCGGGCGCTTGCGAAAGGAGAGTGAGCCATGAACTTGGAGAAGTTCACGGAACGGTCCCGCGGCTTTCTGAATGCTGCCCAGACCATCGCGATGCGCGAAAGCCACCAGCGTCTTGTCCCCGAACACCTCTTGAAGGCCCTGATGGACGACCCCGAGGGGCTTGCCGCAAATCTCATCACCCGGGCCGGCGGCAACGCGGCAACCGTGCGCCAGCAGGCCGACATTGCCGTTGGCCGCCAGCCCAAGGTGTCGGGCGATGCCGGCCAGACTTACGTTGACCAGTCGCTGGCCCGCATCCTGGACGAGGCCGAGCGCATCGCCCAGAAGGCTGGCGACAGCTTTGTCCCGGTCGAGCGCATCCTGATGGCGCTTGCCATGATCAAGTCGGCGGCCAAGGACGCGCTTGATGCGGGCAAGGTCACCGCGCAGGGGCTGAACGCCGCGATCAACGATGTCCGCAAGGGCCGCACCGCCGACACGGCCTCGGCCGAGGAAGGCTATGACGCGCTCAGGAAATATGCCCGCGACCTGACCGAGGCCGCCGAGCAGGGCAAGATCGACCCCATCATCGGCCGCGACGAGGAGATTCGCCGCGCCATGCAGGTGCTGTCGCGCCGGACCAAGAACAACCCCGTCCTGATCGGCGAACCCGGCGTCGGCAAGACCGCCATTGCCGAGGGCCTCGCGCTGCGCATCGTCAACGGCGACGTGCCCGAATCCCTGCGCAACAAGAAGCTCCTGGCGCTCGACATGGGCGCGCTGATCGCGGGCGCCAAGTATCGCGGCGAATTCGAGGAGCGCCTGAAATCGATCCTGAAGGAGATCGAATCCGCCGCCGGCGAGATCATCCTCTTCATCGACGAGATGCACACCCTTGTCGGCGCCGGGAAGGCTGACGGCGCGATGGATGCCGCCAACCTGGTCAAGCCCGCGCTGGCCCGGGGGGAGCTGCATTGCGTCGGCGCCACCACGCTGGACGAATACCGCAAGTATGTGGAAAAGGACGCGGCCCTTGCCCGCCGGTTCCAGCCGATCATGGTCAATGAACCCACGGTCGAGGATACCGTCTCGATCCTGCGCGGCATCAAGGAAAAGTACGAGCTTCACCACGGCGTGCGCATCTCGGATTCGGCGCTGGTTGCGGCCGCGACGCTGTCGCACCGCTACATCACCGACCGCTTCCTGCCCGACAAGGCCATCGACCTTGTCGACGAGGCCGCTTCGCGGCTGCGGATGGAGGTCGACAGCAAGCCCGAAGAGCTTGACGCGCTGGACCGCCAGATCCTGCAGCTGCAGATCGAGGGCGAGGCGCTCAAGAAGGAGGACGATGCCGCCTCGCGCGACCGTCTGGCCAAGCTCGAGAAGGAACTTGCCAATCTGCAGGAACAGTCGGCGTCGATGACGGCCAAGTGGCAGGCCGAACGCGACCGGCTCGAAAGCGCCCGCACCCTGAAGGAGCGGCTGGACCGCGCGCGCGCCGATCTCGAGATCGCCAAGCGCGAGGGCAACCTCGCCAAGGCCGGGGAACTGTCCTACGGCGTGATCCCGCAGCTTGAACGCGATCTGGCCCAGTCCGAGGCCCAGGGCGAAGGCCCGATGGTCGAGGAAGCCGTGCGCCCCGAGCAGATCGCCGAGGTCGTGGAACGCTGGACCGGTATCCCGACCTCGCGGATGCTTGAAGGCGAACGGGACAAGCTTCTGCGCATGGAAGACGAACTCGGCCGGCGGGTGATCGGCCAGCAATCTGCCGTGCGTGCGGTGTCGAATGCTGTCCGCCGCGCGCGGGCTGGGCTGAACGACGAAAACCGCCCGCTCGGCTCTTTCCTCTTTCTGGGGCCCACCGGCGTGGGCAAGACCGAACTGACCAAGGCCGTCGCCGAATTCCTGTTCGACGACGATCAGGCGATGACGCGCATCGACATGTCGGAATACCAGGAACAGCATTCGGTCGCGCGGCTGATCGGGGCGCCGCCGGGCTATGTCGGCTATGACGAAGGCGGTGCCCTGACCGAGGCGGTGCGGCGGCGGCCCTATCAGGTCATCCTCTTTGACGAGGTGGAAAAGGCCCATCCCAAGGTCTTTGACGTGCTTCTGCAGGTCTTTGACGACGGCCGCCTGACCGATGGCCAGGGCCGGACGGTGGACTTCAAGAACACGCTGATCGTGATGACCTCGAACCTTGGCACGCAGGCGCTGAGCCAGCTGTCCGAAGGGCAGGGGTCAGATGCCGCCCGCGCCGAGGTGATGGAGGCCGTGCGCCGCCATTTCCGGCCCGAATTCCTCAACCGGCTGGATGACATGATCATCTTCGACCGGCTGACCCGGGCCGACATGGACGGGATCGTGACGATCCAGCTTGACCGGCTGCAGAAGCGGCTTGCGCAGCGCAACATCACGCTCGACCTTGATGGCGATGCGCGGACGTGGCTGGCCGACGAAGGTTATGACCCCGTCTATGGCGCGCGCCCGCTCAAGCGGGTGATCCAGCGCGCGCTGCAGGACCAGCTGGCCGGGATGCTGCTTGCGGGCGACATCCGCGACGGCGACCGTGTCCCGGTCACGGCGGGGATCGACGGGCTGATCGTGGGCAACCGGATCGCGGGCTCCAGCCGGCCCAAGCCGCAGGATGCCGTCATCCACTGACGGGTCGCCATGACTGCGTGAAGGCGGGCACCCCCAGACCCGGTGCCCGCCTGCGTGCCCCGGACGCTGCGACCGGCGGGGGGCCGACCGCGGCCTGGGCAGATGCGGCCCGGCCGGACCGGCCATCATTCCCGGGCAGTGTCGCGTGCAGACCGCGAACCTGCCCTTCCCCTGTGCGGGGCGGCCGGGGACAGCTGCGCCTGTTCCGGCAGCGGGCGCGCGCGGCCCGTCTGGTGACCGGTTCCGTCGCTGCAAACGATACAGAAAGGCCGGACGGATCACTCCGCCCGGCCCAGCTTGCCTTGGTTGACTGGCCCCTGGGGGCCGGTCAGGTCACTGCGGCGGCAGGATGACCGCGTCGATCACATGGATCACGCCGTTGGTGGTCGCGATGTCCGCCTGGACGATGTTGGCGCCGTTGACCTTGGCGCCGCCGTCAAGCGTGATCGTGATCGGCGCGCCGTTCACGGTCGTCGCCGTCATGCCTTCGGTCAGGTCGGTGGACATCACCTTGCCGGGGACCACGTGGTAGGTCAGGATCGCGGCCAGTGCAGCAGGATCGGCCAGCAGGCCTTCGAGGGTGCCCTTGGGCAGGGCGGCAAAGGCGTCATCGGTCGGTGCAAAGACGGTGAACGGGCCTTCGCCCTTCAGCGTTTCGACAAGGCCGGCGGCCTGGACGGCAGTGACCAGCGTGGTGAAGCTGCCGGCGGCGACAGCGGTATCGACAATGTCGGCCTCCTGCGCAAAGGCGGGGGCGGCAGAGATCAGGGTCGCGGCGGTCAGGGAAAGAATTGTCTTGCGAAGCATGTGATATTCCTCCGGGTTTTTTGGCCTGCCCGTTGCAGGCACTGTGAGGTCAACGCAGGACACGGGGTTCTGGATCACCGTCGAAATCGCGTGATTGCGCTTGACACAAGGGGCGGCGGCGCTAAGCGGCGGCCATTTCGAAAGTCACGTCACGTTCACTTGAACGGAAGCGACACTCTGTCTCACCCGGCCCGAGCCGGGGCAGGGGGGGCGGAGCCTTCCCTGAACCGCGAAAGGCTGAGGCGGCTTTCCTTCGCGGCAAACCATCCTAGACTGCATCCGGAGCAACAGGGAATGATGACATGGCCTTTCGCTGGACGAACACTCTCGGTCATGACGACGTGACGCCCAGGGCTCTGTGGCTCAGGCGCCGCGAGGTCATCGCCGGCGCGGCGGGTCTGTGCGGGCTGGGCCTCTGTCGCCCCGCATCGGCCGGCGAGCTGCCGGAGCCGACCGCATTCGATGACATCACCTCGTACAACAATTTCTATGAATTCGGGATGGGCAAGGATGATCCGGCGAAACACGCCGGCGCAATGGTCACGTCGCCCTGGACCATCCGGGTTGACGGGCTTGTCGACAATCCCGGTGACTACCCGCTTGAAGACCTCATCGGCGGCCTCGCGGTCGAAGAGCGCATCTACCGTTTCCGCTGTGTCGAGGCCTGGTCGATGGTCGTCCCCTGGAACGGCATCGAACTGGCCGATGTCCTTTCCCGGCTCGGCGTGCAGGACGGTGCCCGCTATGTCGCCTTCGAAACCGACGTCCAGCCCGAGGTGATGCCCGGTGTCCAGCGGCAGGTGATCCCCTTTCCCTATGTCGAAGGGCTCCGCCTTGACGAAGCGATGCACCCGCTGACGCTTCTTGCCACCGGCATCTACGGCCAGCCGATGCCCAATCAGAACGGCGCCCCCGTCAGGCTTGTCGTGCCGTGGAAATACGGCTTCAAGTCGATCAAGTCGATCATCCGCATCAGCCTTGTCGCCGAGCAACCGCCTGCCACGTGGAACGTGATCAATCCGGGGGAATACGGCTTTTATTCCAATGTGAATCCGACCGTCGATCACCCGCGCTGGAGCCAGGCGACCGAACGGCAGATCGGCGGCGGACTGTTCGCCGAACGCCGGCCAACGCTCATGTTCAACGGATACGAACAGGACGTGGCGCATCTCTATGACGGCATGGACCTTGCCGAATTCTATTGATGCCGCCCGCGGCCCGGCCATCGCCGACCGTCTGAACGCCCTTCTGCGCAGGTGTCCGCCCCTGGCTATCTATGCCGGGGGTGTGGCCTGGGCGGCTTGGCTCTTCTGGCTTGGCCTGACCGGCGGACTTGGGCCGGAACCGATCAATGCGCTGGAACGCGCCTATGGTGATGCCGCCATCACGCTTCTGATTGCCGGGCTCGCGGTGACGCCTCTCAGGCGGTTGTCCGGGATCAGTCTCCTGCGGTTCCGGCGGGCGATCGGTGTCACCTGCTTCGGCTTTGCGCTTGCACATCTGCTTGTCTGGGCGATCCTCGATCTGCGGTCACTGGGCGCGATCTGGACCGAGATCGTGAAGCGGCCCTATGTCACGGCAGGAATAGCGGCCTTCCTTGCGCTGGTCCTCCCGGCCCTGACATCGAATGACATGGCCCTGCGCCGTCTGGGGGCGAGCGCCTGGCGGCGCATCCACCTCCTCGTCTATCCTGCGGCTGTCCTTGCCGCGCTGCACGGGCTCTGGATTGCAAAGGGCTTTGCCCTCGAACCGATCATCCACATGACCCTCATTCTCGTGCTTCTCGCGCTTCGCCTGCCCCGCCCCCGTCGGATTGCGCCGCCTCTGGCGTGAGGCGGGGACGCACCGGACGGGCGGGACCTGCGAATCCCGCCGTGGCAGCGCCGGCGTGCCTGATGGCCCTGGTTGCGGCATCCACCGGCCCGCCGGTGTCCTCTTCTGTGCCTGGAAATCTTTTTAACGCATTGATCAGAATGATAATTTCAGGTTGTTTGCGGCGGTTGCGTTTTTTCCTCTCTACCCCCTTGCGGAGAAGAGGGAGCCTGCGTAAATACCCCTCCACGCCAACCGGGCCGGTCGCGTCACGTTCTGCGGTCCTCCGGGCGGTGTCGGTCGAAAACCCGGAATGACAGTGCGTCAAGCCGCACGTCGCAGACGGGTTCGCTTTTTGACATTGTGATGAGATGAAGGGATATGCGGGCGGTTTGTCGTATGTACGATGGACTGACTTGCATATCAGCGCCACGAGCGGGGGGTGAGAGCCTTTT
>Ga0315902_10002899_pt1 | contig 26160 bp, 20 predicted proteins | sample LakEriMetagenome_9_FD_203523 | JGI IMG/M metagenome (GOLD analysis project Ga0315902, IMG submission 203523) | Freshwater fungal communities from buoy surface, Lake Erie, Ohio, United States - Buoy 12 MA117 | ecosystem: Environmental > Aquatic > Freshwater > Lake > Lake biofilm | place: USA... | reverse complement strand
GAGCGGCCGAGGCCGAGGACGGCGATGGTTTGACCGGCCACGCCCTGGACGGGAATCATCTCGCGCACTCCGCTGCTGCCTCGGGGCGATTTTTCCGATCTGGCGAGGTTGCGCAAGGTGGCGGCGACGGGCGGGGGGCGCTGCCGCCCGGGAAATTTTGGGACTGAAAATGAGAGTTTAGGGGCGGGTGGCGCGCGTCTGCAGGACCGCGAGGGCGCGGGCTGCCTTAGCGGCGGGGACGAAGACATGATCATGGTGGAAGGCCGCGACCATGTTGCAGGGGATCTCCGCCTGGGCAAGCGCGGTCGCCACGGCGGCGGTGAGCCCGGTCCCGTCGAGCGCGGACTGCACGGTCAGGGTGATCCGGGCCATCGGGATCGGGTCGGCAAAGCCGAGGCCCCGCGCCGTTGGAAGCGGGAGGATGAGGGAAAGCCCCTCGTCTTCGCGGAAGCTCGCGAGTGCCAGCGGCAGGGCGGCGGCGGCGCGGGCGGGGTCGGCCAAGGTGACGAAGGCATAGGTCGCAGGGTCAAGGACCGGCGCCATCGCGGCGATCATGGCTGCAGTTTCGCGGACGGGGTCGGTCATGCCGGGCCGCCTGGCTCTGCCCCGCGCGATCCGCCGGGACAGGCGGGCGCAACGGGAAGATCGGGACAATCCGAATCAATTGCCCGTCTTTTTTGGAGAAATACTCCGGGAAGCGAGCGCAAGCGCCGGGAGCAGAGGCCCCCTTCGCCCGCCTTTCCGCGGTGCGGCCGGGCCGGCGGGGTCATCTGACCTTGAGAGTGGCGAGCCCGACCATCGCAAGGACCATCGCGATGATCCAGAAGCGGATGACGATCTGGGGTTCGGACCAGCCCTTCTTTTCGTAATGGTGGTGGATCGGGGCCATCAGGAAGACGCGCTTGCCGGTGCGCTTGAAATAGGCGACCTGGATGATAACCGACAGGGCCTCGACCACGAAGAGGCCGCCGACGATGGCGAGCACGATCTCGTGCTTGATCGCGACCGCGATCGCGCCGAGCGCGCCGCCCAGCGCCAGGCTGCCGGTATCGCCCATGAAGACGGCTGCAGGGGGCGCGTTGTACCACAGAAAACCGAGGCCGCCGCCGATCAGCCCGGCGCAGAAGACGAGGAGTTCGGCCGTGCCGGGTACGGCATGGACGCCAAGGCCGCCGGCGATGGCCGAGGAGCCGACGACATAGGAGATGATGCCGAAGGTGCCGGCGGCGATCATCACCGGCATGATGGCGAGCCCGTCGAGCCCGTCGGTCAGGTTCACGGCATTGGCCGCGCCCACGATCACGATCATGGCGAAGGGCACGAAGAGGAGGCCAAGATTGATCAGCACGTCCTTGAAGACGGGCACGGCAAGCTGCCCGGCAAGGTCGGCGGGATGATAGGCCGCCGCCCACCAGCCGGCCGCGGCGGCGACGATAAAGCCCGCAAGCAGCCGGATGCGCCCCGAGACGCCGTCCGAAGTCTGCTTCTTGACCTTGGCATAGTCGTCGGCAAAGCCGATCAGCGCGAAGCTGAGCGTCACGAACAGCACCATCAGCACGAAGGGATTGTCGGGCCGCGCCCAGAGAAAGGTCGAGGTCAGGAGCGCGCCGACGATCAGCAGTCCGCCCATCGTGGGCGTGCCGGCCTTGGCGAAATGGCCTTCGGGGCCGTCGCTGCGGATCGGCTGGCCCTTGCCCTGTCGCTGGCGCAGGACCTCAATCAAGGGCTGGCCGAAGATGAAGCCGAAGGCGAGCGCCGTAAAGAAGGCGCCACCCGCCCTAAAGGTTATATAGCGGAAGAGGTTGAAAACGTCGCCCCCGTCCGAGAACTGGGTGAGCCAGTAGAGCATGGTCTCAGATCTCCTGGTCCGGGCGTGGGACCTGTTGCCCGAGTTTCCGAATCGCGTCAACGATGAGACTTATCCTACTGCCCTTGGAACCCTTGACGAGGACGACGTCACCCGCGTCGACGAGGCGGCCAAGATGAGGAACGAGCTCCTCGGCAGCTGGAGCCCAGCGGCCACGGCGGGCTTCGGGCAAAGCCTCGTACAAAGCCCGCATCCTGTGACCTGCAGCATGAACGAGGTCGACCTGCAGCATTGCAGGATCTGCTGCGAGCGCGGCGTGAAGCGCCTCTTCGGCCTGGCCGAGTTCGAGCATGTCGCCGAGGATGGCGATGCGCCGACCGCGTCCGATCCGGCCCTGGCCATGGGCGGGCGTGGTGGCGGCAAGTACGGCCAGCGCGGCGGCCATCGAGGAGGGATTGGCGTTGAAGGCATCGTCGATCAGGTCGAGCGTCTCGCCCTCCTGCCCGCCTGAAAGGACCAGCCTTTCGCGCGTGCCGCGCCCGGCGGGCGGCGCCCATTCCGAGAGCGCGATCAGCGCGCGCGCCCGGTCGGCGCCCAGCGCGGTCGCGAGCGCGAGCACGCCGAGGGCATTGACCGCGAAGTGGCGGCCTTCGGTCGCGACCTTCAGCAGGAAGGGAGACCGCCAGGCCCGGCCTTGCCCCACCGTCGCGCCGTCGCGCACGCGGATGTCGGTCAGGCGGTGGTGATTGGCGGGACCCGTGCCAAAGGTCACGATCCGGGCGCCCGCGCGCAGGGCGGCCACCCGCAGGATCGGCGTCTGAGGGATGTCGCCGTGCAGCACGGCGGTGCCGCCGGGTTCGAGCCCCTCGCAGATCGACGCCTTCTCGACCGCGATGGCGTCGAGCGTACCGAAGGCTTCGAGATGGGCTGCGCCGACGGTCGTGACCATGACGGCATGGGGGCGGGCCTGGCGCGCGAGCGGCGCGATCTCGCCGGGCTGGTTCATGCCGATCTCGATGACGGCAAAGTCGGTGTCGGCGGGCATCCGGGCCAGCGTGAGCGGCACGCCCCACTGGTTGTTGTAGCTTGCCTCCGAGGCATGGGTGCGTCCCTGCGCGGCGAAGATCGCGCGTAGCATCTCCTTGGCCGAGGTCTTGCCGACCGAGCCGGTGATCGCGGCGACGCGGGCCGAGGTGCGGGCGCGCCCGGCGCGGCCGAGGTCTTCGAGCGCGCGCTGCACGTCGGGCACGACCAGAAGCGGCGCGCCGGCCGGCAGCCCCTCGGGGATGCGCGAGACAAGCGCGGCAGCGGCGCCGCGGGCAAGGGCGGCTGCGACAAAGTCGTGCCCGTCGCGGGCGGCAGTAAGGGCAACGAAAAGATCGCCCGGGGCGATCGTGCGGCTGTCGATCGAGACGCCGCCCGCCGCCCAGGGGGCGGTCGCGGTGCCGCCGGTGGCGGCGGCGGCATCGGCGGATGTCCAGAGGGGTGTCATCGGCGGACCTCGCAGGGGCGGAGGGGGAGGCTGGGAGGCGCCACCCCCCGGGCTGCGCCTTCCCCCCGGAGCATTTTTCCGACAAAGACGGTGCAGAGGGGCTGGCGGCGGTCGCGCGCGGGCAGGCCGGCCGGGCGGGCCCGGGCGGCAGGGGCGCGGCAGGCACGGCCTGAGGCCCAAGCGTCTGGCCGCGGGGTCATTCCCGTCCCTCGAGCGCGGCGACGGCAATGCTCGCCTGTTCGGCATCGTCGAAGGGAAAGATGTCGGTGCCGATGATCTGGCCGGTCTCGTGCCCCTTGCCGCAGATGAGGAGCGCGTCTCCGGCCCCGAGCGCATCGACGCCGCGCAGGATCGCCTCGGCGCGGTCGGGCACCTCGCTGGCGATGTCGGCCGCGCCGGCGCCGCGCAGCCCGTCAAGTACCGCGGCGCGGATCAGCGCGGGGTCTTCAGTCCGGGGGTTGTCGTCGGTGACGATGACGACATCGGCATGGGCAGCAGCGGCCGCGCCCATCAGCGGCCGCTTGCCGCGGTCGCGGTCGCCGCCCGCGCCGATCACGGCGACGATGCGGCCCAGCACATGCGGGCGCAGCGCGGCAAGCGCGGTGGCGATGGCATCGGGCGTGTGGGCATAGTCGACAAAGACCGCCGCGCCGTTGCCGCGCCGTGCCACACGCTGCATGCGGCCGCGCACGGTGGTCAGCCGCGGCAGCGCGGCAAAAGCGCGGGCCGGGTCATCGCCCGCGGCAATGACGAGGCCCAGCGCCACCAGCACGTTCTGCGCCTGGAAGCCGCCGACAAGGTCGAGCCGGGCCTGATGCGCCGTGCCCTGCCAGTCGAAGAGGATGTCCTGCCCGGTCGCGTCGAACCGCTGCGCGCGCAGCCGCAGGCGCGCCCCGTCCGCGCGGCCGGTGCCGATCACCTCCTGCCCGCGGGCTGCGGCGCGGGCGGCCAGGACGGGCCCCAGCGGATCGTCGAGGTTGATCACGGCCACGCCGTCTTCGGGCAGGACGCGGGTGAAAAGGCCGGCCTTGGCCTCGAAATAGGCCTCCATCGTGCCGTGATAATCGAGATGGTCCTGGGTGAGGTTGGTGAATCCCGCCGCCGCCAGCCAGACCCCGTCAAGCCGGCGCTGGTCGAGCCCGTGGGACGAGGCCTCCATCGCGGCATGGGTGACGCCGGCGCGGGCGGCCTCGGCCAGTGCGGCATGCAGTGTCAGGGCATCAGGCGTGGTATGCGAGAGAGAGCGCGTCCAGTCGCCTTCGATCCCAGTCGTGCCGACATTGATCGCGCGAAGACCGAGGACCTGCCAGATCTGGCGGGCAAAGCTCGCGACCGAGGTCTTGCCGTTGGTGCCGGTCACGGCGACCATCGTCTCGGGATGCGGGCCGAACCAGAGCGCGGCAGTCCGGGCGAGGGTCTGGCGCACGTCCTCGGCCAGGACGAGCGCCGCGGGCGCGCCGGCCAGCGCCTCGGCGGCAAGGCGGGCGCCGGCAGGATCAGTCAGGATCGCGGCAGCACCCCGGGCCAGTGCGGCCGGAACATGGGCCGCGCCATGGACATGCGTGCCGGGCAGAGCGGCAAAAAGCGCCCCGGACGTGACGGCACGGCTGTCCAGCGTGAGCGCACTGACCTGCGCCTCGCGCCCGCCCTGCGCGGTCAGGCCGAGATCGGCGAGCGTCCTGGCCCCGGTCGCGCCCATGATCCTGCCCCAGTCCCCCCTATTGCGCGGCGAGCGTTACACCCTCGGCCGTGGCGACTTCAACCTGCGGCCTGAGCCCGAGAAGCGGGGCTGCGCGGCGGATGAGTTCGGCGGCAACCGGGACGGCGGTCCAGCCGGCGGTGCGGCGCGGCTCGGGGCCCGAGGTCTCGACCGGCTCGTCGAGTGTGACGACGAGGACATACTGCGGGTCGGAGGCCGGAAAGACCCCGGCAAAGGTGGAGATCACCTTGTCGTCGTAATATCCGCCATTCGGGCGGGGCTTGTCGGCGGTCCCCGTCTTGCCACCGACCTCGTAGCCTTCGACATCGGCGAATGACGCGGTGCCACGGCTGACGACCTGGCGCAGCATGTCGGTCGCGATGGCCGAAACCGCGGGGCTGACGATCCGCTCTCCGGGCGGGACGGGTCCGTCCTGGCGCAGGAGGGTGGCGCTAATCCGGGTACCGCCGTTGACGATGCTGGCATAGCCCTGCGCGAGATGCAGCGGCGAGGTCGATAGGCCATGCCCGTAAGAGATGGTGATCATCGAAAGCTCGGTCCAGTCGCGCGGCACGAGCGGCGCACCGGTCGGGGCCTCGACCATCTCGACCGCCGTAGGCGCAAGAAAGCCGAGGCGGCCGAGGAAGTCGCGCTGGCGGTCGATGCCCATCATCACGGCGACATGGGCCGTACCGATATTGGAGGATTTCACGATGACGTCTGTGGCCGAAAGTTCCGGGCCATAGTTGCGGAAATCGCTGATCCGGAAGCCGCCGAATGTCATGGGGCCGCGGGTGTCGATCATCGTCTGGGCGTTGACGAGGCCAAGTTCGATCGCCTGCGCCATCGGGAATATCTTGAAGACCGAGCCGAGTTCGTAGACTCCCTGGACCGTGCGGTTGAAGAGCGGATTGTCGGACTGGTCGCCCACGCGCGGGGCGGCGGGGCGGTCGTTGGGGTCGAAGTCCGGCAGCGAGGCCATGGCGAGAATCTCGCCGGTATGGACATCCATCAGGATGCCGGCCGCGCCCTTGGCATTCATGATCTGCACGCCACTGTCGAGCACCTCTTCCATCGCGGCCTGCAGCGTGAGGTCGATGGAGAGTGCGAGCGGCTCGCCCTCGGCCGCGGGGTCGCGCAGGCGGGCATCGAAGAAACGCTCAACCCCGGCCGTGCCGATGACTTCGGCCGAATCCACGCCCTCGCGGCCATAGCCGGCACCGCCAAGGATATGGGCGGCGATGGCGCCGTTGGGATAGAGGCGCATCTCGCGCGGACCGAAGAGCAGGCCGGGTTCGCCGATGTCGTGGACGGCCTGCATCTGTTCGGGGCTGATCTGGCGACGGACCCAGAGGAACTTGCGCCCGCCGGTGAAGTCGCCGAGGAGCCTCTGCTCGTCCAGTTCGGGAAAGATGCGGGCAAGCGCGCGCGCGGCGCGCTGCGGGTCGATGATCTGCGGCGGCTGGGCATAAAGCGCATGGGTTTCGAGATTGGTGGCCAGGATGCGACCGTTGCGGTCAGTGATGTCGGCGCGCTGGCCGATGATGGGGTTGCCGGTCGTCTCGGCACGCGGCTCCTCGGGCTCGGTCGAGGCGAGCACCGCCATCCGCCCGCCGATCGCGGCAAAGAGCACGAGGAAAGCCGCCCCCAGCACGAGCAGGCGCCCCTCGGCGCGGGCGCGGTCGCGGTCGCGCATCTCTTCGTGCCGCAGGCGCAGGTTCTCGCGTTCGATGGCGTCGGGATTCTCGCCCTCGGCGCGGGCGCGCAGAATACGGGCAAGCGGACGCAGCGGCGTGCGGATCATAGTGGATCGACCTCCGAGACATCGGCCGAGAGCGTGACGCTATTTGTCAGCGGCAGAAATGGCGGCGGCGGATAGGGGACGGCGTCGACTCTGTCGAAGGCCTCGGGCATGAGCGGGATGAGGCCGAGCCGGTCGAAGTTGATCCCGGCCAGGTCTCGCAGCCGGTCGGGGCGGTTGAGATAGGCCCATTCGGCGCGCAACATGTCGAGGCGGGAATGCGCCACACCGATCCTGGCATTGAGCTCGCGAACCTCGCTCAGCGCGGCTTGGGTGCGATAGTTTTCCTGGTAAGCCCAAAACCCGAGCGCCAGCATCGTCAGTGCGGCAAGAATGTTGACGAATGCTTTCATGACGAGATCACCGTTCGTAACGCACAGGAAGGAGCGGCATCCCCAGCACTGCGGGATCGACAGCAACCGGATTGGCAGACGTCCGTCGCGCGATGCGGAGTCTGGCCGATCGCGCGCGAGGGTTCGAGATTATTTCGGCTTCATCCGGCACGATCGGATGGCGGTTGACAAGGTCGAACCCGGGCGGCGCCGAAACTGCCTCTGGCGCATGGCGGCTGGACCCCGGTCCGCGGCCTGCGCGCTGGGCGAGGAAGCGCTTGACCATGCGATCCTCGACAGAGTGAAACGTGACGACAGCAAGATGGCCACGGGGTCGGAGCGCGCGTTCGGCCGCCGCAAGGCCATGCGCCAGTTCGCGGTATTCGTCGTTCACGGCGATGCGCAGCGCCTGGAAACTGCGGGTGGCGGGGTGGCTCTGGCCGGGTCGCGGGCGGGGCAGGCATCGGGCGACAACGCCGGCAAGCTGCAGGGTCTTGGTGACCGGGCGCGCGGCCACGATCTCGCGCGCAATGCGGCGGGCGGCGCGTTCCTCGCCATAAAGAAACAGGATGTCGGCGAGGGCAGCCTCGGACAGGCCGTTGACCAGGTCGGCCGCCGTCGGCCCGCCAGGACCCATCCGCATGTCGAGCGGGCCATCCTTCTGGAAGGAGAAGCCGCGTTCGGCGGTATCGATCTGCATGGAGGAGACGCCAAGGTCGAGCACAACGCCGTCAAGCGGTTCGCCGGCGATGGTGTCGAGCGCGGAGAAGGTGCCCGGGTGCAGGGTCAGGCGGTCGCCATAGTCCGCCGCCCAGGAGGCAGCGAGCCCGAAGGCGGTTGGGTCGCGGTCGATGGCGATGACGCGGTCTGCGCCGGCCTCGAGCAGGCCACGGCTGTAGCCCCCTGCCCCGAAGGTCCCGTCGACCCAGACGCCCGCAACGGGCGCGACCGCCTGCAGCAGCGGGCGCAGAAGGACGGGGATATGGGGAACGGCAATCGCGGCAGCGGATGACATCGGACCCTATCCACTGCCAAGCGGGCCAAGCAGGCTGATCGGGTCAAATCCCTCACCCGCAGCCGAAAGCCAGTCCTCGAGCGACCGCGCCTGCGTCGCGGCAAAGGTGTCGGCATTCCAGATTTCGCAATAACCGCCAAAGCCCATGAACATGACCTCGCCCTCATCGAGGCCGAGCTTCTCGCGCTGGCGCTGGGGCAGGACGATGCGGCCGTCCTTGTCGGTCTCGATCTCGGCGGACTGGGCGAGATAGACATAGGCGAGGTTGCGCATCTCCTGCGAGCCGTCCTGGCGCGCCTCGATGCGGGCCTTGATCTGGTCGAAGGCGCGGATTGTGTAAAGTCGCAGATGCCCTCTGAGGTGCGCGCCATAGGCGAGCTGGAACCGCGGCAGGGCGCCGTCAGGCCGGGCGGGGTCGCCCGCATCAAGGACGCGGCGCAGCGGCGCGGGGATCGAGACGCGGCCCTTGGCGTCGATCCTCTGAGGATATTCCCCGGTAAAGCTGATGCTGCTGCCTGACACGGCGGACCGGTCGTTCCCTGCCCCGCCCAGATGTGATATCCTGAAATCGAAAACGGCGGATCGTGCTGCTGCCACTGCACAATCCGCCGCCTTCGTCCCGTCTCCGGGATGTCCGACTGCGCGCGCCACCTGGGGGGATGTCTGCTCGCTCGCGCGCCGGATTCTGTCGTCGTGGTAAGTCGGGTGCCTGTATGAAGCCTGCCGTCTTTTCTTGTTTCGTCTCCGGTGACCGATCTCATCGTCGGGTCTTTGTCGGTTCTTCCGGAGACCGTCTGTCCCTTGTTACCGTGAGAGAATGATTGCCTTGGGACTTCATGGGACGCAACGGGAATTTACGGGAATTTGAGGGAAGTGCAGGAAGGCCACGCCCCCCGACGCTCGCGATGCCGTGATGAAAGAGAAGAGTTGACGCACCATATCGTGAGGTTTTGCCTCAAGACATCAAGATATGGTATCCCCTGAGGTCTGAGGCGACCTGCCGGCATGTCGGCCAGCCGGGTTTTTTCCGGCTGCTGTCTCTCTCTAGTCGGGACAGTCAGGCAGACCCTGACCCGGGCGGCGGCGGCGTTTCCCGTCCTGTCCCGGCCGGACAGGGTCGAATCACGGCCCCGTGACGCCGGACTGCGCGCCAGGAGCCGGGCAAACTGCCTGTCCGCCCGGCCACCGCGTGCGGCGATTCCATGAATTCCCGGGCGCCACCGGACACCGGGCCGCGCGGGCAGAACGGTCAAGCCATCCCGCCGGCGACAAGACCCTCGGCCAGCCGCGCATAGGCCCGCGCCATCGGCCCCTCGCCCAGCGCCACGGGCCGGCCCGCATCGCCCGACAGGCGGGTGTCAAGGTCGATGGGCAGGCTGCCCAGCAGCGGCAGACCCAGCCGTTCCGCCTCGGCCGCGACGCCGCCATGGCCGAAGATGTGGCTTTCGTGACCGCAGGCGGGGCAGGTGAAGGTGGACATGTTCTCGATCAGGCCGAGGATCGGCGTCTTGAGCGTGCGGAACATGTCGATCGCCTTGCGCGCATCGAGCAGCGCCACATCCTGCGGCGTGGAGACGACGATGGCTCCGGTGAGCCGGGTGCGCTGGCAGAGCGTGAGCTGCACATCGCCCGTGCCGGGCGGCAGATCGACGATCAGCACGTCAAGCCGGCCCCAGGCGACCTGTCCCAGCATCTGCTGCAGCGCGCCCATCAGCATCGGGCCGCGCCAGACCACGGCACGGTCGGGGTCGAGCATGAGGCCGATCGACATCATCGTCACGCCATGCGCGGTGAGCGGGATGATGGTCTTGCCATCGGGCGAGCCTGGGCGGGCGGTCACGCCCATCATCCGCGGCTGGGAGGGGCCGTAGATGTCGGCGTCGAGCAGGCCGACGCGGCGGCCTGCGCGGGCCAGTGCCACGGCCAGGTTCGCGGCGACGGTCGACTTGCCCACGCCGCCCTTGCCCGAGCCGACGGCAAGGATGCGGTCCACCCCTGCCACGGCCTGCGGACCGGCCTGAGGCGTGGGATGGCGCCCGATGGTCAGCGAGGGCGGCGCGGCGGCGGGCGCAGGCTTCGGCGCAGCAGGACCATGCGCGGTCAGCACGACCGTGACCGAGGTCACGCCGGGGAGGGCACGCACGGCGGCCTCGGCCGCGGCCCGATGCGGCTCCATCGCGCGTGCAAGACCGGCATCTGGTGCCTCGATGACAAAGCGCACCAATCCGCCGTCGATCCCGAGCGCGCGGATCATGTCGCGCGACACCAGATCGCCGCCTTCGGGCAGCCCGATCCGCGCCAGAGCGGAGAAAACCTGGTCGCGGGTGACTGACATCGTCATACTCCTTTCGCCGCAGGCGGGCGGCAACCGGACAGCGCGTGTCAGTCCCTTCGCAAACCGCCGTATCATCAGCCAAGATGTGTCGGCTTCGCCACGAAGCGCAAGCCGATGCGACCAATTGGCAGCCATGACCGGGCTTCCAGGCCGGAAAAGGTCAGCATCTCATATGCATTTGCTGCATGGCAGCATTGACGTGACGATGCATTGTGCAGGTGCAGCAAAAGTCTAAGTCTGATCTCGTCAGCGTTACCACCCCTGCACGATCAGCGGGCGCGAGCCTGGCAGCCGACCGAGGACAGCAGAAAGAAAAAGGATAAAGACATGGCCTTCCTGACCGACACGCGCATCGCCGCCGGCTCGCTTGCCGAACGCTTCGGCCGCATCCGGGCCGCGATCGAGGACGGCTTTGCCCGGCGCAGCCTTTACCGCAGGACGCTGGCCGAACTGCAGGCACTGACCGACCGCGACCTGGCCGATCTGGGCATTGCCCGCGCCGACCTCCCGCAGCTCGCCCGCGCCGCCGCGACGGACAAGTGATTTCGCTTCCGGACCGGCCCCTCCTCCCTGGGGCCGCTCCGTGACCCCGGCCCGCCCTCTCCTCCTCCCTCGGGCGGGCCGAGACAGGCGGCGGCACCGTTCCTCCTCCCCGGTGCCGCCGTTTCCTGCATCCGATACGGGCCACCTTCCTCCCCGAGGTCCGTGATCCTGACGGCGGCGCCCCTCCTTCTCTCCGGGCGTCGCCGTCTTTTTCGCTTGCACCGCACGCATCAGAGCGGTTGATCGGCGTGACGGCGACAGGGAGGGCGCATGCAGTTTTCACTCTTCTCTGCAGCGCTCGTGGCGGCGCTTGTGGGCTATGGCTCGACCATCGCGATCGTGCTTGCGGCGGCGGCAGCGGTCGGGGCAACCTCCGGGCAGACCGCCTCCTGGGTCGTCGCTGTGTGCCTCGCCAAGTCGGCGGGCAGCCTCATCCTCTCGGTCTGGACGCGCATTCCGGTGCTGCTCGCGTGGTCGACACCCGGTGCGGCGCTGATCGCGGCCACGACCGGGATCAGCATGGCCGAGGCCGTCGGCGCCTTCATCCTCGCCGGACTGCTCGTCTTGCTGACCGGCCTCATCCGGCCGCTCGGGCAGCTGGTCGCGATGATCCCCGACGGCATCGCCTCGGCGATGCTGGCAGGCGTGCTCCTGCCCTTCGTTCTGCGGCTTGCGCCGGCGCTGGGCGACACGCCGCTCGTCGTCGGCGCGATGACGGCTGTCTTCGTGCTGGTGCGCCTGCGCAACCCCGCCCTGGCGGTGCTCTGCGCGCTGGCGCTCGGTCTCGCGCTCGCCTTCGTCACGGGGGCGGCGGTCTGGCCTGCGCCGAACCTGCCCTGGCCCAGGGTGGAATTCGTCGCCCCCGCCTTCCGGGCCGAGGTGCTGCTCGGCCTCGGCCTGCCGCTCTATCTCGTCACCATGGCCTCGCAGAACCTGCCGGGCTTTACCACCCTGCGCGCGGCCGGCTTTGTCCCGCCGGTGCGCAAGGCGCTCGCGGTGACCGGGGCGCTGTCGGCGGTCTCGGCGCTCTGGGGCGCCCATACCGTCAGCATGGCGGCGATCACCGCGGCGATCTGCCTCGGCGACGATGTCCATCCCGACCGCGGCGCGCGCTGGCGCGTGGGCATCGCCTATGCGGCGGTCTGGGCCGGGCTCGCGCTGCTCGGCCCGGCGATCCTCGCCATTCTCGGCGCGCTGCCCGCGGGGCTTCTCGCCGCAATCGTGGCGCTTGCGCTGCTCGGGCCGCTGACCGGCGCCCTCGCGGGCGCCTTCGCCCCGGCACCGCAGCGCTTTGCCGCGGCGGTGACTCTGACGGTGACCGCCTCGGGCGTGACCGCTATGGGCATCGGCGCTGCGTTCTGGGGGCTGGCCGCAGGGCTGGTCGTTTACGCGGCCGAACGCCTGGCCGCCCGCGCGGCCCCCTGACCCGCGACCGATGGACGAAGGTCCTATTGCGGGCCCCGGCCACAGCGACGATAAAGTCGGCGGTCGTCCGGTCCGCCACCGGCAGGATGGCCAGCACGCCCGCCTTCCCCGCCGCGCCAGATAGCGGCGGACCGACCGGCGGAACCCGCGCCCAAACCACGTGAAGGACCCACGGACCATGGCTGACAAATCCGCATTCACCCCCGACGAATGGCGCCTGATCGCCGCAAGCCCGATGCTCGCCGGCATGGCTGTGACACTCGCCGACCCAAGCGGCATCTTCGGCACCATCCGCGAGGGCCTTTCGGGCGCCAATGCGCTGCTGTCGGCCCGCAAGGACGAGGGCGCGAATGCGATCGCCCGCGCCATAGCGGCCGATTTCGACACGGCCGAGGGCCGGACCGCCGCCCGCGACGGCATCCGGGCCGACCTGACCGGCAAGACACCGGCCGAGCTCAAGACGCAGGCGCTCGACGGCCTGAGAAAGGTGAGCGCCATTCTCGCCGCCAGGACGCCCGCGGATGCCCCCGCCTTCCGCCTCTGGCTCAAGGCGATCGCCGGAAAGGCCGCCGAGGCCTCGTCCGAAGGCGGGTTTCTCGGCTTCGGTGGCGTCAGGGTCAGCGAGGCCGAAAAGGCGACGCTGGCCGAGATCGACGCCGCGCTGGCCTGACCCGGCAAGAGAGAGCGGATCGGTGCCCGCGGGTTCCCGGTCGGCGGCTCCGGTTGCATTCGGCTGGACAAGACCGCAAAAGCGGGCAATTTGGCGCCGACCGGTGCCAGACGCCAGGCCGGCGGACCCTGACCGGGGCCGGCGGCATATCTCGAACGGATCAAACGGGAAGGAACGACAATGGATATCATGAAGATGGTCACGGGGGCCGTGACCCCGATGATCGCGGCCAAGGTGGCGGGCGCCTTTGGCGTGCCCGAAGCGGTTGTGCGCAAGGTCATGGCCGTGGGCGTGCCGGTGATCCTCGCCTCGCTCATGAAGCGTGGCGCGACGGCGGGCGGCACCGACGCGATCGGCGCCGCGCTCTCGGGTCTGGGCAAGAACCCGCTCGAAGGGCTCGGCGCCGCGCTCGGGGGCGATGCCTCGAAGATCTCCTCGGCGGCGCAGGGCGGTACCGACATGCTGAGCTCGCTTCTTGGCGTCGGCGCGGCGGGCGGCCTTGCCAAGACGCTGGCAAGCTATGCCGGCGTCGATGAAAAGGCGGCGGGGCCGCTTCTCGGGCTCGCCGGATCGGCGGCGCTCGGCGGGCTCAAGACCGCGGCCGACACCCAGGGCCTCGACACGGCCGGCGTGATGCGCCTGCTCGGGACGCAGAAGGACCAGATCCAGGGTGCCATTCCGGCCGATCTCTCGCGGATGCTGAGCGCGTCGGGCCTCCTGCCCTCGGCGGCCGAGGTGTCTGGCGCGGCGCGCGCCGCGATCCCCGCCGCCAGCGTGCCCGAACAGTCCGGCGGCTGGGTGAAGTGGCTCATCGGTGCGCTCGTGGTGGCGGCGCTGGCCTGGCTGGCTTCGCAGTTCTTCGGCGGCAAGCCCGAAGAGGTCGTGACCGAGGCGCCGGCGGCCGCGCCCGAGGCGACCGACCCGCTGGTCGTGGATGGCGTGAATATCGGCGACTCGGTCCAGGGCATCCTGACGACGATCACCGACACGCTTGCCGGCGTAACCGATGCCGATACCGCCACTGCGGCGGTCCAGGCCCTGACCGATGCCGACACGGCGCTCGGCGGTCTCGGGACGGCCGTGGGCGCGCTGACGGGCGACGGCAAGTCCGCGCTGCAGGCGCTCATCGGCGGCGCGCTCCCGGCGCTCAGGACCACGATCGATGGCCTGCTCGCCGACACCGCGATCGGCCCGATCCTGAAGCCGGCGCTTGACGGCATCCTGGCCAAGCTGACGAGCTACGGCGGCTGACACCCGGCCCCCGCGTGGGCCCTTGGTCCCATACCGGACCGGAACCACCGGACCTGCGGAGGGGGGAGCGCGACGGCGCTCCCCCCGTTCGTTACGCGGGGGACCAGCCCAGGCACCGGAATCCCTGGGGCAGGCGCGGAGAGCCTCCTGCTGCCCGCGCGCGCCCCCGCGGCTGGACGCGCGGCCGGGGCCGATGCATGATGGCGTATCATGCAGATCGACCTCCTCCTGCCGCTCGTGCTCTTTGCTTTCGCCACCTCGGTCACGCCGGGGCCGAACAACCTGATGCTGATGGCATCGGGGGCCAATTTCGGTGTGCGCGCCACGCTGCCGCACATGATGGGCGTGGGGTTGGGCTTTGTCTTCCTGTGCTTGTGCACGGGCCTCGGACTTGTCGAGGTGTTCGACCGCTGGCCATTCACACGGCAGGCGCTGACGGTGGCCGCGGCCGTCTATCTGGTCTGGCTGGCCTGGAAGTTCGGCACCGCGGCGCCGGTGGCCGAGGGTGCGGCGCGGGGGCAGCCGATGAGCTTCATGGCAGCAGCCGCATTCCAGTGGGTCAATCCCAAGGCCTGGGCGATGGCGGTCACGGCGGTCACGCTCTATGCCGGCGACCGCTCGGCCGGGGCGGTGGCCCTGGTGGCGGCGGTCTTCGGGATGGTCAACATCCCCTCTGTCGCGCTTTGGGTCGTGGCCGGGCGCGAGATGCGGCGATTGCTGACCTCGCCCGCGCGGCTGCGCGCCTTCAACTGGACGATGGCAGGGCTGATCCTGCTCACGCTCTGGCCGATGCTGCAAGGCTAGAGGCAGATCGTGCTGGCCGGACTCGGGCGCGGGGCGTGGGTTTCATACGCCTGACCTGTCAGAACGGCACGTCGTCCGCGGTTTCCGCCGAGACGACGAAGCGGGCCACCACCTTTTTTTCGCCGGCCTTGTCGAAGGCGATGTCGAGCTTGTCGCCCTCGATCCCGGTCACGCGGCCGTAGCCGAACTTCTGGTGGAACACGCGGTCGCCGAGGGCGAATGCCGATACGGCCGAGAGGTCGATCGTCATGTGCCGCGCCTCGGCGGGCTGGGCCATCGGGCGGGCCTGGGCGCGCGTCTGCATGCGTTTCCAGCCCGGCGAGTTGTAGACATCGGCCCGCGCCGCGCGGGCCTGCAGGTCCGATGCCATCGCGCCCTGCAGGATGGGGCTCGCCTGCGCCATCATCCCCGCCGCGCCATAGCCGCCACCGTAAAGCCCGGGCGGGGTCAGCACCTCGACATGGGCAGCGGGCAACTCGTCGATAAACCGCGACGGCAGCGCGGATTGCCACTGGCCATAGACACGGCGGTTGCCCGCAAAAGAGATCGTGCAGAGCTGTTCGGCCCGGGTGATCCCGACATAGGCCAGTCGCCGCTCTTCCTCGAGCCCCCTGAGCCCGCTTTCGTCCATCGAGCGCTGCGAGGGAAAGAGGCCATCCTCCCAGCCCGGCAGGAAGACGGCCGGGAATTCGAGCCCCTTTGCGGCATGCAGGGTCATGATGGTGACCTTCTCTCCGCCCTCGTCGGAGTCGTTGTCCATGATCAGCGCGACATGTTCGAGAAAACCCTGAAGATTATCGAAGGATTCCAGCGCCTTCACCAGTTCCTTGAGGTTTTCGAGCCGCCCCGGCGCATCGGGCGTCTTTTCGGTCTGCCACATGCCGGTATAGCCGGACTCGTCGAGGATCGCCTCGGCCAGCTGCACATGCGTGTCGGGTTCCTGCAAGACCAGGTCGTGCCAGCGGTCGATGCCGGCGATCAGCGCGGCGAGTTCGGCATTGCCCTTGCCGCCGATCAGGCGCGTCTGCACGGCAAGCCGCGCGCCTTCGACAAGGCTCAGGCCCTCCGCGCGCGCCGTGCGCTGGATCGTCTGGATCGCCTTGTCGCCCAGGCCGCGCTTTGGCACGTTCACGATCCGCTCAAAGGCGAGGTCATCCTCGGGCGAGACAGCGAGACGGAGATAGGCCATCGCGTCGCGAATTTCCTGGCGTTCGTAGAACCGCGGCCCGCCGACCACGCGGTAGGGAAGGCCGATGGTCAGGAATCGGTCCTCAAAGGCGCGCATCTGGTGGGCGGCGCGGACAAGGATCGCGATATCGTCAAGCCCGAAAGGGTCCATCCCCCGCGTGCCGCGCTGCATCGCCTCGATCTCCTCACCGATCCAGCGGGCCTCCTCCTCGCCGTCCCAGTGACCGATCAGGCGAACCTTCTCGCCCGCCTTCACATCGGTCCAGAGCGTCTTGCCGAGCCGGTCCTTGTTGGCAGCGATCACGCCGCTTGCAGCCGCAAGGATATGCGGGGTTGAGCGGTAGTTCTGTTCGAGACGGATCACAGTCGCGCCGGGAAAGTCCTTCTCGAAGCGCAGGATGTTGCCGACTTCGGCACCGCGCCAGCCATAGATCGACTGGTCGTCATCGCCCACGCAGCAGATGTTGCGGTGCCCCTGGGCCAACAGGCGGAGCCAGAGATACTGCGCCACATTGGTGTCCTGGTATTCGTCGACAAGGATGTAGCGAAACATCCGCTGATACTGGGCGAGCACGTCTGGATGGCTGCGGAAGATCGTGATGACATGCAGAAGCAGATCGCCGAAATCGACCGCGTTGAGTTCGCGCAGACGGTTCTGGTATTCGCCGTAGAGCGCGGGGCCCCTGTGATCGAAAGCCCCGGCATCGGCGACCGCTAACGCGTCGGGACCAAGCGCGCGGTTCTTCCAGCCGTCGATGAGGCCGGCGAGCATGCGGGCGGGCCAGCGCTTTTCATCGATGTTCCCGGCGACGATCAGCTGCTTCATCAGGCGGATCTGGTCGTCGGTATCGAGGATGGTGAAGTTCGACTTCAGCCCGACAAGTTCGGCATGGCGGCGCAGGAGCTTGACGCAGACGGCATGGAAGGTGCCAAGCCAGGGCATGCCTTCGACGGTTTCGCCGACCATGCGGCCGATGCGCAGCTTCATCTCGCGCGCGGCCTTGTTGGTGAAGGTGACGGCCAGGATCTCGTACGGGCGGGCGCGGCCCTGGGTCATCAGATGGGCGATGCGCGCGGTCAGCGCCTTGGTCTTGCCGGTCCCGGCGCCGGCAAGCATCAGGACGGGGCCGTCGAGCGTTTCGACGGCCTGTCGCTGCGCGGGGTTGAGGTCGTCAAGCCAGGGCGCAGGCCGCGCGGCAGCTGCGCGCTGTGACAGCGGCACGGGGCTGGCGGCCATGGCGGGGTCGAGACTGTCCATGGCGGAAAGATAGCCGACCGGCGGAGGCAGATAAAGACTTTGTTCGTCTATTGTTCGCGCATCCTCACCTTGTGGAGCGCGGAGCAACTCACGCCGGAAGGGAAGTCAGCCATTCGTGGTGCGATCTTGGCGCGGCATGGCCAGCCGGGCTCATGCCGATGCGGGCGGAGTTGTGGCTGTCCCGCGAAAGTCATAAACGGATCCCTGTGTGCTCAGGGGACGGGACGATGACGGAATTCCGTAAGATTCTGGTGGCCAATCGGGGCGAAATTGCTATCCGCGTGATGCGCGCGGCCAACGAAATGGGCAAGAAGACTGTCGCGGTCTTTGCCGAGGAAGACAAGCTGGGCCTGCACCGCTTCAAGGCGGACGAGGCCTATCGCATCGGCGAAGGGCTCGGGCCGGTCGCGGCCTATCTATCGATCCCCGAGATCATCCGCGTGGCGAAGCTCTCTGGCGCGGATGCGATTCACCCGGGCTATGGCCTGTTGTCGGAAAACCCTGATCTCGTGGATGCCTGCACGGCGGCGGGGATCGCATTCATCGGCCCGACGGCGGCGACGATGCGGGCGCTGGGCGACAAGGCAAGCGCGCGGCGCGTGGCGATGGCCGCGGGCGTGCCGGTGATCCCGGCGACCGATGTGCTGGGCGAGAATGCCGACGAGATCAGGCGGCAGGCGGCCGAGATCGGCTATCCGCTGATGCTCAAAGCGTCCTGGGGCGGCGGCGGGCGCGGCATGCGGCCGATCCTGAACGACGGCGAGCTGATCGAGAAGGTGCGCGAGGGCCGGCGCGAGGCCGAGGCCGCCTTCGGCAATGGCGAGGGATATCTCGAGAAGATGATCCTGCGCGCGCGCCACGTTGAGGTGCAGATCCTCGGCGACAAGCACGGCAACCTTTACCACCTCTGGGAGCGTGACTGCTCGGTCCAGCGGCGCAACCAGAAGGTCGTGGAGCGTGCCCCTGCTCCCTACCTGACCCAGGCCCAGCGTGAGGAGTTGTGCGCGCTCGGCAAGAAGATCTGCACGGCGGTGAATTACGAATGCGCCGGCACGGTCGAGTTCCTGATGGACATGGAGACGGAGCGTTTCTACTTCATCGAGGTCAATCCGCGCGTGCAGGTCGAACATACCGTCACCGAGGAGGTGACCGGCATCGACATCGTGCGTGCGCAGATCCTGATCGCAGAGGGCAAAACCCTGGCCGAGGCGACGGGCGCGGCGCGGCAGGAAGATGTCAAGCTTGACGGCCATGCGCTGCAATGCCGGGTGACGACCGAGGACCCGCTCAACAACTTCATCCCCGATTACGGGCGCATCCAGATCTACCGCTCGGCGGCGGGGCATGGCATCCGGCTTGATGCGGGGACGGCCTACTCGGGCGCGGTGATCACCCGCTATTACGATTCGCTTCTGACCAAGGTCACGGCCTGGGCGCCGACGCCCGGGATGGCGATCGCGCGGATGGACCGCGCCTTGCGCGAATTCCGCATTCGCGGGGTCAGCACCAACATCGCCTTTGTCGAGAACCTGCTGAAGCACCCGACATTCCTGAACAATACCTATACGACCAAGTTCATCGACACGACGCCCGAGCTTTTCCAGTTCAGAAAGCGGCGCGATAGGGCGACGAAGATTCTGACCTACATCGCCGACATCACCGTGAACGGCCATCCCGAGACGGCCGGGCGACCCAAGCCCGCGGCCGACCTCAAGCCCGCACGCCCGCCGGTGCCGATGCTCGAGGACTGGCGGCCCGGCACGCGGCAACTGCTGGACGAGAAGGGGCCGAAGGCGGTTGCGGACTGGATGCTGGCGCAGAAACGTCTGTTGATCACCGACACGACGATGCGCGACGGGCACCAGTCGCTTCTGGCCACGCGGATGCGCTCGATCGACATGATCAAGGCAGCCCCCGCCTATGCAATGAAGATGCCCGACCTTTTCAGCGTGGAATGCTGGGGGGGCGCGACCTTTGACGTGGCCTATCGCTTTCTGCAGGAATGCCCTTGGCAGCGGCTGCGCGAGATCCGCGCGCAAATGCCCAACATCATGACGCAGATGCTGCTGCGGGCCTCCAATGCCGTGGGCTATACGAACTATCCCGACAATGTCGTTCAGGAATTCGTCCGCCAGGCGGCGGTGTCGGGGGTGGACGTGTTCCGCGTCTTCGACAGCCTGAATTGGGTCGAAAACATGCGCGTCGCGATGGACGCGGTGATCGCAGCCGACAAGGTCTGCGAGGCGGCGATCTGCTACACCGGCGACCTCCTCGACCCTGCACGGTCGAAATACGACCTGAAATACTACATCAGCATGGCACGCGAGCTCGAGGCCGCTGGCGCGCATGTCCTGGGGCTGAAGGACATGGCGGGGCTCTTGAAGCCAGCTGCGGCCAGCGTGCTGGTCCGCGCGCTGAAAGAGGAGCTGACGATCCCCGTGCATTTTCACACCCATGACACCTCGGGCGCCGCGATCGCGACGATCATGGCGGCGGCAACCGCGGGCGTGGATGCGGTGGACGGGGCGATGGATGCGCTGTCGGGCAATACTTCGCAGCCGACGCTCGGCTCGATCGTCGAGGCCTTGCGCCATACCGAGCGGGACACCGGGCTCGACATTGCGGCGATCCGCGAAATCTCGAACTACTGGGAGGCGGTGCGCGGTTTCTACGCCGCCTTCGAGAGCGGGATGCAGGCGCCGGCCTCTGAGGTCTATCTGCACGAGATGCCGGGCGGACAGTTCACCAACCTCAAGGCGCAGGCGCGCTCGCTCGGCCTCGAGGAGCGCTGGCACGAAGTGGCGCAGGCCTATGCGGACGCCAACATGATGTTCGGCGATATCGTCAAGGTCACGCCCTCCTCCAAGGTCGTCGGCGACATGGCGCTGATGATGGTCAGCCAGGGCCTGACCCGTGCGCAGGTCGAGGACCCAGATATCGAGGTCGCATTCCCGGATTCGGTCGTCGACATGATGAAGGGCAACCTCGGCCAGCCCCCCGGGGGCTGGCCCGAGGCGATCCAGCGCAAGGTGCTCAAGGGCGAGGCACCGCTGAACGACCGGCCGGGCAGGCACATGACCCCGGTCGACCTCGAAGCGGTCAGAGCCGACCTCGAAAAGACGCTCGACGGGCGCAAGGTGGATGACGAGGACCTGAACGGATACCTGATGTATCCCAAGGTCTTTCTCGACTACATGGGCCGGCACAGGACCTATGGGCCAGTGCGCGCACTACCGACGCGGACCTTCTTTTACGGCATGGAACCGGGCGAGGAAATCTCGGTCGAGATCGATCCGGGCAAGACGCTGGAAATCCGGCTACAGACCGTGGGCGAGATGCACGAGGACGGCGATGTGCGCGTCTTCTTCGAGCTGAACGGCCAGCCGCGCACGATCCGCGTGCCCAACCGCAAGGCGCAGGCGACGGCCTCGCGCCGGCCCAAGGCCGAAGGGGGCAACCCCGCCCATGTCGGCGCGCCGATGCCGGGCGTCGTGGCCAGCGTCGCCGCCGTGGCGGGCCGGCCGGTCAAGGCGGGCGATCTTCTGCTGACCATCGAGGCGATGAAGATGGAGACCGGAATCCACGCCGACCGCGACGGCGAGGTGAAGGCCGTGCACGTGACCCCCGGCGCGCAGATCGACGCCAAGGACCTCCTGGTGGAATTCGTCACCGGATGATGCGGTCGCCAGTCCGGCCCGTCCATTCCTTGACAGTGGCGACCCAAAGGATGCATCCGGAGATTGCGCCCGAAAGGGCAGAACTCGGAGGCGCAAAGAGCGCCGGCAGGAAGAGGGAGAGGGGTCATGGATCTGGTCGGGGGGGTCTTCACGGCCCCGGCTGAATTTGCAGGACGCGCGCATGTGGATGCCGCCGCCTATGAGACGCTCTACGCGGCCTCGCTCGCGGACCCCGACGCCTTCTGGGGCGTGCAAGGCCGGCGGATCGACTGGATACGCGACTATGGCAAGGTCAAGAACACCTCCTTCCGGAAGGGCGCCGTGTCGATCCGCTGGTACGAGGACGGCACGCTGAACGTCAGCGCCAACTGCATCGACCGGCACATGATCAGCCGCGCCAACCAGACGGCGATCATCTGGGAACCCGACGACCCCAGGATGCCGGCGCGCCACATCACCTATGCCGAACTGCTGGAACAGACTTCGCGGCTCGCGAACGTGCTCAAGGCGCATGGGGTGCAGAAGGGCGACCGGGTCGTTCTCTACATGCCGATGATCCCCGAGGCGGCCTTTGCCATGCTGGCCTGCACGCGGATCGGGGCGATCCATTCGGTCGTCTTCGGGGGCTTTTCGCCCGACGCGCTGGCTAACCGGATCAACGACTGCGACGCAAAGGTCGTGATCACCGCCGACTGGGGTCCGCGCGGTGGCAAGCGGATCGGGCTCAAGGACAATACCGACAAGGCCCTGCTGCATTGTTCGGACAAGGTGAAGGTGCTTGTCGTGCGCCACACCGGCGAAGAGACAAGCTGGGTCGAGGGGCGCGACATCGACCTCAAGGCCGAGATGGCGGCCGCCCGGCCCTATTGCCCTTACGTCGAGGTTGGCGCCGAAGACCCGATGTTCATCCTCTACACCTCGGGTTCGACCGGCAAGCCCAAGGGCGTCGTCCATACGACGGGGGGCTATCTCGTCTATGCCGCGATGACGCATCAGATGACCTTCGACTATCACGACGGCGACATCTTCTGGTGCACGGCCGATGTGGGTTGGGTGACCGGCCACAGCTACATCGTCTATGGGCCGCTCGCCAACGGCGCGACGACGCTCATGTTCGAAGGCGTGCCGACCTGGCCCGATCCCGGCCGGTTCTGGGAGGTCTGCGCCAAGCACCGCGTCACCCAGTTCTATACCGCGCCGACGGCTATCCGTGCGCTCATGGGGCTTGGTCCGGAATGGGTCGACAAGCACGACCTTTCCTCGCTCAGGCTGCTCGGCTCGGTCGGCGAGCCGATCAATCCCGAAGCCTGGCGGTGGTACTTCACCCATGTCGGCCGGGGCCGCTGCCCGATCGTCGACACCTTCTGGCAGACCGAAACCGGCGGGCACGTCATCACCCCGCTGCCGGGTGCGGTACCGCAGAAACCCGGCTCGGCAACGAAACCTTTTTTCGGGGTCAGGCCCGTGCTGCTCGACCCCGCGACCGGCAAGGAGCTGGAGGCAACCGAGACCGCGGGCGTACTCTGCATCGCCGACAGCTGGCCTGGGCAGATGCGGACGCTCTGGGGCGACCATGCCCGTTTCGAGGAGGCCTATTTCAGCCAGTATCCCGGCTACTATTTCACCGGTGACGGCTGCCGGCGGGATGCCGACGGCTATTACTGGATCACCGGCCGGGTGGACGACGTGATCAACGTCTCGGGCCATAGGCTCGGGACGGCCGAGGTCGAATCCGCGCTCGTCGCGCACGAGAAGGTCGCCGAGGCGGCAGTGGTCGGCTTCCCCCATGAGATCAAGGGCCAGGGCATCTATGCCTATGTGACGCTGATGAAGGGGATCGAGCCAACCGAAGCCCTGCGCAAGGAACTCGAAGGCTGGGTCCGTCAGGAGATCGGGCCGATTGCCCGTCCCGACCTGATCCAGTGGGCGCCGGGCCTGCCCAAGACACGCTCGGGCAAGATCATGCGCCGCATCCTGCGCAAGATTGCCGAGAACGACTATGCCTCGCTCGGCGATACCTCCACGCTCGCCGATCCGGCCGTGGTGGAGGACCTCATCTCCAACCGCATGAACAGGGGCTGAGGGTAATGGGTGCCCCTGTCGTGATCCTGCCGGATCGTCACAGGGTATCGGGCCGGCAGGAGGGGCAGACCGGCCCGAATTGCCAGTCGGCCCTGAGCCGGGGCGGTCGACGTTCGGCACATCCGGGAAGCCTGGCTGTGAACCCCTCGTCAGGACAACGGCAAAGGCCGTCGCCCGGAAAGCCGGCAACGCGACAGCCATGCGCGGTAACCCGGACCGACCCGATTGCCGCACAACCGAGTCCGCTGCCGGCACGGCAACGGATGACGGGGAATGTCCGGCAGAAGCCAGGTAGCAACGAGGAGACAGGACAGATGGCAACGACGGACCTGGACGCGGATATCAACCGCGCCCGACCGATGTCCCGGGAAGAGAAGAAGGTCATTCTGGCCTCTTCCGCGGGCACGATCTTCGAATGGTAGGACTTCTACCTCTACGGCTCGCTGGCCGCGATCATCGGGGCGCAGTTCTTCACGCCCTTCCCCGAGGCGACGCGCAACGTCTTCGCGCTTCTCGCCTTTGCGGCCGGTTTCATCGTCCGTCCCTTCGGCGCACTCGTCTTCGGCTCGCTCGGTGATCTGATCGGGCGCAAGTACACCTTCCTGATGACAATTCTCATCATGGGGGTGTCGACATTCCTCGTCGGCCTTCTGCCGAACTATTCCAGCTGGGGCGTGGCCGCACCGATCATCCTGATTGCACTGCGCATGCTGCAGGGCCTCGCGCTTGGGGGCGAATACGGCGGCGCGGCTGTCTATGTGGCCGAACACGCGCCAATCAACCGTCGCGGCTACTATACCGCCTTCATTCAGACGACGGCGACGCTCGGCCTCCTGCTGTCGTTGCTCGTGATTCTTGCGGTGCAGGGATACGTGAACGGCAACTACCCCGAACAGCCGGTTCTCGATGCGGCGGGCGCGGCGGTGATGAATGCCGACGGCACACCGCAGATGATGAAAGCCTTCAACGCCTGGGGCTGGCGCATTCCCTTCCTTGGCTCGATCTTCCTGCTGCTGATCTCGCTCTACATCCGGTTGCAGATGAACGAATCCCCTGCCTTCAAGAAGATCAAGGAAGAGGGCAATGCCTCCAAGGCACCGCTGCGCGAGGCCTTCGGCCCGGGCCGCAACGCCGTGATGCTGCTCGTTGTTCCGGTCATCCTGCTGCTGCTTGCGCTGACCGGCAACCTCTCGGGAACGCTGGTGAAGTATCTCGGCATCGCCTTCGTGGCGATTGCCGTGATCTGGGGCTGGCTGAATGCCCGGATCGCGCTCATCGCCCTGCTCGGACTTGTCGCCGGACAGGCGGTGGTCTGGTACACCGGGCAGTTCTATGCGCTCTTCTTCCTGCAGAACGTGATCAAGGTGGACAGCTTCTCGGCCAACGTCTTCGTGGCCTGGTCGCTGATCATCGGCACACCGTTCTTTCTCGTCTTCGGCGCGCTCTCTGACCGGATCGGCCGTAAGCCGATCATCCTGGCCGGCTGCCTGATCGCCGCTCTGACCTACAAGCTGGTTTTTCCGTTCCTGACCGCGACGGCCAACCCGATGCTGCATGCCGCGCATCAGACCGAGGTCGTCGTCACGGCTGATCCGGCGGATTGTTCGTTCCAGTTCAACCCGGTCGGGACGGCGAAGTTCACCAATTCCTGCGACATCGCCAAGGCACTGCTGTCGCGGTCATCGGTCAACTACAGCACGGTTGCGGCCGAACCGGGGACCGTCGCGAGCGTACAGGTCGGCGACACGGTGATCCCCGCCTTCGACGGTGCCGCGAATGCGGCGGCCGTCGCAGAGCTGACGGCCGCCCTCGAGACCGCCAAGGCAGGCACCGACCAGGCGGCCATCGATGCCGCGCAGGCCGCGTTCGATGCCGAGAAGGGCAGGCCCGCGGCCTTCACCAAGGCGGTCAACGATGCCATCGCGGCGGCCGGCTATCCGCTGGTAGCAAAGGACAATACGACAATCGCGGCGGCGCAGCATATCTTCGACATCTTCACGGCGCAGAAGCTGACGATCATCGCGACGCTCTCCTATCTCATCATCCTCGTCACGATGGTCTATGGCCCGATCGCGGCGATGCTGGTGGAACTTTTCCCCACGCGCATCCGCTATTCCGGCCTGCCGCTGCCCTATCACATCGGCAACGGGTGGTTCGGCGGGCTGATGCCGGCGACCGCCTTCGCCATCTCGGCGCAGAGTGGCTCCGTCTACGGCGGCCTCTGGTACCCGATCATCATCGCCCTCATGACGGTGGTGGTCGGCGCGCTCCTCGTCCCGGGGGGTACGCACCGGAAGTCGATCTTCACCGACGATCCCGGCCACAAGGTGCATCGCTGAAAGCGTGCGGGGGGCGGTCCGGCCGGGCCGCCCCCCGACCCCGAACCGACGGCTACCGGCCGTGGTTCAGCGCCGCAGGCGCTCCGCGATCCGCCACAGCAGTGCGATTGCGCAAAGAACGGCCAGGTTGACCACAAAGCCTGCAACCACCACGCCGAGATACTCTCCCGGTGCAGGGGGCTTCATCGTGGCCGGAATGATCACGGCCACGAAGACCGCTCCCGCCAGCAGCGGCACCAGCGTGCCAGTGGCCGCCCGTGTCCTGACCATTGTCGCAAAGAGCGCCACCAGAAGGCCGATCCGGAAGGGATCAGCCAGAGCCGCAATCAGCAGATCGGCAGCAGAAGTCTCCATCACGGCGATCCTGCCCTGCCGCGCCCCCACCGGCAAGCGGGAGATGAAAGGGCTCCCGTTTGCCCGCCCGGGATGAGCGCGGGGAGGT
>Ga0315902_10002897_pt1 | contig 26169 bp, 21 predicted proteins | sample LakEriMetagenome_9_FD_203523 | JGI IMG/M metagenome (GOLD analysis project Ga0315902, IMG submission 203523) | Freshwater fungal communities from buoy surface, Lake Erie, Ohio, United States - Buoy 12 MA117 | ecosystem: Environmental > Aquatic > Freshwater > Lake > Lake biofilm | place: USA... | reverse complement strand
TACACGGGCAACAAGACCGTGGCCAGCGTGCCCAGCACAACCACCTTCACCATCACGGTCCCGGTCACGCCCGTATCGCCCGCCACCGGGACGATCACCGTGCAGTCATCGACCCTCCCAACCCTTGTCAACCTGATCAACTGGGTACGCGGAGTGAATGTTCGTGACGACGACAACCCGTCGGGCCTGGAAGCATCTGTCCGCGGGTACCTGCACGGTGACGTGGTCCACAGTCGCCCCGCGGTCATCAACTACAACCGCAACAGCGACGACAACGACGTCGTTGTCTTTTATGGCGCGAACGATGGCCACTTCAGGGCCATACAGGGGGGGCAGGGTTCCACCGGCGGACAGGAGCTGTGGAGCTTCATCGCCGAAGAGCACTATGCAGGCCTGGGTCGACAGTACAGCGCGCTGCCTGCCATCGACTACTCCTCTGCTGCGACCTCCAAGCAGTACTTCTTCGACGGACCCGTGGGCACCTACGTCATTGATTCGAACGGCGACGGGAAGATCGATCCCACCGTAACGGGTGCCAGCGGCGACAAGGCCATCATCTACCTCTCGATGCGCCGGGGCGGCCGCGCCATGTACGCGCTGGATGTGACCACTCCCGCAACGCCGAAGCTGCTCTGGCGCATCTCCAACACCACGTCTGCAGCCTGGTCTGAACTTGGCCAGACCTGGGCTGAGCCCAAGGTCGTCAAGATTCGCGGCTACGCCAACCCGGTAATGTTTCTGTCGGCTGGTTACGACGCGGCGGCCAATGACGCCATGTCCCAGGGCACTGCCACCATGGGGCGAGGGGTCTACGCGCTTGATGCGCTGACGGGCACGCCGCTGTGGTTTGCGGGTGCTGCGAACCTGGTGGCTTCCATTCCGTCCGCGAAACTTGTGACGGGGATGAGTTTCGCCATCCCGGCGGAGCCCGCTCCCATCGACTCCAACGGGGACGGCTACGTGGACCGGCTCTACATCGCTGACACGGGGGGCAACCTCTGGCGTGCCGACGTCAGCGCCACCAACGCCTCGGCCAGCGACACCGGCCGGTGCGAGGCTCTTGGCGGTCAGTTCATCTGCGCCAGCTTCTCGTCCTGGAATGCATACCGCATTGCCGAGCTAGGCCGCGACACTGGGGAAACCAACCCCAGCCCGCGGAAGTTCCTGTTCAGCCCGGACGTGGTGCCTTTGAACAGCCTGTACGACGCGGTGCTGATCGGCTCCGGCGACCGCGAGCGTCCGCGGGAAGCCCTGACCCCGGAGCGCTTCTTCATGGTCAAGGACACGCATGCGCTGACGTCATCTGCGCCGTCCACTCCTATCACCTCGGCGAACCTGTATGACGCCACGGCCAATCTGATCCAGGTGGGTTCCACCGAACAGAAGGCGGCGGCCCAGGTCTCGCTGGACGCGGCATCCGGCTGGTACGTGAACCTGGCCTATTCGAACAGCGTTATTCGGCCTGACGGTACGGTGTGTACGGTGTCCTCTGCGGCGGGTGAGAAGGTGGTCACCCGGCCCTTGACGATCGGGGGCACCACAGTGTTCGGCACGAACATCCCGGACACGATCGTTTCGCAGTGCTCCAGCGGGCAGGCCTGTACCAATGGGCTCGGCGAGGCGCGTATCTATGCGCTCAACTTCGAGAACGGATCGGCTGTGCTGGACTTCAACTCAAGCGGCGTCATCAACACCGCTGATCGGTTCGCTCTGCGCGCTGGGGGCGGACTGCCTCCGTCTCCTATCGGCATCACGGTGCAGATCGACGGCAAGATCTATCAGGGCATCGGCACGGGTGCCACCATCGTCACGCCGCCGGGCACGACGATCGGCCGACGGTCTAGGGTGTTCTGGAACATGCTCACGGAGAGCCGCTGACCGGGGACAACTGGCTGTGGAGCCGTGCATTGGGGCGTGCTGGCACCAGTGTCGTCGGATCGCGTGTCGCTGCGGTGGCAGTCTCTGTCGCAGCGCACCTTGGGCTGATGCTGATGCTGGCGGCGTCTCTGGAAGACTCCCCGCGAGCTTCTGGCGCCGCCGTGTCGGTGCGGGTGTGGACCCTGGATCCCGCCGGATCGGCACTGCGCACGGCGGCAATGAGGGCGGAATCGCCGCCTGTCAGGCCATCCGAATCGCGGAGCGAAGCAGCGCCGGAAGGCCCGTTCGCCAGGAGCGCCGCGGATCAGACAACCGCGCCTGAGCCCGATTCCATTTCGGGTGGAAAGTTCAGAAGCGTATCGGAACTGCACGATCTGCCTTGGCTGGCGGGCGATCCGGCCTTCGACCTCCGAAAGCTCGGCGTGCCCGAGCATTCACCGGGTGGCGCCGTGGATCTCGAACTCTTGATCGAAAGCGACGGCAAGGTGCACCGTTGCCGGGTGGTCGCCTCCCAGGGGCTGCCCGGCGTTGTGGGCGAGCGCCTGGCTGCGCAGTTCTGTACCTACCAGTTCAATCCTGCGCGCATCGGCGGGTACGCCGTGCCCAGCCGAGTGAATGTCAGGGTCGCCTTGTCAGCCGACGCCGCGCAGGCCAACATCGGAGGCCGGTGAGGACTCAGCATCGCAGGATCAACCTGAGATCACCATCGATCGGCTGGCACGCTGAGAGCACGAATGCGATGCCTTCAGCGGGTTTGAACCTCTCCCGTAAGGAGGCCATGCTTGCGCCCGAGCCCAGCAGCATGGGCGCGAGGTAGACGAGCAACTCGTCCACCAGCCCAGCCTCGAGAAGCGAACCGTTCAGTTTCTCCCCGGCCTCGACATGCACTTCATTGATGCCGCGGGCTCCAAGGTCGGCCATGACGGCCGCGAGGTCAGTCTTGGCTGCCGTGGGTGTGGCTGCAGTTGATGCGATCTGGATGACCTGGGCATTCGGCCCCAGGACCGTGGCTCTCGACGCTTCTCCGGCGGCTGTGCTCTTCTGCGGTGGAACCGCGGTGTAGACAAGGCACCTCCCCGGCGGCTGCAACACCCTAGCCCCCGGCGAAATCTCCAACCTTGAATCCACCACCACCCGTACCGGCTGCACCTCGGTGGGCACCAGGCGCACGTCAAGCCTCGGGTCGTCTGCCTTGACGGTGCCGATGCCAGTGAGGATGGCCCCCGCCCGCTTTCGCCAGAGGTGGCCGTCGCGACGGGCGGCTTCGCCGGTGATCCACTGGCTCACGCCATTGGGCAGCGCGGTGCGGCCGTCCAAAGAGGCGGCGATCTTCATGCGTACCCAGGGCCTACCGCGTTGCATGCGGCTGAAGAAGCCGATGTTGAGCTCGCGCGCCGCAACCGCAGCGGGTGCGGCGGGGGGTAGCACCTGCACTTCCATGCCGGCCTGGCGCAGCCGCTCGATGCCTCGGCCGTTGACCTGGGGGTTGGGGTCTTGCACGGCGACCACCACGCGGGCGATGCCGGCCTCCACCAGGGCGTCGCAGCACGGCGGGGTGCGGCCGTGGTGGGAGCAGGGCTCCAGCGTGACGTAGGCGGTGGCGCATTTGAGAGGGGCTCCGGCTGAGCGGGCGGCCCGCAGCGCCATCACCTCCGCATGGGCCTCGCCGGCCTTTTGGGTGCTGCCAGTGCTGATCAATCGGCCGTCAGCCGACAGCAGCACGCACCCCACCCGCGGGTTGGGGTCTGAGCGGCCTATGGCTTCTTCAGCGCAGACGCCGGCCAGGGCCATGGCCTGGTCGGGGGAGAGTGGGGTGCCGGCGGCTGGCAGCGCAGCAGGCGGTGCAGCAGTGGGCACAGGGGGCGTGTCAGGTGTGTTCATGCGGGGCACTGCGGCGGGCGCATCACAGGATCGTTGCTGCGGCAGTCCTGGTGCAAGGCACCCGTGGCCACGCCCGATATCGTCATCGCGCTGGGGCAAGTGCCATCGGCCGAGCGAGCCACCACGTAGTGCTGGCTGTGCAATGAGCGCTGCACCTGCACGTAGGGCTGCACATGGCGGTCGTTGGGGCTGAGGCTGGCGGCATCATTGGCGGCGAAAGCGGCGGCGGGCGTTTCGTACTGGACGCGGCAGACCACGACATCCGGTGCGACGGGTAGGCCGGCCAGACGCAGGGTGCCGCTCCAGGCGTGGGGGGCTTCCAGCGGGATCACGCAGACATAGTAGCGGCTGCCCGTGGCTCCCAGGGTGTCGCCTGCCGCGCCGGGTACATCGCCCAGGGTGCACCGGATGGGAGCGCTGGCGGTGGTCTGCTGGCGGGTGACGCCTGAGGTGTCGATCGCCCGGGGCCATGGCAAGTCGGCGTGGGTACGGCCGATGTGTCCGCTGACCACCAGGCCCCGCTGCGCCCGACAGTTGCCGGCGCGGCGCAGGGCCTGGACGTCCTCGCTGGTGGTGGGAGCGGCAGCGGCGCTGCAGACTTCCAGCAGGGCGCCGGTGGCATCTGCTGCCACGGCGATGAAGTCGGCTGCAAGCGGCACGGCGCTCAGGCCGCCGCTCAGCGGCAGGGCGTTGCGCGGCAGGGCGGCGCTGCGGCGGGCGGGGCGCAGCGTATCCCCGCCCGGCGCGGGGGGCTGGGCGAGCAGAGCGGTCAGGCGGGGAGATTGCGCGGCCACGACGGTGCGCAGGGTGAGGCGTTCAGGGGCGGGGTCTGGCCTGGTGGCCGCCGGGCCCAGGTCATTGGCGACCGGGGTATTCAGCGGCGAGGCATCTGCCCACGACACCGCCACCTCCGCCACGCGCAGCGGCTGATTGGCGTCGCCGCGCCACTGCCGGGTGACGGCGTAGGCGGTGGTGTCGCCCTCCACCGTGGCCTGGCCTTCGAGGGCTTGCGCGGCAACCCAGGCTGACGGGGTGCCATCGGGCGCTGGGGCGGTGGCTGCCGAGCGCATCGCCTCCATCGCCTCCTCGGCGTGGCGCAGGGCCTCGGTGCGCTGCCGGGCACTCTCGCCCCCGCGCGTCAGGGTGGTCTGCATGCGCATCAAGGCCAGCGCGCACAGCGCGGCGATCAACACGGCGATCAGTGACTCCACAAGCGTGAAGCCGCGGTGGTGTGTCATCAGAAGTCCCTCCAACTGCCGGGCACGCGCACCATCGCGCCGTGCCCCAGGCTGCGTGCGCCCAGCGCCGCGGATGAATAGCGGATCTGGCCGCTGCCGCGGTGCACCCAGGCGCCGCAGGTGGTCACCGCACCGTTCACCTGCGCCGGGCCCAGGTCCAGTGCGCGGGGGTCGGGGATGTGCAGGTAGACCAGGCCATGCACCGTTAGCGCAGATTCGATGCGCACGGGCCCGGCGGCATACAGGCGCACGCCGTCCTCGGGTGTGCCCAGAGCCGGCATCGAAAACGATGCGTCCAGGCGCAGGCCCTGCGGAAAGTGAAAACTCCGCCAGCCCGCTTGCAGGGCTGTGCTCAGGTGCCGTGCGCAGGCCGTCGGGTCATCGCAGCCGGGCAATGTGAGCACCTCGCCGCCCGGGCGCACCAGTTCGGCGAAGGGCCGGCCGGTCAGGGCGCGGATCAAGGTGCCTTGGGTGCACTGCGCATCTGCGGCGGCATTGGCCAGCGCAGCGTCCTGGGCGGAGACGGCGGCTGCCAGCGGTTGGCCAGGCAGCGTAAGCCAGGGGGTCGATCCCAAGCGCACTGCGCCCCCGGCCGCCGCAAGCAGCCCGGCTGTGCGCAGGTCGACGTGGGTGATGCCGCCAGAAGCATCGAGGTCGCAGTCGCCGCCGCAGGTCACGGCCGCAGCCGGGGCGGTGCGCAGGCTGGGCAGGTGCCGCAAGAGCGCAGTGACGCGGGCCAGTCCCTGGCCGTCCTGGCTGAGGTCGCGGCCGTCTCGCAGCGAGGACGAAGCGTCAGCGGGGCAGCCGAAAGGGCATCCGACGGCAGTGACGCGGACGGTGCCGGGCTCGAGTTCGCTGCCGCCGGGTGCGGTGACGGGGTCCAGCACCACGGCAAAGGCAGCGGAGTGACCGGCGCGTGCCTGCCACTGGGCGGCAGCTGCGGCGTCACCCGCAGCAGAGCACAGGCAGTCCAGCCCGTCGCCGAGAACGGCTTCTCGACTGTCGCCTGTGCCGGCGGCCGGGTCAACAAAGCGGCAGCGCAGGACGGGGCTGGTAGCGGCGGTGCCGGGTGCTGCACCAGCTTGGAACCAGTGCGACACGTACCTCTGGCGGAAGGCCATGCCCGCGTCCGCATCGGGCCGGCAATCAGGGCCTACCTTGAGCGGCGAGTTGAGCATTCCAGTGGCCCAGGCCAGGCCCGCTTCGGCCAGTTCAAACGCCGCCGACGAGCGGTTCTGATGCACGGCGGCGCGCTGCTCGACAACTGCCGACCGATTGAGGTGCAACAGCGCCAGCGATGCGGCGAACACGAGCAGCAGCACGACGGCCAGGGCACCGGCGCCGCGCTGCGGGCGGCGGCGGTTGGGGGCCAGGGTCAACTGTGTGACGCGTGGTTTGTGGCACTGGGGTGAGATGTGATGCATTGCAATGGCCATGACGAGTCCTCAGCGTGTTCAGGCCGGGCACTGCCCGGTGACGACGTCATTGCGCAACTGCACCTGGGTGCGCAGTTCGCGCTGCACCTGCGCATCACGCGCTGAGCGGGCGCGCAGCACCAGGGTGACGGTGCGCTGGCTGACCTGGGGGCAGTCGAGGCCTGTACAGCCCTCGGCGCAAGCCTCGGGCGCGGGCTGCTGCGTGACGCGGGTGGACAGCGCGAAGCCGTCGCCATCAAAGACCGATACGGCCGGATCGGTGAGCGTGTGCCAGGCGCCGGAGGGTGTCAGCATCTGCAGACTGCGGTCGGCGCGGTTCCACCGGAAGCCCGAGCGGTCTGCGCGATCGAGGGTGCTGTTTTCGACCGCCTCCCGGGACAGCGCGAAGCTGATGACGCGTGCCTCGGTGTCGGTGGTGAAGGCGGCGTAGGGGTTGCGTGGTGGCGCTGCGGGCGAGGCCGCATCAGAGCCGTCAGCAGCAGCCTCACGCGCGCCCTCCAGCGCCAGCCCCCAGTGGCCGGACCGTCGCAACTCGCGGGTGATCAGGTCTGCAGCGTGGCGAAGGTCCTGCTGTAGCCGGCTGTCGAGTGCCTGCCGGCGCGCCTGGTCGAGGTGCTGCACGGACAGGGTGGTGGTGCTGGCGACCACTGACAGACCCACTGCAGTACCCACCAGCAGCTCGGTCAGCGAGGCGCCGGTTTGACGCTTGGCGCGGCGGGGGAGGGTGGCGCGGCCCATCATCGGCTCCAGCAGGCCGCGGGCCAGGGCGACGCGGTACCGTGCCGCACGGTCAGGCCCAGCGTGGCGCAGGTTGCGTCTCGCGCCTGTGGGCCGCCGGGCAGGGCCGAGGCCACGAGCGTGTAGCCGGTGGGCGTCACGTCGGACAAGGCCAAGGCGTAGTGCCCCGCCCTTGTGGTGGTCTGAGGCATCCCCAAACCCTGGCCCGCTGCGCAGGCCGTTGCAGGGCAGGCCGCGGCCGAGTCGGTCAGGCTGCCGGCATAGCAGGGGCAGCGCGCACGCCACCGCTCCTGCGCGCCCTGCACCTGGGCCAGGGCCTGCACAGCATCCAGCCGCCGCGACTTGCGCACCTGGTCAGCAAACGAGGGATAGGCCAGGGTGGCCAGCACCGCTGAGATAGCCACGGCGACGAGCAGTTCCATCAGCGTGAAGCCGCGGGGTGCGCTGTGGGGGCAGATCGAGCAGCGGCTCAGCATGGCCGGTACCCCGCCCAGTCGCCCACCGCACACGTCCGTACGCGGCCGAGCAGGTTGACGACATGGCGCAGCTCGCGCCCGTCGCGGCCGGTCACCTGCACGGTGGCCCCCGGGCTGACGGTGCCCCGCGGGTCGTACAGCATCGAGTCGACGTTGGCGCTGACGCGCACCGGCCCCGCGTCTGCAAGGCGCACGGTCTTGATCTCCACTGCGTCGCCGTCACAGACCGCCGGCGCGCCGGCCGGCGCCGCAGCGCACTCGCAGGCATCGGCCGGCCCGGTTTGGATGACGTAGCAGCGCAGGCCGCTGTCGTCTTCGGTGAAGGTGACGCGTACCGCCCGGTTGCGCAGCACGGCCTCGGTGCGGGCCGCCTGCAGATCGGCCGCGATCTCCACGGCCAGGCCTTCGGTGCGGCGCTTGCCGATCAACTCACCGAAGCCGCCCACCGCAGTGGCAGCCGAGACGGCGGCAATCGAGAGCGTGGTGCTGACCTCAACCAGGGTCAGGCCGCGCTGGCGGGTGTGGTGCATGTCGGTTCCTCCTGCGTGCCGGCATCGATGTGCCGATGCGTTGCACTGTAGGAACCGGGCGCTCTTCCCGCGTCGCCCTCCCGGGGGGCCCCGATGGGGGATGCCGCCTCAGCGGCAGCTGATCAGATGTCCTTGATCAACCGACTGAACTCGTCCACGTCCTCGAAGCTGCGGTACACGCTGGCAAAGCGCACGTAGGCGACCTTGTCGAGCTTCTTGAGCTCGCGCATCACCATCTCGCCGATGCGCGTGGAGGGCACCTCGTTGGCACCGGTGGCCAGCAGCTTGTCTTCTATGCGGCCAAGTGCTCCGTCGATCTGGTCGATGCTCACCGGGCGCTTGCGCAGCGCCAGCAGCATGGAGGCGCGGATCTTGGCGCGGTCGAACTCGGTGCGGCTGCCGTCCTTCTTGACCACCGCCGGCAGCGCCAGCTCGGCGCGCTCGTAGGTGGTGAAACGCTTGTCGCAGCTGGCGCAGCGCCGGCGGCGGCGGATGACATCACCGTCGTCGGACTCTCGCGTCTCGGCGACCTGGGTGTCCTCGTGGCCGCAGAAGGGGCAGCGCATCGCGGACGGGGCTTTGAGTGGGCGCGGGCGCGGGCGGTGGCGGCTCAGCCCGCGTTCAGCCGTACACCGGGAAGGCCCGGGTCAGCGCGGCCACCTCCTCGCGCACGGCGGCCAGGCGGGCCTCGTCGCGGGGGTGGTCCAGCACGTCGGCGATCAGGTGCGCGGTCTTCTCGGCCTCGGCCCGGCGGAAGCCCCGCGTGGTCATGGCGGGTGTGCCCAGGCGGATGCCGCTGGTGACCATGGGCTTTTGCGGGTCGTTGGGGATGCCGTTCTTGTTGCAGGTCATGTGGGCCATGCCCAGCAGGGCCTCGGCCTCCTTGCCCGTGAGGCCCTTGGAGCGCAGGTCCACCAGCATCACGTGGCTCTCGGTGCGGCCCGAGACGATGCGCAGGCCGCGCGAGATCAGCGTCTCTGCCAGCACCTGGGCGTTATCGATGACCTGCTGCTGGTAGGCGCGGAACTCGGGCGTCAGCGCCTCGTGGAAAGCCACGGCCTTGCCGGCGATCACGTGCATCAGCGGGCCGCCCTGCAGCCCCGGGAAGACGGCGCTGTTGATCTTCTTGGCCAGGTCTTCGTGGTTGGTCAGCACGATGCCGCCGCGCGGCCCGCGCAGGCTCTTGTGCGTGGTGGAGGTCACCACGTCGGCGTGCGGCAGCGGGTTGGGGTACACGCCCGCGGCGATCAGCCCGGCGTAGTGGGCCATGTCCACCAGCAGGTACGCGCCGATGGCCTTGGCCACGCGGGCGAAGCGCTCGAAGTCGATGTGCAGGCTGTAGGCAGAGGCACCGGCGATGATGAGCTTGGGCTTGTGCTCGTGGGCCAGGCGTTCCATCGCGTCGTAGTCGATGACCTCCTGCGCATCCAGCCCGTAGCTCACCACCTTGAACCACTTGCCGCTCATGTTCAGCGGCATGCCGTGGGTGAGGTGGCCGCCCTCGGCCAGGCTCATGCCCATGATGGTGTCGCCCGGCTGCAGCAGGGCGAAGAAGACCGCCTGGTTGGCCTGCGAGCCCGAGTTGGGCTGCACGTTGGCAAAGCCCGCGCCGTACAGCTGCTTGAGCCGGTCGATGGCCAGCTGCTCCACCACGTCCACGTGCTCGCAGCCGCCGTAGTAGCGCCTGCCGGGGTAGCCCTCGGCGTACTTGTTGGTGAGCTGGCTGCCCTGGGCAGCCATCACCGCAGGAGACGCGTAGTTCTCGCTGGCGATGAGCTCGATGTGCTCTTCCTGGCGGCGGTTCTCGGCCTGGATGGTGGCCCAGATGTGCGGGTCGACGTTCTGGAGGGTGTGGGTGGTGGTGTCGAACATGGGGGGTGCTCAGCGGCCCAGCAGGGCGACCTTCTCTGTGCGGGCCTCGGGCGCCGCGGGAGATGGGGCAGTGGGCGAGGATGAAGGCGTGGGGGAAGCCGGATTCTCGCGGCTGGCGGCAGCTTCCGGCGGCTGGGTCGGCGCGTTCACCGGCACCGTGGCGCCATCGGCCACCTGGCGCAGGTAGCCCTTCTCCAGCATCACGCGGCCGCCGTAGCCGCCGTCGTCGGCCTGGTTGGCCGCGCCCACGTAGTGCCTCAGGCCTGCTTCCAGGCTGCCGGCACGGGCGATGCACTCCTTGAGCACCTGCACGCCCACGCGCAGATTGGTCACCGGGTCGAAGGCGGCCAAGGTACCGCCGAAGCGCTCGTACTTGTCGTCGTGCACGCGGGTCAGCACTTGCATCAGCCCCTGGGCGCCCATGGGGCTCTGGGCGAAGGGGTTGAAGCTGGATTCCACGGCCATGACGGCCAGGATGAGTGTCGGGTCCAGCCCCGCCTTGCTGCCGATGGCCCAGGCCTCCTGAACCAGGCGGGCGATGGGCTCCGCGGCCACCTTGTAGCGGCGCGACAGCCACTGCGCCACCGCCGCCTGCTGGCGGGTGAGTTCGGCCGGGTCCACCGCCGTGGCGCGGGCCACGGCCTCAGGCTCGGCCACGGCCGTCAGCACGTCACCCGAGGCCTCGGCGCGGGCCTCGTGGCGTGACTGCAGCCACTGCAGCAGGTGCGACTCGACCTGCACCACCAGTTGCCCGTGCCAGGAGGCCACCGCCACCACCGACACCACGGCCAGGCCGAGGGCGGCCAGCGAGTTCTGGCTGATCTCCACCAGTCCCTTGCCCAGGCGGCGGGTCCAGTCCCCTGCCGTTCGGGCAAGGGCAAGCACCGGCTTCGGCAGTCGTTCCAGGTTTCGCATCTCCATCCTTTCGTCGCCCGCTGCCGGCGCCAAGGCCGGGGGCGATAATCTTTCGCATTCGCCGCGCCTCGTCGGGCGCTCGGGTCCTGCGATGTCAGGGAACCGACCGAGGTCTGCGTGAAACCCCTTGCGGGAAAACCCTGAAATTTCGAAATCGGCGCGATTCTATAGAAGATCCGCCCGCCGCCCCGCCGCCCGGCCGCCCCCCGGCAACCCCACTTCCAGGACCCCAGCCCATGAAATACCGGGACCTGCGCGACTTCATCGTGCAACTCGAGGCCGACGGTGAATTGCGCCGGATCAACGAACCGGTCTCCCCGGTGCTGGAAATGACGGCCCTGGGCGACGCCGTGCTGCGCGCCGGCGGCCCGGCGCTGCTGCTGCGGCGGCCTGCCGGCTACACCATCCCCTGCCTGGTCAACCTGTTCGGCACCCCCCGGCGGGTGGCCCTGGGCATGGGCGAGTCTTCCGTGGAGGCGCTGCGCGACGTGGGCCGCCTGCTGGCCGCCCTGAAGGAGCCCGAGCCGCTGAACGGCCTGAAGGACGCCGGCCGGCTGCTGGGCATGGCCAAGGCGGTGTGGGACATGAAGCCGTCCACCGTGCGCCGTCCGGCCTGCCAGGAAGTGGTGTGGGAGGGCAGCGACGTCGATCTGAGCCGCCTGCCGGTGCAGACCTGCTGGCCGGGCGACGCCGGACCGCTCATCACCTGGGGCCTGGTCGTCACGCGGGGGCCGCAGACCGTGGCCCGGCCCCGACGGCGGCAGAACCTGGGCATCTACCGGCAGCAGGTGATCGGGCCGCGGCAGGTGATCATGCGCTGGCTGGCCCACCGCGGCGGGGCGCTGGACTTCCGCGAGTTCGCCCTGGCGCACCCGGGAAAGCCTTTCCCGATCGTCGTGGCCCTGGGGGCTGATCCGGCCACCATCCTGGGCGCCGTGACCCCCGTGCCCGACACCCTGTCGGAGTACCAGTTCGCCGGGCTGCTGCGCGGCAGCCGCACCGAGGTGGCCGACACCGGCGTGGGCGAGGCCGGCTGGCCACTGCAGGTGCCGGCCAACGCCGAGATCGTGCTGGAAGGCCACATCCCCGCGGCCGAGCCCGGCTTCGAGGGGCGCAGTGCAGCCGGCGTGCCGCTCAAGGAGCGCGGCGGTCATCTGCACGCCCTGGAGGGCCCGTTCGGCGACCACACCGGCTACTACAACGAGCAGGAGTGGTTCCCGGTGTTCGAGATCAGCCGCATCACGATGCGCAGCGACCCGATCTACCACTCCACCTACACCGGCAAGCCGCCGGACGAGCCCGCGGTCCTGGGCGTGGCGCTGAACGAGGTGTTCGTGCCCATCCTGCAAAAGCAGTTTCCCGAGATCGCCGACTTCTACCTGCCGCCCGAGGGCTGCAGCTACCGCATGGCGGTGATCAGCATCCGCAAGGCCTACCCCGGGCACGCCAAGCGGGTGATGTTCGGGCTGTGGAGCTTCCTGCGGCAGTTCATGTACACCAAGTTCATCGTGGTGGTGGACGACGATGTGGACGTGCGCGACTGGAAGGAGGTGGTCTGGGCCATCACCACGCGCATGGACCCGGTGCGCGACACCACGCTGGTGGATTCCACGCCCATCGACTACCTGGACTTCGCCTCGCCGGTGAGCGGCCTGGGCGGCAAGATGGGGTTGGACGCGACGAACAAGTGGCCGGGCGAGACCGTGCGGGAGTGGGGGCGGCCGCTGACCATGGATGCGGTCGTCACCGAGCGGATCAAGCCGCTGCTGGAGAAGGTGCTGGGCGGCTGATGCGCCTGTGGCGGGCGGCTGCGCTCAGGCCGCCAGCCGGATCATCTCCGCCGCCTTCTCCGCGATCATGATCGTCGGCGCGTTGGTGTTGCCGCTCACGATGCTCGGCATGATGGAGGCATCCACCACCCGCAGGCCCTCCATGCCGTGGACCCGCAGCTGCGCGTCGACCACGCTGCCGCCGCTGGCCGCCTGGGCGGCGGGGCCCATGCGGCAGGTACCCACGGGGTGGTAGATGGTGTCGGCGTGCTGGCGGATGTGGGCCTCGATCTGTGCGTCGGTCTGCGCCGTAGCTGACGATGCCACCTCCTTGCCGCCGTAGCGGGCTAGCGCAGGCTGGGCCAGTACCTGACGCATCAGCTTGAAACCGCGCACCAGGCGGGCCGTGTCGTCGTCGTGGCGGAGGAAGGCCGGGTCGATCACGGGCGGGGCCAGTGGGTCGGGGCTCGACAGGGTGAGGCTGCCGCGGCTCTTCGGTCGCAGCACGCAGACGTGGCAGGAGTAGCCGTGGCCGAAGACCGTCTTGCGGCCGTGGTCCACCAGCTTGCCCACAACGAAGTGCATCTGCAGATCCGGCACGGCCTCATCGGGTGCGCTGCGGAGGAAGGCGCCGCCCTCGCCGTAGTTGGTGGTGAGCATGCCGGTGCGGTGCTTGCGCCACTCGAAGACGCCGCGCAGCGCCCGCAGGGCGCCACCCAGGCTTAGGCCGAAGAGGTCCAGGTGGCCGGGCGCGTCGACCACCTGCACCACGTCGATGTGGTCGTGCAGGTGTCGGCCGACGCCCGGCAGGTCATGCAGCACCGGGAGGCCCAGCGACTGCAGGTGAGCCCCCGGGCCCACGCCCGACACCATGAGCAGCTGCGGCGACTGCAGCGCCCCGGCGCTCAGGATCACTTCGCGCTGGGCCGACAGCGACTGCTCGGCGCCACCCATGCGCACGTCAACCCCCACCGCGCGGCGGCCCTCGAAGCGCACGCGCAGCACCTGCGCCCCTGTCATCACCTGGAGGTTGGGCCGTGAGAGGTGGGGCGTCAGGTAGGCCTTGGCGGCGCTGAAACGCTCGCCGTTGCGGTGGGTCACCTGGAAGGGGCCGAAGCCTTCGAGTGCGGCGCCGTTGAAGTCGGGGTTGCGCGGGTAGCCGGCCTCCACGCCGGCCTCCACGAAGCGCTCGCGCCACTGTCCCGGGCTGCGCAGGTCGGCCACGTTCAGCGGGCCGCCGGTGCCGTGGAAGGCATCGGCGCCACGCTCGTTGTGTTCGGCGCGCTTGAAATGGTGCAGCACCTCGTCGTAGGACCAGCCGGGGTTGCCCTCGGCCGCCCAGCCGTCGTAGTCGGATCGGTGGCCGCGCGCATAGATCATGGCGTTGACCGAGCTGGACCCGCCCAGCACCTTGCCGCGGGGCTGGTAGCCACGGCGCCCGTTGAGGCCCGGCTGGGGCACGGTCTCGAAGGCCCAGTTGGCACCGCCGGTCTGTGCCAGCAGGGCCAACCCGGCCGGGCAGTGGATGAGCACGCTGCTGTCCGGCGGCCCGGCCTCGATCAGGCCCACGCGAACGGCAGGGTCCTCGCTCAGGCGCGAGGCGAGCACGCAGCCGGCCGAGCCGGCGCCGACGATCAGGTAGTCGAACATTCCGACTCCGGCCGGGGCTGTGAAAGGGCGGGCGTGATGTGGGCGGCCAGTCCGAAAGTCTGGGCCAGCAAGGCGTAGGAGCGCCGGCGCACCACCGGCTCATGCGCCCAGGTGTTCACCACCAGATGGTCGAGTTCCAGGCTGCTCGCCAGCGCCTCCATCTTCTGCCGCACTGTCGCGGCCGAGCCCACCAGCGCCTTGCGCCGCATCGGGGCGACGATGGCGGCCATCTCCTCGTCGTTGAAGCCCTGGGCCGCCACCTCGGCAGGCCGTGGCAGCGGGCCCAGCAGGCCGCGCTGTCGGTTCACGCGCCAACGCTCGCGGCTCAGCGCCTGGAAGGCGGCTTCCTCGTCGGTGTCGGCCGCCAGCGCCCACACGCAGATGGTGGCCTGCGGCCTTGGGTGGCGCGGGCTGGGGCGGTACAGCGTGCGGTACAGGTGCAGCGCCTGCTCCACGCCCTGGCCGTCCATGAAGAAATAGGCGAAGGCATAGGGCAGGCCCAGGTGGGCGGCCAGCTGCGCGCCGTAGTCCGAGCTGCCCAGGACCCAGATCTCAGGGGCACGCTCGGGGTCCTGCGGCGCGGGGGGCAGCGGGGGCCGCGGATGGGCCACCACGCCCTGGTGCGAGCGGCCGCTCACCCAGGCCTGCAGGTCCAGCACCTGCTGCGGAAAGTCCTCGGCTGCACCCGACACGTGCGGGTTCAGCGCCACGGCGGTGCGGCGGTCGCTGCCCGGCGCGCGGCCCACGCCCAGGTCGATGCGCCCCGGGGCCAGGGCGTCCAGCACCCGGAACGACTCCGCCACCTTGAAAGCCGAGTAGTGCGGCAGCATCACGCCGGCGCTGCCGATGCGGATGCGGCGGGTGCGCGCTGCAATCGCCGCCATCAGCACCTCGGGCGCGGTGCCCACGATGCTGGGCATGCCGTGGTGCTCGCTCACCCAGAAGCGCTCGTAGCCCAGGGCCTCGCAGTGCTCGGCCAAAGACACGGTGTCGCGCACGGCGTCATCCTCGCCGCGGCCGGCGCAGGCCACCGTCTGGTCCAGGACCGACAGGCGCAGCGTGGGGGTGCCGGACATGGGGGTCAGGCGCTGAGGTCCAGCGCAGCCTCCAGGGCCTTTGCCAGCTCAGCCATCTTGTAGGGCTTCATCAGGAAGTGCACCGAGTCCGGGTGCCCTTGACCCTGTTGCGGTTCGCTGTCGGCCCACCCCGAGGCCAGCACCACGGCCATCTGCGGATGCAGGCGCCTGACCGTGGCGGCCAGTTCCAGGCCGTCCATGCCGCCGGGCATCATCAGGTCGGTGAACAGGATGTCGAAGGATTCGCCAGAGTCCAGCAGCTCGATCGCCTCGTGAGCGCGGCTGCAGGTGCGCACCATGTGGCCCATCGCCTCCAGCATGGCGCGTCCCGTGACCCGAACGACGTCGTCGTCTTCCACCATCAGCACCCGGCAATGCCGCGTGGAGGCCACGCCGGCCGCTGCCCCGGGCACGCTGCGGCCCGCGGGCGCGGCGGCCGCCTTGAGCGTGAGCGTGAATCGGGTGCCCTGGCCGAGCTGGCTGTCCACCGCGATGCGCCCGCCCAACTGCTCGACGAAGGCCTTGACCATGGCCAGGCCCAGCCCGGAGCCCTTGCCCGGCTCCTTGGTGGTGAAGAAGGGCTCGAAGATGCGCGACAGGGTCTGCGGTCCCATGCCGCTGCCGGTGTCGGTGACCTCGATGTCCACCTCGGGTGCTTCGCCCGGGCGCGACACCGGCTTGACCGACAGCCCGATCTTTCCCCCGCGGGGCATGGCGTCCTGGGCATTGAGCACCAGGTTGAGCAGGGCCGCCTCGAGCTGCATCGCCTCGGCGTCCACCCAGCGCGCGGGCAGCGGGCGCATGATCTGCAGCTCGACGTCCTCACGCAGCGAGCGTGCGAGCAGCTGCTCCAGCTGGTCGAGCACCAGATCCAGGTCCACCGGGCCGCGTGCCAGAACGGTGGTGCGGGAAAAGCTCAGCAGCCGCCTGACGTGTCCGGCGCCGCCCTCGGCCGCCCGGCTGATGGCCTGGACGAGGGGGGCGAGCTCCGGGTCATCGGCCAGGCGCCGGGACAGCAATTCGGCCGACCCGCTGATGGACGTGAGCAGGTTGTTGAAGTCGTGGGCGATGCCGCCCGTCATCTCGCCCACGGCCTTGAGCCGCTGCGCCGACACCATCTCGCGCTCACGGCGGCGCGTCTCGGTCAGGTCGCGCTGCACGGCGGCGTACTTGATCACCTTGCCTCTTGCGTCGCGCAGGGGCGACAGCGAGATCATCACCGGGAACTCCGAGCCGTCCTTGCGGTAGTTCAGCATCTCCACGGTCACGCGCTCAGAGCTCTCGATGGCGTGGCGCAGTCGGGCGCGCGCCTCGGGGTCGGAGCCGGGCCCCTGCAGGAATCGGCAGTTCCGTCCCAGGGTCTCCTCGGCGCTGTAGCCGGTGATGCGCGTGAAGCCGGCGTTGACGAACTCGATCGGCCAGTCCGGGCGCAAGGCGTCGGCCACCACGATGCCCTGGTCGACATTGGCCAGCACCAGCTCGTACAGACGGCGCTGCTCGTCAAAGCGCTGCCGCTCGCTGCTCTCGCGCTGAACCGACAGCCAGTACTCGTACCAACCCGAAGGGCCCATCACGGGTGTGATGTCCAGTTCCACCCAGAACTCGGTGCCGTCCTTGCGCACGTTCTGCAATTCCACCCGCACCGGTTGCCAGTTCTCCAGCGCGACGCGCACCCGGTCGAGTTCGGCACGGGACGTCCGGGTCCCCTGCAGCAGCCGGGGCGTGCGCCCCAACACCTCCTCAGCCGTGTAGCCCGTCATGCGGGTGAAGGCCGGGTTGACGTAGAGGATCCGGGGGCCCTCGTCGTCGATAGGCCTGCTCTCGGTGATCAGGATGGCGTCCCGGGTGTGCTCGGCCATCTGTCCGATCAGGGACGACAGGTCAGCGGCGGTGATCGGGGGAGGGTTCACGAGGGCACAGATCGTCCTGTGGGGGAGTATCGATGACCGGCAGGCCATTGCGACTCCCCGGGCGAACCCTGCCCCCTGCTGATAATCCGCCTCCCGCGGGCCCGGTGCAGGCCGCTCGACACAAAGACACGACCTTGCTCTTCCAAGCCTTCGAGAGACTTGTCCATCCCTACCCGGATGAACCGCCCGAGCCCCCGCCCAAGGGCCTGCTGCCCTTCCTGTGGGCCTGCTCGCAGGGCACGCGCCCCTACATCGCCGCGATGACGGTGTTCACCGCTGCCATCGGTGCCTTCGAGGCGCTGCTGTTCGCCTTTCTGGGGCGCATCGTGGACTGGCTGGCGCGGCTGTCGCCGGCGCAGCTGTGGGCCGAAGAGGGCGGTACGCTGGTGCTGCTGGCCGCGGTGCTCAGCGGCAGCATCCTGCTGGCCGCGCTGCAGACCATGTTCAAGCACCAGACGCTGGCGGGCAACTTCCCGATGCGGCTGCGATGGAACTTCCACCGCCTGATGCTGGGCCAGAGCATGGGCTTCTTCCAGGACGAGTTCGCCGGGCGAATCGCCACCAAGGTGATGCAGTCGGCCCTGGCCGTGCGCGAGGTCTGGATGATCGTGGCCGACATCCTGACCTACGTGCTCATCTACTTCATCACCATGGGCGCGGTGCTGGGCAGCTTTGACTTGCGCACGCTTGGCCCCTTCCTGCTGTGGTTCCTGCTGTACCTGGGCGTGATCCGCTTCTTCGTGCCGCGCCTGGCCCGGTTGGCGCAGGAGCAGGCTGACGCGCGCTCGCTCATGACGGGCCGCATCACCGACGCGTACACCAACATCGCCACCGTCAAGCTGTTCTCGCACTCGCAGCGCGAAGCGGGTTACGCCCGCTCGGCCATGCAGGAGTTCCTGACCACGGTGCACGGCCAGATGCGGCTGGTGTCGGGCTTCGAGATCTGCAACCAGGTGCTGTCGGTGCTGCTGATCGGCAGCACCGTGGGCCTGACGCTGTGGCTGTGGTCGGTGGGCGACGTGGGCGTGGGCGCGGTGGCGGCCTCCACCGCGATGGCGCTGCGCCTGAATGGCATCTCGCACTGGGTGATGTGGGAGATGGCGACGCTGTTCGAGCACGTGGGCACGGTGCAGGACGGCATCGCCACGCTGTCGCGTCCGCGCCTGGTGCTGGACCGAGCACAGGCCCAGCCCTTGAGCGTGACCCGAGGCGAGGTGCGCTTCGACGCGGTGGACTTCAGCTATGGCGGTACGCGCAAGGTGATCGAGGGACTGCACCTGCACATCCGTCCGGGCGAGAAGATCGGCCTTGTGGGCCGCTCGGGCGCGGGCAAGAGCACGGTGGTGAACCTGCTGTTGCGCTTTTATGACGTGCAGGCCGGGCGCATCCTCATCGACGGCCAGGACATCGCCGGCGTGAGCCAGGACTCGCTGCGCGCGCAGATCGGCATGGTCACGCAGGACACCTCGCTGCTGCACCGCTCGGTGCGCGACAACATCGTCTACGGCCGCCCCGACGCCACCGACGAGCAGATGCAGCGCGCGGCCGACCGGGCCGAGGCCACCGACTTCATCCAGTATCTCGTGGACCCCAAGGGCCGCACCGGCTTCGATGCCCACGTGGGCGAGCGCGGCGTCAAGCTCTCGGGCGGACAGCGCCAGCGCATCGCGATCGCCCGCGTGATGCTCAAGGACGCGCCCATTCTGCTGCTGGACGAGGCGACCAGCGCCCTGGACAGCGAGGTGGAACAGGCCATACAGGCCAGTCTGTACCGGCTGATGGAGGGCAAGACGGTGGTGGCCATCGCGCACCGCCTGTCCACCATCGCCGCCATGGACCGGCTGATCGTGATGGACCAGGGCCGCATCGTGGAGCAGGGCACACACGCCGAGCTGCTGGCCGCCAACGGCATCTACGCCCGGCTGTGGGCGCACCAAAGTGGCGGCTTCCTCGGCGAGGAGGCCGAGGAGGAAGAGCAGTCCGCCCCGGCAGGGTCTTCGCCAACGTAGCCGGCCCCCTCGGCCGCTTGCTCCGACAATCGGCAGGTGAGCACCGCCACCGCCACCGCACCAGCCCCCGTCGCCACGCGCGCCCTGACCGGCTACAAGCCCTTCTGGGCCAAGCGCTTCGGGCCTGCACCCTTCCTGCCGATGAGCCGCGCCGAGATGGAGCAGCTCGGATGGGACAGCTGCGACATCGTCATCGTCACCGGCGACGCCTACGTCGACCACCCGAGCTTCGGCATGGCGGTGGTGGGCCGCACGCTGGAGGCACAGGGCTTTCGCGTGGGGATCATCGCCCAGCCCGACTGGCACAGCGCAGATCCGTTCAAGGCCCTGGGCAAGCCGAACCTGTTCTTCGGCGTGGCCGCCGGGAACATGGACTCGCTGATCAACCACTACACGGCCGACCGCAAGATCCGCAGCGACGACGCCTACACGGCGGGCGGCGTGGCCGGCAAGCGGCCGGACCGCGCCACGCTGGTGTACACGCAGCGCTGCCAGGAAGCCTTCAAGGATGTGCCGGTCATCATCGGCGGCATCGAGGCGAGCCTGCGCCGCATCGCGCACTACGACTACTGGCAGGACAAGGTGCGCCGCTCCGTGCTGGTGGACAGCAAGGCCGACCTGCTGCTGTACGGCAACGCCGAGCGCGCCCTCATCGAGGTGGCGCACCGCCTGGCGCGGCGCGAGCCCATCGAGCGCATGACCGATGTGCGCGGCACGGCCTTCATCCGCCGCCGTGACGACCCGAGCGCCGAGGGCTGGATGGAGATCGACTCCACCGAGGTGGACCGCCCGGGCCGCATCGACGAGCACATCAACCCCTACCTGATGACCGAGGAGGCGGCTGCCTCGCAGGGCGAGACCTGCGCCCGTCAGGACCCTGCGGCCGCGACGGCTTCAGCGGCAGCGCCCACCGAGGCCGTGGTCGCCATGCCGGTGTCGCTGAAGACCGGCCGCATCGCCATGCCGGCGCGCGAGCGCACGGTGATCCGCCTGCCCTCGTACGAGCAGGTGAAGTCCGACCCCGTGCTCTACGCACACGCAAGCCGCGTGCTGCACCTGGAGACCAACCCCGGCAACGCCCGCGCGCTGGTGCAGCGCCACGGCGAAGGGGCGACGGCGCGCGATGTCTGGATCAACCCGCCGCCCATCCCGCTGACCACCGCGGAGATGGACCACGTGTTCGACCTGCCGTATGCACGCAGCCCGCACCCGGTGTACGCGGATGAGACCGGCGGCCACGACGGGCCGACCAAGATCCCGGCCTGGGAGATGATCCGTTTCAGTGTGAACATCATGCGCGGCTGCTTCGGCGGCTGCACCTTTTGCTCCATCACCGAGCACGAGGGCCGCATCATCCAGAGCCGCAGCGAGGACTCGATCATTCGCGAGATCGAGGACATCCGCGACAAGGTGCCCGGCTTCACCGGCGTGGTCAGCGACCTGGGTGGCCCCACCGCCAACATGTACCGCATCGGCTGCAAGAGCCGCGAGATCGAGGCCGCCTGCCGCAAGCCCAGCTGCGTCTACCCGGGCATCTGTCCCAACCTGAACACCGACCACGGACCGCTCATCAAGCTGTACCGCCGCGCCCGGTCGCTGAAGGGCGTGAAGAAGATCCTCATCGGCTCGGGCCTGCGCTACGACCTGGCGGTGCAGTCGCCCGAGTACGTGAGGGAGCTGGTCACCCACCACGTGGGCGGGTATCTGAAGATCGCGCCCGAGCACACCGAGGGCGGGCCGCTGTCGAAGATGATGAAGCCGGGCATCGGCACCTATGACCGGTTCAAGCAGCTGTTCGAGCAGTACTCGGCCGAGGCTGGCAAGAAGCAGTACCTCATTCCCTACTTCATCGCCGCGCACCCCGGCACCCACGACGAGGACATGATGAACCTGGCGCTGTGGCTCAAGCGCAATGGCTTCAAGGCCGACCAGGTGCAGACCTTCTACCCCAGCCCCATGGCCACGGCCACGGCGATGTACCACTCCAGCCTGAACCCGCTCAAGGGCATCAGCCGCCAGGCGGGGCGCGCCGAGAAGGTGGACATCGTGCGCGGCGATAAGCGCCGCCGCCTGCACAAGGCCTTCCTGCGCTGGCACGACCCGCACAACTGGCCAATGCTGCGCGAGGCGCTCAAGGCGATGGGACGGGCTGACCTGATCGGCAACGGCAAGCACCAGCTCATCCCCACCTACCAGCCGGCGACCGGCGAGGGCTACGTCAGCGCCCGACGCAAGAACTCCACGCCCGCGGGGGCCAAGGTGTCCACGGTCACCAAGGGCCGGCTGCTGACCCAGCACACCGGCCTGCCGCCGCGGGAGACGGGTTCGGGCGCCCAGCCCGACCGGTCTGGCGCGGGAGCCAAGGGCCGCCGGTCCCGCGGTTGAGCCCGGGGCGAGGGCCGCCCGGGCCGGTGTGCACGTGTTGAACTACCGCCACCTCTACTACTTCTGGGTCGTGGCCAAGGAGGGTGGCTTCGCGCGCGCCGCCCATCGCCTGGACATGGCCATCCAGACCGTCAGCGCGCAGGTGCGCGATCTGGAGAAGGACCTCGGCCACCAGCTGCTCAAGCCGGCGGGTCGGGGCGTGGCGCTCACCGAGGCGGGCCAGGCGGCGCTTGCGCGGGCCGAGGAGATCTTCAGGCTGGGCCAGCTCATCCCCGAAGAGGTGCGCGCCGCCGCGCAGGAGCCCTCCGTGCGGCTCACCGTGGGCCTGTCCGACGGCCTGTCCAAGCTGGCGGCCCACGCCCTGCTGCAGCCGGTGCTGCAGACGGCCTCGATCCACCTCGTCTGCCACGAGGGTGAGGTCCAGCAGCTGGTGGGCGAACTCGCTCTGCACCACCTGGACCTCGTGCTGGCCTGCCAGTCGCCGCCACACACGCCTTCGCTGCGCCTGAGCAGCGAGCGGCTGGTGGAGTCGCCGGTGGACTGGTACGGGCCGGCGTCGCTGGTCGGTGACGAACAGGTGACCGCCTTTCCGCAGTGCCTGGCCGGCCTGCCCCTGCTGCTGCCCACACCGCACTCGGCGCTGCGCCCACGGTTGGAGCGCTGGTTCGACGCGCTGGGCATTGCGCCCCGAGTGGTGGGCGAGTTCGAGGACAGCGCGCTGCTGAGCCTGTTCGCCGCGCGCGGGATGGGGGTGTTCCCGGTGTGCCGGCTCGGGGCGGGCGACATCGAGCTGATGCGCGGCCTGCGCCGGCTGGGCCAGGCCGAGGGCCTGCACGAGGAGATCCACGCCATCCGCTCGCGGCGCGGGCTGCACCACCCGCTGGTGCTGCGCGTGCTCGAGGCGGCACGCCAAGGTGCCGGTCAGGGCGCAGCCAAGCCGCCTATCATTCAGAAAAAACCGAAGTCAAAGTCCACCTGAAGCTGCTTTATCGGAAGTGATGGCGCGCCTATCCTGCGGCCTGTCACCGTTCCCTCAGGAGCTTCAACATGGACACCTCTTCGCACCCTGCTTCAGGCTCTTCCGGTTTGTCCGCTTCGTCCGCGCGCGTGGCCGCCCTGGTTGTGCCCTACGGCATGGCGGGCGGCGCGGCCACCGACGCGGTGTCGGTATCGTCGCATCGCGTGCTGCGCAACACCTACGCGCTGCTGTCGATGACGCTGCTGTTCAGCGCCGCGGTGGCCGCGGGCAGCGCCGCCCTGGCCCTGCCGTCGCCTGGCGTGCTGCTGACCTTGGCGGGCTACTTCGGCCTGCTGTTTGCCGTCTACAAGCTGCGCCACAGCGGTTGGTCAGTCGCCGCGGTCTTCGGCCTGACCGGCTTCATGGGCTACACCCTCGGCCCGGTGCTGGCCAAGACGCTGACGCTGCCGGGCGGCGCGCAGGTCATCACCATGGCCCTGGCCGCCACCGGCGCCACCTTCCTGGCGTTGTCGGCCTACGTGCTGAAGACTCGCCGCGACTTCAGCTTCATGGGCGGCTTCCTGTTCGCCGGCATGGTGATCGCGCTGCTCGCCGGCCTGGGCGCCATCTTCTTCCAGATGCCTGCCCTGGGCCTGGCCGTCTCTGCCATGGTGGCGCTGCTGTCGGCGGGGCTGATCCTGTTCGAGACCAGCCGCATCGTGAACGGGGGCGAGACCAACTACGTGATGGCCACGGTCGGGCTGTACGTATCTGTCTTCAACCTCTTCACCAGCCTGCTGAGCCTGTTCGGCTTCAGCCTGGGCGACGACTGAAGACCCACATGAAGGCCCTCATCTGGATCGTCGCTGCCGTTCTGGCCCTGTGCTGGACCGGATTCGTGGCGGTGTCGGCGGCGCTGCTGTCGTGGGCCGGCGAGGCCATCGCCTCGGGCGGCGTCGCCGACTGGGGCCGCGCCGCCTCGCAGTGGCCCGTGCCGGAGTGGATCGCGCTGTGGATCGACCCGGGCCTCGTCCGGGCGCTGCAGGAAGCGGTGCGCTGGGGCCTGGACATGATGGGCGGCACCTTGCCGGCCGCCGGCACGCTGGTGGGCTGGCTGGCGCCGCTGGCCTGGGTGGCGTGGGGTTTCGGCATGGTGCTGCTGCTGGCGCTGGCCGCGGGCGGACACTGGCTGGCGGGCCGTCAGCGACCCGCGTGGCAGTCTCCGGCGCAACCCGCCGGCTGAGAGCCGATCGTCCCTGTCCATGTCGATCGAGTCCCTCCGACCCGAGGTCTTCCGCGAGGTGGCTGGCAGCGCCCGCCGGCTGAGCCTGCACGACCTGCTGCGCCTGCACGGCCAGGCCTCGGGCGCGGTGCTGCTGCTGGTGCTGTCGGTGCTGTGCGTGATCCCGGTCTACGGAGTGGGCACGGCGCTGAGTCTGGCTATTCTGCTGATGGCCTGGCACTGGCGGCGGCTGATCGCCCAGGGCGACGGCGCCTCGGCCTCGCTGCTGCCGCGCCGGCTGTCGCACCTGCAACTGGACGAGACCTGGTCCAGCCGTTGCCTGCACGGCCTGGCCTGGCTCTACGCCACGGCGGGCCGCTGGCTGCGCCAGCGCTGGTCGGTGCTGCACCATCGGCACACCCACCCGTGGTGGAGCCTGTGGATCGCCCTCATGGGGCTGCTCATCTTCCTGCCCCTGCCGCTGGGCAATGTGTTGCCGAGCCTCAGCCTCGTGCTGATGAGCCTGGGCTGGATGTTCCGCGACGGCGTGGCCCTGCTGCTGTCCACCGTCGTCGGCTCGGGCGCGGTGGCCTTCGCGTGGGTCTCGGCCCACCTGTTCCTGGAGCTGGCGCACGCCGCCTGGAGATGGGTCAGCGGCCTGTGGTCCTGACGCGGTGCCCTTGAAGGCGCTCCGGGCTCAGCCCAGTGCCCGCTCCAACGCCTGCAGGTCATCCGCGGAGTTGTAGCCCTGCACCGACACCCGTACGAAGGTGCGCCCGGCGTGCTGGGTCACCGGCACCTCGATACGGTGCTGGTCGAACAGGCGCCTGCGCAAGGCTTCGGCGTCCTGGTGAGGCACCGGAAGCGGCACCATCTGGCCGAAGTCTTCGTCCTGGCCGATGGAGGGCAGGTCGAAGCGGCTTGCCACGCGGTGCATGAGGGCCACGGCCCTCTCGTGGCAGCGTGCGCGCACGGTGGGCCAATCGTGGCGGGCCAGGAAGTCCAGCGCGTCGGGGACGGCCAGCCAGCCGGCGATGTCGCGCGTGCCCTGCCACTGCATGCGCCGTTCGAAGACCGTACGGCCGGTGTAGGCGTCGAAGCCCGAGTGGCCGCCCGTACCGGCCACGTAGCCCCAGCTGGTCACGGTGGCATGCAGCGTGTCCTGGTGCTCGCGGCGGGCGTGCAGGAAGGCGCTGCCCTTGGGCGCGCACAGCCACTTGTGGCAGTTGCCGGTGTAGAAGTCGGCGCCCAGGGCGTCCAGATCCAGCGGGATGTGACCCGGCGCGTGCGCGCCGTCGATCACGGTGAGGATGCCACGCTCGCGGGCCCGCATGCACAGCTCGGCCAGCGGGAAGATGAGGGCGGTGGTCGAGGTGAGGTGGCTGAGGAAGAGCGCCCGCGTACGCGGCGTCACCGCGGCCATCACCCGGCTGGCGAAGCCCTCGCGGTCGAAGGGCAGGGGGATCTCCACACGCCGGTAATTGGCGCCCAGCCGGGCGCACTCGCGCTGCCAGCTGGCGTCGCAGGCGCCGTACTCGTGGTCGGTGGCCAGCACCTCGTCGCCGGGCTGCAGCGCCAGCGAGCGTGCCACCACGTTCACCCCTGTGGTGGCGTTGGGGATGAAGACCAGATCGGCCGCGTCAGCGCCCAGCTCGGCGGCCAGCCGCTGACGCGCCTGGGCCAGCAGCGTGCCCGAGCGGCGGCCCAGGAACTCCACCGGATTGCGCTCCATCTCCAGCAGCCAGCGTTGCTGGGCGTCGAACACCTCGCGAGGGCAGGCGCCGAAGGAGCCGTGGTTCAGGAAGACGGTGGCGGCATCGAGGAGGAAGAGTTCACGCATCCGGCAGCAGGTGGCTGTGGGTCTGCGCCGATTGTGGACTTGCAACCCGCCAGCGCCTGCGCATCGGGCCTCACCGAGCGGTAGACCTGACCGCGCTCGTGCGGCGCCAGCACCAGCTGCCACAGCTGCCCCTGGCGCGAGCGGAAGAAGCCAGCGCAGCTCAGCAGGTAGTAGCGCCACAGCCGGTGGAAGCGCTCGCCGTAGCGCGGCGCCAGATCGGGCCAGGCGGCCTCGAACCGCTCGTGCCAGGCCATCAGGGTACGGTCGTAGTCGGGGCCGAAGTTGTGCCAATCCTCGATGACGAATTCGCGCTCGGCCGAAGCCGCCAGCACGCTGGCCGCCGGCAGCCGCCCGCCGGGGAAGATGCGCTTCTCGATACACGCGTC
>Ga0315902_10002895_pt1 | contig 26173 bp, 21 predicted proteins | sample LakEriMetagenome_9_FD_203523 | JGI IMG/M metagenome (GOLD analysis project Ga0315902, IMG submission 203523) | Freshwater fungal communities from buoy surface, Lake Erie, Ohio, United States - Buoy 12 MA117 | ecosystem: Environmental > Aquatic > Freshwater > Lake > Lake biofilm | place: USA... | reverse complement strand
CCAATGCTGGCATACCAAGTTCAACTGCTCGGTCTACTAATTCTTCTGGAGTAGCAATCCCGTCAAAAAGACTAAAGTGGGTATGGACATGTAAGCCTACGTAGTTCATCTTACCAATCAGTGTTGGTGGACGAAGTTACTGACGGACCATCAAAGCCCAAGTAGAACGCTTCTTGTTCTGCGTAAGGAACCTTCTTAAGCGCTGACTCCAAAGGATATGGTTCGATACCCTTCCAGTCAAATGGCTCCTTGTCTGGTGCTGATGGAATAAGTGTATAGTTTGTTTCAGTTCCCTGGCCATTACGCTTCAACTTCCAAACTACATTTGAGATGCTTCCTGTTTCTAGGGCATACTCACGAATTGTATTAAATGATGATTGCTTGCTGATACCCATTGACCAGATAGCAACATATGGTGCCTCAATGCCGTCGTCGACTAGGACATTGCAATAAAAGCGAAGACGGCCACGCCATCCAGCCTTTGGATCTTTACGGTGCATTTCTTCAGCCCAGTCACGGCCTTCTGATTCCATAGTATCTACAGCACGACGCTTATAGTCTTTTGGATTAACATGTTCTTTGACAACAAGAGCAAGTCCACGGCTATCGCTATAGTTAGCAGAGTCCTCGTCTAGTTCTTCAATGAAACGGATTTTTACTGACTGACCATCAGCAAGTTTTAGCCACTTGATCTTTGGTCCGTCGTTTTCATATTTTGGCTTATCGAGCAGGGCATTGATATTTTTTAGTCCCTTAATAACGCTCATAGTTTTCTCCTTTGTGTGTTTGTATTAGTTTAGCATAGACTCTATAGATTTGTCAAATGAAAAGTCTAAATCTTTTATTTCATTATCAGTCATATCGCCTATATCTTTATATTGTTTATTTAGTTTAACTATAGAAACACGAGATCCAAGTTTTTCAATTATCCTGTCTTTCATGTTTCCACCTGCCTCATCATTATCAGCAATAACAATAATGTTATTGAAATACTTTTGAAGCAATTCTATTTGTTTGCTAGAGACATTTGCGCCAAGCGTTGCCACTGCAGGCATTCCTAATTGATCTAGCCTGATAGCATCAAATGATGACTCCACAACATATACTCTATCAGATTTCTTTACACGATGCAAGTTAAAAAGGGTTTTGCTTTTTGGCAAACCTGGAGTATTCTTAAAATCTTTACCTTCAACTGATCTACCAACAAATCCCAAAGGGATTCCTTCTGGGCTATGAACTGGAACAGTAACCATGTCTTGTTTATCGGAATAGCCCAATGAGAACTTAGAAAATGATGGAGGATATATTTTTCTATATGAAAAATAGTTTTTTGGTCTTTCAGAGGCAACAAGGTTGTTGTGTAATCTTTTAATAATTAGTTCATCAAAAGGCTTATACTTTTCTTCTTCAACTAATGCACGATCAATATCTATAGCAAGATTACTCTGCTTTTCTTTGCTCTTGATAAACCTGGCAGCCTCAAAATACGATCTTCCAGATGTATGCATTACAAGTTCTGTTAGGTCTGCCGATTTTTGGCATGAGAAACAAAAAAACATTCCGCTATTTTTTTGGACTTCTCCTGCTGGGGTTCTGTGATTATTGTGAAAAGGACAAAATATTATAAAGTCTGCATCTAATTCTGATTCAACCGTTACGCCTGATCCCGTAAGGACTCTTTTGACTTGCTCTGCTGTATATTGATTGGATTGGTTCCGTCTACCCCTGCTATCCATTCGCTCTTCCTTTTCCCTGCGTAAACTCCGTGTATAGATAATTCAAACTCAAAAAACCCTTTTATCTCATTATACCTTATTGTGAAGTCTGGGTCAATATCAAATCTTGGAACATATCCACTCAGCCTCATTTCTGATACTAGCAATCTTATATATTCTATCTTTAATCTTCCTATTAAAGCCTCGTCCTGAATAACCCCATCAATATAAAACTTCCTCAAAGACTTATGATGATAAAAGTCTGGTGGTATGTTTTCCTTATTTTTTGGCATACCATATTATACCTACTTATCTTCAAAATCTTTGTACCTATAATAGCCTTTGTCAAAATCACACTGAACTAGGAAATCTCCCATAAAGCCATTTCTATTCTTTCTAAAAGCACACTCAATAATATCACTGTTTGTACCTCGCCCAAGGGCTAAGACCCAGTCAGCATCATACGCAATCTGCCTAGACCACGCTGTTTGACCAAGTGTTGGGACTGTAGACAAATCGTTTACATCGTCAGGTGTAGCAGAGGAGATAGCAATAATAGGAACCTCTTCGCCAATAGCCATGAGTTTGAGTTCTCTTGAAAGGTTCTTCATTCGTACCGTTTCATTATCTGACTTCTGATTAGGAGCCATTAACTGAAGGTAGTCAACGATTACAAAGTCTGGCTTATACTGATCGATCTTTCCACGAAGGACTGATGGATTAATTTCTCCACCCTGATCGTTTGAGATAATATGAAACTCTGGTTTACCCTGTAGATTTTTGGCATGCCAGTCTTTGAGCATATCTAACTCTACTTCTCCATTACTCAACTTTCTATGTGACCAACGGCCTTCACCCATAATTGTAAAGACACGATTACGCACCTCTGTCTCACTCATTTCAAGACTTATGACCAGTGGGCTACGACCCTGTTTCCAGGCCTGTACAGCGAAATAGAGAGCCAACCACGACTTTCCGATACCTGGATATGCCAAGAAGACTCCCAACTGCCCTGGCATGATTCCAGAGGGTAGGTAGTTATCAAATCCTGGCAGGCCAGTCTTGATGCCAATATGACCTAGTGCTTGTTGCTTCTTTACATTTTCAAAGTAGGCAATCGCAGATTCTAGGTCAGTAACATCAATATCACGAATAGCAGCAGTGTTCTTTTTTAACTCTGAGGTCTGTGTTATTAGATTTTCTAAAGCCTTGTTACCCTCACCCTGCTGAACATCACTAGCAGCAGATCTTAAAATATCTTTTAGGCTATCTCTTAAATATTCTCCCTGAAGTTCATCAAGATGGTGCTTGGTTGCACCCACCCCTGGAACTGGGTCAAAGTCTCTGAACTTTTCACTAACTAGGTCAACTGGCGGTAGCGATGAGTTGTTTTCAAAATAAAGCCTGATGAAGTTCCAAATATCTGCATGTGTTCTGAGAAGATTTTCTACATTGGCCTGAAGAAGAACATGTATTTGTTTATCTTGCAATACAGCAGTTATTAGTTTTGACTCTGTGCTATTCACTTAACCACTCCTTTGCCATTATCCTACGCTCTGCTCTTTCTGCATCGTCTCGCTCTTTATCTAATTTTATTTGAAGTATTTTTTCTGCGTTATATGCAAAGTAATTCCAAGAAGGGGAATGAGCAATGCTGAAATAATAATTTAATAAATCATAACAACCGATCATTCCGTAAGATTCAATAAGTGCATCGGCAGCCCACTGCTCTACATTAAGATTAAGAGAAGGCTTCTGCTCGTATCGCTGTGTATACAACTTGCTGTAACGACTAAGCAAAGCCATTCGGTCTTTGCGGTCTGCCATTACTTTGCTTCTGCTTCAGTCTGTGCTTCTAAAATTTTTGCTGTAAGTTTATCTTCAACAAACTTATAAACACGCTCAAAAGCCTGATCTGTATTTTCGCCATCTCGCTTTGAGTCAGTTACGCCAAGGTCTAGCCTTAGTGATTGAAAGTTGCCTAGATTTAAAGTGTATCCTAGAGTTACGGACACCTTAGTTGGTTCATTTTCCATTCTTATACCCTTCGCTAAATAGACTCACTCCATACAGGAATGAATCGTCCATCTTCTGTTTTCGTATATGTAAGTATACCATCGCCCATTCTTCTTGTCAACTCTTGTTTGCTGGGCGTAATATCATTTGTAATTAATCCATCTTTTCTTGGTCTACCAATATGGTATGTAGCCAGTATATCACGAATCTCTTTTACTTGCGATTCTGAATAATATGATCTAACCCTAAAACCTCGTTCTCCGCCTTTTTGAGATCCCCTTGGAAATGGAATAACTCCTCTACGCATAAGAGATGGCATATATTTTTTATGACGATTAACTAAATTAGCAGTCTCTCCAACTGTGTATGCTCGCTCTCTATTTTTTTTAAAATCACTAATTAAACAACTTTCAATTCTATCTTTATTTATATTATAAACAGACATTATCCCATTAGACTTATTTAAATGATGTATTCTAACAAGGTCCCCGTTTAAAAACCAAACTTTTTTGTTCCCTGAAATTACAGGGAGGACATTGTAACCTTCGCTCTCAATTGTTCCCTTTTTAACAGCCACATGCCCTCCTGTGAATTACTAGGCGGATGAAAAAATGTTCTCGATCCGCAAGACATACAATATAGTTCTAAGTTATTTATTTGTGAATATTGCCTATCGACAAACATTCTTCCTTTACATCTTTTACAATAAATCATTAATTAGGAATTCCCACTATCAATAAGTTAACACCGACAGTAGTGTCTCCGCCAACATTAAACTTTACAACTCCTTCAATCTTCGATGTTGAAATACTTAATAGGGTAACCGTAACATCTTTTCCAGCATCTGTATTTCCAATATTAATTGGAGTTGCAGTAACAACTGGAGGAAACTTAAACTCGCTTGGCAAACTATATGAAAATGATTGGGTAGATCCTGCTGTTTGAGATGAGCCAGAAGTTACTTGAACGTAGCCTCCTATAATTCTTGCCTCAGACGTTTTTACGCTCTGCTTGCCAGAGTTTGGGGTGTCTACCGTAACATACTTATATATTGATGTAGACGCTTGACTGGAAAGATCATTGAGTGCCTTAACTATCTGATAAAGATATGTTACATCTAAAGGCTGCCCCCGTTCGGGTAAAGGTAATATTGCCATAATATAATTATACCAGACTGACTATTCCAGAATCATATATTTTTAAATCAGGATTTAAAGATGGGTTAACGGATGATGCCTGAACAACAACACGCACAGATGTGGTTCCAGTTTTAATAAACGAATAATTTGAAGATCCTGTAGAGGCCCTAAATGTTGGAACAGAAGAGTCAAAGCCTATAAAAACATCATAGAGTATTTGAGTTGATATTTCTCCAGCAGACCAGTTAACCATTATTGTGTTTCCAACAATATTTATATCTCCAACACCAAGAAGAACTTCTCCAGATTCAGCAACAAATATTTGAGAATATGCAGACTTTCTATTTTTATCATCTGATATTATTCTAAATCTTAAAACAACAGAATTGTTTTCAGTAACCTTTCCCAAAGAATCTTTTTTAATAATAACATTTTTTATTCCTTTATCTGGAGTTTTACTCATGGTTAAACATCCAATACAAATCTAAACTCTATATAATTGGTTGTGTTGGCTGATTTTATAATTGGTCTTGCCTGAACATTTTTAATTATAGAGTAGCCAGTTAGACCGTACAAAGAGTTTGTTGATGTAGTGTTTTCAAGCCTTAGTCCGTCTAGGCATACATAAAAAGAATCCGATGGAAGATTATTTTTAGTAACACAAGCATAAATTTTTACAGAGGATACATCTGGCCAGTTAAATCTCAAACTTTTGTCTAACTCTTGAAATGTTCTTTTTGCTACAATATATCTGTTGTTTGCAAAGTTGTGCTTATCTTCTGATATACCTTGTGCATAATTAATATCATCAATGTCAACTACAAACTTTGCATATTGTATCGTTGCTGCTGGCCCAGTATGAGAAAACTCTACCAATATTTTTACATTATCTGGAACAGTTAGGGAGTTTGCCACCTTGCTTACAACAGAAAAAGAAAGTCTTAGTTCGTCCAAGGGGCTGTTCTTGCTAAAATCTGACGATGGATTATCTAACACTATATAGTCTGAATCATTTGACTTAATCATCCCACCTTCAATGTTGTATTGAAGAGAAGAAGAGTCTCCTCTGATTGCGATTATATTATTTAAAAATCTACATCTTTCGTTTCTATTAACTCTATCTGCTTGGGTAAAAACTCTATTGTCTGCATTTGTAGAAAAAATCTTTGATGTTTGGTTTATCGTTCCATTATTGCTATCGCCGTCTAATGGACTATATTCTACAGGAATGTCTATTGGAGAGGCTCCATCAACACTATACCGCCAATTATCCGTATCTGCAAAAGAATAAACTACCCTGCTATCAAATGATCCAGCCACTGGATTTGAGCCTGCAGAAAAAATACCAACTTCAGTAATCTCATATCTTTCTTCCGTAGGTAGTTCTGCTGTCAGTACTACTTTTGACAAACCATTTTCATTTACGAATCCCCTAGAAATAATAGGAGCACGGAACATTTCAAAATCTAAAGACTCTTTATTTTTTAATGTTGTTAACTCTTGAGGGGAAAATGTATAGTCAGAAACAACTGGCTTGGCTCCACAGCCTACGGCAATGTGGGACGCATACGATGGCGTCTGCCCAACAAGGTACTTTGCTAAAAGATTTTTTCCTATATTAGTTATCATTGGCTGCTCCCATAGTATATTGTATCATCAAAAATGTTCCCAGCGGTCAATATCTCTACTTCCACCTGCTCATTTTCTTTCATGTTTATAAGATTAATTACAAGGTCTCCAGTGATTGGATCTACGTATATAGACTTACAGTTTGGTGTTTTTGTCCATTTGGTCTTATCTGGCTCATTTGGATTACTTACTGGTGGTGCAATATCATATCCAGTACCGCATACTGGAAGACGATCAAGGATAGAAAGTGACAGTGACTTAAAATAAGAGTCTGCAGACTGAAGCCTTAAAACATTATTTGGGTTGTACTGTAAATACAAATCTGTTAAATTTTTAATTGGTGCATATATAACCTTTTGACCATTTATTAGGTCATGTCTAGAAATTGTTGCAAGTTCGTATCCACCAATATCTTCAAAAATTAAGTCAGTCATTATCTCTATTGACATTGTTTCGTCATTTGATAATATTAAATCTGGCGTTGCAATCTTAACACCGTCATCATTATTTTTTGGGGATGGCTCTGGTATTGCTGCTACAGCAGAAAGATAAATTGGGTCTACAGAACTAATTGGGCTTGACATTAAACCACCTCACTTAAAAATAAAGTCATTGAAGGACCGTCAGAACTTCTTGAGAATTCAATATTGTATACAACAAATCTATTATTTGGATTTGACGCCATGCTTATATCGTTCTCTTTGTAGTCTACGCTAACGATGTCTCCTAGTTGTATTGTTGGAATTGCAAATATTTGAGCCCCAATAGATCTTCTAGGCTTTGCTATTTTTTCAATTAGCCATTCCATTAAACTGTTTGCTTCATCTTGAGACTGTATATATGTTGTATCTATAGCAAAATCTTTTTTACCGTAGGTCATTCTGCTAAGTTTAATATCTTGATAGTCTTGTTTGAATTTATATGGATTTGATATAAGTTTATCTGCAACAAACTGTGGATTAGAAACAAGACTGTTCTTGTTAAAATATTCATCAACTGTAAGATTGTTATCAGACTGCTGAGTAAATGTAATTCCCTGAATTCTCAAATAGTTTCCGCTAGTTTCATCTAATGACAAAGGTGCATCGGTTGTATTAAAAATTAAAAACTCTGCTCCGTAGGATCCTGCTCTAAAACCAGATACTGCATAACCTTTCATTTTATTAAATGTTGGAGAAATTTTTGCACTAAGTGCTGGATATGCTTTATCGTATTTAAAGTTAAATGCTGCTAATTCTCTCATAATACTTCCAAACTCTTCAAAGTAGATATCATATTTTGGTGGCTCAGAAGAACTAATACCAGTTAAATAAGTATTTTGTATCAATCCGCTTATAGAGTATTTTCTAAACGACTCATTGACATCTAACTCTGAGTCTCCAAAAACAGAGTTGACTGGAGCACCCAAACGGAAAGATGTGTTTTGAGAATAGTTATTGCATAGAGCGTATACATTTTCAAACATTGCTCTTGAAGATCCTCTTGTAAATAGTGCAATATTTGAGTATGCTGGAAGCGGATCTGTATCATCTACAGTCTTTATCATAACGCCATTTAAATATAAGTAGAACCTTCTTGTTGTTCCTATGTCTTCGTATTCTACTGCTAAATCATATACCGTCGGATTTTCCTCAGCAAAACTTCTTGACTGCCCAGTAAATTTTCCGTCATCAACTGTGATTTGTCCCAAACCATCCCAAAGTTTAACTGGAACTGCGGATCCATTGTTAGACTTTATTTTATAAAAAAATACATTGCTAACGCCCTGCTTTTCTGTGTCTGATAGTTTACCCAATCCTAACGCTGCTATCTCAAAATAGTATCCAACATTTGTAGCAGGATTAAGCATTATTGCTATACCTGCAGATCCTCCAGAAATATTAATATTTTTATCTGGCGTAGTTCCATTCACTACAAAATATGTTGAAGATCCATTGGAGGTTTGTCCTCTGTCTTGATTATTTTCTATCTTACCAACAATTCTCATTCTTGTTCCAAAATGTTTATATTTTTTATTTTCTAAAGATTTATGAACATAAGAAATAAAGTTTCTTGGTTTTTCCTTTGTTGTAAAGTTTGGACCAGTTAAAGATAAAGCAGAAGACTGAATTGATCCAGGCTGTTGTTGGGTTTGTGTTGTTATTTCTCCAGTAAGTGTTGTAGAGAAAAAGTTTTTTATAAGACCAGTTCTTGTAGAAGTTCTTCCTATGGCATCCGCAGAAACACCTGTGTCTGTTGTTTTGCCTGCAGAAGAAACTGTTGTTGCAGGAATTGGGGTTTTGTTATCAAAAAGATATTCAGAAGCCATATAGCACCCCTTAGCATTGTCATCAGACTTCCAGTAATCAGATATGCCAGCAGTATGTTCTACTACATTTGTTCCAAATTGACCACGACCATGCTTTACTACTGGCCCATTTTGAAGTTTTATTACGCCACCCTGCTCAAAATACTTTGGCTCTGAGTAAATTCTTACTAGACCTGTTGGATATATTTTCCCGTTAAAAGGTAGTTTGGCAAAATAGTATTGGTAGTCTTCAATAGAAGTTATCCAGACATTTCCAAATCCAGTAACATTGTGCTGAACGGCATCGTATTTTATGATTTCTCCTTGAGAATAAAAGTACCCGTTATATCTGGCAATCCAAAACACTGCCTCGCCTAAACTAAAAGTATTATTTATAACAACATTATTTTTTACAACTGGAACATCTGCAGAAAGGTTTGCATTTAGTGGAATTGCTGTAAGAAGATAAGAAGATTGGGTTCCAATCTCATTATTCAAAGACTTTGTATTTTCAGTTCCAGAAACCTCCCAGAGGAGTGCTGGTTTATAGGTATAGTATCTTTCTTCATCTAAAAGGTTGGCCTGTTTTATAGATCCTATTGATCTTTGAATATGTCTTGGAGTATAGTTAATTACTCCATCATTATATACAATGTTAGACTGAGCAGAAACAGAAATAATATTTGCAAGTTTAGATTTTTCCAAAGTTTTATTTGTAATTTCTCTATCTTCAAACAAATCATTTGTTCCTTTAAGTGCAAAGGTTGTTGGCCTCTGTTCTTTGGTTGGCATTATGTAGTTTTTGCTCATCATAACAAAATTATTATATTCATCAAAAAACATTGCCGTTTGTGTAGAAACTGCTATGTCTTGAAGAATTTCTGCAACGCTTCTGTCTGGAGGAATGAAAAAATATGGAATTATTACTTCTTTTTCATTGGCCACTCTTTTAAAAGTATAGTTAGAAAATCCAATATAGTCAAGCAAAAGGGAAACTGCAGAACTAACAGAAACTTCAGTCATTAATATTTGTGGCGCTGTTATTGATTCTAAATACCAATATAGATCTCTTAAGGATATTGAAATTCTTTTGTTCACAACATCAGACTTTGGAAATGAGTCAGAGTATAGTGTTTTTATTGGAACCCAATAATCCCAACCATCCACATCAACTATAACTTCATAAAACTTAAACTGTATGTGTCTATCTGTATATTTATGAATAATACTAGAATAATTATTTTCATTAAAGGCTTGATCATAATCAAATATATTTATTGATCCATTTGAAGCAACAAGTTGTCCGACTGGCAAACCGCTAACCCCAAGGTCAGATGCACTTTTATTTATCGAATAATCTAATGTCTTATCTGATATATTCATTACAAGTCTGGGTGACATTTCTATTAAATCAAATGTTGAGTCTTTCACATTCATTGTATCAACTACAATTCTTATTCCAGAAATATATTCAAACTCTCTATATTGAACTTTACCATCTAATGTTCTTAAAAATTTACTTGGATCTGTTGCGTCTACAACAAAGTTGGTTAGCCTATCTACAGTTTCATCTTGAACATACCACCCATATTTTGGTCTAACTATTGTATAATCTTGACCATTCCAAATATGATATTCTCCAATGTCATTTTCATTTTCTTTAATAAGATATGCATATCCAATTACCGACTCTTTTGGTAAAAAGAGTTCAGTTGGATATGTCTCTGCAAATACAAAGTTATCTCTCCACTCATCTGGAACAATTAGTCCATAAGCAATTTCAACATAGCCATCACTTTTAATAATTGAAGAGCCATCTCTTCTTCTTTTTGATGGATCAAAAGATATAAGGTCTTGCCAATTATTATCTTTTAAAACTTGAATCTTCCACTTGCTAGGAGTTTTTTGATTTAACTCTCCAAAAAATGGATCAGCAAAAGACCCTGTAGAAGATGAAAAAGGACCAAGATTTTCTGTTCCAGTATGGGTTTGCATCTTAACAACAATTCTATTTGCTGGTATTTTTTCTTTATAAACAACAAACGGACAAGCATCTTCAATGTCGTACTGAGACCCACGAACCTTAGACGCAATACCATATTCAGAAAGTGTATCAATTGTTCCCAGTTTTTGTTTACCATCTTTATCTAAAAATATTTGAGATGAGCCATAGGAAACAGAGGCGTCGTTGTAGGTATACTTATATGTTACTTCAGATCTATACGATGTCCAGTATTTAAATATATCATTTTTGTCTGGCATGTAATATCTAGGCCTATCTGCCATAAATAGATTTGGATGATGAAGTTTTCCATTCTCAAAAAATACTGCCTTATTAATTCCAGATCTTGGTCTAAACTGTCCAAAACAATCTTCCAATGAGTATAGGGTTTGCAACTTTTCTTTTTTAGTTAAAAATATAGTGGGAACATCATTATTATCAAAAGATCCATCAACTACAATGTCTGCATCTGTTGCTCCTGTATAAAAATTTCCATCATCATTGATGTCAAAACTTGTGGGTAAAGAAGAATAAACTGTAGATGTTTGTGTTGGTCTATATCTATAATTACCAACATGTTTTATATTTGTTGGTATATTCATATTCCATTCTGCAGTAATTACCGACTTATTTCTAATAGTTGGAGATGTCTCCAGAAATGTCTGCAGGTCTTTGTCTTCAAACATTATACCTCTTCCAGTGTTACAGAAACATTCCAGTAATCAAACTTGGTTCCTCTTTTTTCAACCGAATATGAAAAATCACTAATAAACATTTCAACTAGTTGATTATATTGCTGGAGATGCTTATACGGCTCTGGCGTACCCTTGAATATTCCTTTTCTATCATATGTAAGAAATACCCAAAATGAGCCCTTGTGCGAGTCATACCATTCTAACATGTCTGCTGCTCCTGCGCCTCCGTCTGTTGTGTATGCTTTGTGTGGAGACAACCCAGTTGCTGGATTAAAATTTGGAAAATCTTCATGCGACCTAGATGGAATCATGTCCCAACTAGTGCTTATTGTAATCTTGTCTGCAATGTGATATGACCTCATTCGGCCATTAATCATTCGCTCCCGCTTTTCAATTCGTTCTGTTTTAATATCAATGGGTTGTCTGTTGTCATCAGTTAAAAATAAAAACTGGTCAATAAGAGATTCATCCTCTATGCTTTCTGGATCAGTACCAACCTCAAAACCAATTGGGACATATAGTTTTTTCTTTGGGGTTGTTGTGCTTGCAGGGTCTTCTACTAGGGTACCAGAATTTTCAGACCACAGCATACCGCTTGGTCTGTTATATTTTTTACGACCATTTACATACAACAGCCTTGGATCTACATCACCTTCTGCCACCTATAGCCACCCCCCTAATTCTTCTGTCGTCAACCCTCTTTATAGTTGCCATTACAGCCTGTGCAATTTCGTCTGGATTTGCATCTGTCTTAGCATTTACTGTTAGGGTATATGTATTATTATACACTGAACCGCCAGACAACTCTCCATTATTTATTTTTCTCATTGTATCTAGACCGTATGAATCGACAGCATACTTACTCATAATAAACTCGCCTGGAGTTAACATTGCTGGAACTGTATCAGTCCCCCTAGCAAATCCACCCATAGCAAATCTTTGAATTAAGCCACCCATGGCTTTCCAGTTTGCAAACTGCGACGCTGCTATGGCATTGCCACCAAACTTCTTAATATCTGCTGCAGCCTTTTTCTTTGCTGCTTCTTCTGCAGCCTTTTTAGCATTTGCTGCCTTTACCTCTGCACTAAATGCTGCTGCTGACTTAGCCTTTTGTGCTGGAGTATTTGTTAGTTCGTCTAAATGGGCATATGGAGTGGCGCCCATCTTTTTAATATTTGCATTAACAATTTCTTTATTAAAGGCATCTGCTCTATCCTTCATATTTAATAAATCATTAACATGGCTTCCTGCAGTTTGTCCAGCATTCTTAGTAATATTTGCAACTGTAACGGCATCAGCAATTCTGCTTAAATCTTCTAAATGCAAGGCAGCAGTTGATCCGCCAGTATTAAGTCCATAGTTAAGTGCATCAAAATTATTAGACCCTCCTGAAGATCCAGACGATGACCCTGAAGAGGACCCAGTTGATGAATCAGTTGAAGAATTTTTTATAGGAATACACTTTCCTTCTTGATTTAAGAAATACCCAGAACCACATGGGTTAGTTTTGTTACCTTCACCATCTTGATTTTTAACACAGTTTCCATTTACCATGCTATACCCTGCAGGACATGGTTTTGCACCTGTTTCATCCTTAACACAGTTTCCATTTACCATACTGTATCCTGTAGGACATCCTGTTTCGGTATCACTCTTAACACAGTTACCGTTAACTAGTTTAAATCCTGGAGGACATGTAGTGACACCAGGATCTTGGTACCCTCCAGCGGGAATGATTGGATCTGTATTTACTGTTTGATTCTTATAGGCAGCAATCAAAGCATTAACAATATCAAGAGCATCCTGCATCTGCTTAACAAATTGTGCTGAACTAACTCTTGCAAGATCAACTTCGTTTTTAATTCTTTCCCATGCATCTCTTGTTTTTCCTAATACAGTAATTCCCTCAATCGCCTTTTCTAAAGCAAGTTCATTAAGTCTTAATGTTTCTCTATTTGGCTCAAGGCTCTTTTGTTCAATATCATAAATTTCGTCCTGAAGTTTTTTAATTTCTTTTTCGATTTCAATTCTACTTCTGCCGTCTTTAGATCTTAGTTGTGATAGTTCATACTCTCTTGATTTTTCTAAGGCATCCTTTTGTTTTGTTACGGCATCGGCTGCAGACTGCGCTCTCATTTCTTGTGCAGCACGAGCAGCAGCAGCAATATCTCCAGATGTCAACGCCTCGGCAAGAGTTAGTTGACCTTTCTGTTGCTGTGATATTGAAGCATTTGCTTTTTCAACCTCATCAAGAGCCTTTAATCTTTCATCATATTTTTCATTTACCTTGGCCTCTTGGTCTTCAATTTCTTTTAATCCTATTTCCTGTACTCTGATCTGCTCTTGCTTTACGGCAATCAGTTCTTCAGCCTTTTTAATTTCATCTTTGAGTTTTTTATTTGACTCATCAAAATTAAGTCTTAGCCTTGTTTCTTCTACATCAAATGCTTCCATTGCATTGCTATATCCAGTATCAAATATATCCTGCATTCCTTCAATAGTCACTTGCTTAAGTTTTAATTCAACTTTTGCTTTATCTACTGCCTTCTGAAGCAAATCTTTAAAATCTTTATTATCTATACCAAAATTAATTAACAGATTTTGTAGTGCAGAACTATCCATAATTGCTTGAAGTTCTTCTTGTTTTAAACTTCCAAATGCTCCAGTAATTTTTTTCAATAATGTTACTCTGTCTTGCAACTCTTGCTTTTCTTGTATACCAGCCTCTACAGCGGCATACTCTCTTTTGGCCTTGGTTGATTTGTTCCATGCCTTGGTTATCTTTTTTATTTGTTCGTCAGATAGGTTCTTATTAGCAATTGCTGCTGCAAAGGTAGCGTCTGCTACTGCTTCTAGAGCAACAGAGCCTTCTATGCCTGCTGCCTGCAATCTCTTAAGTGCTGCAGTTTGATCACCTATTTGATTAGCCATTTTTTGTTGTTCACTAACAAACTCTCCAAGTTTGACAGACTGAAGGGCATCTCCAATGCTCTTAGCGCCATCTTTTATTTTTATAATATTTCCTTTTTCATCAAACTTAAATAACTTATTCTTTTGTTTTTCATACTCTTTTGGATCCATGCCGACGATGAGTTCAATTAGGTCTTCTCCTGCTCCCAATCTTCTCATGTCATTTTCTATACCGCCGAAAATATCAATAGTTTTCTTGCCACCAAATAATTTATTTAAAGATTTAAACGATGCATCAAAACCTTCTGTAACCTTAATCTGATTTTTACGAACATCTCTCAACCTTTTTACCAAATCATCTAAAGGCGAAGACTTTGGCTTATTGCCACTACTCTTGTCGCCACCACCAACTGGAGCCTTTGCTGTTATAGATGCTCCCTCAGTTACAGCCTTGAAACCTTGCTGTTCTTTATAGTGAGCAATTAAAGCAGCCTGCGATAGCCCCTTATACTGTGCTCCACCGTATGTTCTACCCTCAATTACTGTGTTTTCTTTTAGCCATGTCTGGTAGTCGTCAGTTGCAACAATCTGTGGATCTGGAACATTAATAACTGAAGCAATTGTTGTTGTATACACCTTTTGCTGGTCTTCTGTTAAAGTATTAAAGTAATCTTCATTAAATGCATTAGTTCCTTTAACCTGTGGAATAATTTCGTACACCATGGTTGCTGTTAAATCTTTTTTGCCTTCAATGGCGTCAAGCATTGTGTTTAGTTGTTGATAGGCTGCATCATTTTCTGTGTAGTATTTAACCAAAACATTAGACGGTATAACTGCGTTTAAATTGTTTAACTTAATCATATTTTTAGCAAAGTCTAGTGCGTCTGAATCTTCTTCAAATGCTGAAACTTTAGTAATAAATTGTGCCTGTACTGTTTTGTCAATATCTCCCTTAGCGTTAAGAATATTTTGAGCAGCAACACCAATTGATTCAGATGTAGCACCACTAAACTTTGTTATAATATTCATCATCTTTGGAGCAATGTCTTTGTTATCTGTTGCCATCTGAAGAAGTTGTCTAAAGACTGATGGAGGAATATCGCCACTTGCCATTTTTGCCTGAATTAAAAATTCTTGACCTTTATCTATTGCGCCATCTTTACGAAGTTGTCCTGCCTGTGCACCAACAACATCCATGTAAGCAATTTCATTTGGATTATCTTTATATCTAGCCTTGGCAGCCTTTTTCATACCACTCATCATTGACTCTTGCATACCACCAGCACTGTTGTACTGAGAAACAATATCTTCTTGAATAACTCTTTGTGCTGCTGTTAAATCATTTCTTTTGTCAATTAACTTTTCTTGCAATTCATTTGCTTCATTAATTTTTCCTTGAAGTCTTAACTCTTCAACTTTCTTTTCCATATACAAATCAAATGAATCTAGCATTTGCTTATTTTGCTCCATTGCAATTTTAGCATCTACTGCATATGCTGCTCCAAGTTGTGCGGACTGTTGAGTAAATTTCTTTGAGGCAAAATATCCACCAATTGCTCCTGCTGCAGCACCGATACCGCCACCGATTATTGCTCCAACAGCATTTCCAAGAACTGGGACAACGCTTCCAAGAGCAGCACCAAGTGTTGCTCCTATCGCTGCGCCACCTGCAGCAGATGCGCCTATGCCTACCTTTTGCATTGTTTTTTGTCCAGCAAGTTTAGTAATCATGCCAGCATTTTCAATGTTTGACATGTTTGACTGCATTCTCTTTTGATTTTCGGCAATCATTCTTGTTCTAACTTCAAGAGGGTTTTTATCTAAATCCTCTCCGTTTGGTCCAAGAACCTTTTCCATTTGTGCAATAACTTTAAGACCTATAGACATATCTCCTGCTTCTTTAGCAGCATTCATTGCAAGACTCTTTGCTTGATTAATATCCATTGCTCCAGACATTACTGCAGTTGAAAGTTGGCTTGTCAAGTCAGAAACTACCTGACCACCCTTTCCTGCTGCATTTTGTTTTGCTATATTTTCAGTTAAAGCCTTTCCTTCTTTTGTTTGAGCAAAAGCCTCTCCGTATGTTGTTTTGCCTGTTGCTGGACCTAGCATTGAGAACGAGTTCTTTCTTCTTAGATCCATTTGTTCTGATGCAGTTACTTTACCGCCAAACTTTGCTATGCTCTGAATTGCTGATGTAGACCCTCTAAACTTTTCTGCCTCTTGCAAAACTTTTTCTTGAGCACTATTAAATGCCATTCTTAATGCAATAAATGCTCCAACTGTTGCTGTAAGCCCTGCAATTACTGCCATTACTGGGCTCTTTAGCATAGGCAAAATCATTGAAAGACCCATTAAAGGCATCATTATCTTTTGAGAAATTTCTCCAACTTTGCCTGGGGCCATGGATCCTAGCATTGCAATTCCAGAGGCAGCCATAGCAGCGCCTCCGACACCCATACCAGGTCCCTTGCCTGCTGCGACCCTTGCGGCCCTCTTATCTTCTCTTCTTTGAATATAGGATTTAATTCTTCCAGATGGTGTCATTCTTTGTCCATCTTGTGCCATGTTTGCAGCAACCACTGGCTGAGGAACTGGCGCTTGCGCTGCTATCTTATTTAATCTCTTGTTATCTCTTTCTAACTTTTCTAATTTACGACGAAGAGATTTTTGATTAGCATCTACTGGCCCACTACCATAAAGCGCTGTTCTTGATGCTGCTGCTGCAGACTGGGAAATAGTTAATCCAATTTTTTGTCCTGTTGACTTAGCCTCTGCTATAGAAGATTTTGCTCCAGCAACTATTGATGAACCTATTGCACTGCTTGATTCTGGAGCATCTGCAAAACCAGGAACCCTTACACCTCTAGGACCTTGAACAATTCTCTTACCCTTTTTGGGCTTATTCATTTCTCTTGTATCTTTTGGACTACCTGACTTAACGCCTCTAGTTTTTCTTCTTGTTTTTGGCTTTTCTGTTTTTCCATCTTCATCTTCAACCAATTCATCGGGCTTTACTAGAATGGCATTATGCTTTGCGTGTACGAGTCTCCAGTTAACCTTTTTGCCTTCTTCAAGTCTGTCTATCATTGCCTGATAGTATTTTTGATCTTCTGGTCCAAGATTAAATTTTGCTATCGTTTCTTTTAGTTTTGGCAATGTTCTATCAATTTCAGCAATCATTGCTTTATGGTATTCATCAGGAGTCATATTCTTTGCAATATCTGCCGTTGCATTTCCAAACCAGAATGGTGATTTGCCTGCTGCTGGACCCCTAACTCCACTTAAATTCTTTTCTGCCATTTCAAGCATTGATGGCATTCTTTCTGCGTAACCTCTTGGTCCAGACGCTCCATCTAGTACGCCAGCCTTGCCAACATCTACTAACCTATTTCCGCCTAAGTTTCCTTTCTTTAGGTCGTCATCGCCACGAAGATTTGCTGCAACCAGTTGTCTGAAATATTCTTCTCTGCTAAAATTGCCTGACAATTCTTTTGGAGTAAACTTTGGATCATAGGCAGACTCAAGAGCAAACATTGTTTTTCCAGTGTATGGATCCTTAATAACTCTAAGTTCTTGCTTTGGAGCCTCAAGCCCATGTACTTCTCTTGCTATTATTGTTGCTCTTTGCTCTGCAAGCGCTGCTCGCAAATCAGGCATTGGCTTTACATAAACCTTTTTACCGTCTTCTGTTAGGAACACTCCAGAGGCATCACGAGCAGCAACATTGCTGTATCCAGTACCCTTTTCAAGTTGCTTGCCATATGTGGTAATTGGTCTGCCATCAATGTCTTCTGCGGTTAAGCCTTGTAGTGCTGCTCTTGCTTTTTCAAGAAGTTTTTTTCCTGCAGTACCGCCAATCTTTACTGCACCAGTGTCTCCACCAGATCTTCCAGTTTTAAATACCCAGTTTCCGTTTTTATCCTGTACTAAAGAACCATTATTTCTTTTATCTGTTAATGTCCAGTCATTTGGATTTTTAGACTTCTTCTTTCCACTAACTTCTGGTCTTTCGTATGCAACAACCTTGTCACCATCTCGCTTAACATCAAGCATTATTCCTGGGGCTTTTTTAGCAAGATCCTCTATTGCAGAAACAACAGATGGGTTAGTGTTTGGAGCATAAGTTCTTATATTTTTTATAAGATCTTCAACAGCCATTTTCTTTGCGTCATACTTTATAGTTGAAGCAGATGCAGCGCCGATGCCAGCAACAGAGTATATCTTTTCAATTGCTGGTGCAATTCTTGGGTCTCTTGCAAGACCACCCATTACACCTGTTTTAAGATTACCCATTCGTGAGTATATTACTCTGTCACCTATTTTTGTTCCATCTGGAAGATTTTGTAAAGATAATATTAAGTTTTTACGAATCTTGTTTGTTACTCGTGAAGCCTCATCTGCGGTTAAATTAGAAGGTGGCTTCATTAACTGAGAAGTCATTGTCTCTACAGCACGAGCCTTTCTTATTTCTGCCTCATATTCTCTTACATCTAAAGTATTATTTGTAAGTTTCTTGTGAACTTCTTCTGGAATATCAAACCCAAGTCCACGATATCCTAATGCTCTTTCAATTCCTCTTGCTCCAAGATTGGTTCGTATGTCGCCAAACTGGTCTGAAATATTCTTTGTCTGCATTTGTTGCGGACTTGTCGCATGTGCAAAAACCGTATCTGGCTTAGTTCTTTTCTTTTTAGTTTTAGGAACAGCCGTTCCATCATTAATTAAAGAAGTAATAACTGGCCTATTTGCTGGATCTTGTGCTGCTTGTGCAGGAATAACTGCTTCGCCAGGAGATAGCAATGCTGGGACAATGTCGCCTGCACCCATTGGTCCTGGAACTCTTTCAACGCCTGTTGAGTATCTTCTACTTTGTGGGATACCGCCACCTTTTCCACCTCTACCTACTGGTCCAGTAAATCCTAATTGTGAAGCGATTGCCCTTTGATATGCTGCTGCAAGTGCATTGACTGCTGCAGTTTCAGAGGTAAAGGTTTGTCTAAGTTTTTGGTGAACTTGATCTAATGATGCCGCTACTGCAGATGCCTCAAGTTGTTGTTGAGTTAAATAGTCTGTTTGGTTACCAAGTATCTGTGTTGATGAGCCAGCACGGTTGAACGAGGTTTTCATTGTTGCAAATAACTTAATTATATTTGCAAGTCCGTTAGCCAACAGACCGAATGTCATAAGAGCAATCGGTCCAATTGCTCCTAGCGCTACGGTGAGAATAGTTAAAAACTTTTTACTTCCTTCTCCCAGGTTATTAAATTTATCTAAAATCTTAGATGCAAATTCTACAATTGGAGTAAGAGCCTTTAAGAACTGCTCTCCAACTGGTGCAAGTGTTACCTTAAGATCTTCTATAGACTTTTTAAACTTATATGTTGTTGTATTTTCTATCTTGTCCAATTCTCGCTGTGACAGAATTGCTAACTCTTCTGTTGTTGCTTTTGTTAATCCCAAAACTCTGGCTGCCTGAGAGCCCTCTGCAGTTACGTTCTTAAATAGTGTTGAAAGTCTTGAAAACTGGAACTTTCCAAACAATTGCTCAATTGCTCTTGCACGATTAAGCGGATCTAGTGTATCTAAGGCTTGTGAAAATCCTACAACAGTTGCTGCAACATCTCCTTTATTTGCTTCAACAATACCTTTAATATTTATGCCAAGCCCTGCGAGCATCTTAGATGCTTTTTCAGATGGATTGATTAATGATGCTAGACCAGACTTAAGTGCGTTAGCGCCTTCTGATGCATTAATACCACCTTCCTTCATTGCTGTAAGGAAGAATGCTAGGTCTTCAACATCGCCACCGAGTTGCTGTACAACTGGTCCTGCTTTAGGAATAGCAATAGTTAAATCTTCAATAGATACAACAGTTTGGTTTTCAACTGCGTTAAGGAAGTCAATCTTCTTTGCCAAATCTTCTGCTGCTACACCAAATGCGTTAGTAACAGAAATTGTTGTCTCAAGAGCCTGTTCCTGTTCAACACCGCCAAGCACGGCAAGTCGTGTTGCTTCGGTAACTTGTGCAGTAAGTTCTGCACCCATTTTACCCATTGCTGCAGCGTTTGCTGCCATCTCCATGGTCTTTTCAACAGCAACACCATACTTAGTATATTCTTTTGCAAGTGTCTGTATCTGCTTAACCATTGCGTCAGTTTCTTCTTGCGTAGTAAACATTTCACCGTAAACACGCTTAAACCTAATTGCCTGCTCTTCAAGTTTCATGAAAGTTTTTGCTGCAGTTGATCCGAGTAGCATCAATGGCACTGTAAAACCAACCATCAACTGACGACCAGCCCACTGCGTATTCTTACCAAAATTTAATAGATTAGTTGAGCCTTGCTTTAGTAATTGATTTAATAGTTGCTGTCTCTGTGCTGCGATTTGCGTTTGTGTAGCAAGATTTTTCATGTCCAATGTGAGAGGTCTTACGGCAATGGCTTGAAGGGCTCCATTTGCCCCACGACCCATCTTTATATACTGGGTCTGGATATCTTTTACACGCTCTCGTGCAACTTTATTTATTGTTTCAAACTCAGATTTAAAAAGTCTACCAAAAGTTTTGGTTGCTGCTCCAGTATACCTAAAATACTCTCTGGAGGTTAGTTTATTTTTTTCTAAAGCGTTAGTAAAATACTCAGTACTTGTAGCAACCGTTCGCATGGTTGCTTGAAATTTTCCAGTAGCATTTATGCTGTTCATCAAGTTTTGTGCTTGATTTGCTGCTACCGCTGACGCTGCTGCGCCAGACTTCGACATCTGTGTGTGGAAGGCTGATATTTGACGCTGTAGAAGTTTTAAACTTGCTAAAGCATCTGACGTATCAATATTTACATGAATATTGGATTGAACATCAGCCATCCATCAACACCTCTTTATTTAGTTATTTACAAGATTGCCAAGCAGAGTTGCGTCTGAAAGTCTAATTCCAGATGCCTCTTCGACGATCTTGTATACTGTAGGAAGGTCTATATTTTCTTCTAGGGCTTCCTTGTCTTCCGCCAACTCTGGCTTGTATTGCTGCATTGCGATTTGTACACATTCCATAAGTAGAGTCATTGACTTTTCATTGTCTTCTGCTACTTTGGCGATATCTTCAAACTTCTTCATGAATGGACGAAGTAGTGAGATCTTTAATGGTCTTACCTTGATCTTTGTTCCATCGATGAGAGTTACTGTTTTTTCTTCCGTGGCAGTTGCCATTTATTCCTCCTTATAAGGTTAAAGTTAATTATACCATAGCGGAGTCTATTTTTTTGCTATTCTATAACCTCATAGGTTAGGCCCATTCCTATTCCAAAACCAGCCCTTTCTGCATTTTTACCCTGAAGTGCAAGGATATCATTTCCATTTTCTGCTGCACCTTTACTAAATACCCTAGCCTTCATATCTTCCCATTCATTACTATTCCCTGAATTTTTATCAAGATCCACACCTTGCATAGCAGCGGCAAACTTTTTATCGCTGTAGTCTAAATCTCTTTTAGCCTTAATTGTTGCAGTTAATTCAGGCATTGACAAAGATTGTTCTAATTCTTCATAGTCTTTCCAAATGCCAATCAAAAACGCCTCTGCTTCTAATTTTGCTAAATCCAAAGTCTCCCAGGAAGATCCGCTATCTACGGCTTGAGATTTTACTGGCTCTTCTGATTTTTGATTAATCTTAATTCCTGCTGCAATATCGATAACCTCATATATTGTTGGTAAGTCTAAATTGTCTTCAAGGTCATCTATAGTTTTTATATATGGAGCATATTGCTTCATTGCTATAAGAGCACAAAGAACCAAGACAGATATTGATTCATCATCTGTTTTTGCTGATTTTATTGTTTCAAATTTTGTTAAAAATTCTCTAAGATATTTTATTTTTAGTGGAGCAGCATCAATGACCGTTCCATCAATAAGAGAAAATTTTTTCTTTTCATATACGCTTGTTGCCATTATATAAGTATACCAAATGGAAAAGCCCAGACCTTGTGAGTCTGGGCTAGTCCTATTAAGTTGTATTAGTCGAGTGAACGATCTACGATTTTACCGTATGATGCGTCATCGTTTGGAAGGAGACGGAATGATACTTCAAACATTGAAGCCTCATCACGCTTTGCTGATACTGTAACATTCTCAATTGAGAGTGCACGGTATGCAACATAGATTCTTTCCTTTGGAGTTGCTGAAGAACCAGATCCTGGTCCTACTGCTACTAGTCCACGCTCTAGTGGAACGTCACCAATATCACCTGCGGACATCTTCAATGTTGAGAGTCCTGATGCTGATACTAGGTCTGTATCATCTGCTGCAATTGCAACTAAAAGATTTTCTAGTGTTGCCTCTGCGAATGATGTATTTAGATTAACTGTCATACCTTGCTTGAATAGACGAGCAACGTCGAGAAGTTGATCTACTGCTACTTCACCGAAATCTGGCTGGAATGCGAGTTCCAAACCGTTCGATGTATAACCTACGTTGGTGTAATTTTCGTCATCAAGTGACAAAGTTTCCTTGTAGGATGTTGCGGATGCTGTCATTGCTGGAAGATCTAGTGCTGCTTTTGCATCAGTAATCTTGCCAAGCGCTGAGTCGTATCCGATTGGACCTGCATTATGCGTGAAGAGTGCTGCTGCACCCACGATAATGTTACTACTTGAACCACGGCTGTATGCCATATATTCTCACCTCTTTCATTTTATTAAAAGGGGGTTTGTTTCCTCACCATAATTATACAGCCTTTTTATGATGGGTTTACAGGGTGCCAATCGTAGTCTATTATGATCTTATTCCCCGCATAAGTACGGGCTGTGCCAAAGTCCACGATGTCTCTGGTTTCTTCTAGTTGATAAATCTTAAAGTTGTGGAAAAAGCATGGCTTAGATTCTGCGTTCCAATCTTCTTGGTTTGCTGCTGCCCATTCATTTAGATCTTTTGCCGAATCATCTGCATAATCTAAAAGGTCATTTACCTGCTGCTGAGTAATTATCATCTTTTTTTGTGCGTCATCGCCAGTGGCATAGAAATAGTACAAAAGTTGTTCGCACTTTATGTATGGAAATGGAACCCTTCTCATTTTAAACATTCTGTCATACACAGCAAAAACTCCATTACTGTCTGGAAATGTTTCAGTTAACGCATCTATTTGTGTTGGAAGAGTTGGGAAAAAATATGCGGCCCCGCTAAATTCAGGCATATCTAGTTTTGATGCAAGATATTTGTTGATAATTGTAGGTGGATGATGAATTAATGCTGTCACTGAATACCAACTCCTGCATTAGCAATCCAACGATAGCCCGTTGACAAACCTTTAGATCTGCCCAGTCTTTTACCTGCTGCCATATCTTTTCTATATACAACTGGATTCTCAAGATATCTAGCAATACCGCTTACTCTTAAAAATGCTTGAGAAAAATATCTATTAAAGAACATATCAAATACCTTTTCAAAACCACCCTGAACTTCTGTTCCTCCAGGGCTGTCTACCCTTACTTCATTTTTTGTAAACACTGTTTCTCCGTTATCTTCAAATGCCAAGACTTGTGCCACTCTTGGTCTAATTGTAACTGGAATGCCTTCTTCCATTATTCTTGCCTTATCATAAAACGGAGTCCTAGACCCATTCTTTATTGAAGTAGATTGACGAAACGACGACCTAAATGACAAACCTAGATTACTTGTTGTATATGATATATCATATAATCTTGCACTAGGACTACCTGTCTGATTCCATTCATAAACATGATGCAGCATATCTGGATTAACCCTAGCGTTAGAATCTATAAACTCTTTCATAAGTTCTACTGTTTCTACCCCTATTGTTTTTAGAAATACTGTCTTACCTCTTTGTATGCCCTCCAAAAATCCCATAGAATAATCTACCATATTGTTCATTTCTTTTTTAAATTGCGCTGAATTAAATACGGCTCTCATACATCACCTGTTTGATTTTCTGATCTTCTTATAACTAGTTTGTAAGATTCAACTGTTCCGAATGGGCCAACAAATGGCTCATATGTTGCTATCTCAAACAGCGTTCCTTTGCCAGATCTTGGCCCAGATGTTTCTAAGTAGATCAGGTTGCCCTCTTGATCTTTAATATCTGTTATTAGTATGTTTGTTAAAGAATTTTTAGCATCTCTGGATGACATCCTTATGTCTGATTTTACTCTTCCAATTAAAATTGAATGTTGGGTTATATTAACATTTGGCTTAACTTCTTCTTTAAAAGCAGTTCCACCAGAACTAAAGTTACATGCAATAACCCTATCTAAAACCCATTGCTTTTTTATTGCACCAAAGTCACCTTGCTCAACTATTGGATGATACAAAGATGCTTGCATTGGAAACATAAAGTCTGGGGTTTCGCATATTGTCATTACAACACCCCAAGTTTTGTAATAGACTTAGTATACTTTGAAAGTATCTTGTCTACAAGTATATTTCCCGTTCCCTCGAAAAGACCTTTGTCAAACTGAATTCTATATTGATCTGTATTGTACGAAGAAATAAATCTCTTATAATAATCTAACTTTCCACAGTCTATATCGTGAACAAGCATCTCAGTTGCTTTTACAATATCTGATGGAACATTGGAGTAACCGTACTCAACTGTTATTCTGTAGTCCCATGTTTTGCCAAATCCTCTGTAAATAAATTGTGGATCTAGAGAATCCGAAGACGCTGCTGGCAGAACAAGTGGGGCTGACTCTGCACGATTAATATTGTCTGTTGACTTTTCAACAATTGCTGTTTTATCAGATGTTACTTCATATTCTCTATCTGTTACCAATTTGTTATTTTCGTATACACTTAAAACCTTTTTTACATCATCCCAGATAGGTAAATAGTCTGATCCAGTTCCTGTAAAATTTAAAACCTTTTTCTTATAATAAAAACCTTCTCCAACAATTGAATCAATTATTGCTCTTGCTATACCTTCACTATCTGCATATGCAGCAATGTCAGAAGCAGTGTTTCCCTTTGTGGACGGATCCACATACGGTCTAGTTACCTCATATGTATCGTCAATAATAACATCATCTATAATTTTTACTTCTACCCTATACTCAGAGTCATACCTTCCAGGAAGGTTTATAGTTAGAGTGTCCCCTGTAGAAAGTTCTGGAAATTCTAGTGTGGATACAGAAAGGTCCGCCATATCAGTTACTAAAACAGTTACATCTTCATTTACGATAGACGAAGGAATAGTGTAAGTAACTGGTATATCTGCGTATGGCGGAACTCTCAATATCTCCATACTATATTACCCTAAAACCTTTTTTACTTCTTCGGGTGTTGCAACACGGACATGTGAGCGAGTAAGCCACTTGTCTGCTTGCTCTTTTGTTACAATATTGTAACCTCTGTAAAGTGTTCCAACTTCTTCCCAACGAACATTCTTTGTTGAGTGAATGGCCACCTTGTCTCCATCTTGATTTGCTGGCTTAACAGTCTTCTTTGGACCGTCTGCTGCCATTGATCCAATAGCACCTGTATTTGTAAATCCTAGCGCTTGAACTGGCTCTGCTGCTGGCTCTTCAACCTTTGCTGGCGCTTCTACAACAACTGGCTCTACGACAGGCTCTGCAGCAGGCTCTACTGGTGTTTCAGCAACAATAGGCTCTGGTGCATTTTCTGCTACGAATGGCTTGTTATATTCATTGTTTTCCATAATATCCTCCTTGTTTGTATTATATCACTAAAGTATTAAGGGGGACAGGAGAGTGAACTCCCGCCCCCCATAAAAGGTTACTTCTACAGATTACTCATCTGCTGAAGCGTCAGCGAATG